>Ga0208398_100419_pt1 | contig 29599 bp, 22 predicted proteins | sample LakWasMe79_HOW10_2_FD_183905 | JGI IMG/M metagenome (GOLD analysis project Ga0208398, IMG submission 183905) | Freshwater sediment methanotrophic microbial communities from Lake Washington under simulated oxygen tension - Sediment Metagenome... | ecosystem: Environmental > Aquatic > Freshwater >...
CGGCCCCGGCGACGAGGTCATCACCACCACCCACACCTTCACCGCCACCGCCGAGGTGGTGCGCTACCTGGGCGCCGACGTGAAGCTGGTGGACATCGACCCGGCCACGCTGAACATCGACCCGGCGCTGATCGAGGCCGCCATCACGCCGAAGACCAAGGCGATCCTGCCGGTGCACTACGCCGGCCTGGCGGCCGACATGCCGGCCATCCACGCCGTCGCACGTCGCCACGGCCTGAAGGTGGTGGAAGACGCGGCGCACGCCCTGCCCACCACCAGCGCCGGCCGCCGTGTGGGCACGCTGGACAGCGACGCCACCGTCTTCAGCTTCTACGCCAACAAGACCATCACCACCGGCGAAGGCGGCATGCTGGTCACCCGCGACGCGGCGCTGGCCAAGCGTGCCCAGGTGATGCGCCTGCACGGCATGAGCCGCGATGCCTTCGACCGCTTCACCGCCACCGTGCCCAGCTGGTACTACGAGATCGTGGCACCCGGCTTCAAGTACAACCTGACCGACATCGCCGCTGCGCTGGGCCTGGGCCAGCTGAAGAAGGCGCATGGTTTTGCCCAGCGCCGCGCCGCCATCGCCGCGCGCTACAACGCCGCTTTTGCCGACCTGCCGGTGATCACCGCGCCCGAGGCGCCAGCCGGTGAACTGCACCCCTGGCACCTGTACGTGCTGCGCCTGCTGCCGGCTGCCGGCATCGCACGTGATGCCTTCATCGAGCGCCTGTTTGCGCTGGGCATCGGCTGCAGCGTGCACTACATCCCGCTGCACCTGCAGCCCTATTGGCGCGACCGCTACGGCCTGCGGGCCGAGGACTTCCCGGCCAGCCAGCAGGCCTACGAGCAGATGCTGAGCCTGCCGGTGTACAGCCGCATGGGCGACGCCGACGTGGACCGCGTGATCACCGCGGTGCGTGGCCTGCTGGCGGCGGCCTGAGCCGCGGCCGCCCGCACCCCGCCGTGACCCTGCTGATGGCCAAGCGCCTGTTCGACCTGCTGGGCGCCACCGTGGCGCTGGGGCTGCTGGCGCCGCTGCTGGTGCTGGTGGCGCTGGCGGTGCGGCTGGACAGCGCCGGCCCGGTGTTCTTCCGCCAGGAGCGGGTGGGGCGTGGTGGTGTGCCCTTCCGCATCCACAAGTTCCGCACCATGCGCGTGGACGCGCCGGCGCTGGGCCCGCAGGTCACGGTGGGGCGGGATGTGCGCATCACCCGCGTCGGCCATCTGCTGCGCCACTACCGCATCGACGAGCTGCCGCAGTTCATCGACGTGCTGCTGGGCCGCATGAGCCTGGTCGGCCCACGCCCCGAGGTGCCGCGCTTCGTCGCCCACTACCCGGCCGACCTGGCCGCGCAGGTGCTGGCGGTGCGGCCCGGCATCACCGACCCGGCCTCGCTGGCCCACATCGACGAGGCCGCGCTGCTGGCCGCCGCCAGCGACCCGGAGCGTGAATACATCGACCACATCCTGCCGCGCAAGCTGGCCCTGCAGGCCGAGTACGCTGCCCGCGCCACGCTGTGGTCCGACCTGGCCGTGCTGGGCCGCACGCTGAAGGTGCTGGTGTCGCGATGAGGGGGCGCGCATGACCTTCTGGCACCGGCTCGACCGCTTCCTGGCCCGGCTGCGCCCGCACCGCGAGCCGCTGGCGCTGCTGATCGACGGCGTGGTGGTGGCGCTGGCCTGGAACATCACCTACCTGTTCCGCCTGGGCTTCGAGCGCTGGATCAGCGCCCGACCGGCCTACGACGGCTGGGTGCTGCTGGGCATCGTGGCGGCTTACAGCGTCGCGTTCAGCGTGCTGCGTGTGCCACAGGGCATGTGGCGTTTCTCCGGCTTCGGCGAGGTCAAGCGCCTGGCCCTGGCCTGCCTGCTGGCCGGGCTGAGCTGCGCGGTGGTGGTGCTGATGCTGCAGCTCGGCCAGGTGCCGCGTGCGGTGCTGGCACTGCACCCGGTGGTGGCGCTGATGGGCCTGGCCCTGGTGCGCCTGGTCTACCGCATGGTCTACGAGCATGGCCGCGCGCAGATCACTGGCAGCGACACCGAGATCCGGCGCGCCATCGTGATGGGCGCCGGCGAGGCCGCGCGCCGCCTGCTGGCCGGCATCCACCAGCAGGGCTGGATCGTGCTGGGCCTGCTGGACGACGACCCGGCCAAGCAGGGCGCCCGCATCGCCGGCCTGCCGGTGCTGGGGCCGCTGGCGGCCATCGCCGACAAGGCGGTGCGCGGCGCGGCCACCCATGTCATCGTGGCCATGCCGGCGGCCAGGCCGGCGCAGCGCCGCCGCGCGCTGGAACTGGCCGCGCCCACCGGCCTGCCGGTGCTCACCGTGCCCTCGGCCGACGAACTGCGCGAGGGCCCCGACAGCCAGAAAAGCGCGATCGAGCGGGTGCGCGACATCGAGCCCGAAGACCTGCTGGGCCGCGAGCCGGTGCAGCTGGACGAAGCCGGCATCGGCGAGGTGCTGGCCGGCAAGACCGTGCTGATCACCGGCGCCGGCGGCAGCATCGGCAGCGAGCTGTGCCGCCAGGTGGCGCGCTTCCAGCCGGCGCGCATCGTGCTGTACGAGTTGAGCGAGTTCAACCTCTACAGCATCGAGCAGGACCTGGGCGAACGTTTCCCCGGCCTGCCGCTGCTGCGGGTGATCGGCGACGTCAAGGACCTGGCCCACCTGCGCCAGACCTTTACACAGTGGCGGCCGCAGGTGGTCTTCCACGCCGCCGCCTTCAAGCATGTGCCGCTGATGGAGGAAGACCACAACGCCCTGGCCGCGCTGCGCAACAACACCCTGGGCACCTACCACGCGGCCCTGGCAGCGGCCGAGGTGGGCGCCGAGCGCTTCGTGCTGATCAGCACTGACAAGGCGGTGAACCCCACCAACGTGATGGGCGCCACCAAGCGTGCCGCCGAGATGGTGGTCAGTGCGATGGCCGCCGAGCACCCGGGCACCCGCTTCATGGCGGTGCGCTTCGGCAATGTACTGGGCAGCAGCGGCAGCGTGATCCCGAAGTTCAAGGAGCAGATCGCCAAGGGCGGACCGGTCACCGTCACCCACCCTGAGATCATCCGCTACTTCATGACCATCCCCGAAGCCGCCCGCCTGGTGCTGCAGGCCGCCGCCATCGGCGAGAGCGGCCAGGTGCTGGTGCTGGACATGGGTGAGCCGGTGAAGATTATCGACCTGGCGCGCGACCTGATCCGGCTGTCGGGTCATGCGGTGGACGAGATCCCCATCGTGTTCTCGGGCCTGCGGCCGGGCGAGAAGCTGTTTGAGGAGTTGCTGGCCGATGCGGACGGCACCGTGCCCACCGCGGTCGAGCGGCTGCGCCTGGCCAGGCTGGATGACCAGTCTGCTCAGATCAGCCAATTGCTGGCCTGGTTGGCGGTCGAACCGACTCCAACGGCGGCCCAGGTAAAAGCCCAATTGGTCGCTGCAGTGACTGGCTACTGCATGGCAGGTGACCTTGTGAGGTCGCATTGATGCGTATCGATGCACACACGGGCGAGCGCAATGAGTAGTTGTCAATAAGTTTCAGCTGGATTCGAAGGGGGATTTGATGAAGTACAGACCAGAAATTGACGGGTTGCGCGCACTTGCCGTGATCCCGGTCATTCTGTTCCACGCCGGCTTTCAAAAATTCAGCGGTGGATTCATCGGGGTAGACATCTTCTTTGTGATCAGTGGGTACCTGATAACAACGATCATCGTCAGCGACTTGGATGCGGGAAAATTCTCGATTGCGACATTTTATGAGCGCCGTGCGCGGCGCATTCTGCCTGCGCTGTTTGTCGTGTTGTGTGCATGTCTCCCCTTTGCTTGGCTGTGGCTTCCTTCTGAAGAGGTGAAATCCTTCGGCCAAAGCATGTCGGCGGTATCTCTTTTCGTTTCTAATATATTTTTCTGGCGACAAAGCGGTTACTTTGATACTGTCGCTGAACTGAAGCCATTGCTGCATACATGGAGCTTGGCAGTCGAGGAGCAGTATTATCTTTTTTTTCCACTGTTCTTGCTAGTTTCATGGAGGCTTGGAAAGCGCCGGGTGATTGAAGTGCTTACTGTTATGGCAGTGCTCAGTCTCGTTGCTGGGCATTGGGCTGCATTGACCAAACCAAACATGGCATTCTTTCTTCCCGTCACGCGTGCTTGGGAGCTGTTGCTTGGCTCGCTTGTTGCTTTTAATATTTACCGCTTTCGTTGGCCGACTCAGAAGAAATGGATAGCAGAGGTGGCGGGTTTGGCCGGTGTGGTATCGATCGTCTACGCGATATTCAACTTTGACAAGGGCACGCCAGTGCCTGGCTTGCCACTTCTAATACCCACTTTGGGCGCCGCCACCATCATCGTGTTTGCGCGGTCCGACACTTTGGTTGGAAGAATTCTTGCTAGCGGACCAATGGTCGGTGTGGGGCTTATCAGTTATAGCGCATATTTGTGGCACCAGCCGTTGTTGGTGTTCGCTCGGCATCGCAGCATCGAACAACTCAGTGGTGCATCGCTCTCCGCGTTGTGCCTTGCCACGCTCTTGTTGGCATACCTGACATGGCGGTTAGTCGAACAGCCCTTCCGCTCAAAACAGATCGCGCCGACTCGACGCGGGATTTACAAGGCTGCTTTTTTTGGGAGCGTTGCGGTTCTGATTGCGGGCACAGGTCTAGCCCTGCAATCGCGTGACGACCCGGAGAGGGTGGCAACGCTTGGTCCATGTAGTGGTACTACGAAGCAATGCTATGTGCTGCCGAATGCGATTTATCAGGTTGCCCTGTGGGGTGATAGTTACGCAGGTGCAATGGCAAAATCTCTCGGCGAAGAATTGAATCGTCACGAAATATCGCTCCACGTTTTTACCAAGGACAGTTGTCCATCACTGCTGGGGACGGTTCGCAATGAACCTGCTCGGCTTGGCGTGGCATTTGCTAAAGAATGTGAAAAACATAATGAACAGGCATTGGCAAGCATCCGTGCGTTGAAGATTGACGCAGTCCTGCTGGCAGGTGCGTACCAGTGGTATTTCACTGCGAAGAACAACCGAGATGAACCCATACTGCTGAACAAAGAAAATGTCGGCGAGAGTCCGCAACAGTGGGCGTCACCCCGCCTTTCAAAAACCGTGCAAGTGCTGAACTCAGGCAGGGCGAAGGTCATGATGATTTCGCCATACCCCATCCTAGCGGACTTCAACAAAGCTCGGAAGCAGTTGCGCTTCGGCTCAGTAGAGCAGGTGTATGCTGAATACGATGCGGCGACTCAAGCGCGTAATCTGCTATTGACGGATTCGTCGCCAAAATTTCCTGACCTCATCGAAATTGACGGTCGGGAATTGTTGTGCGAAAGGCGCATCTGTCCAATTGCGACACATGAGGGAAACCTGCTTTTATATGATGGTAGCCACATGGGCGGAACACTGGCAACTCGAGTGGCTCGCAAGGTCACGGATGTTGTGCTGCGAATCAGGGATTCGACGGCAAGCACGGAACGTTTGGTCGCCACCGGCGCATCAAAATAAGGAATAGTTTTCGCCCGCTTGGGACATGCCAGCGTGCTGGTGCAAATTGAAGACGACGCCATTTTCATGGTCGGCGGCGGCCGCACGGTCAAAGAAGTGGCGGTTTTCCCCGCCGCACGGATATCGGTGCAATCCTGAACAAGAGTTGCTGACTAAGTTCGTGGAGTTAGATCGCGCACCACCGTCAGGTAACGCGTGACCACTAGGCGTTCGTCGAAATGCCGCTCTACATGGGCGCGCCCCCTGTCACCCATGGCCCGCCGCTGATCGGGCGTCAGGGCGACGAAGCGCAGCAACTGTGCCGCCAGGTCATCGGCGTCACCTGGGCGGCACAGGTAGCCGCTGACGCCGTCCACCAGCGTGTCGCGGCAGCCGGGGGCGTCGGTGGTGATCACCGGCCGTGCGCTGGCGGCGGCCTCCAGCAGTGTGCGCGGCACGCCTTCGCGGTAGCTGGGCAGCACAACGCAATCGGCCTGCGCCAGCCAGGGGCGCACGTTGTCGGTGGCGCCGAGGTACTCGACCACGCCTTCGGCCACCCAGTCATCGAGCTGCTGTCGCGGGATGGCCGACGGGTTGGCCACGTCGGCAAACCCCAGCAGCTGGAACTGTGCGCCCGGGTGGTGCTGGCGCACCTGGCGCGCCGCGGCCACGTACTCGCCCACGCCCTTGTCCCACAGCATGCGCGCCACCAGCAGGAACACCGGCGCGTCGATCGCACGCTGCGGCAGCGGTGCCGGTTGGAAGCGCTGCAGGTCGACGCCTGAGCCCGGCAGGCGCTCGGTGAGCGCTGCCGGCACAAGGCCGGCCTGCACGAAGGTGTCCAGGTCGTCCTGGTTCTGGAAGAACACGTGCCGGGCCCGGCCGAAGGTGCCGCGGTAGAGCAGCTTGACGACCTGGGTGATCAGCGATGGCCGGATGAAGGCCCGGCCCAGACCGGACACGTTGGGCACGAAGTCGCGCCCGGCGGGGATGCAGGCCAGTGCCGAGTAGAGGTTACCCTTGGGCGTGTAGCTCAGCACCAGGTCCACCCGGTGGCGGCGGAAGGCGCGCGCCAGGGCCAGCACCGTGCCCAATTCACCCAGTGGGTTGGTGCCCGCGCCGCTGATGGCTACCGGTTCGAACGGCAGGCCGGCCTCCGTCAGACGGCTGGCGAGTTCGCCGGCCGGGGCCACCGCCACCACCTCGTGGCCGGCGGCGCGCAGCGCCTGCATCAGGTTGAGCCGGAAGTTGGCCAGGTACCAGGCGGTGTTGGCCACGACCGCGATGCGGCGGGCGGTGGGCTGGGTCGACGCCGAAGGGGCTTGGGACATTCGGGGCTCAGGCGGGGGCTGGGTTGGAGCGTCGACGGCGCCAGGCACCCAAGCCGCGCAGGGCCAGGCTCGCCACCAGGCCGGCGTGCAGCAGCACCAGCATGCCGAAACTGCCGAGGATGAAGGCCTGCAGCGCCCGCAGGTAGGCCGTGAGCGATAGCGTGGTGAGGATCAGCCAGCGTGGCTGCACACCGATGGTCAGCAGCATGGCCTGCCGCGCGGCCTTGGGCAGGCCCCATTCGCGCAGCCGCCGGTCGTGCCGTTCGATCTCGAGGAAGTTGGTGCCCATCCGCCACATCAGTACCGCGGCTTGGGCCGTGTCGTAGCCGGCGTAGTCCTCGGCATCGAAGCCTGGTCGTTGACCCATCAGCGGCATGATGCGCAGTGCGGTGAAGAGCGAGCTGTCACGGATTTGGTACTGGCTGAGCGGCCGGTTGGTGGCGTCGGTGATCTGCAGGCGGTTCAGTGGGTCGAGCCAGATCCAGCGCCCGGACTGGTGGTCGTAGAACTCGATGGTGGTGTGGTTCAGTGTGTTCACCTCGCGCACCTGCATGCCCAGGTAGCGCGCGTAGAAGATCCAGGACTTGCTGAAGTCGGAGCAGCAGCCCAGGCCGCGCTCGGTGTCGAACACGATGCGGCCCATCGATTCGAGGCCGCAGACGCGGCCGTTGGCGAAGTCACCCAGTTGTTGGGTGATGGCCACGGCCAGTTGCTCGTCCGTGGTGCCTGGCTGCCGCTGCAGGTCGCGTAATGCGTCGGCCTTGGCCGAGTTCAGGAAGTCGCGGTAGCGCGAGGTGTCGCGCTCTTCCAGGAAGCCGTCGGCCAGCACCCCGTTGAGCGCGGCTTCACTGCCAAGACGCTGGTCGGCCACGATGCGCGAGAAGGTGAGGTTGCGCAGGTAGATAAGTTCGTCGCTTGTCAGCGAGGCCAGGATGCCCGCTACTGCCACGTCGAGCACGAGGCACAGCAGCAGGAACCTGGGCCAGTGAAAGGCCGGGCGACGGGGTGCTGGCAGGGCGGGCATGTCGACCGGCAGTTCAGAAAGCGTTGAGCCACAACTCGACCAGCCAGAACCGGTAGGGCAGCCAGGTGTAGGAGAACGAACCGAACACCAGCCAGACGAATTCGACCAAAGCGCTGTAGCCCACCACCACCCAGACCCAGCCAGTGTTGGTACCGTTCTGCTGACCCAGGGCATTGGGCAGGCGCGACCAGACGAAGACCTGCAGCGGAATCCAGTACAGCGCCAGCCGGTCGACCGCGGTGGACGACGGTGACACCGCCAACAGCACGATGAACAGCAGCGCGCCCCAGGACATCCAGGTCCAGAACAACTGCTGGTTCGGCAGCAACGCAAAGCGCCGGCGCAGCAGCAAGAACAGCAGCCCGGGCAGAGCGTTCATGGCCACGCGCACGCCGGCGCCCTGCGATTCGTATTCGCGCTCAATGTAGTTGACGGTCAGCGAATCCAGCGACTCCTGCACCATCAGCACGAACAGCGCCACGCCGGCTAGCGTTACCCAGGCGATGGTCCACAGCCGGTTGCGGGTGCCGGCCAGCGCGGCCAGCGGGATCAGGATCACCGCCGACTTGTGGAAGCTGGCGGCCAGCGCCACCCACAGCACGAAGCGCAGGATACTGCCACGCGCCAGCGACACCAGGCCGGCCATCACCAGGCCGATGGCCGTGCCCTGTCGGGTGTAGCCCATGGCTACCACGATCACCAGGTAAGGCACGGCCACCACCAGCCCCAGCCAGGGCCGCGGCTGCGTGCGGCAGAAGCGCACCAGGCCCCAGGCGAAGATCAGCGCGCAGATCGTGTTGACGGCATAGATGTTGCCGCCCAGCCGGGCCACGCCCCAGTTGACCAAGCCATAGGCCGGGTCCTTGTCGGTGATGGCTTCCAGCAGCGTGTTGTCGTAGCCCCTCTTCATATGCAGCAGGTAGGCCTCCCAGTCACCGCCCACCTGGTGGCGCAGACCGATGGCCAGCACCAGCACCAGGAACACCGCCCACCAGGCGGCGGGCCACAGCGGGTCCAGCCGCTGCGCCGGGCGCACCTGTCCGATGGCCAGCAGCGCTGGCAGGAATAGCAGCATCCAGTACGGCAACATGTCAGCGATTCTCCGCCCGCCAGGCCTGGAACGTCAGCACCGCCCAAAGCGCTGCGGTGTGGTCCTCGCGCCCGGACAGGTGCCGGACCCAGCGGTCGCGGATTGGCGCGGCGTGGAAGTAGCCGTCGGCCTCCAGCCTCGCGGCGTCGAGCAGGGGTTCGGCCCAGGCCCGCAGCGGGCCGCGCATCCATTCGCCGACCGGGATGCCGAAGCCCTGCTTGGGCCGCTCGATCAGCGCGCGCGGCACATGGCGGTAGAGCAGCTGGCGCAGTGCCCACTTGCCCTGGCCGTCGCGGATCTGCATGGACGGCGGCAGGCGCCAGGCCAGCTCGGCCACGCGGTGGTCCAGAAAGGGCACCCGCGTCTCCAGGCTGACCGACATCGCCGCGCGGTCGACCTTGCACAGGATGTCGTCCGGCAGGTAGCTCAGGCTGTCCAGGTACATCATGCGCTGGGCCGGGTCGACCAGGCCGGCGGGCAGCGCATCGTCCAGCGCGGTGGCCGGCTCCAGCAGGGCCAGGCCGTCGGCGCGCACCACCGCGGCCGGGTCCTGCCATTCGGCCACCAGGCGGCGGTACAGACCGTCGATGTCGTGCACGCCGCGGATGCTGCGGGCCAGCTTGTGCAGCTTTTCGCCGACGCGGGCCACGCCGTCGCTGCCCGGCCGCCGGCCCTGCAGCGGTGAGGCCAGCGCGTCCCAGCCGCCAGGCGGCACGCCGGCCAGCACACCGGCCAGGGCCTGGCGCAGCGGGTAGGGCAGCCGGCCCAGGCGCCGCCACAGCCGCGGCCCCCAGAGGTAACGGTTGTAGCCGCCGAACAATTCGTCGCCGGCGTCGCCCGACAGCGCCACCGTCACGTCGCGCCGCGCCGCGGCGCAGACCAAGTGGGTGGGGATCTGCGACGAGTCGGCAAAGGGCTCGTCGTACATCGCCGGCAGGCGGGCGATCACCGCCTGCGCCTCGGCGGCGGTGACGCGCAGCGCGTGGTGCTCGGTGCCCAGGTGCCGGGCCACGGCCTCGGCATGCGGCGATTCGTCGTAAGCGGCCTCGTCGAAGCCGATGGTGAAGGTCTTGACCGGCCGCGTGCTCTGCGCCTGCATCAGCGCCACGATGGCCGAGGAGTCGACCCCGCCGGACAGGAACGCGCCCAGCGGCACATCGGCCAGCGACTGCTGCGCGATGGCCCGCGACAGACCCTGCGCCAGCGCCTGCAGCGCGCTGGCGTCGTCGGTGAAGGGGTCGGCGGCGCCGGCGGCCACCGCGTCGGCCAGCTGCCACCAGCGTTGCAACTGCAGGCTGCCGTGGCGCGCCGGCGGGCGCAAGGCGGCAGCCGGTGTGCCGGGCAGCGGCGCGGCGATGCGCAGCAGGCAGCCCGGCTCCAGCTTGTAGAGGCCCTGGTGGATGCTGTGTGGCGCCGGCACGTACAGGTAGCGCATGTACAGCGCCAGGGCGCCGCGGTGCACCGGGTTGTCGAAGCCGGGATGCGCGCGCAGGGCCTTCAGCTCCGAGCCGAAGACGAAAGCCGGCTCGCTGCCGCCCACCCAGCCGTAGTACAGCGGCTTCTCACCGAAGCGGTCACGCGCCAGGTGCAGCGTGCGCTCGGTGCGGTCCCACAGCGCGATGGCGAACATGCCCACCGCGCGCTTCAGCGTGGCCTCCAGCCCCCAGTGCTCGATGGCGCACAGCAGAGTCTCGGTGTCGGAGTGGCCGCGCCAGGCCGGTGGCCCCAGCCCGGCCGCCTGCAACTCGGCGCGGATCTCAGCGTGGTTGTAGATCTCGCCGTTGAAGGCCAGCTGGTAGCGGCCACCGGCCGAGGCCATCGGCTGGTGGCCGGCCGGCGACAGGTCGACGATGGCCAGCCGGCGGTGGGCCAGGCACAGGCCCGCCTCGGCATCGGCCCACACCCCTGCATCGTCGGGGCCGCGGTGCAGCAGCGCGTTGGCCATGGCCATGCCGCGCGCGGCCAGCACCTCCCGCGGCCCCGGCCGCCCGATGAAACCCGCCAGGCCGCACATCAGTGCCCCCCCCGGCCGGTGGCGGCGGCCTCGCGCAGCAGTGCCGCCAGGCGCGCGCCCTGCACCTGCATCGAATACACCTGTTCGACCCGCTGGCGACCTGCATCGCCCAGGCGTTGGCGCAGCGTGGCATCGGCCAGCAGGGCCTCGAAGGCCTGTCGCCACTGCGCGTCGTCGCTGGCCAGGAAGCCGGTGACGCCGGGCTCGACGATGTCGCGGTTGACGCCCACCGGCGAAGCCACCACCGGCAGGCCGCAGGCCATGTACTGGATCAGCTTGTAGCCGCACTTGCCGCGCGCCCAGGGCTCGTCGGGCAACGGCATGATGCCGATGTCGAAGCCGGCGATCTGCGCCGCCTCGGTCAGTTCGGCCCAGGGCTGCACCTGCACCGGCACGCCGGGCAGGGCGTCGGCCGCGGCGGCGCCGGCGCCCACCAGCAGCACGCGCGCGCGTCCACCGGCGCAGGCCTCTCGCAGCACGCCGGCCAGCGGCCGCACGTAGGCGTCGGTGGCGGGCGAGCCGATCCAGCCGATGACCAGCGGGCGCGCTGGCGCCACGGCTTCGGCCGGCTTGGGTGCATAGCGCGAGACGTCGACCACCGTGGGCACCACTACCACCTGCGCGGCGCCGGCGCTGCGCGCGCGGTCGGCCAGGTAGCCGTTGCCGGCGCTGACACAGGCGGCCGAGGCCATCACGTCGTCGATCTTGCGGCCCAGCAGGCGGCGCACCAGGCCGTGGCGCGAGCGGTCGTAGTTGTGGAACACGGCGTCGTCGTAGTCCACCACCACCGGCAGGCCGCGCGGCTGCACGGCACGCTCCAGCCAGCGGGGCAGGAAGGGGAACAGCTCTTTCTCGACCCACAGCAGGTCGTGGCCTGCCGCGCGGCGCAGGTCGGCCAGGCGGGCGCGGTAGGCGGCCAGCACTCGGCCGGTCGAGCGCCGGCCCTGGCCGTACAGCTCGGCCAGGTAGGCGTCGTCGAACAGCGGGAACACGTCCACGCTGATGCCCTGTGCCGCCAGCAGCGGCAGGAACTGCAGAAAGCGCAGCCGGCTGCTGGCACCCAGCCGGGTGTAGCGGGTGAACAGCGCCACGCGCAGCGGCGCGGCGGCGGTGGCGCTCATCGGGCGGCTCCGTCGGCCAGCGAGGCGTAGACCGTGCGGTAGCGGCGCACACCCTCGTCCAGCGAGAAGTGGCGTTGTGCGGCGGCGGTGCAGCGTGCGGCGGCCTGCGGGTCGGCGCACAGGGTCAGCAGCGCGTGCAGGCCCTGGTCCAGCGCGGCGGTGTCGAAGCTGCGCAGCGCGATGCCGACACGCTCCTCCTCCAGGATGCCGGCCATGTCGCCGACACCGGCGTTGGCCAGGCAGGGGATGCCGCAGCCCAGGAATTCGCCCAGCTTGGTCGGCGCCGAAGCCTGCTTGGAGAACACCGGGCGGATGAAGAAGATGCCGGCGTCCATGCGCGCCATCAACGCTGGCACCTCGGCATGGTCGGCGCTGCGCAGCTCCACCGCGCTGGTGGGCACGCCGGCGGCGTCCAGCGCCTGGCGGATGTGCGCATGCTCACCACGGTTGATCACCAGCAGCTGCGCGTCCGGCCGCAGCGCCAGCAGCCGCGCAAAGGCCGCGGCCACGGCGTCGAACAGGTACCAGGTGCCGGCCGAGCCGACATAACCCAGCACGAAGCCGCCCGCGCGTGCGGGTGCCGGCACCGGCGGGGCGAAGCGGGCCAGGTCGGCGCAGGTGGGGATCACGGTGAACGGCGGCATGCGGCCACAGGCCAGGTAGTCGAAGCGCGCGATCTCGCCCACCGCGGCCTGGGTCAACGACACGCCATGGTCGGTGGCCAGCAGAAAGCGCCGCTCGAAACCTTTGGCCACGCGGAACAGCCGGCTGCCTGCCGGCCAGATGCCGCCGTCCACCCGCTCGTCGGCCCAGAAGCCGCGCATGTCGAAGACGAAGCGCGCGCCGGTCAGCCGCTTGATGCCCAGGGCCATCACCGACGCGACATAGCTGCGGGCATGCACGATGCGCAGCCGGTGGCGCCAGACCAGCGCGCCGCCGGTCACCAGGCCGGCCAGGATGTCCCAGGCGGTGGCCAGGGCCGACGGGCGCTTGTGGTAGGTGAGCGGGTGCCAGTGGATGCCGGCAGCCGCGATGCGCTGCCCCACCCGGGCGCGCGCGGCCGCATCGGCCAGGTCGGCAGGCTTTTCGAAGCTGACCAGGTGGATGCGGCGGTCGCTGGCCAGGCGCTCCAGATAGGCCAGCACCTGGGACTGGCCCAGCGGTTCCAGCATGCCGTCGTAGGACAGGTAGAGCACGCCGGGCAGCGCAGCCGGCAGGGCGGGGCGGGCGGCCATCAATCGGCTCCCAGCCGACGGTAGATGTCGGCGAAGTAGGCGGCCTGCCGGCCCTTGGCAAAACGCTGTGCGGCGAAGGCGGCGATCTCGCCGACCCAGCGCCCGCGCGTGGCCGCGTCGGTCGCCAGGTAGCGGTGCAGGGCGTCGGCCAGATCGCTGGCGCCGAAGTCGCGCGGCACATAGCCATGCTGGGGCAGGCCCTCGACCATCAAGGCGGTCTCGCCGACCTCGGTCATCAGCGGAAAGGCGCCGCAGGCCATGGCCTCGGCCAAGGCCTTGGACGGGTAGTTGGAGGTGCGCTGCAAAGAGAAGTACACCGCGGCGCGGCCCAGCACCTGCTCCGGCTGCGGGCTGTAGCCGAACTGCAGCGGCACAGCGTCGTCGCCCTGGAACGGCGCTGTGGCGGCCAGGGTGCGGATGGCCTCGGCCTCCTTGCCGTCGCCGCAGACCACGAAGCGGTAACCGTGGTGGCCGGCCTGCTGCAGCCGGCGGTGCACTTCGGGCAGCAGGCTGACGAAGCGCAGCGCCTGCTTCTCGGGCTCGGCGCGGCCGAGGAAGACGAGGTCCAGCGCCTTTTCGGCCGGCCGGTACAGGCTGGCGTCGATCTGCGTGCCGCCGGCCGTCAGGCTGGACTTGGCCGCCATGCCCGGCACGCGCCGTATGCCGGCCAGGTTGTTCGGGTTGAGCACGTCGATGTGGTCGGCGGCCAGGAAGGCCAGCCAGGCGCCCACGCCGTTGCGCCACTGGCGCCGGTCCAGCGGGGGCATCGCCGAGTTGACCCAGGACATCACCAGCCGGTGGCCATGGCGGGCCTGCACACCCGGGACATGGGCCAGCGGGTAGTGCACGATGGCGCGCTCCGGCTGGCGGGCGAAGAATTCACGCACCTTTTCGCAGTACCGCCGGTAGTGGTTGTTGCCGAGGTCCTGCACATGCAGTTGGGCATCGGGCGCCAGCATCTCGGCCATGCCCGGCTGCTGGCGCAGGCCGGCGTGGGCGCGCTCGTCCATCACCAGATGCACATCCATGCCAGCCTGGCGCAGCGCGTGCCAGTTGTCGGTGAACCGCTTCTCCGCGCCGCCGACCCCTGCCGTACTCAGGACGATGTAGACCCGCCGCACCCGGTCAGCCCCGCAGCGCCTTCAGCCGGCCCCACAGCGCCAGCCAGCGCTCCCAGCGTGGCAGTTCGCTCGGGTAGTCGGCATGGGCGTGGATGGGGGCCTTCAGATAGTCGGCCAGCCAGGCTTCGTCGACGCCGAACTTCTTCAGGATGAACTGCTGGTCGCGCTGCAGCTGTTGCGGGTCGTAGGGCGGGCCGGCCAGGTCGTCCAGGGCCTGCTCGCGCGTGATCTGGCCGCTCATGACCAGCGTGGACAGGTGCACACGCCGCTTGTCGACACCGAACTTGGCCGGCAGCAGGTAACCCTGGTAGTAGCGGGTGAAGACCGACTCGTAGTGCTTGTAGGGGTAGGGCTTGTAGCCGTAGCGCTCGGTCAGCAGGGCCACGGCCGCCTGCTTGTTGTAGTCGACATAGTCCAGCCATGACACCCATTCGAGCTTGTTCCAGTATTTGTAGCGCAGGTGGTCGACCGTGCCCACCAGCGGGTGGGTCTTGATCGGCACCGTGCCGAAGCGCTGGTGGATGGCGCGGATGTTCATCGCGTCCAGCTTGAAGTGGTTCCAGCCGCGTGGCATGCGCACGCCCTCGGTGGCGCGGTTGCTGCCCGAGACGATGTGGCGCAGCTTGTAGCGCGCGGCACACTGGTAGTTCAGCGCCAGCATGGCGTTGTCCATCAGCAGCTCGATGTCGATCACGCCGGCCTTGAACATCGACAACTGCATGTCGCGGTTCTCTTCCCAGTCGATGACATGGGTGTAGAGGTCGACGCCCAGCTTGTCCACGAGCGCGTGGATGTTGGCCACGGCCAGCTCGGAGTTCCAGCCGTTGTCCAGGTGCACCGCCAGCGGGCGCAGACCCTGTTCCTTGACCAGGTGCAGCACGTAGGAGCTGTCGACACCGCCGCTCAGGCCGACCACGCAGTCGTAGGGCTTGCCGCGGCCGGCGGCCTGCACCGTCTCGACCAGCCGTGCCAGCGCCTGCGGGTTGCCCTGCAGCCGCTGCAACTCGGGCAGCTTGGCCTCGAAGTCGCGGCAGAAGTTGCACACGCCGTGGGCGTCGAACACGATGTTCGGCGCCGATTCGTCCATCACGCACCGCACACAGGTGCGCAGGGTCTTCTCGGTGGTCAAAACAGTTCCTGCAGTTGGGCCGGGGTGGGGTAGTTGATCAGCACGGCGCGGTGCGGCCCCTTGTAGACGAACAGCGCGCCGGCCGCAGCGGCCGATGCGCCTGCGCTGGTGATCACGGCCTTGCAGTCGGGCAGGCCGGACGCGCCGCCGCAGGCGATCACCGGCACCGTGACGGCAGCCGTGACCTCGCGCACCAGATCCAGATCGTAGCCTTCGAGCGTGCCGTCACGGTCCACCGCGTTGAGCAGCAACTCGCCGGCACCGGCCTCGGTAGCCTGGCGCGCCCAGTCCAGCACCTTCTTGCCGGTGCTCTTGCGCTGGCCGCTGTGCCACACGCGCTGGCCCTTGAGCCAGGCCTTGCGCACGTCGATGCCCACCACCACCGAGCTGCTGCCGTAGCGCCGGGCGATCTCGCCGATCAGGGCCGGCCGGTCGAGCGCGGCGCTGTTGATGGCGATCTTCTCGACGCCGCTGGCGATCAGGCGCTCGGCGTCGTCGACCGAGCGGATGCCGCCGCCGTAGCACATCGGCATGAAGCACTCGCTGGCGATGCCGGCCACCAGGTCAAAGTCGGGTGGCGCGCCGGTCTTGCTGGCGCCGATGTCCAGCACGATCAACTCGTCGACCTCCTTCTCGTTGAAGATCTTCAGCGTGTTGATCGGGTCGCCGACATAGGCCGGGCGCTCGAAGCGCGTGGTCTTGACCAGCCTGTGGCCGTCCAGCAGCAGGCAGGGGATCAGGCGGGGCCGGTGCATCAGGGCTGCCAGTTCGCAAAGTTGGCCATCAGGGCCATGCCGAAGCGGTGGCTCTTCTCGGGGTGGAATTGCACGGCCACCCGGTTGCCGTGTGCGATGCCGGCGGCAAAGGGGTAGCCATAGTGGCAGCGCAGCAGTTCGTCGGCCGGGTCGCGACAGACCACATGGTAGCCATGCACGAAGTAGAAGCGCGATGGTTGCGGCAGGCCGGCCAGCACCGGGTGTTCGGGCTGCATGGGTTGCACCTCGTTCCAGCCCATGTGCGGGATCACGCGGCGCTGGTCCATGCGCGCCACGTCGAAGCGCCGCACGTCGGCGTCGAACCAGCCCAGGCCGGGCCGCTGGCCTTCCTCGCTGCCGTTGCACATGATCTGCATGCCCAGGCAGATGCCGAGCACCGGCACGCGGTCGGCCATCACCCGCTGCTGCAGCGGCGCGACCAGGCCCGAGGCGCGCAGCTTGTCCATCGCCGGGTCGAAGGCGCCGATGCCGGGCAGCAGCAGGCGTTCGGCTGACAGGATGCCGGCCTCGTCGCCGGCAATGCGATGGGCCACGCCCAGGTAGGCGAGCATGTTGGCGATGGACGCCAGGTTGCCCACGCCGTAGTCGACGATGGTCAGCATGGTTGGCCTTTGACGGAGAAACGTTCGGCCCACATCACAAGCGACAGCACGCGCCAGGCGAAACGGTTGTAGCGCTCCTGGCCACCCAGGATGCGCTGCGCACGCGCCAGGCTGGCGGGCGACACCAGGCTCAGCGCCAGCGCCTCGCGCTGCTGCAGCCAGCCGGCGAAGTGGGTGCCCTGTTGCTCGCACAGCCACACCTGCTCCGGCGTGACGAAGCCCATCTTGTCCTGCCGTGCGGCGATGGCCGGTGGCAGGCGGTGCGCCAGGCCGCGGCGCAGCAGGCGCTTGGTGGTGCCGCCGCCGAGCTTGACGTCGGTGGGGCAGGCGACCACGAATTCGGCCAGCCGATAGTCCAGGAAAGGCAAGCGCGACTCGACCGAATGCGCCATCGAGTCGCGGTCGGCCCAGTGCAGTTGCACCGGCACGCTGGTGCGGGTGAGCTGGCGCACGCTCTCGCCGGCCACCGTGTTGCGCAGCGGGCGCAGCGCCTCCTGCGGGTCGGTGGTGCGTGCCAGTGCGCTGTCGGCGCAGGCCAGCAGGCGGTCCCCCGCCTGCTCGCGGCGCAGCCGGTTGCGCACCGGCGTCACCCAGCGCGCGGGCACCGCGGCTACCAGCTGCGAGCGCAGCACCGCGCCCAGCGCATAACCATGCACCGACTGCAGCGCACGCACCTCGTCGATCCAGCGGCCGATGCTGCCCGAGGCCAGCAGGTCGTTGAGCTGGATCCAGAAGAAGGGGTGGTAGCCGCACAGCATCTCGTCGGCGCCATGGCCGTCGAGCGTCACCTTCACGCCGCGGGTGCGGGCCAGCTTGTAGACCTCCCACTCGGCGAAGATGCTGGTGCCGGCAAAGGGTTCGTCCTGGTGCCAGACCAGCTGCGGCAACTCGCGCAGCAGTGTGTCGGTGTCGGGGTAGACATGGTGCGCCTGTACGCCGGTGGCGGCGGTAACGATGTCGATGTAGCTGCGCTCGTCGTAGCGCTTGATCGGCGAGCACACAGAAAAGCTCTGCTGCGCGCCCTGGCCGGTGGCGGCCAGCTGGGCGCGCACCTCGCAGACGATGGACGAGGAATCAAGCCCGCCCGACAGCGCGGTGCCCACCGGCACGTCGGCACGCAGGCGCAGGCGCACTGCGTCGGCAAAACGCTCGGCGAACTGCGCGGCGGCGTCTTCCAGTGTGCGCGGCGCCGGCCAGGCGGCTGCGGCCTCGGCCAGGTCGTACCAGGGCTGCGGTGTGGCGCGGTCCAGCGCGTCCAGCGGCGCCAGCAGGCAGTGGCCGGGTGGCAGCTGGGTCACGCCGTCGAACAGCGTGCGCTCGGTGTGGTCGGTGATGCCGCTGAGCAGGAAGTCGTGCAGCATCTGCCAGTCGGCTGTGGCCGACCAGTCGGGCAGGGCACCGAACTGCTTGATCTCGGATGCCACCGCCAGCCCGGCGGCGCTGCGGCGCAGGTACAGCGGCTTGACACCGAAGCGGTCGCGCGCCATGAACACCTGGCGCCGCCGCGTGTCCACCAGCACGAAGGCGAACATGCCATTGAAGCGCCGCAGGCAGTCGCGGCCCCATTGGGCATAGGCGGCGAGGATGACTTCGGTGTCGGAGTGGCCGGCAAACCGGTGGCCCAGGCCTTCGAGCTCGGTGCGCAGCTCCAGGTAGTTGTAGACCTCGCCGTTGTAGGTGATGACGCAGCCGCTGTCGGCCGCGGCCATCGGCTGGTGGCCGGTGGGTGACAGGTCGATGATGGCCAGCCGGCGGTGTGCCAGGCCCCATTGCCAGCCGGTGTTGCCGGCCGGCAGCGGGCCTGTCGGTTGGAAGGGCAGTCCGGCGCCGGCCCCGGCCGGCGTCAGCGGCCCGGCATGGAAATGCGTCTGGCCGTCGCCGCCCAGCGCATAACCCTCGCCATCGGGGCCGCGGTGGGCGATCAGGTCGGCCATGGCCATCAGCGTGCCGGCAGGCAGGCCGCGCTGGTGCGGAAAGAGGGCGACGATGCCGCACATGTCAGGCCAGCCCGCGGGCGAAGCGCCAGGACAGCGCCAGGTACAGCAGGTACATCGCCGAGTACACCGCGACGAACAGCGCCAGCGCGGCCGGCACGGTGTCCAGCACCTGCCGGCCGACCAGAAAGACCAAGCCCAGCAGGGCCAGGAAGCCCAGGTGCAGCCAGAAGTCGAGGCGCGTCTTGCGCACGATGATGAACATGAAGGACACAGGGCTGACGACGAACTTCAGCGCGAACAGCACGATGACGATGCGGGCGTAGTCGCCGGCGGGTCGCCAGGACTCGCCGAACACCAGCGCGAACAGCTGGGGGCCGGCCAGCACCACCACCAGCACGGCCGCCACCGCGACCACCGACAGCAGGCGCACCGTGGTGCGGAACTGCGCGGCGCATTGTCCCTCGGCCGCGAACTGGCTGGCCGCCTGGGTGCGGAACACTTCGCCGACCGAGTTCGAGATCAGTTGCATCGGTGCCAGCAGTGTGCGCTGGGCCAGGCTGTACAGGCCCACGGTCGCGTCGGAGAATTTGGCGCCCAGGAAGAACACCGGGAACTGCGCCAGCAGGGTGCCGATCAGGTCGGTGGGGATCGAATGCATCGGCAGATTGGCATGGGCCCGTGCCATGCGCGACAGCAGGGCGGCGGCAGGCCGTGCCGGCAGGCCGTCGCGGCGCACGCTGGTGGCCTGCAGCAGCAGGCAGACGGCGATGCCCAGCACCGTGCCCAGCAACAGGCCGAATAGGCCACCGACGGTGGCCGCCAGGGTGATCTGGGTGGCCACCATCACCACCGCATGCGTGATGCGGCACAGCGAGATGGCGCGGTAGCGGCGGCGGCGGTTCAGCCACACGAACAGCACTGCCTGCCAGGCGCTGAGCAGCACCATGGCCGCGGCCAGCGGCACCAGCCAGTAGCGCGCGCTGCCCTGCTGGCCCAGCCAGGCGGCGGGCGCCACGACCCACAACCACAGCAGCGCCCCCAGTGCGGCCACGGCGGAAACCGCCACGGCCACGCCGCCGGCCAGCACCACCAGGGCGAAGGCTTCCTCGTCCCCCTCGGGCAGCAGCACGCCAATCTCGTATTTGCCGGTGGCCAGCACCGTCACCAGTGACAGCCCCAGGCTCAGCAGCGCGTACTGGCCGAAGGCGGCCGGTTCGTAGACCCGGCTGAGCACCGGCGAGGCGGCGAACAGGATCAACTGCGCCAGTGCGGTGCCTGAAAGCAGTGTCAGCACCGAGCCACGCAGGCGCGTCAGCAGGCTCAAGGGCGCACCACCCGGCGGAAGCCGATGAATTCGTGCCGGGTACGGTGTTCGACGCACTTCTCCGGCTCCAGCCGCTTGATGACCCGGGCCGGCACGCCACCGAGCACGCAGTAGCCCTCCGGAAAGGACTGCGTCACCACCGAGCCCGCGGCCACCACCGTGTGGTCGCCCAGCACCACACCGGGCATCACCGAGGCGTTCATGCCGATCCAGCAGTAGTGGCCGATGCGGATGCCGCCCTTGCTGGGGAACTGGGTGTAGTCGTAGATGTCGTGGTTGTAGCCCGCGAGGCAGACGTTGGCCGACACCACGCAGTAGTCGCCGATCGAGATCGGCGAGTCCTGCTTGGCGAAGATGTAGCAGCCGCCCATGAAGCCGGGGGATCCGGCAACGCCGATGTCGATGAACTCCCAGCCCGAGACCTTGGAGGTGAAGTGCACCGGCCAGGGCACGCGGCGGTTGAAGCCCAGCACCTTCTGCATGAACAGCATGCGCGGCAGGATGGGCGAGGCCGTCTCCAGTGAGTCGTACAGCGGGCGCAGCCACGGGATGTGGCGCAGGCAAAAGAAATAGACTGCCTTCAGCAGCCGCTTGATCGATCGCATCGTCGTCGGTGGGTTGAGCGCGGCAGCGGGGGCGGGCCCCCGTCGGTCAGGCGGCCGGCGCGGCGCGACGGCGGCGGAAGCTGCCGCGCAGCAATACGCCGACGACGAGCACCGCTGCCACCGACAGCGCCGCCGTGACGGCCATGCGCAGGCGCTTGGGGCCGCTCTTGAGTTCAGGCGGCGTGGCCGGGTCCACGACCTGGATCAGTTCGCTGTCTCGGCTTTCGTCGGCGCGCGCCAGCTCGAACTGCCGGGCGTACAGCTCGAACAGCGTCTCCTGGTACTTGTACTCGCGGAAGCGGCCGACATAGTCGGCATCGGCGCTGGCATCCACCGGCCGTTCGGTGCGGGCCAGCTGCGACTGCAGGGCCGCCAGCGTGACCTGCTGTTGCCGCACTTCGTTGGCGCTGTCGGTCAGGCTGCCACGCAGAGCCTGCAGCCGCACCTCGGCGGCGGCCACTTCCGACTGCAGCTTGGCATAGCGTTCGACGGCGGCCTTGGGGTCGGACTTCAGCGCACCGGCATTCAGGCCGCTGCCTTGCAGCGCCCGCTGCGCCTGGGCCAGCCGGTCACGTGTCTGGGCCAGTTGGCGCTCGAAGAAGACCCGTCGCCGTTGGGATTCGGTCAACGCCAGTTCACCGGTCATGCGGCGCAGCTCGACCACATAGCGGTTGGCGATGTCGGCCGCACGCTGCGGGTCGCTGTCGCTGACCTGCACCGCGATCAGTCCGTCGCGCTTGTTGATGCCGATGTTGCTGCTGCCGGCCAGCATGGCCAGGGCGGCCGAGGGCTTGCTCTGGCCATAAGCTTCGACCAGCTTCAGGCCTTCGACGATGCGCTTGCCGACGGTGGCGCTCTCCATCAGCGCCACGTACTGCTCGGCCGGGCTGCGTGTGGCGCCCATGCCACCGGCCAGCCCGGCGAGCGAGCCCAGCGATGCCAGTGCCGACGCGGCGCTGCTCTGGGCCTGCTGCGGCGGCAGCATCGTGGTGGTGGCGGTGAAGGTGGGCGGCAAGGTATAGCTGTAGCCCAGCGCCAGGGCACCCGCCACCAGTGGCCCGGCAAGCAAGAGTTTCCACCGACCTGCCAGCATGGCAATCAGGTCGGCCGGGCTGAGGCCGGGGTCGTCCAGCGCCGTGGCGCTGGCGTCGAAGGCCGCGCTGCTGATCTCGGTCATGCGTGGGGTCTCGGTCAATTGAGCGCGCTCTTCAGGCCGGCGATGCCCAGGCCGAACTGGTACAGGATCTGCGTCCAGTCCTTGGCGCCCTGGACCCAGGTGGTGCGGTTGATCTCGTCGGGCACGAAGATCGTGTCGCCCGGCTCGGTGGCCAGGCCCGCGATCTGGTTGCCGCGCGAGAAGAAGCCGCTTTCAGCCAAGCTGCTGGTAACGGTGCCGTTGGCGCGCACGACGAAGACGCTGCTGGCATCAGCGCGGCGCGTCGGGCCGCCCGCCAGGCGCAGGTATTCACCCACCGTGCGCCCGCCGGTGTGCAGGTAGCTGCCGGCGCTGAACACGCTGCCGAATACCCCTACCGTGTTGGGCCGCGCGGGGATGTAGAGGCGATCACCATCTTCCAGCGCCATCTCGGGCAGGCTGGTGGCGCGCGGTTCCAGTTGCAGTACCAACCGCCCCGTGGGCTTGATGTCCCGCAGCTTCTCCAGCAGCCGCGCACCCGAGGCGGCGATCGAGGTCCGGGCGGCTGCTTCGTCGGCATTGCCGGCGCGCTCGGCCACCGGGGCGCGGACCAGCTCGGTCTCGAAGTCCCGCAACGCGCGTTCGTAATTCTGCTGCTGGGTGGCGCGTACGCTGACGCGGTTGAATTCGGTGCCGAACAGGTAGGCGTTCGAGGTCAGGCCGCCGGCCGCGGCCAGGGCGTCGCCGATCGTGCTGTCGGGGGGCAGCACGTATTCGCCCGGCTTGCCGACCTCGCCCTCGATGCGTACCCGCTTCTTTTGCGGCAGCGTCGACAAGGTCAACTCCGCGATGTTGTAGGCGCGCAGCACGTCGCCGTTGCGCAGGGTCTGGTTGCCGGACTCCGGTTGAGGCAGCAGCGCCACGCGTGTGCCCGCACGGTCGGTGATGCGCTCCAGCGCCAGCTGGCTGGTGTCGGCCACCGGCGAGAAGCCGCCTGCCATGCGCAGCAGGTCGTTGACGGTTTCGCCCGGCTTGAGCTCGAAGATGGCCGGCCGGCTGACGCTGCCGATCAGTGCCACCTGGGGCCCGATGGGGCCGACGTGGATGACATCGTCGGGCTGCAGCAGGCGGTCGGACGACCGGTCGCCGTTGAGCAGCAGATCATAGAGATCGAAGGTGGCGACCACGTCGCGGCCGCGGCGCAGCATCACATTGCGGAAGCTGCCGGACGCCGCAGGGCCACCGGCTCGCAGCAGGGCCTGCGACAGCGTCGACAGGCTGTTGACCATGAGCACGCCGGGTTTGGCGACGAAGCCGGTGACGAAGACCCGGATGCCGCGCAACTGACCCAGTGACACGCTGAGCTGGAAGTTCTTGAACACCTGCGCCACGCGGCGGCTGATGACGTCTGGCAACTCCGCATAGCGAACACCGGACACCATGATCGAGCCGACACGAGGCACGCTGATGCGGCCAGAGCGGTCCACCGTCAGGCGCAGATCGGCGTCGGCCGAGCCCCAGATGGTCAGGAGGATCTCATCGCCCGACTGCAGCAGGTAGTCGGCCGGCACCAACGGGTTGTGGCCGGTGCTGTCGTTGCGCGCCGTCAGGGGCTCGATCAGGTCGATGCCCAGGCGCCGTACCTCGTTGGATCGGCTCGGCTGGCCCGGCTGCACCGGCTCATCGCTGCGCAACACGCGCTGCACATAGCTCTGCACATAGCGCTCGAACTCGCCCGGCTTGTAGACGGGCGCATCCAGCGCTCGGCGCTCGCCGTTCGCCAAGTCGCTGGTTGTAGCGGTGGCCGTGGACGGGTCGGACTTGTTGTTCGAGGTGCCGGTCTTGTCAACGGCATTGCCGCTGTCCCGCAACTGGAGCGGCGCGCCGCTGGACGAGGTGTCGCCGCTCTGGATCGTGCCGGTGGCCGTCGCCAAGCCAGCCGAGTTCGACTGCGCAACCGCCGGCGGCGTCATGAGCATTGACACGCCCAGGCTCGCCACAACGCAGATTGCACTCAAGCCATGACGCAGGCCTTGGGACAGACGGGCTTCGAAGATTCGATTCATGCGTTTGGGCGCTTGCGGTGGGTCGCTGCATGCCGTGTCAGCCGAAGCGACGGCGTGCGGCGAGGGCTTGCCATGCCACCCAATCGGCATCGCATGGCAGAAGGCGAGCCGCATTCTAGCGGCCGGCCCCGGCAGGTCCCGTCGATAGAATGCCGCGCCATGCTCGTTCTCTTGGTCGCCTTCACCCTGTCCCTGGGCATCACCTTGCTCATCGTGCATGGGGCGAAGAGCGAGAACCACCGTTTCAAGGACCATGACCTGTCCGGGCCGCAGAAATTCCATGCGGCGCCCGTGCCCCGCGTCGGCGGCATCGGCATCTTTGCCGGCGCCGTGGCCGGCGTGCTGGTGCTCTGGCTGCGCCAGCCCGAGATCGGCGCGGCGGCGGCCAGGTTGCTGCTGTGCGCTGTGCCGGCGTTTGGCTCGGGGCTGACCGAGGACCTGACCAAGACCCAGAGCCCACGCCGCCGCCTGTTCTTCACCGCGGTGTCGGCTGCGGTGGCGGTGGCGGTGATGGACGCAGTGATCGACCGGACCGCCATTCCGGGGCTGGACTGGGTGGTGTCCTTCGGCGCCGGCGCGGCACTGGTGACGGTGTTCGTTGTGGCCGGTGTGGCCAACTCGCTGAACATCATCGACGGCTTCAACGGCCTGGCCTCGATGTGCGCGATGCTGATCCTGATCAGCATCGGCTACGTGGCCTTCCAGGTCAACGACGCGCTGGTCCTGGCGCTGGCGGTGGCCGGTGCCGGCGCGGTGCTGGGTTTTTTCGTCTGGAACTTCCCGTCCGGGCTGATCTTCCTGGGCGATGGTGGCGCCTACTTCCTGGGCTTTTACGTCGCCGAACTGGCCATCCTGCTGCTGCACCGCAACCCGGGCGTGTCGCCGATGTTCCCTCTGCTGGTGTGCATCTACCCGGTGTTCGAGACCCTGTTCTCGATCTACCGGCGCGTGATGCTGCGCGATCAGCCGGCCGGCATGCCCGACGGCATCCACCTGCATTCGCTGATCTACCGCCGCATCATGCGCTGGGCGGTGGGGAAGTCGTCCAAGCGCTCGCAGGTGCGCCGCAACTCGATGACCTCGCCCTATCTGTGGATGCTGTGCATGATGGCCGTGGTGCCGGCCATGCTGTTCTGGGACAGCACGCCCCTGCTGGCCGGCTTCATCGTGCTGTTCGGCCTGATCTACACCACGCTGTACTGGCGCATCGTGCGCTTCAAGGCGCCGCGCTGGATGGTCACCAAGCGGTAAATTGAAGCACCCCCTACGCGCTGCGCGCGCCCCCTCAAGGGGGCAACGCCGGCGGACCGGCGGAGCCGGATTCGCGGCGTTCGCTGGCTTCGGCCAGTTTCATGCGGCGTGGATGGTGTCTGGTGCCATGGAAAACTGACATGTCCCCTCGGGGGAGGGGTGCGGGAGCGCAGCGGCGTGGTGGCGGGCAGGTCAGCGGCCCAGCCGCTCGGCGAACCAGTCTGCCGACACGCTCAGCCCCGCGCGGATGTCGTGGCTGGGCTGGTAGCCCAGCAGGCGCTGCGCCTTGCCGATGTCGGCACGCGAGTGCCGCACATCGCCGGCACGGAACGGCCGGTGCTGCGGTGCCCCCACCTGCAGGCCGGCGCGGGCCTGGCCCAGCGTCTCGATCAGCATCGCATGCAGGCCGTTGAGCGTGGTCTGGTCGCCCACCGCCACGTTGTAGACCTGGTTGGCCGCTTCGTCGCTTGCCGTCGCCGCCAGCAGATTGGCCTGCACGGCATTGGCGACGAAGCAGAAGTCGCGGCTGGTCTCGCCGTCACCGTTGATGAACACGGTGTCGCCGGCCAGCATGGCCGCCGCCCACTTGGGGATCACCGCGGCGTAGGCGCCGTTCGGGTCCTGGCGCGGGCCGAAGACATTGAAGTAGCGCAGGCCGATGGATGCAAAGCCATAGCTGCGTGCAAAGACGTCGGCGTACAACTCGTTGACGTACTTGGTCACCGCATAGGGCGACAGCGGCTTGCCGATGGTGTCCTCCACCTTGGGCAGGCCGGGGTGGTCGCCGTAGGTGGAGCTGCTGGCTGCATAGACAAAGCGCTTGACGCCGGCATCCCGCGCCGCGACCAGCATGTTCAGGAAGCCGGTGACATTGGCTGCGTTGCTGGTGATCGGGTCGGCGATGGACCGCGGCACCGAGCCCAGCGCGGCCTGGTGCAGCACCCGGTCCATGCCTTCGCAGGCCTTCTGGCAGTCGGCCAGGTCGCGGATGTCGCCTTCGATGAAGCGGAAGTTCGACCAGGCTTGCTCACCCACCTGCGCCCGCACATCGTCCAGATTGTGGCGGTGGCCGGTGGCGAAGTTGTCCAGCCCGGTGACCTGCTGGCCCAGGCGCAGCAGGGTCTCGGTCAGGTGGCTGCCGATGAAGCCGGCCGCGCCGGTGACCAGCCAGCGCTGGGGCTGGGCCCGCAGCTGCTGCTGGAGTTGGGAATAGGCGGTCGGCTCGGTCATGGGGGATCTGTTGGGCGGAAAAGTGAGGTCGGGGTGCTCAGAACGTCTCGGCGTCGGCCAGGGCCGGCGCCTCGGCGTCCTTGGCCGCCAGCCGCGGCTGCAGGCCGGCCGGCCAGGTGATGCCGATGGCCGGGTCGTCCCAGCGGACCGCGCGCTCGCAGTCCTTGGCGTAGAAGTCGGTGGTCTTGTAGAGGAAGCGGGTGTTGTCCTCCAACGCGACGAAGCCGTGGGCAAAACCTTCGGGGATCCACAGCTGGCGGCGGTTGTCGGCGCTGAGTTCCACGCCCACCCACTGGCCGAAGCTGGGCGAGCCACGGCGGATGTCCACCGCCACGTCCAGCACCGCGCCTTGCACCACCCGCACCAGCTTGCCTTGCGGGTGGGGCGGCAGCTGGTAGTGCAGGCCGCGCAGCACGCCCCGGGCCGACAGCGATTCGTTGTCCTGCACAAAGGGCCGGGGCTGCGGCAGGCCCAGCGCGGCCAGGCCGTCGGTGAAGCGCTTCTGGCTGAAGCTTTCCATGAACCAGCCGCGATCGTCGCCGAACACGGCGGGCTCGATGATCACGACGTCGGGCAGGCGGGTGGCGGTGAATTTCATGGGGGCAGGGCAGGTCAGTGGTTCAGCGCAGGTTCAGCGCTTCGCTGAGCATGCGGTCGACGCCGGGGCGCCAGTCGGGCAGGGTCAGGTCGAAGGTCTGGCGCAGCTTGCGCGTGTCCAGCCGCGAGTTCAGCGGCCGGCGGGCCGGGGTCGGGTAGTCGCGGGTGGGGATGGGGTGGACCGCCTCGGGCCCGGCCTTCAGGGCCACGCCACGCTGCCGGGCCCAGGCCAGCACATGGCGGGCGTAGTCGCACCAGCTGACCTCGCCCGCCGCCACCGCGTGGTAGGTGCCGCTGACGCCGGCATCCCCCACGGCGCGGCGCAGCGCATGGGCGCTGAGGTCGGCCAGCAGGTCGGCGCCGGTGGGGGCGCCGATCTGGTCGGCGATCACCGTCAGCTGCTCACGCTCGGCCGCCAGCCGCAGCATGGTGCGGGCAAAGTTGCCGCCGCGCGCGGCGTGCACCCAGCTCGTGCGCAGGATCAGGTGGCGGCAGCCGCTGGCGCGGATCTGCTCCTCGCCGGCCAGCTTGCTGCGGCCGTAGACGCTCATCGGGCCGGTGGCGGCGGTTTCGTCGCGCGGCGTATCGCCACTGCCGTCGAAGACATAGTCGGTGCTGAAGTGCAGCAGCCAGCCGCCCAGCTCGGCCACCCCCCGGGCCAGGGCGCCGGGCGAGTCGGCGTTCACGGTGTGCGCCAGCGCCGCGTCGCCCTCGGCCTGATCGACCGCGGTGTACGCGCCGGCGTTGACCACCACCTCGGGCCGCAGGGCGCGCAGCGTGGCTGCCAGCCGTTCGGGCTGGGCCAGGTCGCCGCACAGCGTGCCGTCGGCCGAACTGCGGGCCAGGGCCGTCACCGGGCCCAGCGGCGCCAGGGCCCGGCGCAGCTCCCAGCCGACCTGGCCGTCAGGCCCCAACAATAGGATGTTCATGGGTGTGGACAGGGCTGCTGGTCCCGGGGGGCCGGGCCGTTGGCGCGAAGACCGCGAAGGCCTGGATTCTAAGGACCCGGGGCAGGCCCCGCAGGGGCGCTGCGGGCGGCAGGTGCGCCAAATTCGCCGGTCGACGATAATACAAGGCTAATGACCGACACCACCCCTGCCGCCGATCCGGCGTTCGACCCCGCTGCCCAGGCCCTGGCCGACAGCGTTCCGCAACGCTTCGACACGCTGGCGCTGGACCCCAAGCTGCTGCGGGCCGTGGCGGATTCGGGCTACACCGCGATGACGCCGATCCAGGCCAAGGCCATCCCGCTGGTGCTGGCCGGGCGTGACGTGATGGGCGCGGCGCAGACGGGCACCGGCAAGACTGCGGCCTTTTCGCTGCCCCTGTTGCAGAAGATGATGAAGCACGAGACCGCCTCGGTCTCGCCGGCACGCCACCCGGTGCGCGCCCTGGTGCTGACGCCGACACGCGAGCTGGCCGACCAGGTGGCCAACAACGTCAAGACCTACGCCAAGCACACCCAGCTGCGCTCCACCGTGGTCTTCGGCGGCATCGACATGAAGCCGCAGACCGCCGAGCTGAAAAAGGGCGTCGAGATCCTGATCGCCACGCCGGGCCGCCTGCTCGACCACATCGAGGCCAAGAACTGCGTGCTCAACCAGGTCGAGTATGTGGTGCTGGACGAGGCCGACCGCATGCTGGACATCGGCTTTCTGCCCGACCTGCAGCGCATCCTGAGCTACCTGCCCAAGGGCAACCGGCAGACGCTGCTGTTCTCGGCCACCTTCTCACCCGAGATCAAGCGCCTGGCCCAGAGCTATCTGCAGGACCCGATCACCGTCGAGGTGGCGCGTGCCAATGCCACCGCGTCCACCGTCGAGCAGCGCTTCTACAGCGTGGTCGAGGACGACAAGCGGGCCGTCGTGCGCCAGCTGCTGCGCGACCGCAGCCTGGCCCAGGCCATCGTGTTCGTCAATTCCAAGCTGGGCGCGGCCCGGCTGGCACGCTCCTTCGAGCGCGACGGTCTGCGCACCGCCGCGCTGCACGGCGACAAGTCGCAGGACGAGCGGCTGAAGTCGCTGGCCGCCTTCAAGGCCGGCGAGGTCGACCTGCTGGTGGCCACCGACGTGGCCGCACGTGGCCTGGACATCGCCGACCTGCCGGCGGTGTTCAACTTCGACGTGCCCTTCAATGCCGAGGACTATGTGCACCGCATCGGCCGCACCGGCCGGGCTGGCGCCTCGGGCCTGGCCGTGACCCTGGTCGACCGCGACGACACCCGGCTGGTGGGTGACATCGAGAAGCTGATCAAGAAGAAGATCGACCTCGAGGCCTTCGAGCTGGTGGACGAGCGCCCGCGCCGTGCGCCCTACCGGGCCCGCGAGGGGGCCGACGAACGGCCGTTGCGGGAGGCCGATCCGGCGCCGCGGGCGGCCGAGCGGGCGCCGCGTGACGGCGTCGACCGCTACCCGCGTGACAGCGAGCGTTTTGCCCGCGATGCCGACCGCCCGCGCCGCAGTTATGCACCGCCCGCCGCGCCGGCCGATCCCTTTTTCGACAAGCCCTACGAGCCGCCGGTCGTG
>Ga0208398_100420_pt1 | contig 29428 bp, 31 predicted proteins | sample LakWasMe79_HOW10_2_FD_183905 | JGI IMG/M metagenome (GOLD analysis project Ga0208398, IMG submission 183905) | Freshwater sediment methanotrophic microbial communities from Lake Washington under simulated oxygen tension - Sediment Metagenome... | ecosystem: Environmental > Aquatic > Freshwater >...
AGGAGTTCGCGCGCCAGAACTGGTACGACAGCTGGTTCCCGACGCTGGCGCCCAGCGCCGAGACCATGAAGCTGGGCCAGGCCGCGCAGACCCCGGCCGAATGGGCCGCCTTCATCAAGAAATACCGTGCCGAGATGGCCGCGCCCGAGGCCGCCCATGCGCTCAGGCTGCTGGCGGCACTCTCGCAGCAGAGCAATTTCTCGGTGGGCTGCTATTGCGAGCACGAGGCGCATTGCCACCGTTCGGTGCTGCGCGCCCTGCTGGCCGAGCAGGGCGCGGCGCTGGGCTAAGCTTCGGCCTTTGCAAAATAGACCAGCAGCGAGGATCAACGCGGTGCAAGCACTTCACCTGATGCGCAGCCTGTTCGCCTACAAGGCCTGGGCCAACGAAGACCTCTACGACAGCGTGGCCCGGCTGCCCGCCGAGACGCGCGCGGCCGAGCTGCACGCGGCGCTGCGCGTGCTGAACCACATCCATGTGGTGGACAGCATCTTCGCCGCCCATCTGCAAGGGCAGGCGCATGGCTATACGGGCCTCAACACCGCCGAGACGCCCGGCCTGGCCGAGTTGCGCGCGCGCGTGCAGGCCAGCGACCGCTGGTACCTCGGCTATCTGGACACGCTCAGCGACATGGCGCTGGGCGAGGTGCTCGACTTCAGCTTCGTGGATGGCAAGCCGGGCCGCATGTCGCGCGCCGAGATGCTGCTGCACGTGGCCACGCATGGCAACTACCACCGCGGCGCGGTGGGCCGCATCCTGGTGCAGGCCGAGGTGGCGCCGCCGCCCGATGCGCTGACGGTGTTCCTGCACCGCCCCGCGACGCGGGCGTGAAGACGCTGCTCGCCCTGTGCGGCAGCCTGCGCGCTGCCTCGCTGCACCGCGAACTGCTCGGCGCCGCGCAAGACCTGGCCCCGGCCGGGGTGAAGCTGCGGATCGTCAGCGATCTGGGCGCGCTGCCGCTCTTCAATCCCGACCTGGAAGCCGAGCTGCCGGCCGCCGTGCGCCGCCTGCATGCCGAGGTGGCCGGGGCCGAGGCGCTGGTGATCGCCAGCCCCGAGTACGCGCATGGCGTCACCGGCACGATCAAGAACGCGCTCGACTGGCTGGTGAGCTTCGAGCCCTTCGTGGGCCAGCGCGTGGCGATCTGGAAGGCCTCGCCGCGCGCCCGCCACGCCGATGCGGCGCTGCGCGAAACGCTGCGCACCATGTCGGCCGAGATCGTCGAGCCGGCCTGCCTGAGCCTGCCCCTGCTGGGCGCCAGGCTGGACGCGGCGGGCATCCGCGCGGCGCCCGCCATGGCCGACCCGATCCGCACTGCCTTGCGTGCCCTGGTGCAGGGGCCCGCGCCGGCCGCGGCGCCGGGCTGGCTGCTGCGCCCGGCCCAGGCCGGCGATGCGACGCGCCTGGCCGCCTTGGCGCTGCAGGTCTGGCTCAGCACCTATGCCAGGGAGGGCGTGTCCGAGGACATCGCCGCCTATGTGCTGGCGCGCTTCACGCCGGCCGCCTTTGCCGAACTGCTGGCCGACCCGCAGCGCCGCCTGCTGGTGGGCGAGGGGCCGGGCGGCCTGCTCGGCTATGCCCAGCTGAAGCGCGGGGCAGCGCAGGGCGGCGTGGAGCTGGAGCTGGAGGTGGAGCTGGAAACGCTCTATGTGCAGGCGCCCGCCCAGGGCACGGGCCTGGGCCAGGCCCTGCTGGCGCAGGCCCGGCTGCTGGCGTGCCGGCAGCTGGGGGCGCCCGCCATCTGGTTCAGCGTGAACGCCCGCAACGAGCGCGCCTTGAGCTTCTATCGCCGCGCCGGCTGCGTCGAATTCGGCGAGACCTGGTTCGAGCTCGGCGGCGGCCGGCATCTCAATCTGCTGCTGCGCACCGCGCCATGCAAGGAAACACCACCATGATGACAAGAACCGCCGTGCTGGTGATCGACGTGCAGCGGGGCCTGTTCGAGCCCGCGCCCCAGCCCTTCGAGGCGCAAGAGACGGTGCAGCGCATCAACGCGCTGACCGCGCGTGCGCGTGCCGCCGGCGTGCCGGTGGGCGTGATCCTGCATGAGCGCGCGGGCAGCGCCCTGGCCCACCAGAGCGAGGGCTGGCAGCCGGTGGCGCAGCTCAGCGTGGATCCGGGCGACCGCCTGATACGCAAGACCACACCCGACTCCTTCCTGCGCACCGAGCTGGGTGCCTGGCTGGCGGGCCTGGGCGTGCAGCGCCTGGTGATCTGCGGTTATGCCAGCGAGTTCTGCGTCGATACCAGCACGCGCCGCGCCGCGGCCCTGGGTTTCGAGGTGGAGCTGGCGGCCGACGCCCACACCACCCACGACAAGCCCCATGCCACGGCGGCGCAGATCCGCGCCCACCACAACGCCACCCTGCCGGGTATCACCAGCTTCGGGCCGCGCATCCGCGCCCTGCCCAGCGCCGAGATCGAGCTCTGACGGCGATGCGCTTGCTGTTCACGGTCGATGGGGTGGAGGTACGCAGCGTCGATGCCAGCGCCGCGCCCGAGGTGCAGGCCCTGTTCGAGGCCAACCCCGCCTACTTTGAGCTCACCGGCGGCGAGCCGCCCGGGCCGGGCCTGGGCCTGGAGGAACTGGAGAGCCGCCCGCCCGAGGGCTGGCCCTACACCGCGCATTGGAGCCTGGGCTTTGTGCGGCCGGGGCTGGGCGGCGCCGCGGACGCCTGGCTGGGCCTGGCCCTGATCGACACCGATCTGCTCGCCAGCGGGGTCTGGCATATCGGCCTGTTCCTGCTGGCCACGCCGGTGCATGGCAGCGGCCTGGCGCCGCGCCTGTATGCGGCGCTGGAGCAATGGGCGGCGGCGCAGGGCGCCGGCTGGCTGCGCCTGGGCGTGATGCTGGGCAATGCACGCGCCGAGCGCTTCTGGGAGCGCCGGGGCTTCGTGGAGCTGAAGCGCCGCCCCGACATCGCGATGGGCCGGCTGCGCCAGACCGTGCGCGTGATGCTCAAGCCGCTGGGTGCGCGCAGCGTGGCCGAGCACCTGGAACGCGTGCCGCGCGATCGCCCCGAATAAGGCTTGCCCGCGCGGGCAACTGCTAGGCCGGGCCATGGCGCCGAGGTGGTAGATTGCGGCCATTGCAGAGGGGCTTGCCCTCTTGCCGCCCTGGGCACTCGCCCACAGGAGTCTCTTCCATGCCGTTTGACCTGCCCGAGCTGCTCGGCCCTTTTCTGCTGCCCCTGCTGATCGCGATCCCGCTGGCCATCGTGGTCATCATCATCAGCACGCGCCGCGGCGACGATGTGGACGAGCCGCGGCGCCGCGAGCCCCCGCCGCCGCGCCCGCCCGCGCGCGCCCCGGTGGCGATGCCCGAGCCCGCACCCGCGCCGCCGCCAGCCCCCGCGCCGGCCGGGCCGGCGCGCGTGCTGCTGGTGGACGACTCGGCGGTGGTGCGCGCCAAGCTCGGCAAGCTGCTGCAGGGTGCCGGCTACGAGGTGCTGGCGGCGCGCGACGGCGTCGAGGCCCTGGAGCTGCTGGGCAAGGAACATGTGCATGTGCTCATCACCGACCTCGAAATGCCCAACAAGGATGGCTTCGAGCTGATCGCCGATGTGCAGGGCAGCCTGGAGACCGAAGACCTGCCCATCATCGCCATCACCGGCCATGAGGAACTGCAGGGCCGCGTCACCCAGGTGCAAGGCCTGTACGGCATCTTCAAGAAGCCCTGGCACGACCGCGAGCTGCTCAAGCGCGTCGAGACCCTGACCCATTTGCGCAAGCCACCGGCGCTGCCGGCCTGAGCCTGCCCGGGGGTCCCCCCGATGGCGGCGCGCGGCGCCTGTGCTGCAATCGGCGCATGCGATCAAGACTCCTCAAGATAGCGGCCATCCTGCTGGCCCTGGTGGCGGCGCTCGCCGGTGTGCTGGGTTGGCATCTCGGCACCAAACAGCCGCAGCGCAGCGGCACGCTCGAGCTCAGCGGCCTGCAGGCGCCGGTGCAGGTGCGCTGGGATGAGGTCGGCGTGCCGCATATCAGTGCCGCCAACGAGCCCGATCTCTACCGCAGCCTGGGTTATCTGCATGCGCAGGACCGGCTGTTCCAGATGGAGATGGTGCGGCGCCTGGCGCGCGGCGAACTGGCCGAGATCCTGGGCCCCAAGCTGGTGGAGACCGACCGGCTGTTCCGTACCCTGGGCATACGCGCCCATGCCGACGCCTATGCGGCGCGCGTGCAGGCCGCCCCGCCGACCCCGGCGATGCGCGCCCTGCAGGCCTATCTGGAGGGTGTCAACCAGTACCAGGCCACGCGCCCCGCGCCGCTGGAGTTCGAGATCCTGGGCATTCCAAAGAGGCCCTTCACGATGGCCGACACCGTCAGCGTGGCCGGCTACCTGGCCTACAGCTTCGCCGCCGCGTTCCGAACGGAGCCTGCGCTCACTTATGTGCGTGACCAGCTGGGGCCAGACTACCTCAAGGTGTTCGAGCTGGACTGGCGGCCCGAGGGTGCGGTGCGCACGGCCCTGGGGCTGAAGGCGGGCGACTGGCAAGACCTGACCCGCCTGGCCCGGAGCAGCGAGCAGGCGCTGGCGCTGGCGGGGGTGCCGCAGTTCGAGGGCAGCAATGCCTGGGCCCTCAGCGGCAGCCGCACCCGCAGCGGCAAGCCCTTGCTGGCGGGCGACCCCCACATCGCCTTCTCGGTGCCCGCGGTGTGGTGGGAGGCACATCTGCAGGCGCCCGGCTTCGAGCTCTATGGCCACCACCAGGCGCTCAACCCGATGGCGCTGCTGGGCCACAACCGCCAGTTCGGCTGGAGCCTGACGATGTTCCAGAACGACGATCTGGACCTGATCGTCGAGAAGCCCAACCCCGACAACCCCAGGGAGGTCTGGTTCCAGGGCCGCTGGGTGGTGCTGCAGGAGCGCGAGGAGATCATCTCGGTGAAGGGTGCGGCGCCGGTCACGCTCAAGCTGCGCCGCTCGCCGCATGGGCCGATCGTCAACGATGCGGTGCCCGGTGGAGGTGATGGAACTGGCAACCGCCCGGTGGCGATGTGGTGGGCCTTTCTGGAAACCGAGAACCCGGTGCTGGAGGCTTTCTATGCCCTCAACCGCGCCAACAGCCTGGGCCGCGCGCGCGCCGCCGCCAGCCAGATCCACGCCCCTGGGCTGAACGTGGTGTGGGCGAACGCCGAGGGCGACATCGGCTGGTGGGCCGCGGCCCGCCTGCCCAAGCGGCCGGCCGGCGTGAACCCCAGCTTCATGCTGGACGGCGCCAGCGCCGAGTCCGACAAGCTGGGCTTCGAGGACTTCAGCGCCAACCCGCAGGAGGAGAACCCGGCGCGCGGCTATGTGGTCTCGGCCAATCACCAGCCGGCCGGCGGCCTGCAGGTGCCCGGCTATTACAACCTCTGGGACCGCGCCCAGCGCCTGGACGAGCAGCTGCGCCCTGACGGCGTGAAATGGGACATGGCGCGCGCCCAGGCCCTGCAGCTGGACGTGCAGAGCGGCTATGCGCAGCGCCTGCTGCAGCCGCTGCTGCCGGCGCTGCGCGCCGCTGCCGCGGCGAACGAGCAGGAGCGCGCCCTGGTGGAGCGCCTGGCGGCCTGGCCCGGCCGCCATGAACTGGGCCTCAACGAGCCGGTGCTGTTCCACCAGTTCCTCTACGAGCTGACGCGCGAGGCCATGGCAGACGAGATGGGCGAGGCCATGTTCGACAACCTGCGCCGCACCCGCGCGCTCGACCATGCCTTGCCGCGCCTGGCCGCCGATGCAAATTCGCCCTGGTGGGACAAGCGCGGCACGCCGGCGCTGGAGACACGCGAGCAGATCGTCGTGCTGGCCTGGAAGGCGGCCATCGCGCATCTGCGCCAGACCCTGGGCGCCGACCCCGCCAGCTGGACCTGGGGGCGCGCCCATACCCTCACCCATGGCCATCCGCTCGGCCAGCAAAAGCCGCTGGACCGCATCTTCAACGTCGGCCCGCTGCCCACGCCGGGCGGTCATGAAGTGCCCAACAATATGGCGCAGCGCCTCGGGCCCGCCCCCTGGGCGGTGGTGTACGGACCTTCGACGCGGCGCGTGATCGACTTCGCGCGTGCCGGCGAGGCACAGGGCAGCAATCCGGTGGGGCAGAGCGGCGTGTGGGGCGATCGCCATTACGAGGACCAGGCGCGCGCGCATGCGCAGGGCGGCTACCGGCTGCAGGTGCTCAACGAACCCGATGTACTGGCCCATACTCGCAGTACCTTGATGCTCCAACCCAAGGATTGATGCGATGCCGCGATGGACATGGTGCCTGCTGCTGCCGGGTCTGCTGCTGACCCAGGCCCGGGCCTTGGACCTGCCCGCCGCGCCGGCGCTGCAGGCCAAGCTGGGCCAGGCCGCGCGGGCGGTGCAGGTGATCGAGCCACATCTGAGCGTGGCCGGCCAGCAGCTCAGGGTGCGCTACCTGGGCTACCCGGCGCCGCTGCTGTTCGAGCGCCTGCTGGGCGCCGATTGGCAGCGGCCGGGGCGCGAGATCGAGCTGCGCGCGCTGGACGGTTTTGTCTCGCGCGTGCCGGTGGAACGCTTTGCCAAGTACCAGGCCTGGCTGGTGCAGGCGCGCGCCGATGGCGCCGCCTTCGTGGTGGACAACCCTGCCCAGCACGAGAAGCAGGTGCCGCTGGGGCCCTATTACCTGGTGTGGGACAACATCGCCGCGCCCGAGTTATTGGCCGAGGGCGGCGCGGTCTGGCCCTACCAGGTGGCCAGCATCGCGCTCAAGCCCGGCAGCCGCGAGGCCCTGCTGCCCGCGGGGCTGGGCTCGGGTTTTGCCGAACATGCGGCGCTGGCGCAGAAATACTGCCTCAGCTGCCACCAGGTGAATGGTTATGGCGGCGAGAAGATGCCGCTGAACCTGGCGGTACGCGCCAAGCTGCTGGACGAGCGCACCTGGCACACCTGGCTGCTGAGCCCCGAGACGCTCAAGCCCGGCACCGCCATGCCGCCCCTGCCCGACACCCTGCCCGCGGCCGAACGCGAGGCCATCGTGGCCAAGCTGCACCGCTATCTGCGCGCCGTGCCGGTGCTGCCCTGAGCGCCATGGACCAGCCCGCCGCCGACGACGATCCGATCGACCGCGTGCTGCTGCCGCCGCAGCTGGACGAGTCCAACGCGCTGCCGGCCGGCACGCGCTTTGCGGAGCTGGAGATCATCAGCACCCTGGGGGTGGGCGGCTTCGGCATCGTCTACCTGGCGCAGGACCATGCGTTGCAGCGCCGCGTCGCGATCAAGGAATACATGCCGGCGCAGCTGGTGCGGCGCGACAGCGGCAGCCTGGTGACGGTGCGCGCCGGCGTGCTGCGCGAGACCTTCGAGCTGGGGCGGCGCAGCTTCGTCAACGAGGCGCGGCTGCTGGCACGCTTCGACCACCCGGCCCTGCTGAAGGTCTACCGCTTCTGGGAAGCGCACGGCACGGCCTATATGGCGATGCCCTATCTGCAGGGCCAGACGCTCAAGCAGGCGCGGCTGGCGATGGCGCAGCGCCCCGACGAGGACTGGCTGCGCCGCGTGCTGCTCGCCCTGCTGGATGGCCTGGCCCTGCTGCACGCCGAGGCCATCGTGCACCGCGACATCTCGCCCGACAACATTCTGCTGCCCGAGGGCGGCGGCGATCCCATCCTCTTGGACTTCGGCGCGGCGCGCCAGGCCATCGAGGATCGCAGCCAGCACATGACGGCCATCCTCAAGCCCAGCTTCGCGCCGATCGAGCAATACGCCGAGGCCACCGGCCTGCGCCAGGGGCCCTGGACCGATCTCTATGCGCTGGGCGCGGTGATGCATTACCTGCTGCTGGGCCACACCCCGCCGCCCGCCACCGCGCGTGCCATGGTGGACGAATACCTGCCGCTCTCCGGCGCCGGCCTGCTGGGCTATTCCATGCCCCTGCTGCTGTGCCTGGACTGGATGTTGCGCGTCCATCCGCAGGAACGGCCGCAGTCGGTGGCCGAGCTGCGCGCCGCGCTGGCGGGCGAACGCGCCGCACCGCTGCCGCCACAGCCCACCGCGCCGGCGGTGCACCAGGGCAGACCGGCACGTGGCACTGGCTACGAGCCCACCCACCAGCTGCCGCCGCCCGCTCCCGCGCCGGCCGCGGCGGAGCCGGTGCCCGATCTGCTGCTGGAGACGGAGCCCGCGCCTGTACCGCCACCCGCGGCGCCACCACCAGTCTTGCCGTCAGCGCCGCCGCCCGAACCAAGCCAGGCCGAGCCGGCGCCGGCCGGCATGGCCCGGCGCTTGGGTCTGGCGCTGCTGCTGGCGGGCCTGGCCTCGGCGGCCGGCTGGATGTGGCTGCCCCGGGGTGCAACGCCGCCATCGGCCGCGCTGCCGGCATCAACGACGAGCGCCGGTGCTGCCGCGCCCGCCGTGATCACCGAGGCGCGCGACGAGGCCGGCGTGCCGGTGCGCACCGGCACGCCGTTGGCGGCCAGCCAGGCCAGGCCGCGTCCGCCGGCGCGTGCGGGTGCGACTGCGCCGTCGGCGGTCGCGCCGTCACCCCAAGTGGCCAGCCGGGCCGAATCGGCCGCCGGCCCGCGCGAGGCCTGCGGCAGCCGTACCTTCCTGGCGCTGGCCTATTGCATCGACCGCGAGTGCGAGAAGCCGGCATTCCAGCAGCACCCGGAATGCCTGCGCCTGCGCGAGATGCGCGAGAACCGGCAGCGCAATCGTCAGTAAGGTGGCCAGTAAGGCGGTCAGCGAGGCACTCAGGGCCGCACGGCCGTGACCTCGATCTCCACCAGCCAGCCCGGTACCACCAGCCCCGCCACCTGCATCACCGAGCGTGCCGGCAGGCGCGGTTGCGCGGCGCTGCCGAAGTGCTCGCGGTAGGCGCTCATGAAGCCATCGAAATCCATCTTGCCGCCCTTGGCCGGGTCGCCCACCAGAAACACCTGCATCTTCACCACGTCGCCCATGCCCAGACCCAGGCTCTTGAGGCTGCGCTCGATGCCGGCCAGCGTGCCGGCGGTCTGGCTGCGGGTGTCGCCATAGGCGGCGAGGCTGCCGCGCTCGGCCTTCTCGTCCACCACCGGCGGCACCGCACCGCTCAGATAGACCAGGGTCTTGCCGGCCGGCACCTCCACCGCACTGGCGATCGGGAAGCTGGAGCCGGGCGGGCGGTGGCGCAGCACCTCGTCGGCCCGGGCGGTGGTGCCGAGGGCGAGCAGCAGGGCCAGCGTGGTGATGGTCTTCATGGTGGATGGCTTCCTTCCTCTTGTTGGATGGCGGCACGCAGCGCGGCCACATCCTCGTTGGCGATGCTGGACAGGCCGGGCGGACCGAAGCGCCGCAGCACCTCGCCAGCCACGGCGCCGACCTGGGCGTCGTCGAGCACGCTGCCAAAGGCCGGCATGGCCTTGCCGCCCTTCAGGATCATGCGCAGCAGATAGGGTGTGGCGGCCAGGCGCGCATTGCCGGCCAGGGCCGGGTAGGCGGCCGCGCCACGGGCACCGCGGCCGTCGGGCATGTGGCAGCCGGCGCAGATCGCGGCATAGAGGGCCGGGCCGCTGCGCTGGTCGAAGCCCCAGCCGGCCGAGAAGCGCGGCCCTTCGTCGGCCGGGGCGGCCAGCGCGGGCAGGGCGAGCAGGCTGATCGTTAACAGGAGCTTCGCCTTCTTCATGCGCTGGCCTTCGCGTGCAAAGCCGTCACCGCATGCTGGGCCGAGAGCACCGCCCCCTCCTGCCAGGCCGGCAGCAGCGAGGCATGCTCACCGGCCAGGATCAGGCGCCCGTCCATCTGCAGCAGCTGCGGGTAATGGCGCTCGCGCGCCGCCCGTGTCCACCAGGCAAAGCAGCCCAGCGTGGCCGGGTGGCGATGCCAGGCCACCGCCATGCCGTGCTCGAACTCGGCCGGGTATTGCGGATGGATCTGCGCGCCCAGGCGCAGCGCCTCGCGCACGCGCTCGGCCGGGGGCAGGGCGCTGAACTCGTAGGCATTGGCGCCAAAGGCATAGGCGCCTAGCAGCACGCCCTTGCGCGCATGGAAATGGTGGCTGGGGTAGCCGATCGTGCGTATCGCCAGATCGGTGCTGCTGATGCCGCCGTAAATGCCCTCGTCCTCTTCCCAGAAACGGCGCCCGAACTGCAGGCCCACCTTGACCGCGGCGAAATAGCTCACCGCGTCGATGGCGGCGCGCAGTGCCGGGCTTATGCGCATCTCGACCTGCGAGAGCACCGACAGCGGCAGGGTGCAGACGCACCAGTCAGCCTGGGTCGTGAGCATGCGCCCGGGCCGCGCTAGCTCTTCGTACTGTGCGCTCACGCCGTGTTCATCCTGCTCAATCCGGGTCACGCGCGCGCCATAGCGGATGCGCTGCGGCCCCACCGCCTTGGCCAGGGCCCGCGCGATCGCGTCCATGCCACCCACGGGCTGGAACAGCGGCATCTGGTACTCGAAGCCGCTGCCCAGATCGAGCCGGCCGGCCAGGCCGCTGGCCAGCACATCATGCAGGCCCAGCGGTTGATCATGTGGCGGCGCGGCCGACACGCCAGCACCCGGCTGCGGGCCGAAGCCGCGCCGCTCGGCGGCAATCTCGCCGGCGCGGTAGCGTCCCTGCGCATCCAAGGCGCCGTGGCTGCGCAAGGCCTCCAGCAGGCGCGCCTGGTCCTCGGCGCTGAGGGCCTCGTCGAGCAGGTGCTGCTGCACCACCTTGGCCAGCAGCTCGCTCACCTGGCCCTGGAAATCGGACTGCAGCTCGCGCCAGCGCTGCGGCTTGCCGCCGAAGGCCTGCTGGCCATGCACATAGGCGTTGTGGTTGATCTGGATGAAGGGCTGCAGGGCCACGCCAAGGCGCTTGCAATAGTCCAGCACGCCATGGTGGTGGTAGGGGATGCGCCAGGGGCCGGGGTTGAAATACTCGCCCGGCGCGAACTCGCAGTGCTGGCTGGCGCCGCCCAGTTCGGTGTAGCGGTCGCCGCCGCGCAGGGTCCAGCAGCGGCCGCCGGGGCGTGCCTGGTATTCCAGCAGCTGCACCTGGTAGCCGGCGCGCTGCAGCTCATGGGCCGATACCAGGCCGGCAAGACCTGCCCCCAGCACCAGCACGCGGGCCCCCTTGGTCGCCCGGCCCAGGCCGAAATCGGCGCGCGCCGGCGAGGCCTGCGCCAGACCCAGCTGGGTCAGCGCTGCATAGACGGCGCCGCTGCCGGCCACGCGGCCCAGCTGCTGCAGCCAGGCACGGCGGGTGGGTTGATGAGGCGGGATCGTGATATGCCGGACCATGGGCGCAGTCTAGACTGCGCTCATGCTCCGCGCCGTCCTCCTCGCCAGTCTGCTGTCGGCCTGCAGTGCCGTGATGGCCCAGACGCCGCCCTGCCTGATCGTCTACGGTCATGGCCGCAACGTCGGCAGCGAGGCGGAGAACCTGTCCTGGGACCGCCTCAATCTGCGCTTCAACCAGCAGGTGGCGGCCAGCCTGGATGCGGCCGGGCGGCGTGTCGTGCCGATGCTGCTGCGCGTGGGCAGCAGCGATCTCGCCGCCACGCTCGAGGCGGTGCTGGGCGAGGCGCAGCGCCAGGGCTGCGAGCTGGTGGTGGACACCGCCGTGTTTGCCGACGACGCGAACGCCACCCTGGTGTTGCGCCTGCGCGTGCATCCGCTGCTGCCGGCCCTGGGGCCGCGCGCCGGCGCCAGCCTGCCGCGTGTGGGCGAGGCCATCTACACCAGCCAGCGCGATTTCGATTTCAACCCGCGCGTGCTGGAGCGGCTGAAGCTGGATCAGCTGGCGCAGGAAATGACGGCCGGCTATCTGGCCGACAGCGCCGTCAAGCCCTGATCCTGCAAGCCCTCCAGGTGGGCGGCATCGGCCCAGCTGAGGATCTCGAAGCGCCCGGCATCGTGCACGCGCACGCGGTTGATGCCGGTATTGGGAATGGCGCATTCGCGCGCGCCGTGCAGGGGCAGGGCCTGGGCGTGGCGCCACACCATGTCGAGCACGCCACCATGGGTGACCACGGCCAGGGTCTGGCGCGGGTGCGTTGCCGCCAACTGGCCCAGCGCGGTGATGACGCGCTGGAAGAAGAGCTGGCGGCTTTCGGCGCCACCCGGCAGCGCGTAGTCGGGCTCATGGCGGGCCCATTGCGCGAACTCCTCGGGATGGGCGCGGCGGATGTCGTCGAAGCTCATGCCCTCCAGAATGCCGAAGCCCTGCTCGCGCAGCGCCGCCTGCCGCTCGGTCTGCAGGCCCAGGGCATGGGCCAGCGGCGCGGCGGTCTGCAGCGCGCGGCTCAGATCGCTGGCCACCAGGGCCTGGATGGGCTCGGCGCGCAGGCGCGCCGCCAGGCGCTCGGCCTGCGCCAGGCCATGGGCGTTCAGCGGTACGTCGATCTGGCCCTGGAAACATTGGCGGCGGTTCCAGTCGGTCTCGCCATGGCGTATCAGCAACAGCTCGGTCATATGACTTCCATTGTGCGGCATCGGACTGCGATGAAATCGCCGCCATGCAGACACTTCTTACCATCAGCGACGACAAGGCAGCCCTGGACCTGGACCTGCTGCACCGCTTCCTGAGCCAGGAATCCAGCTGGGCGCAGGGCCTGCCGCGCGCCACCATGGAGCGCGCTATCGCCAACTCGCTGTGCTTTGGCGCCTATCTGGACGGCGCGCAGATCGGCTTTGCGCGCGTCGTCACCGATGGCGCCTGCTTTGCCTATCTGTGCGATGTGTTCGTGCTGGCCGAGCACCGCGGCCGCGGCCACAGCAAGGCCCTGATGCGGGCGGTGATGGCCCACCCGCAGCTGCAGGGCCTGCGCCGTTTCATGCTGGCCACCAGCACGGCGCCCTGGCTGTATGCGCAGTTCGGCTTCACGCCCGTGGCGGCGCCGCAGGCGCTGATGGAGAGGCTGGACCGGGACGTCTACAGCCGCGCCACTTAAACCCAGGGCTGCGGCAGCTTCTCGGTGGCGATGGCGCGCTGCACCGCGGGGCGCTCCAGCATGCGCTGCAGGAAGGCGCCCAGCGCCGGCCAGCTGCGCGCCGGGCGCGCAAAGCCGCGCGTCCAGCGGCACAGCATGAAGGTGAAGGGATCGAGCGCGCTGTACGAGGCGCCCAGCGTCCAGGGACCCTGGTGGCGCTGGAACTCGGCGTCCAGGATGTCCAGCAGGCCGCCGGGTGCGCTGATGCGCGCCTCGGCATGGGCCTTCACCTGGGCCACGCCCGCCGCATTGCCTTCGTCGACCCAGCGCTCGGGGTAGTAGTAGGCGATCAGCAGCGGCTGCAGGGTGTTGGTGAGCCACATCATCCAGCGATAGGCCTGGGCCCGCTCGGCCGTGCCCAGGGCCGGCAGCAGCCCGGCTGCGGGGTGGGTGTCGGCCAGGTGCAGCAGGATGGCGGCGGTTTCGCACAGCGCCACCTCGCCGTCCTCCAGCGCCGGGATCAGGCCCATGGGATTGAGGCGCAGGTAGGCGGGCGAGCGGTGCTCGCCGTCGGCGCGGTTCACCAGCTTCAGCTCGAAGGGCTGGCCCAGTTCTTCCAGCAGCACATGCGGCGCGAAGCTGGCATTGCTGGGGTAGTAGTGCAGTCGGATCATGCTGACATCCTAAATGCTGCAGCCCGCCTCGGCGCCCGAGCCGCTGGACGAGCTGCTGAGCGTCACGCCGTAGCGTTCGGCGGTCATATGCGCAAGGATGGACAGCGCGATCTCGGGCGGCGTGCGTGCGCCGATGTGCAGGCCCACGGGGCCGTGCAGGCGCGCCAGGTCCGCCTCGCTGAGGCCGAAATGCTCGGCCAGGCGGGCGCGGCGCTTGGCCTGGTTGAGGCGTGAGCCGATCGCACCGACATAGAAGGCCGGGCTCCTGAGCGCTTCCATCAGCGCCAGATCGTCGAGCTTGGGGTCGTGGGTCAGGGCCACGATGGCGCTGTGGCCATCCGGGGCGAAGGCCAGCACGCAGTCGTCGGGCATGTCGCGGGTGATGCGGGCGCCGGGAATCACGGGCTGGTATTCGTCGCGCGGGTCGCACACCAGCACCTGGTAGTCCAGCGCCAGCGCGAAGTTGGCCAGGTACTGGGTGAGCTGGCCGGCGCCGATGACGAGCAGGCGCCATTGCGGGCCGTGGTGGGTGATGAGGGTGGCGGCGCTGAGTTGCACCACGTCGGCACCGGCCTCGGGCGCATGCAGGCTGACGGCGCCGCTCTGCATGTCCAGCACGCGCCGCACGCGTTCGCCGGCGGCCAGCTTGGCGAGCAGGGCCCGCACCTGCGAGGCCGGGCCCAGCGGCTCCAGCACCAGCTCCAGCGTGCCGCCGCAGGGCAGGCCGAAGCGCGTGGCCTCCTCGGCGCCCACGCCATAGCGGATCAGCTCGGGGCGCTGCAGCCGCAGCGCGCCCTCGCGCAGCTTGGCGATCAAGTCGTCCTCGATGCAGCCGCCGGAGACCGAGCCGGCGATCTGGCCATCGTCGCGCACCGCCACCACCGAGCCCACCGGCCGCGGTGCCGAACCCCAGGTGCGCGTGATGGTGCCCAGCACCACGCCGCGTTTTTCCTCATCCAGCCATTGCGCCACCTGGCGCAGCACTTGCAGATCTACGTTGTCCATTGCAAACAGGCCCTTGTTTGCAGACAGTGTGCCAGCCTGACGCACAACCCAGGGGCAATTGCCTCTATGGATGGGCATACAGGAGGGATAACGGTAGCTGCCGAGGCGGTGAATCCCCGCGAGCATGGGGTGCTAGGTTGACACCAACAAGGAGACATCATGAGCCAGAAAACGACGCTCAAGGTCAACGGCAAGACGGTGACGCGCGAGATCGCGCCCGACCGCTTGCTGGTGCAATTCCTGCGCGAGGATCTCGCGCTCACCGGCACCCATGTGGGTTGCGACACCAGCCAGTGCGGCGCCTGCACCGTGCATGTGAACGGCCGTGCGGTGAAGTCCTGCAATGTGCTGGCGGTGCAGCTGAACGGCGCCGAGATCACCACCATCGAGGGGCTCGCGGCCGCGAACGGCGAGCTGCATCCCATGCAGGCCGCCTTCAAGGAATGCCATGGCCTGCAATGCGGCTTCTGCACCCCCGGCATGGTGATGAGCGCGGTGGACCTGGTGCAGCACCATGGCTGCAGCAGCGAGACGCAGATCCGCGAGGGCCTGGAAGGCAATTTCTGCCGCTGCACCGGCTACCAGAACATCGTGCGCGCCGTGCAGCTCGGCGCTCAATCAATGTCCAAGGCATGAAGTGAGGAGCCAGGCACCATGAACGCACCCCAGCAAGGCCTGATCGGCCAAAGCGTGCGCCGTCGTGAAGACGCGCGTTTCCTCACCGGCCGTGGCCAGTACACCGACGACATCGTGCTGCCGCGCCAGACTTATGCCTACTTCCTGCGCAGCCCCTATGCGCATGCGCGCATCAAGAGCATCAACACCGCGGCGGCCAAGGCGGCCAGCGGCGTGCTGGATGTCTACACCGGCGAGCATTTCCGCGCCGTCGGCGGCCTGCCCTGCGGCTGGCTGATCAACAGCCTGGACGGCTCGCCGATGAAGGAGCCCAAGCACCCCATCCTGGCCGATGGCAAGGTGCGCTATGTGGGCGATCAGCTGGCGCTGGTGGTGGCCGAGAGCTATGCCGAGGCCAAGGCCGCGGCGCAGCTGATCGAGGTGGACTATGAAGACCTGACCCCGGTGGTGGACACCGCCGCCGCCAAGGGCGCGCCGGCCAGCGTGCACGACGAGGCGCCGGACAACGTCTGCTACACCTGGGGCTGCGGCGACAAGGCCGCCACCGATGCGGTGTTTGCCAGCGCGCCGCACATCACCCGGCTGGAGTTCCGCAACAACCGGCTGATCCCCAACGCGATCGAGCCGCGCGCCGCCAACGCCAGCTACAACCCGGGCGACGAGAGCTGGACGCTCTATGTGGCGAACCAGAACCCGCATGTGGAGCGGCTCTTGATGTGCGCCTTCGTGCTGGGCATCCCCGAGCACAAGGTGCGCGTGGTGGCACCCGATGTGGGCGGCGGCTTCGGCTCCAAGATCTTTCTCTATGCCGAGGAGACCGCACTCACCTGGGCCACCAAGCAGCTGGGCCGGCCCATCAAGTGGACCGCCGAGCGCAGCGAAAGCTTCCTGAGCGATGCCCACGGCCGCGACCATGCCACCGTGGCCGAGCTCGCCACCGACAAGGACGGCCATTTCCTGGCCATGCGCGTGCACACCACCGCCAACCTCGGCGCCTACCTCTCCACCTTTGCGTCCAGCGTGCCGACGATTCTGTACGCCACGCTGCTGGCAGGCCAGTACCGCACGCCCAAGATCTATGCCGAGGTGACGGGGGTGTTCACCAACACCGCGCCGGTGGATGCCTACCGCGGCGCGGGCCGCCCCGAGGCCACCTATGTGGTGGAGCGTCTGGTGGAGACCGCGGCGCATGAGCTGGGCCTGGACCCGGCCGAGATCCGCCGCCGCAACTTCATTCATACCTTTCCCTACGCCACCCCGGTGGGCCTGACCTACGACACCGGCGACTACGACGCCACGCTCAACGGCGTGATCGAGCTGGCCGATGTGGCGGGCTATCCGGCGCGCAAGGCGGTCAGCGAGGCCAAGGGCCTGAAGCGCGGCATCGGCTACTCCACCTATATCGAGGCCTGCGGCCTGGCGCCCTCCAACATCGCCGGCGCCCTGGGCGCGCGTGCCGGCCTGTTCGAGGCCGGCGAGGTGCGGGTGCATCCCACCGGCAAGGTCACCATCTTCACCGGCAGCCACTCGCACGGACAGGGCCATGAGACCACCTTCGCGCAGGTGGTGGCCGACAAGCTGGGCATCCCGATCGACGATGTGGACATCCAGCATGGCGACACCGGCAAGGTCTTGTTCGGCATGGGCACCTATGGCAGCCGCTCGCTCTCGGTGGGCGGCACCGCCATCGTCAAGGCGGTGGACAAGGTGATCGCCAAGGGCAAGAAGATTGCCGCCCACCTGCTCGAGGCAGCGGACACCGACATCGAGTTCAGTACTGAAAACGGTAGCGGCGTCTTCAAGGTGGCCGGCACCGACAAGAGCGTGCCCTTCGCCTCGGTCTCGCTCACCGCCTATGTGCCGCACAACTACCCGCTCGACAAGCTGGAGCCCGGCCTCAACGAGAACGCCTTCTACGACCCCACCAACTTCACCTACCCGGCCGGCAGCTATGTCTGCGAGGTCGAGGTGGACCCGGCCACCGGCCAGGTGCGGGTGGACCGCTTCAGCGCGGTGGACGACTTCGGCAATATCGTCAATCCGATGATCGTCGAGGGCCAGGTGCAGGGTGGCATCGCGCAGGGCATCGGCCAGGCGCTGCTGGAGCATGGCATCTACGATGTGGAGAGCGGCCAGCTGCTCACCGGCAGCTATATGGACTACGCCATGCCGCGTGCCGACGACCTGCCCAGCTTCCAGATCAAGACCGCCAAGGGCACGCCCTGCACCCACAACCCGCTGGGGGTGAAGGGCTGCGGCGAGGCCGGCGCGATCGGCTCGCCACCGGCAGTGATCAACGCCATCTGCAACGCCATCGGCGTCAAGGATGTGCCCATGCCCGCCACGCCGCATGCGGTGTGGCAAGCCATCCAAGCATCGCGTTGAAGGAAAGGGGATCACTCATGAGCTTCAACTACACCCAAGCCGCCACCCTGGCCGATGCGGCACGCGCCGCTAGCGCGCTGGATGCCAAGATCATTGCCGGGGGTCAGTCCTTGCTGGGCGCCATCAAGCTGGGCCTGGCCGCACCGGCCTCGCTGGTGGACCTCAGCGCGGTGCCCGACCTCAAGGGCATACGCGTCGACAACGGCCGCGTGGTGATCGGTGCGATGAGCACCCACGCCACCGTGGCCGCGTCCAAGGAAGTGCAGCAGGCCATCCCCGCGCTGGCCGATCTGGCCGGCCATATCGGCGACCGCCAGGTGCGCAACCGCGGCACCCTGGGCGGCAGCCTGGCCAACAACGACCCCGCGGCCTGCTACCCCGCCGCCGTGCTGGCGCTGGGCGCCACCATCCACACCGACCGCCGCAGCATCGCCGCGGACGACTTCTTCAAGGGCCTGTACGAGACGGCACTGCAGGACGGCGAGATCATCAGCTCGGTGAGCTTCCCGGTGCCGCTCAAGGCCGCCTGGCAGAAGTTCAAGCAACCGGCCTCGCGCTTCTCCATCGTGGGCGTGTTCGTGGCCAAGACGGCGGCGGGCGTGCGGGTGGCCGTCACCGGTGCGGGACCTTGCGTGTTCCGCGCCACCGCCATCGAGGCGGCGCTCGCCAGCAGCTGGAGCGAGACCTCGGCCAAGCTGGTGCAGATCAAGCCCGACGGGCTCAACACCGATCTGCACGGTTCGGCTGAATATCGTGCTGCATTGATCCCGGTGCTGGCCGGACGCGCGGTGGCATCTGCAGGCTGATGGCGGACCTTCCCACCAGCATCGACGATTGCGCGGCCGCGCTGCTCGCCCACGACTATGTGGCCGAGCGCGAGCTGGCCTGCGCGGTCTTCCTGGCCTTGCGCCTGCAGCGGCCGCTCTTTCTGGAGGGTGAGCCCGGCACCGGCAAGACCGAGATCGCCAAGACCCTGGCGGCCATGCTGGGCCGGCCGCTGATCCGCCTGCAGTGCTACGAAGGTCTGGACATGGCCAGCGCCGCCTACGAGTGGAACTACGCGCGCCAGATGCTGGAGATCCAGGCGGCCCGGGAGGGGCAGCGGCTGAATGCCGACGATCTCTTCACCCGCCGCTTCCTGATCCCGCGCGCCCTGCTGCAGGCGCTGGAACTGCCCGGCCCGCCGGTGCTGCTGATCGACGAGCTGGACCGCGCCGACGAGCCCTTCGAGGCCTTCCTGCTGGAGGTCTTGAGCGATTTCCAGCTCACCATTCCCGAGCTCGGCACGGTCAGCGCCGCCGAACCGCCCATCGTCATCCTCACCTCCAACCGCACGCGCGAGATCCACGATGCAGTGAAGCGGCGCTGCCTCTACCACTGGGTGGGCTTTCCGGATGCGGCGCGCGAGCTCGCCATCCTGCAGCGCCGCGTGCCCGGCGCGGGCGAGGCGCTGGCGCGCCAGATCGTGGGCTTCATCCAGGGCCTGCGCGGCATCGATCTCTACAAGCTGCCCGGCATTGCCGAGACCATCGAATGGTCGCGCGCGCTGCTGGAGCTCAACGCCCTGGTGCTGGACCCCGAGACCGTGCACATGACCCTGGGCGTGCTGCTCAAGTACCAGGACGACATCGCCAAGGTGCAGGGCTCGGAGGCGGCGCGCCTGCTGGAGCAGGTGCGCGTGGCGACGCATGGGATCTGATCATCTGGCCGCCAATGTGATGCATTTTTCGCGCGTGCTGCGCGACGCGGGACTGCGGGTGGGCACCGATCGCATCGCACTCTGCCTGCAAGCCCTGCAGCTCGGCGGCATCGCCTCGCGGCGCGATTTCAAGGCCACGCTGGCAGCCTGCCTGCTGGACCGCCAGGAGCACCGCGCGCTGTTCGAACAGGCTTTTCACATCTTCTGGCGCGACCCCGATCTGATGGGCCGGGTGATGGCCATGCTGCTGCCGCGTGCGCAGGCCAAGCCGGGCACGCCGCCACCGCCCGAGAACCGCCGCCTGGCCGACGCGCTGTTCCCGCAGGCGTCGCAGCTGCCGCAGCCACCGGCCGAGGAACAACGCATCGAGCTCGATGCCACGCTCAGCTGGAGCCAGCGCGAGGTGCTGCGCCAGCGCGATTTCGAGACCATGAGCGCGGCCGAATGGGCGCAGGCCAAGCAGTTGCTGGCGCAACTGCAGACATGGTTCCCGCGCCGCCCCACACGCCGCTGGGCGCCGGCGGCGCAGGGGCGGGTGGCCTGGCGAGCCAGCCTGCGTGCGTCTGCCAGGGGGCCAGGTCTTGCCATGCAGCGCGAGCGGCCGCGCCTGCGCGTGGCACCGCTCCTGATCCTGGCCGACATTTCGGGCTCCATGAGCCGCTACTCGCGCATGCTGCTGCACCTGGCCCATGGCCTGTCGAACCCGCAAGCTCAGCGCCATGCGCCACGCGTCGCGAGCTTTGTGTTTGGCACAAGGCTCACGCCCATCACGCGCCTCTTGCGCCAGCGCGACCCCGATCTGGCGGTGGCGGCGGTGTCGCGCCGCGTGGCGGACTGGTCGGGCGGTACCCGCATCAGCGCCTGCCTGCATGAGTTCAACCAGCATTGGGCGCGGCGTGTGCTGCCGGCCGATGCCACCGTGCTCCTGATCACCGACGGCCTGGAACAGGGCGGCGACGAAGACCCGCGCTGCGAGGCCCTGGCCCAGGAGGCCGCGCGCCTGCGCCTGCGCTGCCGCCAGCTGATCTGGCTGAACCCGCTGCTGCGCTACGAGGGCTTCGAGCCCAAGGCCGCCGGCATCCGCGCGCTGCTGCCGCAGGTGAGCCGGCACCTGCCCGCCCACAACCTCGCCAGCCTGGAAGCGCTGGCGACTATGCTTCGCACATCATGAATCTGACCGGCCAAGAATCATTGCCCGTCACCCAGGCCCAGGCCTGGGAGGCGCTCAACAACACCGAGATGCTGAAGGCGTCCATCACCGGCTGCGAGTCGCTCACGCCGGTGGGTGAACATGAGTACGAGGCCCTGGTGGCCGTCGCCATCGGCCCGGTGAAGGCCAAGTTCAAGGGCAAGCTGAAGCTCTCCGATCTGCAGCCGCCCAGCAGCTACCAGCTCGCCTTCGAGGGTTCGGGCGGCGCGGCCGGCCATGGCAAGGGCACGGCCCAGGTGCGGCTGGAGGCCCAGGGCCCGGCGCAGACGCTGCTGCACTACGAGGTGCAGGCCGGCGTGGGCGGCAAGATCGCCCAGATCGGTTCGCGCCTGGTGGACATGGCGGCGCAGAAGATGGCGGGCGACTTCTTTGCGGCCTTCAACACTGCCCTGCAGGCACGTTATGGGGTGGTGGCCGCTGCTGTCGAAGCCGAGCCGCCCAAGGGATTGTTCAAGCGCCTGCTGGACTGGTATCTGGGCTGGCTCGGCCGCATCTTCACCGGCAAGCTCTGAGGCTCAGCCCAGCCGCGCGCGCAGCACCGGCGTGGCCTGTTCGATCGGTGCCAGCAGCAGCGGCCAGATGCGTTCGCCCAGCTCGCGCCTGAACATGCCGAAGTGGCCGATCGCGCGCAGGCCCAGGCTGCACGGGTCCAGGGTGTGGCGTTGCACCGCGGCGCTGCGGAACTGGCGCGCCAGATGGTCCACCGCGGGGGCGGGGCCGAACAGGCTGTCGTCCGTGATGTTCCACAGATGCACCGGGCCGGTGTAGCGGTGGTGGCCCAGCTGCGCCTGCAGGGTCGGGTCACTGAACATATAGCCGCGGCGCCGGCCCCAGCGCGCCCAATCCAGCGCCGCCGCCTTGGGCAATGCCTGGGCGCGCGCGCCCAGCAGCCAGGCCGGGCCATGGCCCAGCAGATGGCTCAGGCCGGGCAGCAGGGCATGGAAGAACAGCATGGCCTTGGCGCGCTGCAGGCCCGACCAGAAGCGCCAGTCGGCCGCCTGCGCCGCCACGCCCAGCAGGGCATCGGCGCATTCGAAGCCGGGCGCCATGCCCACCGCGTTGCCGCCAAAGGAATGGCCGATCGCCAGCAGGCCCAGCGCCTGGCCCTGGCTCTGCTGCGCCTGCTGGCGGTGCTTGTCGGCGGCACGCAGGGCGGCGGCCATGTCCAGGCCGGCCCAGTCGCGCAGGCCGGCGGCCTCGTCCCTGACGCGGCCCTGCAGATTCGCACCGATGCCGCGGTAGTCATAGCTCAGCACCGCATAGCCGCGCCGCGCTAACCATTCGGCAAAGCCACGGTAATAGGGGCTGGCCACCGCCATCGCCGGGCTCACCAGCGCCACCGCGCGCAGCGGGCCGGCCGGTTCATGCCAGGTGGCTTGCAGCAGGCGGCCGTCGCTGCAGCGCAGCTGGGTGGGGGTGGTGCTGATTTCGTTTTCACGCATGTAGACAGTCTAGGTTGGTGACAATCCAAGGAATAGACTCGGATCCGACGACACATTGATTCCAGATTGTTGACAGTGGCCACCCAACAACTCTCTCCCCTTCGTCGCCGCAGCGCCGCCGACCAGGCCCTGGACGCCAACGCCCTGGAACTGTTTGCCCGCATCGCCCAGGCCGGCAGCTTTGCGCGGGCCGCGCGCGAGCTGGGGCTGACGCGCGCGGCGGTGAGCCGGCGCGTCGCCGCCATCGAGGCGGCCGTGGGCATGGCGCTGTTTGCGCGCAGCACCCGCAGCCTGAGCCTCACCGAGCCCGGGCGGCGCCTGCTGGCGCGCGCCCGCACCGTGCACGAGGCGGCCGAGGGTGCACGCCTGGCGCTGCGCAGCGAGCGCGATCAGCTCGGCGGCACCCTGCGCATCAGCGCGGCGCCGGTGTTCGGCGTGCATGTGCTGGCGCCGCTGCTGGCGCGCTTCCAGACCCTGCACCCGGCGCTGCGCTACGAGCTCATCTTCAACTACCGGCGCGTGGACCTGCTGCGCGAGGGCGTGGACCTGGCCTTCCGCGCCACCGCGCGGCCGCCCGAGGACTGGGTGGCCCAGCCGGTGCTGCGCTATGCGGTGCGCCTGTATGGCCGCGCCGGGCGCGCGCCGCTGGACGGGCCGCAGGCCCTCGCCGCGCTGCCCTGCCTGCTGGTGGGCCAGCACGAAGATCCCACCGAGGCCTGCTGGCTGCACGAGAGCAGCGGCGCGCGCCATGAGATGGCGCTGCGCTCCAGTGCCTGGGGCAATGATCTCGACGCCCTGCTGCAGATGGCGCGCCATGGCGATGGCCTGGTGCTGAGCCCCGATTTCTGCGTCGGCCCCGAGGCCGGGCTGGTGGATCTGTTGCCCGGCTGGCGCCTGCAGCTCAGCGAAGGCGAGTCCATCCAGGCGCTGACCCTGCCGATGCCGGCCGGCTCCGAGACCGCACGCGCCCTGGTGCGCTTTGTGCGCGAGGCGCTGGGCAGTGCCGCGCCCTAGCGGGCGGGGTCAGGTCTTGCGTCGCGCCGCCTTCCCTAATGCTGGGGATACGGGCGGCTCTTGAAAGCGCCAGGGCCGCTCCTATTTCAGGCATCGACCAGCCGGTCAATCACCTCAAACATCCTGAACGGAGCTCAAGCCATGTACCAATCATTGCTGAACTATCCGAGCAGCCTGTTCGGTCAATTCGAAAGGCTGCGCCGCGACCTTGACGACGCTTTTGGCATCTCGGCCCTGCCCAGCAGCATTCGCTCGGTGGCCGCAGGCAGCTTGCCGATGATCAACGTCGGCCGCACCCGCAACAGCGTGGAGGTCTATGCCTTCGCGCCGGGCCTGGACCCGGCCAAGATCGAGGTCACCGTCGATCGCGGCGTGCTGCACATCGCGGGCGAGCGCGCCAGCGCCATCCCCGGCGACGGGGCCGCCCGCCTGAATGTCTACACGCGTGAACGTGTCTGCGGCCGCTTCGACCGCGCGGTGGCGCTGCCCGAGGACATCGATCCCGAGCATGTGCGCGCCAATTACCGCGACGGCGTGCTGCAGGTCAGCATCGCACGCCGCGAGTCCGCGCAGGCCAAGCGCATCGCGGTGCAGTAAGGCCATCCAACTGCCAGACATAGGAGTAGCGATCATGAGCCAATCCCCCGTGAATCAGACGCAGCAGCGGGATGATGCGCAGCGCGACGAGCGTGCCGTGCAGCCGCAGGTCGACGTGTTCGAGGATGAAGGCGGCATCACCTTGCTGGCCGATATGCCCGGCGTGCCCAAGGAGTTGCTGGAGGTGCGCGTCGAAGGCGATGCCCTGACGATAGAGGGCCACGTGCAGCCGCAGACACCGAAGGATCTGGAGGCCGTCTATGCAGAGCTGCGCGTGCCCTGCTACCGCCGCAGCTTCACCCTCAGTGGTGAGCTCGACAGCGCGGGCATCGATGCCAAGCTGAAGGATGGTGTGCTGACCCTGCGCATTCCCAAGCAGGCCTATGCCCAACCGCGCCGCATCGCGGTGACGGCGGGCTGAGCCGGAGGCCGAAACCATGAGCAAACTCGCAGAGCAGTTGAAGCGTGGTGCCGGCCAGGCCTGGGAATCGCTGTCCGAGGGCTGGCGTGAGCTGGGCGCGCGCGCCAGCGGCGCGCTGACCCGGTTCTGGTCCGTCGCGGAGCCACCGGCCGAAGGCGCTGCCGCCGCGCAGCCCAAGCCGGCGGCCGCCTTCGACGAACGCTGGCCACCACCGGCGCGCTGGACCTTCATGGCGGTGGACATCTATGCCGACGAGCGGCAGCTCAGCGTACGCATCGAGGCACCCGGCATGAGCCGTGAGGACTTCCGCATCGAAATGAGTTCGCCGCAGGTGCTCAGCGTGTCGGGTCACAAGCGCTGCGACGCGGAGTTCGATCGTGGCCACTACCGCCTGGTGCAATGCGCCTACGGCAGCTTCCGTCGCGACATCCATCTGCCCGCAGCCGTGGACGTGAACCAGGCACAGGCCCGCTACGAGAACGGGGTCCTGCGCATCGCCCTGCCGCGCCAGCAGGGCTACAGGCGCCAGGTCGAGGTGCGCGGCTGAACGCCGACGGCCGCGCCGCTTCAGCGATTCAAACCCGGTCGCGCCCAGCGCTCCAGCGCGTCGAACAGCCACTGCACCAGCAGGGCCAGCGCGGCCGCGGGCAGGGCGCCGGCCAGCATCAGATCGCTGTCGTTCACTGCCAGGCCGGCAACGATGCGCTCGCCCAGGCCGCCGGCGCCGACAAAGGCCGCCACCGTGGCGGTGCCCACGTTCAGCACCGCGGCGGTCTTGATGCCGGCCAGCAGCACCGGCAGGGCCAGTGGCAGCTCGATGCTGCGCAGCAGCTGGGCGCGCCGCAGCCCCAGCGCCGTGCCGGCCTCGCGCAGGCCCGCGGGCACGCCCTGCAGGCCGGCATGCGTCATGCGCACGATGGGCAGCAGGGCGTAGAGGAACAGCGCCAGCAGCGCCGGCACGAAGCCGATGCGGCCCAGCAGGGCGATCAGAAAGGCCAGCAGGGCCAGCGAGGGCAGGGTCTGCAGCAGGCCCACCGCGCCCATCACCAGGCCGGCGCCGCGCGGGTTCAGCCAGGCCCAGATGCCCAGCGGAACGCCCAGCGCCACGCCCAGCGCCAGCGAGCCCAGCACCAGGGTCAGGTGTTGCCCGAGCAGGCGCCACAGATCGGGCGCCAGCAGGCGCTGCCAGAGGCCGGCGCGGCCTTCTGCCGCTGGCGCTGTGCCCTTGGCAAGGAAGCCCTCTGCCGCCGCGGCGAAGCTTTGCCCGTCCAGCTCCACCTGGGCGTTCAGTTCCATCATGCGGCGCGCATCGATGCGGCCGGCCAGCGCGGCGGCCAAGGGGCGCTCGTCCAGCGAGGCGCGCATCAGCAGCAGGGCGTCGTAGCGCGGGAAGAAGGCGCGGTCGTCGCGCAGCACGCGCAGCGGCAGGCGCGCCAGCTTGGCATCGGTGGTGTAGACGTCGATCAGGTCCACCTGGCCGCCGCTGAGGGCCTCGTAGGCCAGGCCATGGTCGATGCCCGCCGGCGCCGTCAGCGTCAGGCCGTAGGCGCGTGCCAGGCCGGGCCAGCCATCGGCGCGCTGCAGGAACTCATGCGAAAGCCCCAGACGCAGGCGTGCCGCCTCGGCCGGCGCCAGCCGCGCCAGCGCCGAGATCGAATCCACACCAAGACGCGCCGCATCGGCCTCGCGCATCGCCAGCGCATAGCTGTTGTTGAAGCCCAGCGGCACCGCCGCCTTCAGGCCGCGCGCCGCCAGAGCCTTATTGAGCTCGGGCAGGTCCGGCGGGCTGCCCTCGAGCTTCAGCAGCTCGCGGGCGATGGTGCCCGTGTATTCGGGATAGACATCGATGCTGCCGCTTTGCAGCGCCTGCGCCAGGATGGCGGTATTGCCCAGGCCCTGCCGGTGCTCGGCCGCGACGCCGGCGCGCTGCAGGCTCTGCCGCACCAGCTCGCCCAGCACATAGCTTTCGGTGAAGCGCTTGGATCCCACCTGCACGGCGGGTTCCGCCCCGGCTGAGCCCATCAGGAAGCAGGCCAGCAGGCCCGTCAGCAGGCAGCGGGCCCCTAGCATGAGCAGGTCCTGAAGCCCACGGGCACATCGCTGCGATGCCCGGGGAAGAAGTTGCGGTAATGCGGGTGGCGCAGGCGCGGCTGGGTGGCGAAGGAGGCGCCCTTGAGCACCGGTCGTGCGTCGAACCAGGGCGCGGAATAGTCGCGGTAGGGATGGGGCCGGAAGCCGGGATAGGGCGCGAAGGGCGAGGCCGTCCATTCCCAGACCTGGCCCCAGACGAAGTCCGCCGGCCGGCTGAGCGCCGCATGCAGCCATTCGGCCTCGCTGGGCAGGCGGCGGCCGGCCCAGGCGCACCAGGCCAGCGCCTCGTGCTGGCTCAGGTGCACGGCCGGCTCCTGCGGGTCCAGCGCCAGCCAGCGGCCGCCCAGGCGGCGCTGCCAGCGCCCGCCCGCATGGCGCAGGTAGCGCGGTGCCGGCCCGCCGCTGGCCTCGACAAAGGGCAGGTATTCGCCCCACAGCAGCACGCGGCTGTCGATCTCGAAGGCCGCCAGGCTCACGCGCTGCTGCCCCAGCTCGTTGTCGAAGGCAAAACCTGGCCCCGCCGGATCGCGCCCCAGCAGCATGTCGGCCGCGGCGCAGGCCAGTGGTCGGCGCGGCTGCTGCAGCGGGCGTGGCAGCCAGCGCTCGTCATCCAGCTCGAAGCCCAGGGTCTGCGCCATATAGACCGCGGCCTCATGGTGCATGTCTTCGTGCAGCAGGGCGAGGCGGTGGAAGTACAGGGCGGCATCGCCCTGCGCGCCCTCGAGCAGGGCGATGCTTTGTTCCAGCTGGCGCGCCAGGTCGTCGCGCGTGGCGGCGGGCGAGGGCAGGGCCAGGGTCCAGCGCGTCGGGTGCGCGACCCGGCTGGAGTTGTAGAGCGCGTCGGCGCCGGCGCGCACCCCATCGGGCCGGGCCGCCTCGGGATCGGCGGCCGGGCCGCGCGCGCGCTCGGGGTTGCGCGCCAACCACCATTCCTGGAACCAGCCGATATGGCCCAGCTCCCACAGGGGCGGGTTGATGTCGGGGCGGCAAGGCACTTGCAGACCGGGCAGGGCGCGCTCGTAGGCGGCGAAGGTGCGCAAGGTGTCGGCGCGCGCGGCCTGCAGGGCCTGGGCCAGTGCGGCGGCGTCGGCATGGCGTATCGCCTCGCCGGGGGGGGTGGCGGCTTGCAGCATGCCGCTATTCTGCGGCCATGTCCGCGCCGCCAAAGATCGCCGTCGATATCGCCCTCGTCACGCCCGCCCTGGCTTCGGCCAACAACGGCAACTGGCAGACCGCCCAGCGCTGGGCGCGCATGCTGCGCGCGCGGTACCGGCCGCGTCTGCAGACCGATTGGCAGGCCGGCGATGAGCACCTGATGATCGCCCTGCATGCGCGCCGTTCGGCCGCGGCCATGCGGGCCTGGCGTGCCCGCCACCCCGGGCGCCCGCTGGTGCTGGTGCTGACCGGCACCGATCTCTACCGCGACATCGCCAGCGATGCCGATGCCCAGGCCTCGTTGCGCCTGGCGGATCGCCTGGTGGTGCTCAACGAACTGGGCGCCGCGGCCCTGCCGCCGGACTTGCGCGCCAAGGCGCGGGTGATTCTGCAGTCCAGCGCCATGCGCCACCTGCGGCGGCCCAAGACGCAGCGCCATCTGCGCGCCCTGATGGTGGGCCATCTGCGCGAGGAGAAGGACCCGGCCTGCTACTTCGCGGCGGCGCTCCTGCTGGCCGGGCGCCGTGACATCTTGCTGGACCATGTGGGGGCCGCGCTCGACCCGGCCCTGGGCGAGGCCGCGCGCGCACTCGCGGCCGCGCAGGCCAACTACCGCTGGCTGGGCGGCTGCGGCCATGCCGCCACGCGCTCGCGCATTGCCGCCGCCCATCTGCTGGTGCATCCCAGCCGGCTGGAGGGCGGCGCCCATGTGGTGATCGAGGCGCTGGTGAGCGGCACGCCGGTGCTGGCCTCGCGCATTGATGGCAACCTCGGCCTGCTGGGTGCCGACTACGCGGGCCTGTTCGAGCCCGGCGATGCGCAGGGCCTGGCGCGGCTGATCGAGCGCGCGCGCGACGAGCCCGCTATGCTGACCGCCTTGGCGCGGCAATGCGCCCTGCGCGCGCCGCTGTTCGAACCGGCGCGCGAACGCGCCGCGCTGCTGAGCCTGATAGCCGAATTGCTGGAGAACAAGACATGAGTGAAGCGCCCGCCTGCGCCAACCCGGATGAACCGCGCCTGACCTCGCTCTCGCATGGCGGGGGCTGTGGTTGCAAGATCGCGCCGGGCCTGTTGTCGGAGATCCTCAAGGGCACGTCCAGCATGCCCATCCCGAAGGAGCTGCTGGTGGGCATCGAGACCGCCGACGACGCCGCGGTCTACCAGCTCAACGACGAGCAGGCCCTCATCGCCACCACCGATTTCTTCATGCCCATCGTCGACGATCCCTTCGACTTCGGGCGCATCGCCGCCACCAATGCGATCAGCGATGTCTACGCGATGGGCGGCCGCCCCATCATGGCGCTGGCCCTGGTGGGCATGCCGATCAACCGGCTCTCCACCACCACCATAGGCCGGGTGCTGGAGGGTGGTGCCGCGGTGTGCCGCCAGGCGGGCATCCCGATCGCCGGCGGCCACACCATCGATTCGGTGGAGGCCATCTACGGCCTGGTGGCACTGGGCCTGGTGCACCCCAAGCGCGTCAAGCGCAATGCCGATGCGCGCAGCGGCGACCTGCTGGTGCTGGGCAAGCCGCTGGGCGTGGGCGTGATGAGCGCGGCGCTCAAGAAGGGGCAGCTGGGCGAGGCCGGCTATGCGCAGATGATCGCCAACACCACCAAGCTCAACACCCCCGGCCCCGAGCTGGCCGAGCTGCCGGGCGTGCATGCGATCACCGACGTCACCGGCTTCGGCCTGGCCGGCCATGCGCTGGAGATGGCGCGCGGCGCCGGCTGCGCGCTCGAGCTCGACTGGGCCAAGGTGCCGATGCTGGACGGCGTGCGCGCGCTGGCCGGCCAGGGTTATGTCACCGGCGCCTCGGGGCGCAACTGGGCCGGCTACGGTGCCGAGGTGGAGCTGCCCGCCGGCTTCGCGCCCGAGGATCAAGCCCTCTTGAGCGATCCGCAGACCAGCGGCGGCCTGCTGGTGGCCTGCGCGCCGGCCGAACTGGACGCGGTGCTGGCGGTGTTCGCGCGCCATGGTTTTGCGCAGGCGGCACTGGTCGGGCGCATGGGCGAGGCCATGGACAGGCCACGCCTGCGGGTGCGTTGATGCGCGCAGCAGCACCACGATCCTCGGGATAGGCAGGGCGGCGGGCCGCCCGCAGAATCCGGCCCAGGGAGCAAGCGCCAATGAAGATCTACCTGTCTTCGACCCTGGACGATCTGCGCGACTACCGGGCCGGCGTGATGGACGCGCTGCGCAAGGATGGCCATGTGGTGGTGGACAGCTACCTCGCCACCCCGCAGCCGACGCTGCAGCAATGCG
>Ga0208398_100422_pt1 | contig 29351 bp, 24 predicted proteins | sample LakWasMe79_HOW10_2_FD_183905 | JGI IMG/M metagenome (GOLD analysis project Ga0208398, IMG submission 183905) | Freshwater sediment methanotrophic microbial communities from Lake Washington under simulated oxygen tension - Sediment Metagenome... | ecosystem: Environmental > Aquatic > Freshwater >...
GGCATGGCCAAGCCGCTGCGCGTGCTGATCTGCGGCATCCCCAATGTGGGCAAGTCCACCCTCATCAACACCCTGGTGGGCAAGCGCTCGGCCAAGACCGGCGACGAGCCCGGCATCACCAAGGTGGAGCAGAAGATCGTGCTGGACCAGGACGTCTACCTGTTCGACACCCCCGGCATGCTGTGGCCCCGCATCAGCATAGAGCCGGCCGGCTACAACCTCGCCGCCAGCGGCGCGGTGGGCCGCAATGCCTTTGACGAGGCCGAGGTGGCGCTGGAACTGCTGCACTATCTGCGCGCCGAATACGCCGGCCGGGTGGAGGAGCGCTACAAGCTCACGGAAACCGCCGAGCTCGACGACGAGGGCCTGCTCACCGCCATCGGCCGCAAGCGCGGCGCCATGCTGGGCGGTGGGCGCGTCAGCCTGCAAAAGGCCGCCGAGGTGCTGATTTACGAATTCCGCCAGGGCCTGCTGGGCCGCATCACGCTCGAAACGCCCGAGCAGTTCGCCGCCTGGGCGGCGGCCGCGGCGCTGGCCGACCAGCAGCGCCTGGAAAAGATCGCCGCGCGCAAGCGCAAGACCAAGACGCCGCAGCGCGGCGGGCCGGTGGCGGAAGACGAAGGCGAGCAATAAGTCACATCCCGGGGCAGCACCTGGGGTTTGTCATGAGGCTCTCACAGTGGGGCGGCATGGTGCCGGCATGTCCATTCACCTTGCCGACCTCAGCACCATGCCCAGCCTCAGCATCCGCAAGCGCCTCACCCTGGCCGCCGCCTTCGTGGGCCTCAGCCTGGCCGGCCTGGCGCTCTATGCCCAGCTGAGCCTGCGCGCCAGCGAGCAGGCCACCGAAGCCTTCTTCACCCGCCCCCAGGTGCAGGCGCGCCAGGCCGGCGAACTCAAGGCCGCGCTGGGCACGCTCTTCATGCACGAGAAGAACATGCTGATCAGCTACGAGCTGCTCAGCGAGGCGCAGCGCCATGAGCAGCTGTGGCAGGCCAGCTGGCGCGAGGCCCAGGGCCTGCTCGCCAGCCTGCGCACGCTGCAGCCCGACGCGCAAAGCAGCGCCGCGCTGGCCGAGCTGGAGGCCGGCCTGCGCGGCTACCGCAGCGGCTTCGAGCCGGTGATGAAGGAGGTGCTGGAGGAGCGCCTGCTCACCCCCGCCGAGGGCAATCGCGCCATGCAGCCGGTGCTGCCCGCGGTGCAACGCGCCCAGGCCGCGCTGCAGACCCTGGTGCGCGTCAGCGCGGCCCAGGCCGACGAGGCGCGCGCGGCGCTGGAGGCGGGCGCGCGCCACACGCGCTGGGTGCTGACGCTGGGGCTGAGCGTCTGCCTGGCGCTGAGCCTGACGGTGCTGCTGCTCACCACCCGCTCGGTGGTGCGCGCCATCGGTGCCGCGCGCGCCGCCGCCGAACGCATTGCCGCTGGCGACCTCAGCGTGCCCATCGTGCCGCAGGGCGACGATGAGGCCGCGCAGATGCTGCAGGCCCTGGCGCGCATGCAGCAAAGCCTGGCCGGGCTGGTGGGCGAGGTGCGCGACACCACCGCCGGCCTGCATGCCGCATCAAAAGACATTGCCAGCGGCAACCAGGACCTGAGCGAACGCAGCGAGCACAGCGCCTCCAGCCTGCAGCAGACCAGCGCCAGCATGGCGCTGCTGAGCGACAAGGTGCAGCGCAGCGCCGCCGATGCGCAGACGGCCCGTGCGCTGGCCAGCGACGCCAGCCGGGTGGCCACGCGCGGCGGCGAGGTCGTGGCCCAGGTGGTGCAGACCATGGACGAGATCCAGGCCAGCTCCAAGCGCATCGGCGACATCGTCGGCGTGATCGACGGCCTGGCTTTTCAAACCAATATCCTCGCCCTCAACGCGGCCGTGGAGGCGGCGCGCGCCGGCGAGCAGGGCCGCGGCTTCGCCGTGGTGGCGGCCGAGGTGCGCAGCCTGGCCACGCGCTCTGCCGAGGCCGCCAAGGAGATCAAGCAGCTGATCGGCGCCTCGGTCCACAAGGTGGGCAGCGGCACCGCCCTGGTGGTGGACGCGGGCCAGACCATGCAGGACATCGTGCAATCGGTGCGCAGCGTCAGCGCCACCATCGCCGGCATCAGCGCCTCGGCCCAGCAGCAGAGCGATGAGCTCGGCGAGGTCAGCAGCGCGGTGGCGCAACTGGACGAGCTGACCCAGCGCAATGCGGCGCTGGTGGAGCAATCGGCGGCGGCGGCCGAGGGCTTGCGCGAGCGGGCCGAGCGCCTGCAGGGGCTGGTGGCGGGCTTCCGCTGCTGAGCGTTCAGCCCAGGCCCAGCAGCACCCGCGCCTGCGCCGGGCTGGCCACGCTGCGACCGGCGCGCTCGGCGCATTGCGCCAGCGCCTGGATCAGCACGCCATTGCCGCTCGCGCGCTCGCCGTCCGGCAGGTAGAAGGTGTCTTCCAGGCCGGTACGCAGCATGCCGCCCAGCTCGGCGGTCTTCTGGTGCACCGGCCAGATCTCGCTGCGGCCGATCAGGGTGGTCTGCCATTGCGCGCCGGGCGGCAGATAGCGCGGCAGCAGGGACAAAAGATCGGCGTCGCAGGGCATGCCCGAGGCCACGCCCATGACGAAATTGAGGTCGGGCGTGCCGCGGTACATGCCGGCCTTCAGGTACATGCCCACCGCGCGCACGATGCCGACGTCGAAACACTCGAACTCGGGATGCGCGCCGCATTCGGCCATCACGTCCAGAAAGGCCTGCACCTTGGCCACCGGGTTGTCGAACACCATCGGCGGCCAGGCCCACGTGCCATCGTCCTTGAGCTTGAGGTAGTTGAGGCTGCCGGCATTGCAGGCAGCGATCTCGGGGCGCACGCGGCGGATGCAGGCGGCCGGGCCCGAAATGTCCGGGCCTATCACCCCCGTGGTGAGGTTGATGATGACGCCCGGGCAGGCCGCACGGATGGCCGAGATGATGGCGTCGGCCACCTCCGGGTCCCAGCTGGGCAGATGGCTTAAGGCCTCCTCCTGCATGCGCAGATGCACATGCATCACCGAGGCACCGGCGTTGAAGGCGTCGCGCGCCTCCTGCGCCATCTGCGCCGGCGTCACCGGCACCGGATGCTGCCGGGGGTTGGTGAGCACGCCGGTGAGCGCGCAGGTCAGGATGGTGTCGTCCATTCAGTCGTCCTCGAGTTCAACCAGCAGGGCGCCGGCCGCAACCGACTCGCGCAGGCCCACATGCAGCGCCTTGACGCGCCCGGCGCGCCCTGCCGTGAGCCACATCTCCATCTTCATGGCCTCGACGCTGAGCAGGGCCTGCCCCTCGGCGACGCGGTCGCCCTCGGCCACCAGCAACTGCGCTACCAGGCCGGCCACAGGGGCGCGGGCATGGGCCGGGTTGTTCGAAAAGTCTTTGGCCTCGGGGAAGGCCGAGGGCTCGTGGAAGACAAAGACGGCGGCAGCACTGGCCAGCTCAAGCCTGCCTTCGTCATCATCGCGCACCGCGATGACGCTGCGCTGCACGCCGTCCAGGGCCACGCGCCAGCGGCCTGCGGCGTCGCGCTCCAGCAGGCTGAGCTCGTGCGTGTGCCCGTGGCTCTGCAAGCGCAGCTGACGCCCGCTTGCGTTGGCGCGCCAATGCCGACGCTCCTTTTCACCGTGCTGCAGCGTGACATCGAAGCTCGCCACGCTGATGGGCCGCGCTGCGGCGCTGGTCTCGCCCATCAGCAGCAGGGCCGCGGCCATCAGCCAATCGGCATCCGTGGGCTGGGGCGCCGTCAGCGCCCACTCGTCCAGCGCGGCGGTGTGCAACCGCGACGCGCGGAAGTCCGCATGGTCCAGCAGATCGGACAGGAAGCGGCCGTTGTTCGCGATGCCCAGCAGCGGCGCATCGGCGAGCGCGGCGCGCAGGCGCCGGATGGCGTCCTCGCGGTCGCGCCCATGGGCGATGAACTTGGCCACCATGGCGTCGTAGTGCGGGCCCACCTCGCCGCCCTCGGCCACGCCGGCATCGATGCGCAGGCCGGGCCGCAGCGCCAGCTCGGGCCGCCACCAGGCGATGCGCCCGGTCTGCGGCCGGAATCCCTCGTAGGGGTTCTCCACATAGAGCCGCGCCTCGATGGCATGGCCGCTGAACTGCACGTCCTGCTGCGCCAGCGGCAAGGGCTCGCCCGCGGCGATGCGCAGCTGCCATTCCACCAGGTCCAGACCGGTGACGCATTCGGTCACCGGATGCTCGACCTGCAGGCGCGTGTTCATCTCCAGGAAGTAGTGCTTCAGGTCGGCATCGACGATGAACTCCACCGTGCCCGCGCCCACATAGCCCACCGCCTGCGCGGCCGCCACCGCATCGGCCCCCATGGCGGCGCGCAGCGCCGGGCTCACCAGCGGCGAGGGCGATTCCTCGATGACCTTCTGGCGGCGGCGCTGCGCCGTGCAATCGCGCTCGCCCAGGTGGATGCAGCCCCCGCGGGAATCTGCAAACACCTGGATCTCGATATGGCGGCCCTGCGTGATGAGGCGCTCCAGCATCAGCGTGCCGTCGCCGAAGGCGCTCTCGGCCTCGCGGCGCGCGCTCGCGATGGCACCCGCCAGTTCGGCTGCCTGCCACACCACCCGCATGCCGCGCCCGCCGCCGCCGGCCACCGCCTTCACCAGCAGCGGGTAACCCAGCCTCATTGCCTCGGCCGTGAGCGTGGCCTCGTCCTGTTGCTCACCCAGATAACCCGGCACGCAGGGCACGCCGGCCGCCAGCATGCGCCGCTTGGCGGCCGACTTGCTGCCCATCGCCGCGATGCTGGCCGCCGGCGGGCCGACGAACACCAGGCCCGCGTCCACGCAGGCCTGCGCGAAATCGGCCCGCTCGGAGAGAAAGCCGTAGCCGGGATGGATGGCATCGGCGCCGGTGCGGCGCGCGGCCTCCAGGATCGCCGCGATGTCCAGGTAGGAGCTGATCGGGAGGGCCTCGTCGGCCTGGGCCACATGAGGTGACTGCGCGTCGGCCTCGGCGTAGACGGCCACCGTGCGGTAGCCCAGCGTGCGCGCGCTGCGCATCACCCGGCAGGCGATCTCCCCGCGGTTCGCGACCAAGATCTTGCTGAAGCTGCTGCTCATGTCGGAGCCCATGCCGGCTTGCGTTTCTCGAAGAAGGCGCTCACGCCCTCCATGCCCTCGGGCCCCAGTGCCGCGCGGGTGAAGGCCTCGGCCGCCTCGTCCACCAGGCTGGCCGGCGCATGCAGGCGCGCGCGGGCCATCAGCTGCTTGGTGGCGGCCAGCGCGGCCGGTGCGCATTGCAGGATCTCGCCCAGCACGCGCTGCAGGGCCGCATCCAGTTCGGCAACGCCATGCAGCTCATGCAGCAGGCCCAGGGCCAGGGCCTGGCGCCCATCCAGCTTGCCGCCGGTGACGGCGAGGCGCCGGGCCTGGGAATAACCCAGGCGCTCCACCAGGAAGGGCGCGATCTGCGCCGGCACCACGCCCAGCGAGGTCTCGGGCAGTCGGAAGCTCACCGTCTCGCCGCCCAGGGCCACATCGGCCACGCAGGCGAGGCCGAAGCCGCCGCCCATCACCACGCCCTCCAGCAGCGCCACGATGGCCAGCTTGCTGGCCGCGAAGGCGCCACAGAGATGGCCGAAAGCGGCATTCATCTCGGCCAGCACGGACGGGCCCTCCTCGGCCAAGCGCATGCGTGCGCCGGCCATGTCCTTGAGGTCGCCGCCGGCGCAGAAATGCCCGCCGGCGCCGCGCAGCACGATCACGCGCACCGCGGCATCGGCCTCGGCTTCGGCCAGCGCCGCGCGCAGCTCGGCCACCATGGCCATCGACAGCGCATTGCGCAGCTCCGGGCGATTCAGCGTCAGGTGCAGCACGCCGTTGTTTTTCTCCTGGCGCAGCAGCAGGGTCTGGTAGTCGGCCATATCGCTCAGCCCTTCGGCAGCGTGCCTTCGAGCTTGCAGATGATGCTGAGCATCACCTCGTCGGCGCCACCGCCGATCGAGACCAGGCGGCCATCGCGGTAGGACTGGCTGATCGGGTTGTCCCAGGTGAAGCCCATGCCACCCCAGTATTGCAGGCAGGAATCGGACACCTCGCGGATCAGGCGGCCGCATTTGAGCTTGGCCATGGAGGCCAGCTTGGTGACGTCCTTGCCCGCGACATATTGGTCCACCGCCGCATAGGTGAGTGCGCGCAGCGCCTCCACCTCGGTGCGCAGCTCGGCCAGGCGGAAATGCACGACCTGGTTGTCGAGGATGGACTTGCCGAAGGCCTTGCGTTCGCGGGTGTAGCCGATGGTCAGGTCGATCAGCCGGTCCAGATTCTTCAGCGAGCTGGCCGCGCCCCAGAGCCGCTCCTCCTGGAACTGCATCATCTGGAACATGAAGCCCATTCCCTCCTGGCCGATCAGGTGGCGCTGCGGCACGCGCACGTTGTCGAAGAAGAGCTGGGCGGTGTCGGAGGCGTCCATGCCGATCTTGTGGATCTTCTGGCGCGTGATGCCGGGCGTGTCCATGGGCACGACGATCAGGCTCTTGTTCTTGTGCACCGGCCCATCACTGGTGTTGACCAGCAGGCAGCACCAATCGGCCTGCATGCCGTTGGTGATCCACATCTTGCTGCCGTTGATCACATAGTCGCCGCCGTCCTGCTTCGCCGTGGTCTTGATGGCGGCCACGTCCGAGCCGCCGCCGGCCTCGGAGACGCCCAGGCAACCGACCAGATCGCCAGCGATGGAGGGCGCCAGGAATTCGCGCCGCAGCTCGTCCGAGCCGAAACGCGCCAGCGCCGGCGTGCACATATCGGTGTGCACGCCGATGCCCATGGGCACGCCAGCGCAGTAGCAGGTGCCCAGGGCCTCGGCCATCACCATGGAGTAGCTGAAGTCCAGGCCCGCACCGCCGAATTCCTCGGGGTACTTCAGGCCCAGCAGGCCCAGATTGCCCAGCTTCTTGAAGACCTCGTGGGCCGGGAACTGCTCGGCCTTCTCCCACTCGGGCACATGGGGGTTGAGCTCCTTCTCGACGAACTTTGTGACCGTGTCGGACAGGGCGCGGTGTTCTGCGGTGAATTGCATGTCTTCTCTCCTTTTAAAGGCGGGCCACGCCGAAGGCATTGGGCCGCAACAGGTGTGCATCCGCCTCGCGCGCCAGCGCCAGGCCCAGGGCCAGCACGCGGCGCGTGTCGCGCGGGTCGATCACGCCGTCGTCCCACAGGCGTGCGGTGCCGAACAGCACGCTGGATTCGCGCTCGATGCGCTGGCGCAGCTGATCGCTCATGGCGGTCAGGGCCTCGTCGTTGACCGGCGCACCCATGCGTTCGAGCTTGGCGCGGTTGATGATGTCCATCACCTTGGCGGCCTGTGCCCCGCCCATCACCGAGGTGCGCGCGCTGGGCCAGCTGAAGATGAAGCGCGGGTCGAAGCCGCGCCCGCACATGCCGTAGTTGCCGGCGCCGAAGCTGCCGCCCAGCACGATGGTGAACTTCGGGCAGCGCGCATTCGCCACCGCCTGGATCATCTTGGAACCATGCTTGATGGCGCCCTGGCGCTCGGCCTCGCGGCCCACCATATAGCCGGTGGTGTTCTGCAGAAACACCAGCGGCGTGCCGCTCTGGTCGCAGAGCTGGATGAACTGCGCGGCCTTGGTGGAGCCCTGCGGCTGGATAGCCCCGTTGTTGGCCAGGATGCCCACCAGCTGGCCCTCGATGCGGGCATGGCCGCACAGGGTCTCGGCCGCATAGGCGGCCTTGAATTCGAGGAAGTCCGAGCCGTCGACGATGCGCGCGATCACCTCGCGCGCGTCGTAAGGCTCGCGCTCGTCGGCGGGTACCACGCCCAGCAGTTCTTCGGCGTCGTAGCGCGGCGGCGGGCTGGAGGGCAGTGCTGGCGCGCTGGGCCAGTTCAGCTTGTCCAGCAACTCGCGCGTCAGCGCCAGCGCATGGGCATCGTTCTCGGTCAGGTACTCGCCCAGGCCGGTGACGCTGGCATGCAGCTCGCTGCCGCCCAGCTCCTCGTCCGTGGCGTCTTCGCCGATGGCGGCCTTAACCAGCGGCGGGCCGGCCAGGTAGATGCTGGAGCGCTCGCGCACCAGCACCACATAGTCCGCCAGGCCCGGCAGATAGGCGCCGCCCGCGGTGGACGAGCCGTGCACCACCGCGATCTGCGGAATGCCGGCGGCCGAGAGCCGTGCCTGGTTGGCAAAGCTGCGCCCGCCCTCCACGAACATCTCGCTCTGGTACATCAGATTGGCGCCGCCGCTCTCCACCAGATAGATCAGCGGCAGCTTGTTCTCGCGCGCGATCTCCTGGGCGCGCAAGGCCTTTTTCAGGCCCATGGGCGCGACGGTGCCGCCCTTGATGGCGCTGTCGCTGGCCGAGATCAGCACGCGCTTGCCGGCCACCACCCCGATGCCGACGATGGAGCCGCCACCCAGCACGCTCTTCTTGCCGTCGTCGTCGTGCATGCCCAGGCCTGCCAGGGACGAAAGCTCCAGAAAGCCCGAGCCCCGGTCCAGCAGGCGTGCCACGCGTTCGCGCGGCAAGAGCTGACCCCGCGCCTCGAACTTGTCGCGCTTGGATTCCGATTCGGCAATGACCTTGGCCTCCAGCGCACGCAGCTCGGCCAGCTTGGCCTGCATGGCCTCGGCATTGGCGGCGAAGGCCTTGGACTTGGGATTGAGGCGACTGGTGAGTACGCTCACTTCAGCACCTCGGGCGTAGCGGCACGGTGGAAACCGTTGAACGGCTGCGTGCCGGCATGGTCCAGGTTCGGGAACATCGGGTTGCCCAGCGAGGCGGCGCCATCGATCTGCAGGGTCACCCCGGTGATGAAGGCGGCGGCGGGCGAGAGCAGAAAGACAATGGCCGCCGAGATCTCGGCCTCGCTGGCCAGGCGGCGCAGCGGCACATGGTTCCTGAGCTGGCGGATCAGGGGCTGGATGGCGGGGCCATAGCTATCCATGCCGCTGGAGGCCACCCAGCCCGGGGCCACCGCGTTCACGCGTACGCCGGCATGGGCCCATTCATAGGCCGCGCTCATCGTCAGGTTGCTCATGCCCGCGCGCGCCGCGCCGCTGTGCGCCATGCCGGGCATGCCGTTTCGGAAGTCCGCGGTCATGTTGACGATGGCGCCGCCATGCTGCTGCAGGCTCTGCGTAAAGAGCTCGCGCATCATCAGAAAACCGCCGGTGAGGTTGTTGGCCACCACGGCCTCGAAACCGCGCTTGGAAATCGCCATCAAGGGCGAGGGGAATTGGCCGCCGGCGTTGTTCACCAGGCCGTGCACCGGGCCATGCTGCGCCAGCACCGCGGCGATGTTGGCCCTGACGGCGTCTTCCTCGCGGATGTCGAAGGCGCGCCAGTCGCATTGGCCGCCGTCCTCGCGTATCTCTGCCGCCACGCGCTCGAGCTTGTCGGCACTGCGGCCGGAGAGGATCACCGTGGCGCCCAGCGCTGCCAGTTCGTGCGCGGTGCAGCGGCCGATGCCGGAGCCCGCCCCGGTCACCCAGATGCGCTGCCCCTTGAACAAGCCCGGGCGGAACACGCTGTCGTAGCGCCCCGCCCCCTCCTGTGCCTCTGCTTGAGTCATGCCGCTTCCTCACCGTTCACTCATCACGCGAATGACCGACAGCTTCCGTTAACGTCACCATGCTTTCATATTGGTAATTACCATCAGGCAAACGGCAGGCAATCGGCCTAGCATGCAGACCATCCCAATCCGACCTGGAGTCTTGACCATGGATCTGCAAGCCATCACCGAAGCCCTGCGCGGCAAAGTGGGCGCCGAGAGCGGCCTCAACGCCATCCTCAAATTCGACCTGGGCGCCGATGGCGTGGCCGTGATCGACGGTAAGAGCATCCCCAACAGCGTCAGCAACGAGGATCGCGAGGCCGACTGCACCGTGGCCATCACGCGCGAGAACCTGATCGCCCTGCTGAGCGGCGAGCTCAACCCGATGAATGCCTTCATGATGGGCAAGATCAAGGTCAGCGGCGACATGGGCGTGGCAATGAAGCTGCAGCGCGTGGTCGGATGAACTCCAGGGCCAAGGCCGCCGCGCTGGAGATGCTGGAGAGCAGCAACAGCGCACCGCAGGAGCAGCTCTACGGCATCACCCAGCTCTGCGATGAGTTCGAGCTGACGCCGCGGGCGATACGCTTCTACGAAGACAAGGGCCTGCTGGCGCCGCGGCGCGTCAATGGCGCGCGCGTCTATACCCAGCGCGACCGCGCCAGGCTGAAGATCATCCTGCGCGCCAAGGCCATCGGCTCCTCGCTGGAGGAGATCAAGCATTACCTGGACCTCTATGGCTCGCACGGCGAGGGCCGCGCCAAGCAATTGCAATGGACGCTGGAGCGCACCGGCGCGGCGATTGCCGAGCTGGAGCAAAAGCGCACCCACATCGACGCCACCCTGGCCGAGCTGCGCCTGATCAACGACACGGTGCGGCGCCAACTGGCCGCAGCACAGGAGAAATAAGACCATGTCCCTGCCCCTCTTCCCCTCCGGCTGGATGAACGACGAGCACCGCATGCTGCAGGACAGCGTGGCGCGCTTCTTCAAGGAGCGCTGGGTGCCGCGCGCGGCCGAGTGGCGCGAGGGCGGCATGATGGGCCGCGACACCTGGCGGGAAGCGGGCAGCAACGGCCTGCTGTGCACCGGCATCCCCGAGGCCTATGGCGGCGGCGGTGGCGACTTCGGCCATGAGGCGGTGATCCTGCTGGAACAGGCCAAGGCGAACCTGAGCGGCTTTGGCGGCGGCCTGCATTCGGCCATCGTCGGCCCCTACATCCTGCACTACGGCAACGAGGAACAGAAGCAGCGCTGGCTGCCGCGCATGGCCCGGGGCGAGCTGGTCGGCGCGATCGCGATGACCGAGCCCGGCACCGGTTCCGACCTGCAGAGCGTGCGCACGCTGGCCCGCCGTGAAGGCGACGAATACGTGCTCTCGGGCCAGAAGGTCTTCATCACCAATGGCCAGAACGCCAACCTGGTGGTGGTGGTCTGCAAGACCGACAAGAGCGCCGCGGCCAAGGGCATCTCGCTGCTGGTGGTGGAGGTGGAAAACGACGACGGCAGCCTGGTACCCGGCTACCGCCGCGGCCGCAACCTCGACAAGATCGGCATGAAGGCGCAGGACACCTCGGAGCTGTTCTTCGACGAGGTGCGCGTGCCGGTGGCCAACTTGCTGGGCGGTGCCAAGGCGGCACCGGGCGAGGGCGAGGGCCAGGGCTTCATCCAGCTGATGCAGGAGCTGCCGCAGGAGCGGCTGATCATCGCGGTGACCGCGGTGGGCGCGATGGAGCGCGCGCTCAGCGAGACGCTGGCCTACACCAAGGAGCGCAAGGCCTTTGGCAAGGCGATCTGGGAGTTCCAGAACACCCGTTTCAAGCTGGCCGAGGTGCAGAGCCAGGTGCTGGCGGCGCGTGCCTTTGTGGACGCCTGCATGGACGCGCATCTGAAGGGCGAGCTCGATGCCGCCCGCGCCGCGCTGGCCAAGGCCTGGAGCACCGACCTCGCCTGCAAGGTGATGGACGAATGCCTGCAGCTCTTCGGCGGCTACGGCTACATGATGGAGTACCCGATCGCCGAGCTGTATGCCGATGCGCGCGTGGCACGCATCTATGGCGGCACCAACGAGATCATGAAAGAGCTGGCCTCGCGGTTCATGTAGGAGATTCGAATGTTCGACGCATACCTGTTTGATCACGTCCGCACCCCGCGCGGCAAGGGAAAGAAAGACGGCCGCCTGCACCAGGTGAGCCCGGTGTGGCTGCTGCGCGGCCTGCTGCAGGCCCTGCAGCAGCGCCAGCAGCTGGACACCGCCCTGGTGGACGATGTGGTGCTGGGCTGTGTGACCCCGGTGGGCGAGCAAGGCGCCGACATCGCGCGCACCGCGGTGCTGGACGCCGGCTGGGCCGAGAGCGCGGCCGGCTTGACGCTGTCGCGCTTCTGCGCCTCGGGGCTGGAAAGCATCAACCTCGCCGCCGCCAAGGTGGCGAGCGGCTTCGAGCAGCTGGTGGTGGCGGGCGGCGTGGAATCGATGAGCCGCTGGACCATGGGCAGCGATGGCGGCGCCTGGTTCATGGACCCGCGCGTCAATGAGGCCCTGGGCTTCATCCCGCAAGGCATCAGCGCCGACCTGATCGCGGCGCTGGAAGGCTTTAACCGCGCCGATGTCGACGCCTTCGCGGTGCAATCGCACCAGCGCGCCGCCGCCGCGCGCGCGGCCGGCCATTTTTCGCGCTCCATCGTGCCGGTGCGGGACATCGCCGGCCTCACCCTGCTGGACCAGGACGAGACCATACGCCCGGCCACCACGCTTCAGACCCTGGCCAAGCTGGAGCCCTCCTTCGCCATGATGGGTCAGATGGGTTTTGACGCCACCGCGCTACGCAAATACACCACGCTGGAGCGCATCCCGCATATCCACCATGCCGGCAATTCCTCGGGCATCGTCGATGGCGCCGCGCTGATGCTGGTGGGCAGCCAGGCCGGCGGTGCGGCCGCCGGGCTGAAGCCGCGTGCGCGCATCCGCGCCGCCGCGGTGATCGGCTCCGAGCCCACCATCATGCTCACCGGCCCCACGCCGGCCTGCCGCAAGGCGCTCAAGCAGGCCGGCATGCAGGCCGCCGACATCGACCTCTGGGAAATCAACGAAGCCTTCGCCGTGGTGCCGATGAAGACGGCGCGCGACCTCGGCGTCTCGCTTGATCGAGTGAACGTGAACGGCGGATCCATCGCCATGGGGCACCCCCTGGGTGCCACCGGTTGCATCATCCTCGGCACCCTGCTGGACGAGCTCGAAAGCCGCAACCTCAGCACCGGCTGCGCCACCCTGTGTGTGGGCGGCGGCATGGGCATTGCAACCATCATCGAACGGGTGTGAACATCATGACGACTGCCTTGCGCATTGAAAAGGGCGACGACGGCGTGGTGCTGGCCACCATGGACCTGCCCGGCCATTCGATGAATGTGCTGAACGAGACCCTGGCCCGGCCGCTGGCGGGCCTGGCCGATCTGCTTGAGACCGACGCCTCGGTCAGCGGCCTGATCCTGGCCTCGGGCAAGCGCGACTTCCTGGCTGGCGCTGACATCGACCGCCTGCGCGCGCTGAAGACAGCGCAGGAAGCGTTCGACGAGTCGATGCAGCTCAAGGGCTTCATCCGCCGGCTGGAACGCTGCGGCAAGCCGGTGGTGGCCGTGATCAATGGGCGCTGCCTGGGTGGCGGCCTGGAGATCGCGATGGGCTGCCATTGGCGCATCGTGATTGACGACGGCAAGGCCAGGCTGGGCCTGCCCGAGGTAAAGCTGGGCCTGCTGCCGGGCGGCGGCGGCACGCAGCGCCTGCCGCGCCTGGTGGGCATGCAGCAGGCCCTGCAGTGGATGGGCGAAGGCACCGAGGTGCGCGCCGCCCAGGCCCTGAGCAGCGGCCTGGTGAACGAGCTGGCCGCCAGCCGCGACGAGGCGATCACCAAGGCGCGCGCCTGGATCGCCGCCAACAAGAGTAAGCCGGTGCAACCCTGGGACGCGCCCAAGTTCCGTTATCCCGGTGGCGACTCGCGCTCCCCCGCCACCGCCCAGCTGTTCTCGATCGCGCCCTCGATGGCCTCGGCCAAGAGCTACGGCAACTACCCGGCGCTGACCCACATCATGTCCAGCGTGTTCGAGGGCGGGCTCACCGACATCGACCGCGCACTGGAAATCGAGTCGCGCTACTTTGCCGCCTGCGCGACCAGCCAGGCATCGAAGAACATGATTGGCACGCTCTGGTACCAGCTGAACGCGATCAAGAAGGGCGCATCCAGGCCCGCCGGCGTGCCAGTGAGCAAGGTGCAGAAACTGGGCATCCTGGGCGCCGGCATGATGGGCTCGGGCATTGCCTACGTGTCGGCCAAGGCCGGCATGCAGGTGGTGCTGCTGGACAGCACGCAGGAGGCCGCCGACAAGGGCAAGCGCTACTCGCAGGAGCTGCTGGACAAGGCGGTGAAGAAGGGCCGCAGCACGGCGGAGCAGCGCGAGGCCCTGCTGGCACTCATCCAGCCGACTACCGCGTACGAAGACCTGGCCGGCTGCGATCTGGTGATCGAAGCGGTGTTCGAGGACCGCGCCATCAAGGCCGAAGTGACGCGCAAGGCCGAGGCGGTGATCGGCAGCGGCGCGGTGTTCGCGTCCAACACCTCCACATTGCCGATCACCGGTCTGGCGCAGGCCAGCGTGCGGCCCGCGCAGTTCCTGGGCCTGCACTTCTTCTCGCCGGTGGACAAGATGCCGCTGGTGGAAATCATCGTAGGCAAAGAGACCTCGCCCGAAACGCTGGCGCGCGGTTTTGACTATGTGCAGCAGGTCGCCAAGACGCCCATCGTGGTGAACGACTCGCGCGGCTTCTACACCAGCCGCGTGTTCGCCACCTATGTGATGGAAGGCATCGCCCTGCTGAAGGAAGGCGTGCATCCCCGTTCCATCGAGGTGGCCGGCCTGCAGGCCGGCATGCCGATGCCGCCGCTGGCGCTGCAGGACGAGGTCAGCCTCAGCCTGGGCGTGCATGTGGCCGACCAGACCCGCAAGGATCTGGCGGCCGAGGGCAAGGCCTACCACGAGCACCCAGGCGAGTCCGTGCTGCGCCAGCTGTGCGAGCTGGGCCGCGTGGGCAAGAAGGTGAACAGGGGCTTCTATGACTGGACAGGCGGCGACAAGCAGCTCTGGCCCGAGCTCGCCCAGCTCTACCCGGTGAGCGCCCAGCAGCCCGCCCAGCGCGAGCTGATCGATCGCCTGATGTTTGCCCAGGCCAACGAAGCCGCGCGTTGCCTGCAGGAGGGCGTGTTGCGCTCGGTGGCCGACGCCAATATCGGCTCCATCTTCGGCTGGGGTTTTGCGCCCTTCCAGGGCGGCGCGCTGCAGTTCATCAACGCCTATGGCCTGCCCGCCTTTGTGGCGCGGGCGCGCGAGCTGGCTGCAAGCCACGGCGAGCGTTTTGCGCCGGCGCAGATCCTGGTGGAGATGGCCGAGCGCGGGGAGCGTTTTACGGAGCAGTAGCCCGATATGGGCTGAGTAGCGTGGGACGGCTGGCGGCACGTTGCTGCCCGTTGTGGATTGGCGTATGCCAAGCGACGGCGGGGGACATGAACGGAGTAGAGCCCCCAGTCGGCCTGATCACCGCCGGATCTTCAGGCAGCCATGTGCCGGTACCGGACGTCGAAGACCCGCCTCAGTCGCGCAGCAAAGCCCCCAGCAACGCCATGCCCAGCAGCAGCACCGCGGCCGTCAGGAGCAAGGGGGCCTTGAAGCTGCCGGTGGCCTGCACCATCAGGCCGCTGAGCGCCGGCGCGCTGATCTGCGCCACGCCGTAGCTGAGCGTCAACCGCGCCATCGCCTTGCCGGGGTTGGCCGGCGCGCGACGCCCCACCACCGCGAGCGTGAGGCTGACGATGCCGATGAAGGTGGCGCCATAGAGCAAGGCACCGGCCAAGGCGGCGGGCAGGCTGTCGGAGAGCGCGGGCAGCAGCACCGAGATCACCTGCAGGCCCAGGGCCAGGAGCAGGGCCGGCAGCTCGGAGATGCGTCGCGCAACGCGATCCCACAGGAACACCGCGGGCACCGCGGCCAGGCCCACCAGCAGCCAGGCCAATGGCCCGCGTCCCGCCAGCAGCGGCTGGCGTTCGACGATGGCCACGGTGAAGGTGGCGCTGATCACAAAGCCCCAGCCGGCGCAGAAATACATGGCCATCATCAGCAGGGCCCAACGCCGTGGTGGCGCGTCCGCCTTGGCATGGCTCGCATGCGCGGCGGGAGGCACCGGCGGGCGCCAGCGCCAGGCCGGCCACAGAAAGGGCAGGCACAGCAGGCTCATGCCCCACCATTGCCGGGCCCAATCGAGTTGCAGGGCCGACAGCAACATCGCCCCCAGGGCCGATACCACGATGCCCAGGCCCAGGCCGATGAAGTGCACGCCCAGCTCGGGCCGGTGGCCGGCACGCATCAGCCAGTTCAGCACCAGGCCGGTACCCAGCAGCATGCCGGCCGCGCCACTCAGGCCGCCCAGAAAACGCAGCAAGGCCCAGGCCCACCATTGCTGCGTCCAGGCCATCGCCACGGCGCTGAGGATGGCCAGCGGCAGGCCGGCACTGAAGAGGCGGTGGCGCCAGCGCGCATCGTCCATCCAGGAGGCCAGCAAGGCACCGGCCATATAGCCCAGGTAGTTGAAGGCCGCCAGGCCGCCGGCCGCGGCATCGCTCAGGCCCGCCTGGGCCTGCATCAGCGGCAGCAAGGGGGTGTAGGCAAAGCGCGCCAGGCCGATGCAGAGCACCAGGGAGCAAATGCCGGCGACGGAAACCTGCCAGGGCTGGAGAGGACGCATGGCCGCCAGACTAGCAGCCCTGCCCCCTGCTGCGCTTACACCTGGGCGACAGGCTGGAAGCGTTCGTGGATCGCCAGCACCTCATCCCAGGCGCCCAGGAAGGCATCCACGCAGTCCGGATCGAAATGCGAGCCGGAGGATTCCTCCAGATAGCCGCGCGCCTTCTCCAGGCTCCAGGGGCGCTTGTAGGGGCGCTCGGTGGTGAGGGCATCGAAGACATCGGCCACCGCGACGATGCGACCCTGCAGCGGGATCTTCTTGCCCACCAGGCCATGGGGGTAGCCGCTGCCGTCGAATTTCTCGTGATGGCTCAGCGCCACCACCGCGGCCTGTTGCAGCACCGGCGAGGGGCTGCCCTGCAGGATCTCGTGGCCGATGCGGGCATGGTCGCGCATCACCGCCAGCTCGGGCTGGTCGAGCCGGCCGGGCTTGAGCAGCACCTGGTCGGGGATGCCCACCTTGCCGATGTCGTGCATGGGCGCGGCGCGGTAGAGGATGTCCTGGTCGTCGCTGGTGAGGCCCAGGCGGCGCGCGATCAGCTTGGAGTAATGCGCCATGCGCATCACATGGCTGCCGGTGTCGGGGTCGCGGTATTCGGCGGCACGCGAGAGGCGGAAGATGGTGTCGCGCTCGCGCTCGACGATTTCCTGCGTGGCCCGGCGCACCTCCTCGGCCAGCCAGCTGGCGCGCATCGCCAGGGCCAGCTGGCCGCGCCGCAGCGCCAGCATATTGCGCGAACGGGCCAGGAACTCGACCGGGTCCAGCGGCTTGGTGAGGAAGTCGTTGGCGCCCGATTGCAGCGCGTCATAGCGCACCTGCACCTCGGCATTTGCGGTCACCATCAGCAGCGGCACGTCGGCGCGCGAGGGTTCGGCGCGCAGCCGTTTGATGAACTCCAGGCCATTCAGGCCGGGCATCATGTAGTCGACGATGACGAGGTCGGGGTCCTGCTGCAGGCACCACTGCAAGGCGGCGTCGGCATCGCTGAAGGCATGCGCCTGGCCCGCATCGAGCTGCTTGACCAGCTCGCCCAGCAGGGCCAGATTGACCGGATTGTCATCAACGAGAACGATATTCAAACGAATGTTTCCGACGCAAGTCTTGAGCCGCTGACGCACCACGATCCGGCACGGTGGTACGGGTCGGCGCTGGCGCCGACGCGGTCTGGATGGCCCGTGAAAGGATTGTGCGTTTGCTGGCCGCACAAAGGCATCCCTTGGCCAAGGGGGCTGGGCTTGAATTACGGCGCTGTGCGCACATCTGCCCAGCCTGACCTCAACGAAAGGCAAGCGCATGGCCTTGTTCCTGGTATTCGTGCTGGCCATGGGGCTGATCGCCGGCATCGTGCTGGCGCCGCGCTGGCAGGCCCGCCGCCGCGCCCGCCTGGCGCGACAGAGCTTTCCCGCCGCCTGGCGGCGCATCCTGCGCCGGCGCGTGCCCTATGTGCAGCGCCTGCCGGCCGATCTGCAACTCAGGCTCAAGGGGTTGATGCAGGTCTTCCTGGCTGAGAAGCAGTTCATCGGCTGCGCCGGCTTCGTCATCAGCGATGAGGTGCGCGTCACCATCGCGGCCCAGGCCTGCCTGCCGCTGCTGGGGGCCGAGCGTGGCTTCTACCCGCGTCTTTCGCAGATCCTGGTCTATCCGGGCGCCTTTGCGGTGCAGCGGGTACACACCGGCGCGGCGGGCGTGCAGATGGAGCAGCGCCAGGTCTTGTCGGGGGAATCATGGAGCCAGGGGCAGGTGGTGCTGTCCTGGCAGGATGCGGTGGCCGGCGCGGCCGAACCGGGCGATGGGCAGAACGTGGTGATCCACGAATTCGCCCACCAGCTGGACCAGGAAAAAGGCCATGCCAATGGCGCGCCGCTGCTGGCCAGCAAGGCGGCCTATGCGCGCTGGTCGGCGGTGATGCAGGGGGAGTTTGATGCCTTGCGCGCACGCGCCGAGGTCGGGGTCCCGAGCCTGATGAGCGACTATGGCGCCACCGATCCGGCCGAGTTCTTCGCTGTGGTCAGCGAGGTCTTCTTCGAGCGGCCGGCCGAGCTGGCCGGTTTCCATCCCGCGCTGTACGCGGAGCTGAGCCGCTATTACCGGCTCAACCCGCTCAGCTGGTGGTAAATGTCAGAAACGATCAGCGACGTTGCGGACGCGGAGCACCGCCGCCACCCGAACGCTCGATATGGCGGAAGGTGATGCGGCCCTTGCTGAGGTCGTAGGGCGAGAGCTCCAGCGAGACCTTGTCACCCGCGAGGATGCGGATGTGGTGCTTCTTCATCTTGCCGGCGGTGTAGGCAACCAGTTGGTGGCCGTTGTCCAGGGTGACGCGGAAACGCGTGTCCGGCAGGACCTCGTCCACCATGCCTTGCATTTCAATCAGTTCTTCTTTGGCCATGGTGTAACTCCGGTATCGCCCTGTACCCGCAATCTGCAGGCTGGGCTGGGTGATAAGACGCTGTCCATCCGGGCACAACCAGAGTGAAGCGCGCAAAACAAAACCGCTGCAACACAGAATGTCCGCAGCGGCAGCGCCCTAATGTAAGGGAAATCGTGCTTGAAAGCAAGGTTTATGCCTTATATGGCGGGCGGCCGGCTCAGCTCCACAGGTCCAGCGGCGGCTGGCGGGTGATGGCGCGCAGCAGATCGCTGCGCGACAGAAAGCCCTCCACGCCCCCGCCCTCGCCCACCACCGGCAGGCCCGGCAGGCGCAGGTCCAGCAGCAGCTGCGCCACCTCGCGCAAGGGTGTGTCGGCATGGGCGCTGGGGATGGGCGTCCACATCAGCGCCGCCACCGGCAGCGCGAGGCGATCCTTCCACAGCTGCGGCTCGAACACCTCGGGAGTGTCGTAGGCGCGCAGCGGCAGCAGATCGGCGCGCGAAATCAGCCCCACCAGACGCTGGCGCGCATCCAGCACCGGCGCCTGCCCGTAGCCGCGCTGGGCCAGCAGGCTCCAGGCCTCGGCCACGCTCGCCCCCACCGGTACCGAAAGCACTTCGCGGCTCATCAGCTCCTGCACCAGGCTCAGGGCCTGGCGTTCGGCCGGCCCCTGCTGGGTCTGAGCATAGGCGGCCAGGGCCTGGCGCGGCGCACGTTCGCCGCCGCGCCCGAGGCGGCCGTAATCATTGCCGGGCACCGGCAGGCCGCGCACGATGGAGGGCAGCAAGGCCTGCTCGTTGCGACCGATCGCCGCCGCGGCGCGTACGCGTGCCACCGCCTGTACCGGCGCCAGCTCGCGCACGCCATCCAGGCTGCCGCTGTAGACGCGTCCGTTGAGGCCGTAGACCGTGAACATCAGTTCGCCCCGCTTTCTTCGCTCGCCAGTTCCACGCGGTTGCGACCCAGGCGCTTGGCCTGGTACATGGCGCGGTCGGCCGCCTCGATGAGCGACTCGGGGCCGTCATGCTCGCTCAGCGGGTGGCCGCACACGCCGATGCTGATGGTGACGACGATCTGCTGGCCACCCCATGGGGTGGAGGTCTGCTGCACCGCCTGACGCAGCGCATCGGCCAGCACGCGGGCTCCCTCGGCCTGCGTGTCGGGCAGCAACACGAGGAATTCCTCGCCGCCGAAGCGTCCGATCTGGTCCTGCGCGCGCAGCCGGCTGGCCAGGGTCTGCGCCACCTGGCGCAGCACGGCGTCACCGGCCTGGTGGCCGTGGTTGTCGTTGACGGCCTTGAAGTGATCGATGTCCACCATCAGCACCGAGAGCCATTGCCCCTGGCGCCGCGCCCGCGCCACGCTGCTGCGCAGCAGATCCAGGATGGCGCGCCGGTTCGCCAGCCCGGTGAGCACATCGCGCATCGCGAGTTCGAAGCTGCGCCGCTCGGCGCGCTCGAGATTCATGTAGACAAAGCCCAGGCCGAAGCTCAGCACCGCCACCATCGCGACCAGCACCAGCATGGCCTGCCAGCGGTAGTTGTCCAGCGCATCGCCGGCATCCAGCCAGCCCAGCAGCATGCCCAGGGCGCGCAACAGCAGGATGGTGCCCAGCACCGTCGCACCGGCCACCAGCATCCAGCGCCCGCGCCCCGGCATCGGTCGGCGGCGATTCAGCAGAACCTGCAAAACCAGGCCCAGCTGCGCGGGAAACAGCGTGCCGCCCACGATCACCCGAGCCCGGTAGGCATCGATGAACAAGGTATACAGGCCCAGCGCCAGCAGCACCGGCAGCACCATCAGCAGCGGCCTGGGCTGGATACCCTGGAAGCGCCACAGCGACAGCAGCATGAGTGCAAAGGCCAGCGAAAGCACGCCATTGCCCAGCACCACCGACCAGAAGTCGCCGATCACGCCGCGAAAGCCGTAGAGCACATTGCTGACGGCAAAGGCACACATGGTGGCGGCCCAGGACCACAGCGCCTCGCTACGGCGCTGCCCCCAAGCCATCACCGCCACCCAACCCGCCATCACGAAGGCCACGACGGTCACCACCAGGAAGAGGGTCGGCATGTCCAAGGGCATGACCCATTCTATGCACGTGACATCAGCGGCTCATGCCACGGCATTGGCGCTTTGGGCGCCAGCGTCTACGCGCCCTCAGGCGCTGCGGCCCGAACGCGCCACCTCTTCGTAGGCCTTGAGGCCGGCGCTGGCGCTATTCGCGGCGGCCGCCTTCTCTTCGGCAATCAACTCGGCCAGGGACTTGGGATGCTTGAAGTCGTACGCCTGCTGCTCGAACTCGGTGACGCTGCCATCCTTGTTGCCATCGGCGGGCTCGAAGGCCGCGTCGGGCTTGCTGCTGCTGGCTTGCGCGCTCGCGGCAGCTTCGGCGGCGGGCCGGGCCGGTATGGTCTTGGCCGGCTGGCTGGCCACGGCCTGCTCGGCCAGCTTGGCGCCTTGCTGGGAAATCTGCACCACCGTCGTATCGTCCTCGGTGGCGGGCTTGTTGAGGGCGGCTTCCTGACGCTTCAGGGCCTCGTCGGCATGAGGACGCTGGGTCAGGGCGCTGGCGGCGGCAGTCGTAGTGACCGTGGCGGCGCTGGTACTCGGTATTGAAGTGACCATGATGAGCTCCTCAAATGGGAGGCTGCGGGGCGGGAAGTCCGGGGTGCGATATAGGCACCCGGGGCACTGAGGCCCCGCCCATACGCAGGTTTTCGGCAAGAACGGAGCGGACTTTAACCCGGCACAGGCAAGGCGGTCTCGTACTTGACCTCGCGCAACACCACATTGCTGCGCACGCTGGCCACGCCCGGCACCTTGAAGATGCGACTCTGCAGGAACTGGTCATAGGCCTTCATGTCCGGCACCACCACCTTGATGACGTAGTCGGCCTCACCGGTGATGCCATGGCACTCGATGATTTCGCGGCTGGAGAGCACCAGCTGCTCGAACTGCTCCACCGCGCCCTCGCTGTGCCGTACCAGGCTCACGTTCGCCAGCACGCAGATCGACAGGCCCAGCTTCTCGCGGTCCACCAGGGCCACATGGCGGCGTATCACCCCGCTCTCCTCCAGCTCCTTGATGCGCCGCCACACCGGCGTGGCCGACAGGCCCACCTGGTCGGCCAGCTGCTGGGTACTCTGGCGCCCATCGGCCTGCAGGGCTTCGAGGATGAGGCGCGTGGCCCGATCAAAACGTTCGTTTTCCATTTCAACCACCTTTGAGAGGAATTCTCTCATTGACAGCCTTGACAGTAGCGATGCAGGTAACAAACTCTCGGCTGCCTGACCAAGAATCTGCTCCCTGCACAGAACCTCAGGAGACATGGCTCATGTCCACCCCCGCCTTGCGCGACTACAAGCTTTCGGACAACCTGGGCGCCCGCTCGGGCCAGGTCTTCCTCACCGGCACCCAGGCCCTGGTACGCCTGCTGTTGGCGCAAAAGGCGCTGGATGAGCGCGCCGGGCTCAAGACCGCCGGCTTCGTCTCCGGCTACCGCGGTTCGCCGCTGGGCATGGTGGACCAGCAGCTCTGGAAGGCCAAGAAGTTCCTGGAGACGGCACAGATCAACTTCCTGCCCGCCATCAACGAGGACCTGGCCGCCACCGCCTGCCTGGGCGTGCAGCGCGTGGCACTGGACCCCAAGCGCACCGTCGATGGCGTGTTTGCGATGTGGTACGGCAAGGGCCCGGGCGTGGACCGCTCGGGCGATGCGCTCAAGCATGGCAATGTCTATGGCACCTCCACCCAGGGCGGCGTGCTGGTGGTGTGCGGCGACGACCATGGCTGCGTCTCCTCCTCCACCCCGCACCAGAGCGACCAGGCCCTGCAGGCCTGGAGCATGCCCATCGTGCACCCGGCCAATGTGGCCGAGTACCTGGAGTTCGGCCTCTATGGCTGGGCGCTGAGCCGCTTCTCCGGCGCCTGGGTGGGCTTCAAGGCGATCTCCGAAGTGGTGGAGTCGGGCATGACGGTGGATCTGGACAGCGTGCCGCTGGACTTCGAGCTGCCGGTCGACCACGTGGCGCCCACCAATCTGCACATCCGCACGGTGGACCTGCCCTCGCTGGAGCTGGAAACCCGCCTGGCGCACAAGCTGGAAGCGGTGCGCGCCTTCGCCAAGCTCAACAGCATCGACAAGCACATCGTGGTGAGCCCGCGCGCCAGCCTGGGCATCGTCACCGTCGGCAAGGCGCATTACGACTTCATGGAAGTGCTGCGCCGCCTGGACCTGGACCCGAATGCCCTGGCCGCCGCCGGCGTGCGCGTCTACAAGGTGGGCCTGGTGTTCCCGCTGGAAAGCAGCCGCATGGCCGAGTTTGCCCAAGGGCTGACCGACATGCTGGTGATCGAGGAAAAAGGCCCGGTGGTGGAGCGCCAGATCAAGGAGCTGCTCTACCACCTGCCCGACGCCCAGCGCCCGCGCGTGATCGGCAAGACCGATGAGCATGGTGCTCCGGTGCTCTCCGCGCTCGGCGAGCTGCGCCCCTCGCGCATCATGAACACGGTGGCCGACTGGCTGGCCCGCCTCAACCCCGCGCTGGACCGCCGCCATCTGGTGGTGGACTTCCTCACCCCCTGTCTGCTCAGCAACGAGGCCGACGGCGTGCGCCGCCAGCCCTATTTCTGCTCTGGCTGCCCGCACAACACTTCGACCAAGCTGCCCGAGGGCTCGCGGGCCCTGGCCGGCATCGGCTGCCACTTCATGGCCAGTTGGATGGAGCGCGGCACCTCGGGCCTGATCCAGATGGGCGCCGAGGGCGTGGACTGGGCGGCGCACAGCCGCTTCACCACCGAGAAGCATGTGTTCCAGAACCTCGGCGACGGCACCTACTACCACTCCGGTTACCTGGCGATCCGCCAGGCCATCGCAGCCAAGACCAATATCACCTACAAGATCCTCTACAACGACGCGGTGGCGATGACCGGTGGCCAGCCGGTAGACGGCCAGACCAGCGTGCCGCAGATCGCGCGCCAGGTGGAGGCCGAGGGCGTCAAGCGCCTGGTGGTGCTCTCCGACGAGATCGGCAAGTACGACGGCCACCATGGCCAATTCCCCGCCGGCACCACCTTCCACGACCGCAGCGAGCTGGATCAAGTGCAGCGCGAGCTTCGAGAAATAGAAGGCGTCACCGTACTCATCTACGACCAGACCTGTGCCGCCGAGAAACGCCGCCGCCGGAAGAAAAAAGAGTTCTACGACCCGCCCAAGCGCATCTTCATCAACGAGGCGGTGTGCGAGGGCTGCGGCGATTGCGGCCAGGCCAGCAACTGCCTATCGGTGGTGCCGGTGGAAACCGACTGGGGCCGCAAGCGCGCCATCGAGCAGAGCAGCTGCAACAAGGATTTCTCCTGCGTGAACGGCTTCTGCCCCAGCTTTGTCTCGGTGCATGGCGCGCAGCTGAAGAAGCGCGCCGGTGCCAGCTACAGCCCGCAAGACCTGGCACGCGAACTCGCCGCCATCGGCAGCCCCGCGGCCTGGCAATGGACCGGCCCCTTCGACCTGCTGGTGACCGGCGTGGGCGGCACCGGCGTGGTGACGGTGGGCGCCCTGGTCTCAATGGCCGCGCATCTGGAAGGCAAGCAGGCCTCGGTGTTGGACTTCATGGGCTTTGCGCAAAAGGGTGGCTCGGTACTGTCCTTCGTGCGCGTCGCGCCGACGCAGGACCTCTTGAACCAGGTGCGCATCGACACCCAGCAGGCCGATGTGCTCTTGGCCTGCGACATGGTGGTGGGCGCCTCGCCCGATGCGCTGGGCACCGTCAAGCCCGGCCGCACCGTGATCCTGGCCAACACGCATGAGCTGCCCACGGCCGGCTTTGTGCGCAACCCCGATGCCAGCCTGCATGCTGGCGGCCTCTTGGCCAAGATGCAGCATGCGGTGGGCGGCCAGTCCGAGCTGCTGGCCACCGTGGACGCGCAGGCCATCGCCCAGCAGCTGATGGGCGACACCATGCCAAGCAACATCATCATGCTGGGCGCCTGCTGGCAGCGCGGCCTGATCCCCTTGAGCGAGGCGGCGCTGATGCGCGCCATCGAACTCAACGGCGTGGCCGTCGAGGGCAACAAGACCGCCTTCGCGCTGGGCCGCCTGGCCATCGCTGCACCCGAAGCACTGCGACGCCTGGCCGGTACCCCGCAAGGTCTGGTGCAGGTGCTGAACTTCGACAAGCTCGATGGCGAGGACGGCCTGATCGCGCGCCGTGCGGCCTTCCTCACCGACTACCAGGACAGCGCCTACGCCGCCCGCTACCTGGCCCTGGTGCAGCGCGTGCGCGCGGCCGAGGCGCAGCTTGGTGGCGAAACCGGCAAGGCCGAGCGCCTCACCAAGGCGGTGGCACGCTACTACGCCAAGCTGCTGGCCATCAAGGACGAGTACGAGGTGGCGCGCCTCTACACCGATGGCAAGTTTGAAAAGGCGATGAAGGAACAGTTCGAGAACTGGGATTCCCTCAGTTTCCACATGGCCCCGCCCCTGCTGTCAAAACCTGGCCCCGATGGCAGGGCCAAGAAGATCGAACTTGGCTCCTGGACTTTCAAGGCCTTCCAGGTCTTGGCCAAGCTGAAGGGCCTGCGCGGCGGCATGCTGGACATCTTCGGCAAGACCGAGGAGCGCCGCATGGAGCGCCAGCTGATTGCCGACTACGAGGCTCTGGTCGACGACCTGCTCAAGTACCTCAGCGCCGACAAGCTGGACCTGGCCGTCAAGCTGGCCCGCCTGCCCGAAACCATCCGCGGCTACGGCCATGTCAAGCTGGCCAATGTGGCCACGGTGCGCGCGCAGTGGCAGGATCTGCTGGATCGCTTCCATGGCCGCGCGGCCGAACCGGTGGCGCAGGTGGTGGCGATGCCGCAGCGGGTGAAGGGCGTGGCGGAGCTGTGATCAGACCCGGGTGAACGGTCCGCTGGCCAGCCAGCGCTCGATCTGCGCCTGGCGGTCCTGACCCCAGAAGGGCTCACCGTCGACGATGAAGTAGGGCGCGCCGAACACGCCGGCCGCCACCGCCGCCTCGTTCTCGGCCTTGAGCCGCAGCTTCCAGTGCTCGTCACCCCAGGCGGCTTCGGCCGCGTCGGCATCCAGCCCGCTCTCGCCCGCCAGGGCCTTGAGCGCCGCCACGTCGTTGAGCGCCACGCCGCGCGTGAAATAGGCGCGCAGCCCGGCATGGGCCCAGGCCACTGCGGCATCGTGCCCCTGGGTCTCGTGCAGCCACCAGAACACGCGGGCGGCATGCTGCGTGGCAATGGGGAAGACGCTGGGCTGGCGATAAGGCAGGCCGGCGAAATGCGCCGAACGCTCGAAATCGCGCAACGCGTAGTCGCGCTTGAGCGGATAGGCGACCGGCGGCTTCAACTCCGCCGCCTGGAACAGCACGCCCAGCAGGATGGCGTGCCATTGCACGCGCCGCCCATGGCGCGCTGCCACGGCGTCGATCCACTCCGACGCAATGTAGGAATAGGGCGAGGAGAAGTCGAAGTAGAACTGGATCGGCGCACTCTGCCGGGCGAGCCCGGACGATGCTGGCATGGCGGCTTCTGGCAAGGCGTGACCTACGGTGGCTGGCGGCGCACAAGGCCGCGATGAGCCCCAACTCTACGCCCAATGCCGGCCACCACCATGCAAGTTAGCGGTATCCATCCGGCGCACGAAATGCCACATTGCGCCACTTGTGCCGCGGTCGGCACAGGGCAGCGAGGAGATGGACACCATGACCAAGCCATGCAGACCTTCCGCCACCGGGGCCATGAGCGCCCTGCTACTGGGCCTGGCCGTGCTCGCCGGGCCGGTGCGAGCCGCCAGCTCTTTTTCCTTCAGCGGCAACTTCGCCACCGACGATGAGCTGGCGGTGTTCAACATCCTGCTGCCCGCGCCGGGTGACATCCAACTGCTGACCCTGTCCTACTCGGGTGGCAACAATGCCGCCGGTGACGCGATCGCGCCGGGCGGCTTTGCGCCGGTGCTGACGCTGTTCGACCCCACCGGCAGCCAGATTGGCGGCAATGTCGGCTCGTCCAATACCTGCGGCATCAGCTTCTGCTGGGATGCGAGCTACAGCCTGCCGGGTGCGCCGGCTGGAGCCTACCTGCTGGTGCTCTCGCAGGATGGCAACAACCCGGTCGGGCAGCTGGCCGACGGCTTCTCGATGAGCGGGCAGCCGCATTACACGGCGCAGTATGCGGGCCTGCCGGATGACCCGAGCCTGCGCTTCATCCAGGTCGACGGCACGCAGCGCAGCGGCCACTGGGCGCTGGAGCTGCGCCTGGATGGCGAGGTCAGCGCCGTGCCCGAACCGGGCGCTGGCGCCTTGCTGGCGGCCGGCCTGGCCGTGCTGGCAACGCTGCGGCGCCGCAGGCGCGCTCGGGTCGCGGGGCGGGGTGCCGCGATCGCATGCGCCCTGTTCAGCCTCAGCGCCCATGCGCTCGATGCCCCGCTGGCCGCGGATGCGCACATCACCAGCGCCATGCCAGCGGCCAATTTCGGTGGCGTGACGACGCTCAACGTCGGCGCGGGCGCCTTGGGCCTACTGCGCTTCGACCTCTCGACGCTGCCGGCGGCCACCACCGCGGCCAAGGTGGTGTCGGCCCGCCTGCTGCTCTACGCCAACCGCGTTGGCAGTGCCGGCGCAATCGATGTGACGCCGGCCTTCTCGGCCTGGAGCGAGGCCACCGTGACCAGCGCGACGGCCCCGGTGCTGGGCGCGCCGACGGCGTCCGGCGTTCCGGTCTCCACAGCCAACCAGTTCATCAACGTCGACCTCACGGCCCTGGTCAAGCAATGGGTCAACAACCCGGGCTCCAACTTTGGCCTGGCCCTGACGCCCGCGCTCGCGGCGCCGGCCACGGTGGCCTTCTTCGACAGCAAGGAGAACACCGCCACGGCGCATGTGGCGCGGCTGGACATCACGCTTTCCGACCAGGGTCCGATCGGGCCGACGGGGCCGGCCGGCGCGACGGGATCGCAAGGCCCCATGGGCCTGCCCGGGCCGACCGGCGCTACCGGTGCGCAAGGGCCGGTCGGAGCGCAGGGCCCGGTAGGCGCCACCGGGCCGCAGGGGCCCACGGGCGTGGTCAGCATCGGCGCCTGGAACGGGCAGACGACGCAGACCGTGCTCAGCAACACGGCCTACACCGCCATCGGGCCCAGCGTCACCTTGACGACCGCATCCGGCCAGCGTGTCTCCGCCACCGGCTCCTGGACCTTTGTGCCCACCGCCAGCAACAATGTGCGCGCCGACATCTGCTATCGGCCCAGCGGCGGGACGACCTTGACCTCGCCGGGCGTCGGCTACAAGGTGCTTCCGGTGACGGCGAACGTGCACGCGCTGGCGGCCGTCAGCAACAGCTTTGTGCCCGGCGCGGGCACCTGGGTGATCGGCCCCTGCGTGCGCCAGAACAGCGGCGCCAACACGCTCAACGGCAGCGCCGACGACTGGAGTACCGGCTGGGCCATGGTCAGCAACTGAGCGCCGCGCGCCATGACCTCTCAGCCCAGTGATCGGCCGATGAGGATCTTCTGCACCTCGGACGAGCCTTCGTAGATCTGCGTCACGCGCACATCGCGGTAGATGCGTTCGACCGGGAAATCGCTCACATAGCCATAGCCGCCATGCACCTGGATGGCGGCCGAGCAGACGCGTTCGGCCATTTCGGAAGCAAACAGCTTGGCCATGGCGGCCTCCTTGACGCAGGGCAGCCCCGCATCCCTCATGCTCGCGGCATGCCAGATCAACTGGCGCGCGGCCTCGATCTGGGTGGCCATGTCGGCCAGCATGAACTGGATCGCCTGGTGGTTGAAGATGGGCTGGCCAAAGGAGGTGCGCTCCTTGCTGTATTTCAGCGCCGCCTCGAAGGCCGCGCGCGCCATGCCCACCGACTGCGAGGCAATGCCGATGCGGCCGCCCTCCAGGCCCGAAAGCGCGATCTTCAAGCCCTGGCCCTTGGCACCGATCCGATGGGTCACCGGGATACGGCAGTTGTCGAACAGGATCTGGCAGGTGTCGCTGGCATGCTGGCCCATCTTGTCCTCGACGCGTGCCACCACATAACCAGGCGTATTGGTGGGCACCAGAAAGGCCGAGATGCCCTTCTTGCCGGCAGCCTTGTCGGTCACCGCCATCACGATGGCCACATCACCGTTCTTGCCGCTGGTGATGAACTGCTTCACGCCGTTCAGCACATATTCATCGCCATCGCGCACCGCCGTGGTCCGCAGGCCGCCGGCCTCGGAGCCCACATGAGGCTCGGTCAGGCAGAAAGCGCCCAGCATGTCGCCGCGCGCCAGCGGCCGCAGGAATTGCTGTTTCTGTTCCTCGTTGCCATAGGCCATCAGGATGGAGCAGACCGGGCAGTTGTTGACGCTCACCACCGTGGAGGTGGCGCCATCACCGGCGGCTATCTCTTCCAGGATGATGGCCAGCGACAGATAGTCCAGGCCGGCGCCGTCGTACTCATGCGGCACCGCCACGCCATAGCAGCCCAGTTCGGCCAGGCCCTTGAGTTCGGCGGCCGGGAAATGGTGGCTCTTGTCCCATTCGGCCGCCTTGGGGGCAATCTGGTCCTGCACAAAGGCGCGCACGGCGTCTTGCACCGCGCGATGGTCGTCACTCAAAAGCATAGGGTCGTCTCACCAGGCCAGGGCTTGGCCGTCGTAATTGAAAAAGCCGC
>Ga0208398_100425_pt1 | contig 29198 bp, 27 predicted proteins | sample LakWasMe79_HOW10_2_FD_183905 | JGI IMG/M metagenome (GOLD analysis project Ga0208398, IMG submission 183905) | Freshwater sediment methanotrophic microbial communities from Lake Washington under simulated oxygen tension - Sediment Metagenome... | ecosystem: Environmental > Aquatic > Freshwater >...
CTGCGCAAGGACGGCCGCCTGCCCTTCCTGCGCCCCGACGCGAAGAGCCAGGTGACGATGCGCTATGTGGACGGCAAGCCACACTCGATCGACACCGTGGTGCTGTCCAGCCAGCACAGCCCCGAGATGAGCCTGGGCGACAAGATGAAGCCCGAGTTCTACGAGGCCGTGATCGAGGAGATCATCAAGCCGGTGCTACCCAAGGAATGGCTCAAGGAGACCAAGTACCTGGTCAACCCGACCGGCCGCTTCGTCATCGGCGGCCCGCAGGGTGATTGCGGCCTGACCGGCCGCAAGATCATCGTCGACACCTATGGCGGCGCCTGCCCGCACGGCGGCGGCGCCTTCTCGGGCAAGGATCCGACCAAGGTGGACCGCTCGGCCGCCTATGCCGCCCGTTACGTCGCCAAGAACATCGTCGCCGCAGGTCTGGCGCGCCAGTGCCAGATCCAGGTGGCCTACGCGATCGGCGTGGCCAAGCCGATGAACGTGACGGTCTATACCGAGGGCACGGGCGTGATCTCCGACGAGAAGATCGCCGCCATCGTCAACGAGGTGTTCGACCTGCGTCCCAAGGGCATCATCCAGATGCTGGACCTGCTGCGCCCCATCTACGGCAAGACCGCGGCCTACGGCCACTTCGGCCGCGAGGAGCCCGAGTTCAGCTGGGAGGCGCGCGACAAGGTCGCGGTGCTGCGCGATCTGGCCGGCCTGAAGTCCTGAGCGAGCGCGCTGCGGCTGGGGTGACGCGAGTCACTCCAAGCCGCACATCTTCCTGAACGGCCCCAGCACCGCCTCGCCGCGGAAGGGCTTGACGATCCAGCCGGTGACGCCGATGTCCTTGCCGCGTGCGCGCAGGGTCGGGTTGTCTTCGGTGGTCAGCATCACGATGTGCACCGCCCGGTTGCCCAGCTCGACGCGGATCTTCTCGGCCATGGTGAGTCCGTCCATATTGGGCATGTTGATGTCGCTGAGCACCAGCCTGATGTCGGGATCCTGGCGCAGCGCCAGCAGGCCGTCGACCCCGTCCACCGCCACCACCACCTCGAAGCCGTTGTTGCTCAGGAAAGTCGCCACGATGCCGCGCATGGTGCTGGAATCGTCGACCACCAGTATCTGAGCCATGCACTACCCTTTCAGAAGAGATCCAGTTCGCCGGTTGCCGCGGGCGGCGGTGCCGCCGCGAACTCGGCGAAGCCCTCCGGCGACCAGTAGAGATTGAAGATGAAACGCTGCACGATCATCAAGGGTGGCAACCCTGGGCGGCGCGGATCTGAGAGCTGGTAGCGTATGCACAGCTGCGGGTCCTGCGAGCCGAAGGACATGTATTTGTGCTCGTGGTTGATCACCAGCGGCACCTGGATCTGCTGGGTGGTGAAGGCCTGCGGCGGGATATAGCGGTTCTTGAACGCGCCCCAGATCAGGTTGGTGGTTTCGCCCAGCAGGTTGTTGAGCTCGCGGAAATTGAAATCGCCGCCCAGGCCCTCGTAGCTGAAGCCCTGGATCAGGCCCTGGCGCAGCGCGCCCTCCTCGGTCTGCAGCATCATGTAGCCGCGACACCAGGTGCTCTCGATCGGGATCAGGGTCGAGACCTCGCCAAAGATGATGCGGTCGTGCACCACATAGGGCGACTCGGCCTGCACCTTGGCATAGGGGAACATCGAGCTCAGCGAGGCGCAGGTCAGCTCGACGATGCCGTCCACCAGCTTCCTGGGGTAACGCAGGCTGAAGATGGCGCGCTGCACCGCGGCGCGCAGGTCCTCGATGCCGCCCACCTGCCAGGCATGGCGCAGCGCCGCCTGCTCCTCGGGCAGCAGCTCGCGCGTGCTGCTGCGGCGCAGAAAGGTGGGCAGCTCGGGCCGCAGCTTGTGGATGGCCTGCGCCAGGCTCAGGGCATCGGGCTCGACGCCGGGCAGATCCTCCGCCAGCAGCACACCTGCCAGATCCTTGTGCTGGGCCAGCGTGCTGAGCGCGTCGCGCGCGCTGCGCGGCAAGGGCAGCAGGCCCACCTCGGCGCAGAAATTCGCCAGCAGCTGGTATTGCGCCGGGTCATGCTCGAGCAGCAGGACCTTGGCCTCGAGATGGGTGGTGTCTGTCATGGCCCGATTTTCCCAACAGGCGAACGGCAAGCCGCCTTATCTCATCACTTATCGTCAGCTTCGCGGCCATACTTGAGGCCTCCGCAGTAGCACCCCGGCGCCCCATGCTCCCCAGCAGCCCCTCCCCGCTCACCATCCTGGTGATCGACGATCAGAGCGCCTCGCGCGTGGCGGTGGTGGCCGAGCTGGACCGCGCGGGGCATCGCGCCCTCGAGGCCGACAGCGCCGACTGGGGGCTGGAGCTGTTCAAGCGCTACCGCCCCGACCTGGTGCTGCTGGACGTGGAGATGCCCGAGCACGACGGCTACTGGACGGCGCAGCAGATCCGCGCCGCCGAGCCGGGCGGCTGGACCCCCATCATCTTTCTCTCGCAGCGCGATCAGGACCAGGACGTCTGGCGCGGCATCGAGGCCGGCGGCGACGACTACCTCGTCAAGCCGGTCTCGCCGATGATTCTGCATGCCAAGCTGCGCGCCATGCAGCGCCTCTTGGGCATGCGCCAGCGCCTGGTGCAGCTCTCCGACGAGCTGCGCAGCGCCAATGCGCAGCTGCACGAGCTTTCCAACGTCGATGCCCTCACCGGCCTGATGAACCGGCGCGCCCTCGACGAGCGCCTGCACCAATGCATCGAGCAGGCGCGCCGCGATGGCCTGCCGCTCACCCTGGTGCTGTGCGATGTGGACTACTTCAAACGCTACAACGACAGCCTGGGCCATGTGGAGGGCGACGCCTGCCTGAAGCGCGTGGGCGCGCTCTTGCGCGAGGCCTGCCGCCGCCCCAGCGACTGCGTGGGCCGCTACGGCGGCGAGGAGTTCGCGCTGATCCTGCCCAACACGCCGCGTTCCGGCGCGATGACCTATGCGCGCGCCCTGATACGCACCATGGCACTGGCCGGCATCCCGCACCCGGACTCCGACATCGCCCCGCACATCACCGTCTCGGGCGGCATCACCACCTGCGTGGCCGATGCCAGCACCACCGCCGAGGGCCTGCTGCTGCGCGCCGACGATGCGCTCTACAACGCCAAGGCGCATGGCCGCAACCGCTTCTTCAGCTACGAGATGCAGATGGACACGCTGGAGCAACGCCAGCAATCCGTCATGCAACTGGACAAATAAACAGGTATTTGCGATGCTCGCAGCCGATGAGCACCACCGCATCCACCCCCAGCCTTGAGGAACTGCGCCGCTACGCGATCGCGCGCAGCCTCTTCAAGCCGACCACCCTGCCCACCGCGATCAAGAAGCTTGGCTTCGTGCAGGCCGACCCGATGCGCGCACCGGCGCGTGCCCAGGACCTGATCCTGCGCCACCGCGTCAAGGACTACCGCGCCGGCGATCTGGAGCAGCGCTACAGCCGGCTGGCGATCGAGGAAGACTGCTTCGTCAACTACGGTTTCCTGCCCAGGCAACACCTGGCCCTGCTGCATCCGCGCGAGCCCAAGCGCGCCTGGGACGCCAAGACCCGCGCCCAGGCCGAGCAGCTGCTGGCGGTGGTGCGCAAGCGCGGCCCGACGCACCCCAAGCAGCTGCTGGAGGAATTCAGCCACCATGGCCGCATGCCCGGCTACTGGGGCGGCGAGCTGAACGTCAGCACCCAGCTGCTCGATGGCCTGCATTACCGCAGCCAGCTGCGCGTCAAGCGGCGCGACGCCGGCACGCGCGTCTACGAGGCGGTGCAGCACCCCGAAGCCGAGCAAAGCCCGGCCGCGCGCCAGGCCCGCGCCGAGGCCTTGCTGGACATGGTGGTGGCGCTGTATGCGCCGCTGCCCGCGCCCAGCCTCGGCTACCTGACCTCGCTGCTGGGCTATGGCGCACCGCAGCTGCGCGCCGAGGCTCGCCAGGCCTTCCAGCACGCCAAGGCGCGCTATGCCCATGCCCAGATCGATGGCCGCACCTGGTTCTGGCCCGCCGACGAAAACCCGCGCTCCAAACGCCACCGGCTCGACACCCAGCTGCGCCTGCTGGCGCCCTTCGACCCGGTGGTGTGGGACCGCCGCCGCTTCCAGCTGCTGTGGGGCTGGGAATACAAGTTCGAGGCCTACACGCCCGCGCCCAAGCGCAAGATGGGCCATTACGCCCTGCCCCTGCTATGGGGCGAGGAGATGCTGGGCTGGGCCAATCTGCGGCTGGAAAAAAACGGCCGCTTGACGCATGAGCTGGGCTTCGTGAACGGCCGGCCCAAGGGCGCGGCGTTCAAGCTGGCGCTGGAGGAGGAACTGCAGCGCGTCAGCGAATTCCTGGGGCTGGGCTCGCCAACCTAACTCAGGCATTCAGCGCCGCCATCGCCGCCTCCGGATAGCGGCTGCCGGCCACCGGATGCGCGGCCAGCATGGCTGCCAGCTGCTCGCGCAGCGCGGCGCTGATGTGCACATGGGCCGCGGCGGCATTCTCGGCCAGGCGGTTGACGCTGCGCGTGCCGGGGATGGGCACGATGTCGGGCCCCTGGTCCAGCAACCAGGCCAGCGCCAGCTGCGCCGGGCTCAGCCCCTGGCCTTGCGCCAGCGCGCTGAGGGCATCGGCCAGGGCCAGATTGGCCGCCAGCTGCTCGGCCTGAAAGCGCGGATTGGCACGCCGCCAGTCGCCCGCCGGCAACTGCTCGGCACTGCGGATCGCACCGGTGAGGAAGCCGCGGCCCAGCGGGCTGTAGGGCACCAGGGCAATGCCCAGCTCGCGGCAGGTGGGCAGGATCTCGGCCTCGACATCGCGCGTCCAGAGCGAGTACTCGGTCTGCAGCGCGGCGATCGGGTGCACCGCATGGGCGCGCCTGAGCGTGACCGCCGAGGCCTCGGACAGGCCCAGATGCCGCACCTTGCCGGCGCGCACCAGCTCGGCCATCGCGCCCACGGTCTCCTCGATCGGCACGTTGCGGTCCACGCGGTGCTGGTAGTAGAGATCGATGTGCTCCACGCCCAGGCGCTGCAGGCTGGCATCGCAGGCCTCGCGCACATAGGCCGGGCTGCCATCGATGCGCAGCAGCCGGCCATCGGCGGCACGCACATTGCCGAACTTGGTGGCCAGCACCACGGCCTCGCGGCGCTCGGCCAGCAGGCGCGCCAGCAGGCGCTCGTTGGCGCCCACGCCGTACATATCGGCGGTGTCGAGGAAATTCAGCCCCATGTCCAGCGCCCGGTGCAGCACCACGAGCGACTGCTGGTCGTCCGCCGGACCGTAGAAGTCCGACATGCCCATGCAACCCAGCCCCAGGGCCGAGACCTCGGGGCCACTTGCGCCCAGACGGCGGCGCGGCATGCTTGTTTTTTCGTTCATCGCCATGATGTCACTCCTTGGTTTGTTGACCCCTCGCAGCTTAGGAATAAGGGCGCGCCGAGCCCAGCGCAAAGCTCGCCCATGCTTGCCCAAAACTCCGAATCCGCCGCGCAAACCGCTGGGCCCCTGGCAGGAGGCTTGCACAATCCGCCCCATGGCCGAAGCCCCACACCCCCAAGACGCCGCCGAACTGGAGCGCCTGCGCCAACGCGCGCTGGCCCTGGCCCTGCGCCACGCCCCCGCCGACGGCCTGCACGACACCGCCCTGCCCGGCCTGGCCCTGATACGCGCCAGCGCCACCGCCCAGGCCCTGCCGGCCGTCTACGCGCCCGGCCTGGTGCTGGTGCTGCAGGGCCGCAAGCAGGCCCAGCTGGGCGCGCAAACACTGCGTTATGACCCGCTGCACTGCCTGCTGGTCTCGATGACCATGCTGCCGCTGGGCCAGATCACCGAGGCCAGCCCCGCCCAGCCCTATCTGTGCCTGCGCCTGAGCAGCAGCACGCAGATGCTGGCCGATCTGCTGCTGCAAGGCAGCCCGGCCAACGCGCCCACCTCTCTCACTCGCGCCGCCGCGCCGGCGGGGCTGAACCTGAGCCCCGTCACCACGCCGCTGCTGGACGCGGCCCTGCGACTGCTGCAGCTGCTGGACACGCCGCAGGACCAGGCCATGCTGGGGCCGATGCTGCAGCGCGAGATCTTCTACCGCGTGCTCACCGGCCCGCTGGGCGCTCAGCTGCGCGCCCTGGCCAGCGGCGACAGCAGCACCCAGCGCATCGCCCGCGCGGTGGACGCGCTCACGCAGCGCTATGCCGAGCCGCTGCGCATCGAGGAGCTGGCCACGCTGGCGCATATGAGCCCCTCCAGCCTGCACCAGCATTTCAAGCAGCTCACCAGCCTCTCGCCCCTGCAGTACCAGAAGCAGCTGCGCCTGCAGCAGGCGCGCCGCCTGATGCTGGCCGAGGGTCTGGACGCCGCCGCGGCCGCGCACCAGGTGGGCTATGAAAGCCCCTCGCAGTTCAGCCGCGAATACCGGCGCCTGTTCGGTACGCCACCGCGCAGCGATATGGCGCAGTGGCGCGGAGCCCTGGCCTAAGCCTGTGCGGCGCGCGCCGCCAGCAGCGCCGCCACCACCTCCGCAAAGCCCGCGCCGCGCTCGGCGGCGGTGACATAGGCCGGCAGGCTGTTTAGCTGCGGCACAAAACGGGCGATGTTCGCCACCCCCACGCTGAGCGGGATGGACGCGAACATCTGCTCGTCGTTGCTGGAGTCGCCCACGTAAAGCCAGTCGGCCGGCACGCATGCCTCGCCCAGCAGGGCCTGCACCGCCCAGTCGGCCGCGGTGCGCTTGCTGTGCGCGCCGATCCAGCCGTTGACGTGGATGGAGCTGACGGTGGCCTGCAGGCCATGCGCGCGCATCACCGCGCAGACGGCATCGATCTGCGCCGCATCCAAGTGTGCGAACTCGCTGTGGTCCACCGCGATGTCGGTCAAGCGGCCGGCACTGTCCTCGGCCAGCGTGGCGCCCGGCACGCACGCCAGCACGTCGGCGGCGCAGCGCTGCAGGCGCGCGAAGTTGGCGGCGCGCGTGGCCTCGTCCTGGCAGAAGAAATCTCGTCGCAAGCGGCCGTCTTCGCCGCGCCTCAACATCACCGCGCCGTTCTCGGCCACGATGGCGCGCACCGGCCAGTCCAGCGCAAAGGGCTCGCTCCAGCCGGCCGGGCGGCCGGTGATGGCGATCACCGGCACGCCCGCGGCGGCCAGGGCGTGCAGGGCCTGCAGCGCGGCCGGGGCGATCCGGCCCTCGGCGGTGAGGGTGTCGTCGATGTCGGTGAGCACGCCGCGCAGGCGGCTCAGGGCCGCGGGCGGGCAGGAGGCAAGAGGCAGCATGGGCGCCGATTGTGCCCATTCCGCCCCGCTGTTCGGGCGAACGGCCGGCGCGATGCGTTTAGAATCCGTGGCTTCCGAGGAGCGTTGCAACCTCTTGCACAGAGGCCAGGCTCGGAGTACTTCTACTGCAACCGCGCTCACCCGCTGACGACCTGCGTGGGTGATCGTTCCTGCTATCGCACATCCCTGTAGGCGCCAGCGGCTTCAACGTTTTTTCATTGAAGGAGCCCGCTGATGACCGCTGCCACCACCGAATACAAGATTGCCGACCTGTCGCTGGCCGACTGGGGTCGCAAGGAACTGAACATCGCCGAGAGCGAGATGCCCGCGCTGATGGCGATCCGCCGCGAATACGCCGCCAGCCAGCCGCTCAAGGGCGCGCGCATCACCGGCTCGCTGCACATGACGATCCAGACCGGCGTGCTGGTCGAGACCCTGCAGGCCCTGGGTGCCGAAGTGCGCTGGGCCTCGTGCAATATCTTCTCCACGCAGGACCATGCCGCCGCCGCCCTGGTGGCCCGCGGCACGCCGGTGTTCGCCTACAAGGGCGAGACCCTGGAAGACTACTGGGACTACACGCACCGCATCTTTGAATTCGCCGGCAAGGGCGAGCCGGGCGAAGGCCCCAACATGATCCTGGACGACGGCGGCGACGCCACGCTCTTGATGCACCTGGGCCAGAAGGCCGAGAAGGATTTATCCGTGCTGGCCAACCCGGGCAGCGAGGAAGAGCGCATCCTGTTCGCCGCCATCAAGGCCAAGATCGCCCAGGACCCGAGCTGGTACACCCGCAAGAGCGCCGAGATCATCGGCGTGACCGAGGAGACCACCACCGGCGTGCACCGCCTGAAGGAAATGTCGGCCAAGGGCTCGCTGCTGTTCCGCGCCATCAACGTCAATGACTCGGTCACCAAGAGCAAGTTCGACAACCTCTACGGTTGCCGCGAATCCCTGGTGGACGGCATCAAGCGCGCCACCGACGTGATGATCGCCGGCAAGATCGCCGTGATCGCCGGCTACGGCGACGTGGGCAAGGGCTCGGCCCAGGCGATGCGCGCGCTGTCGGCCCAGGTGTGGGTCACCGAGATCGACCCGATCTGCGCGCTGCAGGCGGCGATGGAAGGCTTCCGCGTCGTGACCATGGAATACGCCGCCGACAAGGCCGACATCTTCGTGACGACCACCGGCAACAAGGGCGTGATCCGCCACGAGCACATGGCCGCGATGAAGCACAACGCCATCGTCTGCAATATCGGCCACTTCGACAACGAGATCGACATCGCCTCGATCGAGAAGTACGAGTGGGAAGAGATCAAGCCGCAGGTCGACCATGTGATTTTCCCCGACGGCAAGCGCATCATCCTCTTGGCCAAGGGTCGCCTGGTGAACCTGGGCTGCGGCACCGGCCACCCGAGCTATGTGATGTCGTCCTCCTTCGCCAACCAGACGATCGCGCAGATCGAGCTGTTCGCGCACAAGGACGCCTACGACATCGGCAAGGTCTATGTGCTGCCCAAGCACCTGGACGAGAAGGTGGCGCGCCTGCAGCTGACCACGCTGAATGCCCAGCTGAGCGAGCTCAGCGATGAGCAGGCGGCCTATATCGGCGTGCCCAAGCAGGGCCCGTTCAAGCCCGATACCTATCGCTACTAAGCAGCGATGCGCGCAGATCAACTGCTGGTCGCCAAGGGCCTGGCGCCCACGCGTTCGGCCGCGCAGCGGCTGATCAGCGCGGCCGCGGCCGAATGGCGCTCGGCCAAGGGCTGGTCGGCGATTCGCAAGGCGGGCGAGGAGCTGCCGGAGTTCGCCGAGCTCCGCATCAGCGACGACGCGGAGCTGCGCTACGTCTCGCGCGGCGGGCTCAAGCTCGAGGGCGCGCTGGCGCACACGGGCCTGGCGTGCGGCGGGCTGACGGTGCTGGACATGGGCCAGAGCACCGGCGGTTTCAGCGACTGCCTGCTGAAGGCGGGCGCCGCGCGCGTGGTGGGCGTGGACGTGGGCCATGGCCAGCTGCATGCCGCGCTGGCGGCCGACCCGCGCGTCAGCGCGCTGGAAGGCCTGCATGTGCGCGAGCTGGCGGGCTCGGCCCTGCGCGAGCAGGCCCCGGCCGCGGGCTTCGCGCTCATCGTCGGCGACCTCAGCTTCATCTCCATGCTCGGCGCCCTGCCCCAGCTGGCGCCCTGGCTGGCGCCCGGGGGTCAGGTCTTGCTGCTGATCAAGCCGCAGTTCGAGCTGGGCCCCAAGGCCCTGGCGCGCGGCGGCCTGGTGAAGGATGCCAAGCAGTACCCGCTCTTGGAAGCGCGCGCCCGCGAGGCCGCGGCGGCGCTGGGCTGGCGCGTGCTCGGCTACTTTGAAAGCCCCATCACCGGTGGTGATGGCAACAAGGAATTCTTCCTGTGGGCCGAAGGCCCGCAGGCAAGTGAAAAGAAGAAGGAAACAGCATGACTCCGGTGAGCTTTGAATTCTTCCCGCCCAACACCCCGGTGGGGGCGGAGAAGCTGAAGACCGTGGTGCAGGAGCTGAGCGTGCTGAAGCCGCAGTACTTCAGCGTCACCTATGGCGCCGGCGGCTCCACGCGCGAAAAAACCCTGGCCACCGTGAGCGAGATCGCGGCGATGGGTTACGAGGCCGCGCCGCACCTTTCCTGCGTGGGCTCCACGCGCGAGAACATTGCCGAGATCCTCACCACCTACCGCGCGCAGAACATCCGCCGCGTGGTGGCCCTGCGCGGCGACCTGCCCAGCGGCACCGCCACCGCGGGCGAGTTCCGCTATGCGGCCGAGCTGGTGCGCTTCATCCGTGAAACGCAGGGGCCGGACTGGAAGATCGAGGTGGCGGCCTATCCCGAGTACCACCCGCAGCAGCGTTATGCCGCCCGCGACCTGCAGCACTTTGCCGACAAGATGCGCGCCGGCGCCGACGAGGCCATCACCCAGTTCTTCTTCAACCCCGACGCCTACTTCAACTTCGTGGATGAAGTGCGCAAGCTGGGCGTGGACGCGCCCATCGTGCCGGGCATCATGCCCTTCCACAACTATTCGCGCATCGCCCAGTTCGCGGCGCGCGACGGCATCGAGATCCCGCGCTGGGTGGCGCTGAAGATGGAGGGCTATATGGACGACGCCGCCTCCATCCGCGCCTTCGGGCTGGACGTGATGACGCGCGTGTGCGAACGCCTGATCGCGGAGGGCGGTGCACCGGGCATCCACTTCTATACGCTCAACCAGTCGGCGCTGACGCTGGAGTTGTGCAAACGCCTCGGTCTCGGCTGAGTTTCTTGAGGCAACGCAAAACCACCAAGCCCTCATGACGAGGGCTTTTTTGCACTTGCGTCAGATCAAGGGTTAACACCCTCGGTCTGCGTCCAATGGCTTCATCGGGATTGGTCCCGGCAATCAAGGAGTTATTGGAATGATGAGCAAGAAGACTGCACGCACCCTCGCCGCTGTTGCCCTCGGCCTCGCTAGCTTTGCTGCCCAGGCACAACAAGCCGAAGGCCCCTGGCTGGTGCGCGCCCGCGTCGTCAACATCGACTCGGCCAACAAGGACACGACCGGCCTGGGTCTGACGATCAACAACAAGGCCATCCCCGAGGTGGACATCAGCTACTTCTTCTCGCCCAACATCGCGGCCGAGCTGATCCTGACCTATCCGCAAAAGCACACCCTGAAGGCCGGCGGCGCCGACATCGGCACCCTCAAGCACCTGCCGCCCACGCTGAGCCTGCAGTACCACTTCGCCCCGGGCGCCAGCTTCCGCCCCTATGTGGGCCTGGGCCTGAACTACACCAACTTCTCGTCGGTGAAGTTCGACCCTGCGGTGGTGACGGCCCTGCATCCCAGCATCAAGAACAACAGCTTCGGCCTGTCCGCACAAATCGGTGCCGACTTCGAGCTGGCCAAGAACCTCTACCTGAACGTGGACGTGAAGAAGGTGCAGATCGGCACCAAGGTCTATTCCAGCGGCACCGAGGTCGGCAAGTTCAAGGTCGACCCCCTGCTGGTGGGCGTGGGCCTGGGCATGCGCTTCTGAGCGATCAATAAAACCAGCCGCCTGATGACAAGGCCGCCGGCCCGCGAGGGCTAGGCGGTTTTTTTTGTTGTTCTTCGCCGATGTGCGGGGACGCTTCTAAAAGTGCTGGCAGCGTGTGAGTGAGTTCGCGCCGCGGCCCAGGCCGGCAGGCACTCGGCCCCAGAGGCGGAGGCCTTCACTGCGTTCAGGCTCCCCTCGCTGCTCCCCAAACCGGGACTCGCGCAGAACTCGCCCTCGCACCCCTGCGGGCCGTTGTCCGCCTGCGGCGGCCAACTGTGCTCGGTGCTCAAACAAGCTGCGCTCGACGCATCGCCTGAAGCGATGCGCAACCCGGTTTGGCTGCGCGGCTCGGCACCGCCAATGGGGCCTCGCACCTGCCGGCCTGGGCCGCTCGAATCACGCCCGTGGCGCGAGGGGCGCGCTCGAGCAGCGGTGTTGGCAAAGCCCTGGGCGGGTGGTTGCGAAGGCCCTTTGCGCTGCCGAGCAACGCAGCGGCGCGCAGCCGCGCGCGTACTCGCGCGCTTCAAGCTCTGGAATGGCGCAGCATGTCTGAACGGAGCGAGCCGAAGGTGAGCGCAGTGAGTTCTGCGCCCGGCTGCGAGTCGTGAGTAGCACAGGGCAGCCCGAGCGCAGCGAGGGCCTGCGCAGCCGGGCCGCAGCGGCCACCCGCCCAGGGCTTTGCCGTCTGCCACATCTCGACTAATCCTTCTCCGCGCATTGGCGAACAACCCTTTCATGTTCTTTTCGAGGGCGCTCGGCCTCGGTGTGTGCGGAGCGTGCGCAGGGCTGGTCTCGGCTGGGCCGATAGGACAAGCGGCGGTTCTCGACCCTCAAGAGACATCCGCCGTCCTGATCCCGTTGCCGCAAAGCTGCCGGTCAGCAAGCTACGCAGCCACGATGCTTGCCACCAGCGTCAGGAACGTGGGCTGCCGGAGCCGGAGCCTATGGGGCGCTCCTTCGGGCGCGCCGTGCGGCGATTGCCTTGATCACCGGGGCGTTCAACACATCTTCTGGAATGAAGGGATCCTCATCGTCGTCCAGAGCGACGATGTCGTGGTCATTCTCGCCGATCTGCCAGGCCGGGCGGATGTGCAAGTGGCGCTTTAGGAGTGCAAGCCTGAATTCGATCTCCGGCGTGCTTTGGCTGCTGGTGGGTAGTTGCGCGGGCATCAGGAAGAAGGCGTTGAACTTGTTAAATGCCTTCAGAAAGTTCGTCAGGTTCTCTGATGTTGCGGGCGTCATCCGATTGATCCGCGAGACCATGCTGATCGTGTCGCCGGATCTGAAGTCCGCTGTAATGTGATCAATGTTGGGACCCACGATCACGCCGTAGTGGTGGGGGTTACTCTTGTAGATGCCGGTAACGATCGTGACGCGCAAAGCGTCCTCGGCGTCCTCTCGGTCCCACCGGCTGTGCCAGTCAGTGAAGATCTTCTTGCCCGCTTCGAAGTCTCTGAACATCAGCCCCATGAATGGAGGCTGGCGGTCGTCCCACCCGTAGCAGGTACCGCCCCAGCGGGCCTTGTCCCAGACCGGGATGTCGATGGGCGAGACCACCTTGCGCTGCGTGTGCTTGCGCTGCGATGTGTCCATCAGTGCTTCTGGCGGTGGGCCATCGCCAAGCTTGATCGGCTCCCTGGGGGTGTCGCGTTTCGCGGCAGGCCGTTTAGGCCGCCAGTGCTGGTCACGCAGGCAGTCGTATTGCTTGTCGTTGACGCCCATCAGGTCGGACAGCCGGACCTTGGCATCACTGCCGAATAGGCTTTGTCCAATGACGACCAGGTTGCCAAGCATCGCGGCTCTCGCCAGCCCCCGCTCCTCTCCGGCGACCTTCGTCATCCAGGCTTCGACGTCACGGATGATGAACTGACGCCCCGCAATGGCCAGCGTGGCTTCGCACAGGAAATCGGTGAACTGCGTCAGCGCATTCTTGTCTTGGAAGTCGATACTCTCGCCCGTGACAATCTCGGCATGGACACCAGAGACGTTGTCCAACCAGGCAAACGACGGCCCCGCGGTCTGCTCCCTTGCTTTGCGCACACGGATGACCGTTCTCTCGGCGTGAGGGAAGATGTCCTCTTCATCGCTGGTCGCCATGAAAGCTTCCATGGCACCAAGCAAGGACTCGGCGACGCCAGTCGACGCGACATCATTCGGGCAGTCAACCACGAACTCAGCCCCCAAGATGATCGATCGAACCAGCGCGCGCGGCCCCTCGTTTAGCGACGGTTCGCCCGGAAGATCGTCGCGGGCGGGCTGATCCTGCCAACGCTCAAAGAACTCCAGCATGTCCTTCGGGCTCTTGGGCGACTCGGCGAAGCCCTCTTCGTTGACACGCTTTTCATGACCCAGCGCATACAGAACGGCCAAGCGCGGCATTTCGAGATCAAGCCGCGCGAGGGCGTCTGGCAACTGCTCGAGCGCCGAGATCCGAGAGAATGGGACATTCAAGAAGTGAATGCTAAGCACGGCCTGCAGCAGCATCGCCTCTTGCTCCGACTGGGCCTCTCGGTGCCCGGTCGATGCAAGCAGCCCTTCGCAGAACCGGCTCCAGATGATCGCCTGAAGCGTCTGGGGAACCCGACCCAGCTGCATTTCGATCCAAGTCAGGCGTCTCAAGCAATGATGCGCGATGCCGGGCATTTCGCCTTCCGTCAGGAACACGCGGAAGGCGCGCTCGATTGCTACGACGAGCTTATTGCGCGCGGCCCACAGCAGCCCAGCGCTCTCGTAGGCGTAGCTGCAATCCAGAAGCGTGAGGATGAGCTGGCGTTGATACTCGTCCTTGACGAACAGCTCTTCGGCTCGCCCCAGCCACCGGATCGCTTCGTAGGGCTTTTCGTTTCTCAACTTCTGCCGCCCGCGTGACCTAAACAACTCACCGGCCTCGCCATCGCTCACACGCTGTCTCTGCACAGCCACGACTAGTTCATAGAGGCTGTCGAACTCAGGGGTATCGAACAACTCACTCATCTCGCGGACCATCCCGGACAGCGATTCAAAAGGGAACTGACCCAAGTGCTTTGATGCCTCAGCGATCTCCTTCAGATCTTCCCAGGCCACCGATAGGCCCTGCGGGCGACCTTCTGACATCGCGTCGGTCAGGCTCACGAAAGTCCTGAGCATTCGCGCGAACAAGGCGTTGTTGGGCCGAGCCTCATCGGCTTCGAGTGTCCTCAGGTGGGCGACGAGCGCTTGGCGTCGGTCACCGGCGTGGGCTCGATCAGCAGGTACGAGGTTTCGACGCTCAAGTGTTATCAGCAGTTGGTTTAGGTTGAGGAGGCGCTCTTGATCTTCCGCCTCGGCGGAATTTGTCGCATGCCGCTCGACTGCGGCGTAGTGGGTCAGGAACTCGGTGAAATCCTCATGCCACCAATGGGCGGTCCAAGCGCGCTGATAGGCGACGCGCAACAGTTGGCTGGGAATCGCCAGCTCCCGCGCAATGCGGTCGGCCATGCCGAAGCGACCCTCTATCTCGACACGCGGCCTGTCCAGCCCGCGCGCGAGTATGGCTGCGCGGACACAGTCTTCGACCAGTTGGTACCGGGCGCCCGCGTAGCGCCCCGGGTCTGAGATCTGCGCATCGAGCTCCTGTAGATCCGCTTTGCGCCGAGTGTCTTCGGGCCCCAGCCGCACGCTGCCTTGCTGAGATGCATCCGCGATTTGGAGCGCCGATATGGCGAGATCCAAATGGCCATTCCTGTATACGCGGTCAGTGAGCCAATTCCTGTCCATGATGTGGACCGGGATTCCCGCCCTCTTGGTGAGCGCGTCTTCAGTGCTGGCACGCAGTTTGTCGCTGACCAGCTGGTTCGTGAAGAAGTAGATCCGCTTGTAGTCGCGCTTCGTCGAGAGAACGCTTTCCACGTCGGCCTCTAGCTTGGGCTTCCACTTCTTCTTGGCACTGAATGCGAACGCCCAGCGCTCCCACCCGCCCGCCTGTTCGCCGAACCACCAGCGATCGGAAATCTCTTTCGCGACCGGATAGTTTTCCGAGTCGACCTTGCTGTCGCCGCCGCCCGTGGGGCCGGTCTGAATCCGTAGGTTCGGGCAGATCTCTTTCTCGGCGATCAGCCGGCAGAAGTGCTCGAACTGATATTCCTCCTTACGCGCGGTCAACGTGTCGAGGTGATGATCGAACACCGGACGCGCCAATGCTGGACGCGATTGCACAACCGAGTCCGAAAATAGGTCAGGGTGCCGAGCCCGCATTAGTTCGCGAGGGCTGGGTGCTTGCGCCGCCCGTTCGGGTGCGGCCTTTTGCGCGCTAACGTCCTGAGACTTCATGTCCTTGCCTGACTCTTTTGTTGCTCGACCTGGAGATGCGGCCGAGGTCATCGTGCACGGGAGGTCGCCTGCATCTTCGCCGGTTCCTCGGCAGATGAAATCTCCGATCGCCAAGGTCCTGGCGATCACAGCCAAGCAGCTGGCGGATTGTGGTCCACGCGCGCGCCACTTTGAGCGTAGTTGGTGACATGCTCGGCTCGGGTCGATGCCCGGAGACCCTGCAAGCTAGTCCGTGGACGGCACTTGCGTGCATCCGCAGGGCCTCTCAATAGTCGCGTCTAAAGCGGTCGTCGGTGACCGTCGGCAATTGGCCGTCTGCGGTAGCTCACGAGCGCAGAGCGGCCAGCAGCTTCCTCTGCAAACCAAGCGCAGACGACGGCCTTCGACTCAGGCGGCTGCACTGGGGCCTCACCCCACCCTCGCAAACGCATCCCTCGTCATATTCTCCGGCGCACCCTCGGCCCGGCACACCACATCGTCCTCGATGCGCACGCCGCCATAACGGCTCAGATGCTCTACCAGGCTCCAGTTCACCGCGCCCGCATACGGGCCGGCGCGCAGTTGCTTGAGCAGGGTGGGGATGAAATAAAGCCCGGGCTCGATGGTCACCACCATGCCGGGCTGCAGCTGGCGCGTCAGGCGCAGATAGGGGTGGCCCTCGGGCTTGGCCGCCAGGGCGCCCGTCTCATCGGCCATGAAGCCGCCCACGTCGTGCACCTGCAGACCCAGCAGGTGGCCAATGCCATGCGGCAGGAAGGTGGAGGTGATGCGCTCGGCCAGCATGGCCTCCTCGCTCATCGTCGCCTTCACGATGCCCAGCTGCTTCAGGATGGCGGCGATGCGCGCATGGGTGCTGAGGTGGATGTTGCGATAGTCCACGCCGGCGCGCACCTCGTCCACCAGGGCCAGCTGGGCGGCCTCCATGGCGGCCAGCAGGGCATCGAAGTCGGCATCGTCGCCGGCAGCGCCCCTGCTCCAGCTGCGCGTGATGTCGGCCGCGTAGCCGGCCACCTGGGCGCCGGCGTCGATCAGCAGCGAGCGCGACTCGGCCGGCGGGGTCGGGTCTTGATACTGGTAGTGCAGCACCGCGCCATGCTCGTTGAGCGCGACGATATTGCCGTAGGGCAGGTCGCGATCGGTATGGCCGCAGGCGTTTAGGTAGGCGGCGTGGATCTGCGCCTCGGACGCGCCGGCCAGAAAGGCCTGGCGCGCCGCCATATGGCCGCGCACCGCCAGCGCCGAGGCCGCGCGCATCTGCATCAGCTCGTACTCGCTCTTACAAGCGCGCGCATAGTGCAGCAGGTTCAGCAGCGCGGGCGGGTTGTTGGGCACCAGGCGGCCAAGCGCCGCGTCGGCCTCGCCAACAATCGCCACGCGCCCTTCGGTGTGCAGCAATTCCAGCGCCTGCTCGGGCCGGGCGATGATGCGGATCTCGAAATGCTCGACCCAATAACCGCTGGGCGCCGACGGCGGCACATGCCAGTAGTCGTCGGGCTGGTAGTAGACCAGCAGGGGCGTTTGCCCCGGGCGTATCAGCAGCCAGCTGTTGGGGTGCTGGGTCAGCGGCAGCCAATGCTTGAAATGCGGATTGGGTTGGAACAGATAGGGCCGGTCGTCCAGGAAGGCGTACTTCTCCACGCCCGAGGCAATCAGCAGAGCGTCGAAGCCGCAGCGCGCCAGCGCGGCCTCGGCCCGCTGCTGCAGCGCGGCCAGATGTTGTGCATAGGGGGTGCTCATGCCGCGATTAGACCAGCCCCGCATTGGCCGAGCAGCCAGCGCCGGAACAGCAGCATCGCCGGGCTCGGCTCGCGCGAGATCAGGCGCGTCAGCCAGTAGCCGCCCACATCGAGCTCGAGCGCGAACGGCCGCACGAGCCGGCCCTGGCGCAGTTCGCGCTCGAACATGGCCGCGGGCGCCAGCGCCACCCCCTCGCCGACCATCGCCGCCTGCACCATCACCGTCGAGGCATCGAACAGCGGGCCGCGTGCGACCACCTGCGCGGCGCCCGCCGCGGCCAGCCAGCTCGGCCAGTCTTCGGCGCGGTAGGAGCGCAGCAGCGGCAGCTGCGCGAGCTCGCCCGGCGTGCGCAGGCGCGCGGCCAGCGCGGGGGCGCACAGTGGCGTCAGCGGCGCGCGCAGCAAGGGCTCGGCCAGCTCGCCGCGCCAGGCCCCATCGCCAAAACGGATCGCGCCATCGAGGCGCTCGGCCGCCAGGTCGACCTTGTTGTTGTTGGTCAGCATGCGCAGCTCGATGCGCGGATGCAGGGCGCGAAAGTCGGCCAGCCGCTCGAGCAGGAAGCCCACCGCGAAGGTGCCGACGACGCCGACCGTCAGCACCTCGGCCGGCCCCTCGTCGGTCAGCGCGGCGAGCGCGCGCTCGATGCGCAGGAAGGCGTCGCGCACCACCGGCGCAAGCCGCTCGCCCTCGTCGGTCAGCACCAGGCCACGCGCGGCGCGGCGAAACAGCGGGCGGCCGATATGCGCCTCCAGCGCCTTCACCTGATGGCTGACCGCCGCCTGGGTGACGCAGAGCTCGTCGGCCGCGCGGGTCAGGTTCAGGTGGCGCGCGGCCGCTTCGAAGGCGCGCAAGCAGTTCAGCGACAGACCGGCAAGCGACATCGAGCCCCAAAAAAACTAATGATTCAGGCAAAAAACTATAGCTTGCGCGCCCGGCCGCTCTCCGGAGAATCGCGCTCCTGTCACACGCACCCATAAGAACCGCTATGGACTCGATCCCCCTCTCGCGCCGCGCGCTGCTTTTCAGCACGGCCGGCGCCACCGCCGCACTGGCCATGCCCAAGCGCACCCTCGCCGCAGCGGCAGCCTACGCGCCGCTCGCGGAGCTCGAAGGCCGCAGCGGCGGCCGCCTCGGCGTTGCCCTGCTCGACACCGGCAGCGGTGCCATTGCCGGCCATCGTCTCGACGAGCGCTTCGGCATGTGCTCGACATTCAAGCTGCCGCTGGCCGCCGTGATCCTGCGCGAGGCCGATCTCGGCAGGCTCGAGCTCGACCGGCAGGTCCGCTATGGCAAGGCCGACATGGTGGCCCATGCGCCGGTGACGATGAAGCATCTCGCGCGCGGCTACATGAGCGTGCTCGAACTCGCCGAGGCCGCCCAGCTCACCAGCGACAACCCGGCCGCCAACCTGCTGCTCAAGCTGATCGACGGACCGGCCGGCATGACCGCGCGGCTGCGCGCGATCGGCGACGCGACGACGCGCCTCGACCGCTTCGAACCCGAGATGAACCGCGTGCCGGCCGGCGAGATCCGCGACACCTCGACGCCGGCCGCGATGGCCGCGCTGGTGCAGCGCATCGCGCTCGGCGACGTTGTGCTCAAGCCGGCCACGCGCGAACGGCTGGTCGGCTGGATGGAGCAGACCGAGACCGGCCTCGACCGGCTGCGCGCCGGCTTTCCGAAGGGCTGGCGCGCCGGCGACAAGACCGGCACCTTCTGGGATGAGCAGATGCCCGGCAAGTGCAACGACGTGGCGATCTGCTGGCCGCCGGGCCGCGCGCCCTTGGTCGTCGCGGCGTTCTACGAGACGCCGACGATGGGGCGCGTGCGCGCCCAGGACGATGCGGTGCTCGCCGAGGTCGGGCGCATCGCGGCGGCGTGGCGCGGCTGAACGAGCACTGAGCGATCACCGAGCGATCACGCCTCGCGCTCCCACACCACCCCCTCCTCGGTGAGCATGGCGTCCAGCGGCATGTCGTGCGGCTCGGCCTTCAGCAGGGGCAAGAAGCCATGCGCATAGCCCACGCCGGCGGTGGCGGGGCGCGGCAGCAGGCTGGCCAGGGTGCGGTCCATGAAGCCGCCGCCATAGCCCAGGCGCAGGCCGCAGGGCCCGTAGCCCACGCAGGGCACCACCAGCAGCTGCGGCTCGAACACCTCGGTGTCCTTGGGCTTGGGAATGCCGTAGGCGTCCTCCTCCATCGGGCAGCCCGGGTACCAGACGTGAAAGCGCAGCGTGCCATGTTCCTTGTCCACCACCGGCAAGCCGATGCGCCGCACAGGGTTGGCCTCGGCCCAGCGGTACAGCGCCGGCAACGGGTCGAACTCGCCCTTGATGGGCCAGTAGGCGCCGATGGTGAGCTCGCGCCGCCGCACCAGCCAGACCCGCAGCACGCGCTGCAGCTCCTCGGCCAGCTCCAACCGCCCCGGCAGGGCCAGGCGGTCGGCGATCAGTTTGTGGCGCAGGGCGGCACGGTCGTTGGCATCCACGCGGTTTCTCCCAAGGCTGGCTGAGGCGATTGTGCGCGAGGGTCAGGTCTTGTGACTTGCGGGTTTGCCTATCTATAGTCGGCCCATGTCAAAGGAACTGCTCGCTCACAGCCTGGAATTGCTGGCACCCCTGGGTGCGCTGCGCAGCCGCCGCATGTTCGGCGGCTATGGCATTTATGCGGACGAGATCTTCATCGCCATCATTGCCTTCGAGCAGCTCTGGCTCAAGGCCGATGCCGAGACCATCCCGGCCTTCCAGCAGGCCGGCTGCGCGCCGTTTCGCTACGACAAGCAGGGCCAGGTCATGACCATGGCCTATTACGCGGCGCCGGAGGAGGCGATGGAGTCACCCGCGCTGATGCAGCCCTGGGCACGCCTGGCCCTGGCGGCGGCCCTGCGCGCCCGCGCGGCCAAGGCGCCTAAGCAGTCCCCACGTCGCAAGCCTCAGGCGGGCCGCTCGACGCGCAGCTGATCGAAGTCCACCAGCGCCTCTTCGGCGCCATTCATATAGAGCCGCTTGCGCTGGCGCGGGTAGTCGCAGACGTCCTGCTCCAGATTCGTTCTGGCGGCGATGAACACCAGCGGCTCCGCGCCCGTGTTCACCAGGGTATGCGCCGCGCCGTTCTTCGCGAAGCCAAGAAAATCGCCGGCCTCAATGGCATGGGCCTGTTCGTCGATGATGGCCGTGCCCCGCCCCGACAGGATGTAGAAGCACTGCTCCTCATAGAGATGGCGGTGGTACTCGGCAGCCTCGCGGCCGGGCGCCAGCGTCATCACATGAAAACCCAGCGCCGTCATGCCGGTGGCGCCGCCCAGCGACTTGGCGACACGCACCGCGTTGGCGTTCAGCAGATGGGTCTTGGCTTGACCCGCCATGGCGGCAATGTCCGCCGCCTTCAACAGCGGGCCGGCCATGGTTCAGGCCGCTGCCAGGGCCGAGCTGGCCGGGCGCGCCGTGCGCTTGGCCTTCAGCTGGCTCCAGGCTTCCGGGCAGGCCAGCGGCGGCACCAGCAGCTGGAAGCGCGCGCTGGGCCAGGATTCCAGCACCACCTGCTCGCCGGAGCCGAGGATGATGGCCTCGCCGGCGGCCAGCCAGACGTCCTGGGCCGGCCGGTCGGCACGGCCGCTGCGGGTCAGCCAGACGCGACCCTCCAGCACGCGCAACTCGCGTGCGCCCGGCCCGATCGGCAGGCTCAGGGCCTGGCCCTGGCCGAGCTCCCAGGCGGTGCCGGCATAGGCGGGGTGGAATGCATCGATTGATGAGCGTTGAGCCAAAGACATGCGGTCCTCCTGATCCGCCCGCCGCACTCGGCGGGCATGGGGCAATACTAGGGACTACCCGGAATCCGGTCCAATGAGTTGCACGCCCCGGATTGATACCATTCACGCATGAATAACGCGCCGCGCCATCGCCCCCTCGCCATCGGCCCCCTGCGCGCCTTCGAGGCGGTGGCCAGGCTGCTCAGCTTCCGCGCGGCGGCCGAGGAGCTGCATCTCACGCAGTCGGCCATCAGCCGCCAGATCCGCAGCCTGGAGGACGAGATCGGCTGCACCCTGTTCCTGCGCGGCACCCGCCATGTCGAGCTGAGCACCGACGGCGCGCTGCTGCGCACCCAGGTGGTGAGCATGATCGAGCGCCTGGACGCCACGGTGCGGCAGATCCGCCAGTCGCGCGGGCGCCGCGTCGTCAACGTCACCACCTTCGCCTCCTTCGCCTCGCTGTGGCTGCTGCCGCGCCTGGAGGCCTTCCAGCGCGCGCATGCCGACATCGACATCCGCGTCTCGGCGCTGGACCAGATCGTCGACATCGACGACAGCGAGATCGACCTCGCGCTGCGCTATTGCGCGCCCGGCCAGGTGCCGCCCGGTGCGGTGCGGCTGTTTGGCGAAACCCTGGTGCCGGTGGCCAGCCCCTGGCTGGTGGAGCAGGCGGCCCGCGGCCTGGCGCCGCCGCTGCGTCAGCCCAGCGACCTGGCCCAGCACAGCTTGGCCGAGGAAGACGACCAGCGCCCCACCGCCCAATACCTGAGCTGGCGGCGCTGGCTGGCCGAGCATGGCGCGCCCGAGTTGCAGCCGCGGCGCTGGATGTACCTGAACTTCACCTACCAGCAGATCCAGGCCGCGCTCTCGGGCCAGGCGGTGGCGCTGGCGCGGCTGGCGCTGGTGTACGAGTCGCTGCAGCGCGGCGAGCTGGTCGAGCCCTTCGGCCCGGCCGGGCGCATGAGCAGCCCCTCGGCCTACTGGTTGCTGCTGTCACGCCAGGGCCGCAGCCGGCCCGAGGTGGTGCAGTTCGCGCATTGGGTCGAGGCCCAGGCCGCGCAATCGCGCCGCGACATCGGCGAAACGCAGCACGGCGACGAGGGCGGGCTGGGCGAGCACGACTAGGGCGTCACGAGCTCGCGCTCGGTCAGGATCACGGTCAGGGGCTGGTCATGCGCCTCGATCGCAAAGGCCGCCTCGCCGCCGCTCCAGCCAAGGCCGATGGTGGTGACGCCCGGATGCCTGGCCAGCCAGCGGTCGAAATAGCCGCCGCCATAGCCCAGCCTGTAGCCCTCGCGGGTGAAGCCCACGCAGGGCACCAGCAGCACATCGGGCACCACCACCGCGCCATCGCTGCTGGGAATGCCGCACTCATCCTTCAGCGCGGGGGCCTCGCCCTGCCAGCGCCGGAAGTCCATCTGCCGGCCCTCCTTGCGGGCGAACGGCAGGGCCAGACCGCATTGCTTGACCAGGCCTTGCGACTGCACAAACTCGGCTGCGTTAAATTCCCCTTCGAAGGGCCAGTAGAGACCCAGGCATTGGGGCTCTAATTGAGCCAGCAGTTCACGCAGCGCAGCGGCCTGCGCGGCCTGCGCCTTTTGCGCCTCCGCGCTCGCCCACCATTGCGCGCGTGCGGCCAGCAAATGACGGCGCAGCGCGGCGCGCTCGTGCGGCAGGGTGGCGTGGTCTGGCGGCATCAGCGGTTTGTCCAGCAAAGAGAAAGCAGAGAGAGAACAATCTTGTCGGCAGTATATGGAGCACGGAATCTGACGCGCATCGCAGCGCTCGCGCTGGCCTGCGGGCTGAGTTTTCTTTCATGCAGCGCCCGCGCGCAGGACGCTGCGCCGCCCAAGCCCGAGCTGATCGGCGAGGCGCGCGAGGCCCTGCGCCTGAAGGACAAGAAGCGCCTGGCGGCGGTGAACGCCGTCGCGCAGGCGCAGCAGTACCCGCTCGCATCCTGGATCGACTACTGGGACCTGGGCCTGCGCCTCACCGAGCTGAGCCAGGGCGATCTGGAGGGCTTCTATGCGCGCTGGCCCGGCAGCTATGTGGAAGACCGCTTGCGCAACGACTGGCTGCTGGAGCTGGGCCGGCGCCGCGACTGGGGCAACTTCGCGCGCGAGCTGCCGCGCTTCAAGATGGCCGACGACCGCGAGGTGGCCTGCTACGGCCTGCTCACCGAGCACCTGGCCGGCCGCGATGTGCGCGCCGCGGCGCGCGCGGCCTGGCTGGCCCAGAAGGATGGCGACGACGGCTGCCAGCTGCTCGCCAGCACCCTGCTGGAGGCCGGGCGCCTCAAGACCGAGGATGTCTGGCTCAAGCTGCGCCTGAGCTTCGAGCTGAACCGCCCGCGCGCCATCAAGCAGGCCAGTGCCCTCCTGCCCAAGGGCCTGGCCCTGCATGTCACCGAGCTGCAGGACAGCGCGGCGCGCTACCTGGCGCGCAAGGCCTCGACCCAGGGCCGCACCCATGCCGAGATCACCACCCTGGCGCTGCTGCGCATCAGCGCCAGCGACACCGCCCAGGCCGCCGAGCTGGTGGACCGCTGGGAGGCAAGGCTGCCGCACGACCTGGCTGCCTGGGCCTGGGCCCAGCTGGCGCGCCAGGCGGCGCTCAAGCTGCAGCCGGAAGGCGCCTACTACTACGCGCGCGCCTTCCGGCTGCTCGACAAACATAACAGCGCCGCGGAGTGGAGCGACGACACGCTGGGCTGGGCGGTGCGCGCCGCGCTGCGGGCCGACAACGGCGCCGGCCGCCCGGCGCTGGCACTGCAGGCACTGGGCCTGATGAGCGCGAAGGAGCAGCAGGAGCCGGCCTGGCAGTACTGGCGTGCGCGCGCCCTGCAGGCCAGCGCGGCCGAGGGCGCCGGCAGCGCCAAGAGCGAGGCCCAGCGCGCCCAGGCGCGCCAGCTGCTGCAGGGCCTGGCCTCGCCGCTGAGCTTCTACGGCAAGCTGGCAGCCGACGAGCTGGAGCAGCGCCTGCCCCTGCCGGCCGCACCGGCGCCGCTGAGCCCGCAGGAGAAGGGCCAGGCCTATCAGCACCCCGGCCTGAACCGCAGCCTGCTGCTGATCGCCGCCGGTCTGCGCAACGAGGGCGTGCGCGAGTGGAACTTCTCGCTGCGCGGCATGAGCGACCGCGAGCTGCTGGCCGCCGCCGGCCTGGCCTGCGAGCGTGAGGTCTGGGACCGCTGCATCAACACCAGCGAACGCACCAGGGCCGAGGTCGACCTGAACCAGCGCTATCCCCTGCCCTTCCGCAACGAGGTGCTGGCCAAGGCGCGCGAGATCGGCCTCGACCCCGCCTATGTCTACGGCCTGATCCGCCAGGAGTCACGCTTCATCATGGACGCGCGCTCGCATGTCGGCGCCTCCGGCCTGATGCAGGTGATGCCCGCCACCGCGCGCTGGACCGCCAAGAAGGCCGGCCTCGACTACAAGCCCGAATACCTCACCGACCGCGACTTCAATCTGCGCATCGGCACCAACTACCTGAAGCTGGTGCTGGACGATTTCGGCGGCTCGATGGCGATGGCCGCGGCGGCCTACAACGCCGGCCCCGGCCGGCCGCGCCGCTGGCGCGAGGGGCCGGTGATCGACGCCGCCCTGTGGGCCGAGAGCATCCCCTTCAACGAGACTCGCGACTATGTGAAGAAGGTGCTGTCCAACGCCACCGTCTACGCACGCCTGCTCGGTTCCGAGCCCAGCGCCTTGCGCGAGCGCCTGGGCAAGCTCATCGGCCCACGCGAGGCCAGCGCACCCTCTTCCAACCAGGACCTACCGTGACCCCCAACAAGATCTTGATCCTAGGCGGCAGCGGCTTTGTCGGCCGTGCCTTGTGCGAGCAATTGGTGCGTCAGCATGGCGGCGCCGCGGCCATCACGGTGCCGAGCCGGCGCCCGGCCGCGCACCGCGGCCTGCAGGTGCTGCCCGGCCTCGACATGATCGAGGCCGATGTGCACGACGCGGCGCAGCTCATGCAGCTGCTGCGGGGTCAGGATCTGGTGGTCAATCTGGTGGCCATCCTGCAGGGTGACGAGGCCGCCTTCGAGCGCGCCCATGTGCAGCTGCCGCGCACCCTGGCGGCGGCCTGCCGCGAAGCCGGCGTGCGCCGCCTCATCCATGTCAGCGCGCTGGGCGTGGGGCCGGCCGCGCCCTCGCGCTATCTGCGCTCCAAGACGCGCGGCGAGGCGGTGCTGCAGGAGGCGGGCGCCGAGCTCGATCTCACGCTGCTGCGGCCCTCGGTGATCTTTGGCGCCGACGACCAGTTCCTCAATCTGTTCGCGGCCCTGCAGGCCTGGTTCCCGCTGATGCCGCTGGCGGGCGCGGACGCGCAGTTCCAGCCGGTCTGGGTGGAGGACGTGGCGGCCGCCATCCTGCGCTGCATGCAGGACCGCAGCACCATCGGCAAGACCTACGAGCTGGCCGGCCCGCAGGTGCTGCGCCTGGGCGAACTGGTGAAGCTGGCCGGCCGCCTGAGCGGCCACGAACGCCGCGTGCTGCCCCTGCCCGCCGTGCTGGCGAAGGCGCAGGCCCTGCTGATGGAAAGCCTGCCGGGCGAGCCCATGATGTCGCGCGACAACCTGGCCTCGATGGAGGTGCCCAATATCGCCAGCGGCACCCTGCCCGGCCTGGCCGAGCTGGGCATCCAGGCCCACGCCGTGGAGCCCATCGCCGCGGCCTATCTGCGCCACGGCGTCAGCAAGATGGACGTGCTGCGCCGCGGCGCGCATCGCTGAACCACTCACAACAAGGAGCAACATCCCCCATGCAACTCGTGATCGGCAACAAGAACTACTCGTCCTGGTCGATGCGCCCCTGGGTGCTGCTGAAGGCCTTCGACATCCCCTTCAGCGAGCGCAAGCTGCGCTTCGATTTCACGCCCGGCTCCAGCTTCTACCAGGCGATGGCGGAGGTCACGCCGGCCGCCAAGGTACCGGTGCTGCTGGACGACGACGGCTTCGCCGTCTGGGACACCCTGGCCATCACCGAGACGATTGCCGATCGCCACCCCAAGCTGGCGATCTGGCCGCGCGATGCACGCCAGCGCGCGCGCGCACGCAGCCTGTGCGCCGAGATGCATGCCGGCTTCGGCAGCCTGCGCGGCCTCTGCCCGATGAATATCGAGGCCGACCTGAGCGCGGTGGGCCAGCGCCTGCTCGCCAGCGAGCCCAAGCTGCGCGCCGACCTGGCGCGCATGCAGGCCGCCTGGGAAGAGGCGCTGGCGGCCAGCGGCGGGCCCTTCCTGTTCGGCGCGTTCAGTGCCGCCGACGCCTATTTCGCGCCGGTGGTGATGCGCATCACGCGCTATGGCCTGGCCATGTCCGAGCCCTGCCAGCGCTACCTGGCCGCCATGCAGGCCCATCCCGCCGTGGCCGCCTGGGTGGCCGACGCGCTGGCCGAGCATGACTTCATCGCCGACGACGAGCCCTACCGCGTCTCCGGCGGGCGCCAGGGTCAACTGCGTTGACCCTGGCGAGGGCGATGATGCAGATCTACAAGGTCGGCGGCGCGGTGCGCGACGCCCTGCTGGGCCGCCCGGTGGCCGACATCGACTGGGTCATCGTCGGCGCCCGGCCCGAGCAACTGCTGGCCCTGGGCTACCAGCCGGTGGGCAAGGACTTCCCGGTGTTTCTGCACCCGGAATCCAAACAGGAATACGCGCTCGCCCGCACCGAGCGCAAGACCGCGCCGGGCTACCATGGCTTTGCCTTCCACGCCGCCCCCGAGGTCACGCTGGAGCAGGACCTGGCGCGCCGCGATCTAACCATCAACGCGATGGCCGAGGACGCGGCCGGCCAACTCATCGACCCCTATGGCGGCCAGCGAGACCTCAAGGACAAGGTCTTGCGCCATGTCTCGCCGGCCTTTGCCGAGGACCCGGTGCGCATCCTGAGGCTGGCGCGCTTTGCGGCGCGCTACCGGGACTTCACGGTGGCGCCCGAGACGCTTGCGCTGATGCGCGCGATGGTGGCCGCCGGCGAGGTCGATGCGTTGGTGGCCGAACGCATCTGGCAGGAGTTCGCGCGCGGCCTGATGGAAGCTGAGCCCTCGCGCATGCTCGAAGTGCTGCGCGCCTGCGGCGCGCTGGCGCGCCTGCTGCCCGAGCTCGACCGCCTGTTCGGCGTGCCGCAGCCCGCGCAGCACCACCCCGAGATCGACACCGGAACGCACATGCTGATGGTGCTGGACCGCTGCGCCGCGCTGGCCGCGCCGCTGACGGTGCGCTATGCCTGCCTGTGCCACGACCTCGGCAAGGGCCTCACGCCCGCCGAGGCGCTGCCACGTCACATCGCCCACGAGAGCCGTGGCCTGCCGCTAACGCGGCGCGTCAGCGAACGCTGGCGCGTGCCGAGCGACTGCCGCGAACTGGCCGAGCTGATGACGCGCGAGCACACCCATGTGCACCAGAGCCTTGACTTCACGCCGCAGGCGCGGCTGAACCTGCTGGAGCGCTGCGACGCGCTGCGCCGCCCCGAGCGCTTTGCCGAGCTGCTCTTGGCCTGCGAATGCGATGCGCGCGGCCGCCTGGGGCTTGAGGACCGGCCCTATCCGCAGCGCCCCAAGCTGCTGGCCGATCTGCACTGCCTGCAGGGCCTCAACCAGGCCGAGCTCAGCGCGGCGGCGCTGGCGCAAGGCCTCAAGGGGCCGCAGATCGGCGCAGCGATTGCCAGGGCGCGGCTGGCCGCGCTGGCGGCGCTATAGGGTGTGGCTGCGATCGCCCTGCGCAAAGCCCAGGGCATCGAAGGGTTCGCCCGCGGCGAAGCCGATCACCTTGAAGAGCTCGCCCATCTCATGCTCGGCGATCAGCTTGTGCGCCATCACGCGCTGCGGCAGCTCGGCCGCGGCCATCAGCTCGACCAGGCCGCAGTTGATGAGGAAATGCGCCTGACTGGTGTAGCCCAGCACGCTGAGCCCGGCCTCCTGGCCGGCCAGCGCCACCCCCGTGAAGTTGACATGGGCGGTGATGTCCTTGAGCCCCACCAGGGCCAGCGGGTCGCCATCGGCGCGGTGCTCGTGGTGGCACATCAGGGTGCCGCCCAGGCGTTGCGGGTGGTAGTACTCGCGCTCGGGGAAGCCGTAGTCGATCAGGAAGATCGCGCCGCGGTCGAGCCGCTCGGCCAGGGTGCGCACAAAGGCCTCGGCCTGCGGGTGGATCTCGGTGACGGTGCCGGGCAGCATGTGCTCGTGCAGCGGCGGGCGCAGCGCGCTGGGCCGGTCGGCAAAGGCAAGACCTGACCCTTCAGCCACGACACCGCGCTCGCACCAGGTGTGGCCATCCCAGCTCAGCAGCTGCACCGGCATCGCGTCCAGCACCTCGTTGCCGAGTACCACGCCCTGCATGCGCGCCGGCAGCTGGTCCAGCCACTCGAGCTTGTGCGCCCAGGGCTGCAGGCGCTCGGCCTGGCGCGCGCGCAGCGTGCCGGACAGGTCGACGATGCGGTAGCGCCGCACGCGCTCGCCCAGCACCTCCAGCAATTGCGCCGCCAGCGCGCCGGTGCCGGCGCCGAACTCCCAGACCTCGTCGCTGCCGCTCGCCTCGAGCGCCTGCGCCACCTGCGCGGCCAGGGCGCGGCCGAACAGCGGCGAGAGCTCGGGGGCGGTGACGAAGTCCGAACCGCTGCCGGGCATCAGGCCGAACTTCTGGCGCTGATTGGCGTAATAACCGAGGCCCGGCGCGTAGAGCGCCAGGGCCATGAAGCGATCGAAGGGCAGATAACCCCCGGCTTGTTCGATCTCGCGCTGGATCAGGGTGGCTAGCTCGGGCGAGGTCTGGACTTCTTTGCTCATGCCCCGATTGTAGAAACGCGGCCGCGCAGCCAGGCCTCGAAGGCCGCCGCCGACATCGGCGCGCCGATCGCCTCGCCCTGCACCTCGTCGCAACCCCACAGCGCCAGCGCTTCCCATTGCGCGCTGCTACGCACGCCCTCGGCGCTGACGCGCAGGCCCAGGCCCTTGGCCATCTGCAGCATCGCGCGGGTGATGGCCACCGAGCCCTCGTCGTCGGGCAGGCCGGCGACGAAGCTCTGGTCGATCTTGAGCTTGTCCAGCGGCAGCAGGGTCAGGTGCGAGAGCGAGGTGTAGCCGGTGCCGAAGTCGTCCACCGAGATGTGCAGGCCCAGGGCGCGCAGGCTGGCGAGCGT
>Ga0208398_100426_pt1 | contig 29180 bp, 20 predicted proteins | sample LakWasMe79_HOW10_2_FD_183905 | JGI IMG/M metagenome (GOLD analysis project Ga0208398, IMG submission 183905) | Freshwater sediment methanotrophic microbial communities from Lake Washington under simulated oxygen tension - Sediment Metagenome... | ecosystem: Environmental > Aquatic > Freshwater >...
ATCGTGCTGCTGGATGCCGCTCATGGCTACCGTGCCCAGTCGGGCCTGGTGGGCAGCAAGGGTGAGCAACTGCCCACGCACAACACGCTGATGCGCCTGGTGTCCGGCGAGCGCGCGCTGAAGGACGGCGCCAACGAACTGGTGCTGCGCTTCGAATCGCCCGAGGTGGGCGGCGTGAAGCTGGCCAAGACCTATACCTTCAAGCGTGGCGATTACGTCGTGGGCGTCAAGCATGAGGTCGTCAACGTCGGTGCCGCAGCGCTGACGCCGCAGCTCTATGTGCAGCTGCAGCGCGATGGCCAGCCCGCACCGGGCGGCTCGGGCTTCTACTCCACCTTCACCGGCCCGGCCGTCTATACCGACAAGAGCAAGTTCCACAAGATCGAGTTCAAGGATCTGGACAAGGACAAGCTCGAGATCGAGAAGACCGCCAACGACGGCTGGGTGGGCATGGTCCAGCATTACTTCGCGAGTGCCTGGCTGCGCAATGCCGAAGGCGCGCGCGAGTTCTATGCTCGCAAGCTCGGCAACGGCCTGTACACGGTGGGCATGGTCTTCACCTTGCCGACCCTGGCGCCCGAGGCCAAGGCCAGCACCGACGAGCAGCTCTTCGTCGGCCCGCAGGAAGAGAAGAAACTCGCCGCCCTGGCCCCCGGCCTGGAGCTGGTGAAGGACTATGGCTGGTTCACCGTGCTGTCCAAGCCGCTGTTCTGGCTGCTGGACCAGCTGCACAAGGTGCTGGGCAACTGGGGCTGGTCCATCATCGCCCTGGTGGTGCTCTTGAAGATCGGCTTCTACTGGCTGAACGCGAGCGCCTACCGCAGCATGGCCAAGATGAAGGCCGTGAATCCCAAGATCACGGAAATGCGCGAGCGCCTGAAGGACAAGCCGCAGGAGATGCAGCAGGAGATGATGCGCATCTACCGCGAGGAGAAGGTCAACCCGATCGGCAGCTGCCTGCCCATCTTCCTGCAGATGCCCTTCTTCATCGCGCTCTACTGGGTGCTGCTGTCCAGCGTGGAAATGCGCGGCGCGCCCTGGCTGGGCTGGATCGGCGATCTGGCCGTGCCGGATCCCTTCTTCATCCTGCCGGTGCTGATGACGCTCTCCAGCCTGTTCCAGGTCTGGCTGAACCCGACGCCGCCGGACCCCACCCAGGCCAAGATGATGTGGATCATGCCGCTGGCCTTCAGCTTCATGTTCTTCGCCTTCCCGGCCGGCCTGGTGCTGTACTGGCTGGTGAACAACATCCTGTCGATCGCCCAGCAATGGATGATCAACAAGCAGCTGGGTGTGACGAATTAAGCGCCACCCACCTGTTTGAAGGCACAAGCCCCCGCATCCGGGGGCTTTTTTTTGACCCCGCTCAAGCCTTTAATGCATCTCATGCGGGGCAGAGACTTTCAGACGGGATCTCCACAACCGGGCTGAGAATCCAGGCGAGAGCCCAGCGTTCACGCGAACGCTGTGCCGGCCTCCCCCGCGCCATACATGGTGCCCCACGCGCCCGAGTACGGACGCTGCCTTCGGCGAGACGCCGCCGGCCTTCGAGCCGTCCAAGTCCGCGCAGGCGGTCTTGGAGCCGCGGCTCTCAGCCCCCCAAGGGGGCTCGACCCGGCTTTGGGCGGCCCGGCGCCGGGTCGTGGGCGACTTCGGTGATCAGCGAGAATCGCCGCGATGCTGTCCCGCCACCAAGACCCCATTGCCGCCATTGCCACCGCCCCCGGACGGGGTGCCGTCGGCATCGTGCGCGTCTCGTCGGCGCAAGACCTGACCCCGCTGGTGAACGCCATCTGCGGCCGCAGCCTGAAGCCGCGCGAAGCCAGCTACCTGCCCTTCAAGGCCGCCAACGGCGATGCCATCGACCAGGGCCTGGCCCTGCTGTTCCCGGCCCCGCATTCCTACACCGGCGAGCATGTGCTGGAGCTGCAGGCCCATGGCGGGCCGGTGGTGCTGCAGCTGCTGCTGGCACGCTGCTTGGAGGTGGGCGCCGAGATGCCGACCTTGCGACATATGCGCCTGGCCGAGCCGGGCGAATTCACCCAGCGCGCCTTCCTGAACGGCAAGCTCGACCTGGCCCAGGCCGAGGCGGTGAGCGATCTGATCGACGCCAGCACCGAGGCCGCCGCGCGCAGCGCCAGCCGCGCGCTGGCGGGTGCCTTGTCGAGTGAGGTGGGCGAGCTGCGCGATGCCTTGATCAAGCTGCGCATGCTGGTGGAGGCGACGCTGGACTTCCCCGAGGAAGAGATCGATTTCCTGCAGCAGGCCGATGCCCTGGGCCAGCTGGAGCGTCTGCATGCGCGCCTGGCCGCGGTGCTGGACCGCACGCAACAGGGCGCGCTGCTACGCGAGGGCATCAAGGTGGTGCTGGCCGGCCAGCCCAATGTGGGCAAGAGCTCGCTGCTGAACGCCCTGGCCGGCGCCGAGCTGGCCATCGTCACCCCCATCCCGGGCACCACGCGCGACAAGGTCAGCCAGACCATCCAGATCGAGGGTGTGCCCCTGCACATCAGCGACACCGCCGGTCTGCGCGAGACCGAGGACGAGGTCGAGCGCATCGGCGTGGCGCGCAGCTGGGATGCGATCGCCGATGCCGACGTCGTGCTGTTCCTGCACGACCTCAGCCGCATCGGCCAGGCCGATTACGAGGCCGAGGACAAGCTCATCACCGAGCGCCTGGCGGGCGTGGACGCTGGCCGCATTCTGCAGGTCTTCAACAAGGCGGACGTTGACCATGGGCAAGACCTGGCCCCCGATGCGTTGACCCTCTCCGCCAAGACCGGCGCGGGCCTGGCCGAGCTGCGCCAGCGCCTGCTGCAGCAGGTGGGCTGGCATGCCACGCCCGAGGGCCTGTTCATCGCGCGCGAACGCCATGTCCAGGCGCTCAAGCGCACGCGCGAGCATCTGCAGCTGGCCCGCGAGGTGGCCACGCAGCAACCGCCCGCGCTGGACCTGCTGGCCGAGGAGCTGCGCCTCTCGCACGACGCGCTGGGAGAGATCACCGGCGCCTTCACCGCCGACGATTTGCTGGGCGAAATCTTCAGCCGCTTCTGCATCGGGAAGTAGGCCTCAGGCCCCAAACCTCGCCGGCAAGAAGCCCTGCGCATCCGCATAGGGCTCGTCTCCCAGCATCAGATCCGCCAGCAGCCTGGCGCTGGCCGGGCCCAGCGTGAAGCCCTGGTGGCCGTGGCCGAAGTTGAACCACAGGCCGGGGTGGCGCGCTGCCGGGCCGATGACGGGCTTCATATCGGCACAGCAGGGGCGGTTGCCCAGCCAGGGCGCCTGCTCCACCGCCTGGCCGAGGTCCAGCAATTGGCGCGCCTCGGCTTCTGCGCCATGCAGCTGCGAGGGCGAGGGTGCTGCATCGATGCGGGCGATCTCGGCGCCGGTGGTGAGGCGCATGCCCCGGCTTTGCGGGGCCAGCACATAGCCGCGCTCGGCGTCCAGGGTGGGCATGGCCAGACTGGCACCGCCCGTGTAATGCCGGTGGTAGCCACGCTTGACGAACAGCGGCAGGCGATAGCCCAGGCGGCGTATGCAGGTATCGGCCCAGGGGCCGAGTGCTATGACCACCTGGGCGGCGTCCACCGGCCCATCTTGCGTCGTGAGCCGCCAGGCGCTGCCCTGCTGGCGCAGGCTGCTGGCATCACCCTGCAGCAGGCGCCCGCCGAGTTGCTGAAACAGGCGCGCATAGCGTTCCACCAGCGCGCCGGGGTCGCTGACGCTCCAGGAATCCAGCCAGTGCAGGGCACCCGCCAGCGGCATGCGCAGGGCGGGCTCGGCCTGGGCCAGCGCCTGGCCGTCCAGCGCGGCAAAGGCAATGCCGTAGTCGTGCCGCAAGCGCTCGGCATGCCGTAGCGCCTGCTCCAGCGTTTCCGGCCGGCGATAGAGCAGGCGCAGGCCGCGGCGTTGCACCAGGTCATCGGCGGCGGCGAGTGTCAGATAGCGCTGATGTTCGCTGCTCGCGTGCGCGATCAGGCTGGCGTACTGGCGGCCGACGGCGCAGTGCCGCGCAGCGGCCGAATGCCACCAGTAGCGCAACAGCTGGGGCGCGGCGGCCCACAGGCCGCCAAGCTGGTAGCGCACATCGAGCCGGCGGCCCAGGGCCGCGCTGATCAGCGTGGGCCAATCGCGCGGAAAGGCGTAGGGCTCGACCGCCTCGCGCTGGATCACGCCAGCGTTGCCATAGGAGGTTTCGCTGCCCGGGGCACGCCGGTCCACCAGGGTGACGCGATACCCGCGCAGGGTCAGCTCCAGTGCGGTGCAGGTGCCGACCATGCCGGCGCCCAGCACCAGCACCTCCTGCCCCCCGGCCGGGGAAGCTTCAGGAAGCCGAGGCGCTGCTGACACGGATTTCCTCCTCGCTCACCTGCACCTGCAAACCGAAGCCCGCGTGCAGCAGGCGCGCGAACGCCTCGGCATTGTTGGCGTCGAAGACCCCGCCAATGCCTATGCTGGCGGCGGCCGCATCGGTGATGACGAGCTGCTTGCGGTTGTAGCGGTTGAACTGGCTGGCCGCCTCGGCCAGGCTGACCTGGTCGAACACCAGCTTGCCCTGCAGCCAGCTCAGCGCGGCATTCAGCTGCTGGCTGGTCTGCCGGCTGACCAGCACATTGCTGGCCTCGGCCACCGCGGTGTCGTCGCGCACCAGCACGGCGGGGCGGCTCTGCTCGGCCTGCACCTGCACGCGCCCCTCCAGCACGGCCACGCGCAGGCGCTCGCCCTCGCGCAGCAGCGAGAACTTGGTGCCCAGCACGGTGACGGTCTGGCGGCCGGCATGGACCACGAAGGGGCGGCTGGCATCGTGGGCGATGTCGAAGAAGGCCTCGCCCTGTTCCAGCCAGACTTCGCGCTGCTTGGCGGTCACCGCGGTGCGCAGCCGGGTGGCGGTGTTGAGCGTCAGGCGCGAACCATCGGCCAGGGCCACGGCCTCGCGCTGGCCACGTGCGGTGGCATAGCTCTGCGCGTCGCTGCCGCGCAGCGGCGCCACGACCTGCACCGCCAGCACCAGGGCAAGCAGGCTCAGCCCGGCGAGCGCCCCGCCGATGGCGCGCCGCTGCTGCTTTAGTTTCCACCAGGGCATGGGGCTTGGCTTGCTGTTGACCGGGCTCGGCGCGGCTTGCAGCGCACGCAGCCGGTCGGCGCGGCGCCAGGCCTGGTCCAGGCGCAGCCAGGCCACGCGGTGCGCGGTGGCGGCGTTGAGCCAGGCCTCCAGCGCCGCCTGGCGCTCGGCCGGCCAGGCGCTGCCGGCGCGGTCGCGCTCGGCAATCCAGTCGGCCGCACGGGCTTCGATCGATGTCAGTTCGCTTCTCATTGTGTGGTCCGTCCCCTGCGCTGCAAGGCCTGCGCCGCGGCCCAGGCGGCGCCGCCCAGGCCGGTGGCCTGCAAGGCCAGGGCCAGGGCGCGCACGCCCTTGGACACCTGCTTTTCTACCGTGTCTTCGCTGATGCCCATGCGCGCCGCCACCTCGCGCTGCGACAGGCCCTCGACCTTGCGCAGCTCCACCACCTCGCGGCAGCGCGCCGGCAGCAGCTCAAGTGCGCGCTGCAGCAGGCGCAGCTCGCTGCGCGCCGCCAGATGGCGCTCGGGGCTGAGTTCGTCGAGGGTGGGGGCGAGCGCATCCATGTCGGCAAAGGTTTCGATGTCGACGATCTGGGCGCGGCGTGCACGGTCTATCAGCAGGTTGCGCGCGGTCGAGAGCACGAAGGCCTGCGCCGAATCGGGCTGGCCCTGGGCGCAGCCGTCGAAGACGCGCGCATACACCTCCTGGCGCAGGTCGGCGATCTCGTCGCCATCGCGCCAGTTGCGGCGCAGATAGCGTTCGAGCACGCCCTCCAGCGGCAGCACCTGGTCGACGAACCAGGCGCTCAGCTCATCTTGTGTCAACGGAACTCCTTGCTGCCTTAATCCAGTAGACGAAGCAGCCGCGCCAATCCGGTATGCCTCGGCAAAAGAAAACTTTCGTCTCGGTGTATACCCGCGCCGGCTAGCGGATTGTGCGGCCGGCTTCGTCTTGGTTTTGCAGAGGGCACTCACGCCATACTGACGAGGACGCAGATGAACCCGATGACTCGCTTAAACCCCATGGCCGGCCTGGCGCTGAGCTGTGCGCTGCTGCTAGGCACCGCCGTGCAGGCGCAACCGCGCCCCTTCGACATCGCTGCCGGCGAGCTCAAGGCCGCCCTCGATGCCTATGCCGCGCAATCGGGCACGCAGCTGATCTACAAGCTGGAAGACGTGAGGGGCCGCAGCAGCAAGGGCCTCAGGCGCAGCGCCTCGGCCGAGGAGGCACTGCTGCAGTTGCTCGAGGGCACCTCGCTGGCGGTGCGGCGCGATGTTTCGGGCGCGGTGGTGATCTTTGCCGAGCCCCCGCCCATGCCCGAGAAGCGCGTGCAGGACGAAGTGAGCACGCTGGGCACCGTGGTGGTGAGCGCAAGCCGGCGCCGCGAGCCGGTGCGCGAGGTGCCGATGCAGGTGAATGTGATCGGTGGCGAGCAGCTCAACCGCAACGGCGCCAAGAGCCTGAGCGACTATCTCGCCAACGAGGCCGGCATCGACGTCAAGAGCACCGGCGGGGCCGGCGTGGGCGCGGTAAGCATCCGCGGCGTCAGCACCGGTGCGCAGACCATCGCCACGGTGGGCATCTATGTCGACGACGTCGCCTTCGGTACCAGCGGCCCCTACGCGAACGGCGGGCAGATGGCGCTGGACATGGGCTCGCTGGACCTGAACCACATCGAGGTCTTGCGTGGCCCGCAGGGCACGCTGTACGGCGCCGGTGCGATGGGCGGGCTGCTCAAGTACGTGACCAACGAGCCCGACACCTACGAGCTCTCCGGCAAGCTCAGCCTGGGCACATCGACGACCCGCGGCGGCCGTGCCAGCCATACGCTTGGTGCGGTCGTCAATGTGCCGCTGCAGGAGGATGTGGCGGGCCTGCGCGTCTCGGCCTTTGGCGACCGGGTGGGCGGCAGCACCGACACCGTGGGGCCGGCCGGCCGTGCCGACAGCGATGGCGGCAACACCCATGGCGCGCGCGTCTCGCTGCTGGTGGCGCCGGGCAACCGCCTGAAACTGCGCCTGACCGGCACGAGCCAGCAGATCCGCCGCGACGGCACCGATTTCGTCGACTATGACGTCGCCGGCCGCCCCGTCGAGGGCGAACGCCAACGCCGCCTGCGTGCGGCCGAGCCTTACCGGGTCAAGATCGACCTGCTCTCGGCCGATCTCGAATACGACTTTGGCTGGGCACGCTTCAACGCCATCGGCTCGAAGCAGAAGATCCGCTCCGAGCTGAATCTCGACCTCAGCGCCGGCTATCTGCCGCTGCTGCAGAGCCTGGGCCTGAGCCTGGGCAGCACGCCGGTCAGCAACGCGCTGGCGCTGGACAAGAGCACGCAGGAACTGCGACTGACCTCCAAGGCCGACAAGCAGCTCGAATGGCTCGCCGGCCTCTACGTCGACCATGAGCGCAGCGACAACCGGCAGGCCGTCGCGAGCAGCCTGCCCGATGGCACGCCCGGCCCGCTGTTGGCGACGGCCGCGCTGCCGGCCGAGTACCGCGAGCTGGCGCTCTACGGCGACCTGACCTGGAAGTTCGAGCATGGGCTGGCGCTCACCGGCGGGCTGCGCGTGGCGCGCAACAAGCAGCACTATGTGCAGCGCTCCGATGGGCTGCTGCTGGGCGGGGCTCAATCCATCGATGCCGACTCCAGCGATACCAGCCGCACCTGGCTGCTGACGGCCCGCTATGCGCTGGATGCGCACAGCGACCTCTATGCACGCGCCGCCACCGGCTACCGCCCTGGCGGCCCGAACGCGGTGCTGCGCAGCGCGACCACCGGCGAGCCGCTGGCGCCACCCACCTTCCAGCCCGACACCCTCACCAGCGTGGAGGCCGGCTACAAGGCCGATCTGCTGGACCAGCGCCTGTCGCTCGAGGCGGCCGTGTATGACATCCGCTGGAAGGACCTGCAGCAGTTCATGCCGGTCAACGGCGTGTCGGTGATCGTGAATGCCGGTGCCGCCCATGTGCGCGGCGCCGAGCTGGCCGCCAGCTGGCGGCCCGATGCGCATTGGACCCTGGCCGGCAATGCCGCCCTCATCGACGCCAAGCTCAGCGAGGATGCCCCCGGCCTCGGCGCCGCAGCCGGCGCACGCCTGCCCAGCAGCGCCCGCTTTGCGGCCACGCTCAGCGCCAGCTATGCCTTTGCCTTGGCCGGCTATCCCAGCTATCTGGGGCTGACCCAGCGCTACGTGGGCCAGCGCAATGCCGGCTTCGAAGGCAGCGCCGCCATGCCGCTGTACCGCATGCCGGCCCATGCGATGACCGACCTGCAGGCCGGCATCGATTTCAAGCGCGCCAGCCTGGCCCTGTTCGTGCGCAATCTGTTCGACAAGCCCGCCCAGCTCGGGTCCGTCAGCGCGGTGCAGGCCCTCGGCGGCCCCGCCTGGGTCTCGCTGGCGCGGCCGCGCACGCTGGGTGCCACCCTGACCCTGCCCTTCTGAGGCCAGCACCGGCCACCGGCCGGACGCCGTCTCCCCCCAACCGGGCTCGACCCCATGCATAACTCATTCATTGAGCGCCAGCCATTGGCGTCAGCGCCGCGCGTGCCTGCCGGCCGCTGGACGGCGGCCGCCGTCAGCGCCTATGGCCTGCTGGTGCTGATCATCGCCACCGTGTTCGGCGCGCTGGATCGCCAGATCCTGGTGCTGCTGGCCGAGCCGATGCGGCAGTCGCTGCAGCTCACCGACACCAAGCTGGGCCTGCTGCAGGGCGCCGGCATCACCTTGTTCGCGGGCGTGGCGGCGGTGCCGGTGGGCTGGCTGGCCGACCGCTATGGCCGGCGCAGCGTGCTGGCCGCCTGCGTGCTGGTGTGGGCCGCGGCCACGGCGGCCTGCGGCATGGCTACCGACTTTCCGGCGCTGTTCCTCGCCGCCGCCGGCCTGGGCATCGGCGAGGCAGGGCTCTCGCCCATCGTCTTCGGCCTGATCCCCGAGATCGTGTCGCCGCGCCGCCGCGTGCTGGCCAACGGTGTTTACGCGCTGGCGGCGATCTTCGGCGCCGGCCTGGGCATTGCGCTGAGCGGCGCCATGGTGCAGAGCCTTGACGCGCTGCGTCCGCTGCTGCCCACCGCCCTGCAGGGGCTGGAGTCCTGGCGCCTGGCCTTTCTGGTGGTGGCGCTGCCGGGGCCGCTGGTGGCGCTGGCGGTGCTGCTGATACGCCTGCATCCGCAGCGCGACGCCGGCCACGCGGCCGCCGCCGCCAATGCCCGCCCGGAGCTGCGCGACTATGCGCGCGCCCATCTGCGCTGCATGGTGGGCGTGTTCGGCGGCTCGGGCCTGGCCGGCCTGGGCTTGGCGGCCAGCGGCAACTGGCTGCCCATCATCGCCACGCGCAGCTTTGGCGCGCCCGCCGGCGCGGTGGGCCAGGGCATGGGGGCGGCCTATCTGCTCGGCACCGCGGCCGGCGCCACGCTGGGCGCGCTGGGCGTGCGGCTGCTGGGTCGGCGCCTTGGCCTGGCGCTGCCGTTGCGCGTCATCGCCGTCGGCTCGGCCGTCGCGGCGCTGGCGGCCGCCCTCATGCCGCTGGCGCTGAGCGTCAATTCGCTCTATCTGCTGTTCGGCGTGCAGGTGACGGCGCTGATCGCCGGCAGCGTGCTGCTGCCGACCCTGCTGCAAGACATGACCCCGGCGGTGCTGCGCTCGCGCCTGATCGCCATCGGCAGCGTGGTGACGGTGCTGCTGAGCGCGCTGAGCCCGGTGCTGGTGGGTGCCCTGTCCGACCTGCTGAGCGCCAGTCCGCAAGGCCTGCTGATGGCGGTGGCGGGCGTCGGTGCGCTCGCCTTCGCGCTCGCCGCGCTGCTGATGAAGAGCACCGAGCAGGCCTTTGTCCAGACCGTCCAAACCATCCATCCCGATCTGGTCCGGCAGGACCCGATCTGAACCACCCCTGCAACCTGGAGAACCCCATGACTGAAGCCAAACCCGAAGCCAAGAAGACCGGCGTCGGCGCTCTTGACGCCCTGTTCGAACCCTTCAACCGCAGCGATGCGCCGGGCCTGATCGTCGGCGTGGCCCAGCATGGCCGCACGCTGTACCGGCGTGGCTTCGGCCTGGCCAGCGTCGAGCTCGGCGTGGCCAACACGGCCTGGACGCGCATGCGCATCGGCTCCACCAGCAAGCATTTCACCTGCCTGGCCGTGCTGCTGCTGGCCGAGGACGGCAAGCTCGATGTCGACGCCGGTGTGCGGCGCTACATCCCCGAGTTGCCGGTGCTGCAGGGCGAACCGACCCTGCGCCAGCTGATGAGCCATACCGGCGGCTACCGCTGCTATCTCGATGTGGGCTTTCTGTCCGAGGGCATGGCGATCAAGCCCAAGGGCGTGGCGCTGGCCACGCAGGTGCGGCAGACCGCGGTCAACTTCGCGCCGGGCGAGAAGATGATGTACTGCAATGGCGGCTACCACCTGCTCTCGCTGGTGATCGAGCGCATCAGCGGCATGCCCTTCGAGCAGTTCCTGCAGGAGCGCATCTTCACGCCGCTGGCGATGCAGGACACCGCCTCGGTGCCCAGCGACTTCGAGATCCACCGCGGCATGGCCACCCTGCATGTGCCGCTGTCGCCCGAGCAGGGCGGCGGCTGGCGGCGCGGCATCTTCCCCACCGAAGAGGTGCGCGGCGAGGGCGCGATGGTCTCCACCATCGACGACATGCTGAGCTGGCTCGCGCATATGCGCGCCCCGGCCAAGACGGTGGGCAGCGCGGCCAGCTGGCAGCAGATGGTGACGCCCGCCCGGCTCAACAACGGCCTGGTGAATCCCTATGCGCTGGGCCTGATGGTGCATGCCTACCGCGGCATCGACGTCATCCACCACGCCGGCGGCGTGATCGGCGGCAGCTGCCAGATGATCACCGTGCCGAGCCAGGCCCTGGACATCATCATCATGACGAACGGCGCCCCGGCCAACCCGGTGGAGCTGGCGCACCGCATCATCGACGCCCTGCTGGACCCCGCGCTGCTGGGCCCGCTCGATGTCAAGCCCGCCAGCGAGAGCTTCAAGCCCATGCTGGGCACGCGCTATCACGCCAGCGCCTCCGGCCTGGTGTTCGGCTTTGCCGAGGCGGCCGACGCGCGCCTGGGCTTGTGCTTCCTGAACATGCCGCCGGTGGCGCTGAAGCAGCGCGGTGATGTGCTGGGGCTGGGCTTCGAGGACATGGCCATGGGGCCGCTGAGCCTGCCGCTCGCCGCGCTGGCCAAGGTGGCCAGCAGCGGCGAGGCGCCGGCGATGCTGGAGCTCAGCGAGGGCGGGCAGGCCGAGCGCTTCGAGCGCCTGCCGGCCACGCCGCCGGCGCTGGCCGAGGTGGCCCCGGCGCTGCTGGGCCGCTACCGCGCGCCCGATCTGGACGCCGAGGCGGTGGTCCGCTTCGAGGGCGAGAAGTTGCTGCTCGAGGTGTTCGGCGCCTTCGGCAGCCACGCGCTGGAGCTGGAGGCGTTTGCGCCGGCGGTGTTCGGCTGGCGCGTCAGCGGTTCGCCGCTGTGCGGCGTGCTCAGCGCCGAGCCGGGCGCCGACGGCCGCATCGCAGCCTTCCGCATCAACACCACGCGTACCCGCCAGATGTGCTTCCAGCGCCTGGCCGATTGAAGGGAGCCCCTCATGAAGTTCTTTGTTGCCCAGCTCGCCACCGAGACCAATACCTTTGCCGCCGCTCCCACCGGCTGGGGCGGCTTCGAGGAATATGGCATCTACCGCGGCGACGCCAGCACCAAGGCGCCCGCCGGCAGCGGTTCCTTCATGCGCTTCATGCGCGACATGCTGGAGGCCGATGGCCACCAGATGGTCGAGAGCCTGTGTGCCTTCGCCCAGCCCTTGGGGCGCACCGTGCGCGCCGTCTACGAGGAGCTGCGCGAGCAGATCCTGGCCGATCTGCGCGCCGCCATGCCGGTGGACGCGGTGCAGCTGGTGCTGCATGGCGCCATGGTGGCGCAGGGCTATGACGATTGCGAGGGCGACCTGATGGCCAGGGTGCGCGAGATCGTCGGCCCCGACGTGCCCTTCGGTGTCGAGCTCGATCTGCACTGCCACTTCACCGAGCTGATGCGCTGCTCAGCCGACGTGATCATCGCCTTCAAGGAGTACCCCCATATCGACGGCGAGGCGCGGGCGCGCGAGCTCTACGGCATCCTCGCGCGCACGGCGCGGGGCGAGCTGCGGCCTAGCACGGCGGTGTTCGACTGCAAGATGGTGGGGCTGTGGCATACCACCCGCGAGCCCATGATGGGCTTCGTCAAGCGCATGCAGGCGCTGGAAGGGCGCGACGGCGTGCTGTCGATCTCGCTGGGCCATGGCTTCCCCTGGGGCGATGTGCCCGAGTCCGGCGCCAAGCTGTGGGTGGTGACCGACCACGACCCGGCCAAGGCCCAGGCCCTGGCCGAGCAGCTGGGCCGCGAGTTCTGGGAACTGCGCGCGCTCACCGGCGACAACGCCGTGCCGCTCGACCAGGCGCTGGATCAGGCCCTGCAGCTGCAGGGCGGGCCGGTGGTGATCGCCGACGTGGCCGACAACCCCGGCGGCGGCGCGCCGGGCGACAGCACGTTCGTGCTGCGGCGCCTGCTCGAGCGCGGCATCGGCCATGCCGTCATCGGCGCCTTCTGGGATCTGGGCGCGATCCAGATCTGCCGCGATGCCGGCGTGGGCGCGGTGATCGCGCTGCGCGTGGGCGGCAAATGCGGGCCGAGCTCGGGCGACCCGGTCGATCTGCAGGTCACGGTGCGCGGCATTGCGGAGCAGCATTCGCAGGGCCTGCCGGGCGTGAGCGGGCGCATCCCGATGGGCCTGAGCGTGTGGGTGGAGGCGGCCAACGATGTGCATCTGCTGCTGGCCTCGGTGCGCGGCCAGGTGATGGGCACCGATGCCTTCACCGGCCTGGGCCTGAGCCTGGCCGACAAGAAGCTCGTCATCGTCAAGTCCACGCAACATTTCCATGCGGACTTTGCACCCATCGCCAAGGCGGTGTTCTATGCCGCCACGCCGGGCGCCGTCACGCCCAGCTTCGCCGCGATCCCGTTCAAGGCGCGCGATCTCAACTACTGGCCGCGCGTGGCCAACCCCCACGCAGCGGCGGCTTGAAGGGGCAGCCACCACCATGCTGGTACTCAGAAAACCCTATCTGCTCTTTCTCGGCGACGTGAGCTCGCCGGTCTATGCCAAGACCGCCTTCGGCCTGGCCGACTGGTGCCCCGACGACGTGATCGGCGAACTGCGCCTGCCCGGCGCCACCGTCAGCACCGGCAAGCCGGCGCTGAGCCTGGCGCAGGCCGCCGCTGCCGGCGCCGGTTCCCTCCTGATCGGCGTGGCGCCGGTGGGTGGCCAGTTGCCGGCGGCCTGGCTGCCGCTGCTGCTGGAGGCGGTGCGCGCCGGCCTGGACATCGTCAGCGGCCTGCACACAAGATTGAGCGGCTTCCCGGAACTGGCCGCCGCGGCCGCCGACGCCGGCGTGGCCTTGCACGACGTGCGCCATGGCGCCTGGCCGCGCGTCACCGGCACCGGCAAGAAGCGCAGCGGCAAGCGCCTGCTGACGGTGGGCACCGATTGCGCACTCGGCAAGAAGTACACGGCGCTGGCACTCACGCGCACCCTGCAGGCGCGCGGCGTGCCGGCGAGCTTTAGAGCCACCGGCCAGACCGGCGTGATGATTGCCGGCGCGGGCGTGGCCATCGACGCGGTGGTGGCCGATTTCATCGCCGGCGTGGCCGAGCAGCTCTCGCCCGACAACCTGCCCGAGCACTGGGACGTGATCGAGGGCCAGGGCTCGCTCTTCCACCCCGCATATGCCGGCGTCAGCCTCGGCCTGCTGCATGGCTCGCAGCCGGACGCCTTCGTGCTGTGCCACGACCCCAGCCGGCGCCACATCGAATCCTTCCCGCATATGCCCATTCCCGCCCTGCAGGACGCGATCGAGGCGCATCTGCGCGCCGGCCGCCTCACCAATGCGGCGATTCGCTGCGCCGGCATCAGCATCAATTCCTCTTCCATGAGCGCGCCGGCCTGGCAGGACTACCGCGACCGCCTGGCCGCCGAGCTGGGCCTGCCCGTGGTGGACCCGATGCGCGGCGGCGTGGCCGCCCTGGCCGACGCCATCACCCTCAGCAGAACACCTTCATGACGCTCGAACTCCACATCCATACCGAAAGCCTGGCGCTCGCCGAGCCCTTTGAAATCTCGCGCGGCGTGATGACCGATATCCCGGTCATCGTGGCGAGCCTGCAGGACGCGCAGGGCCGCTGCGGCCGCGGCGAGGCCGCCGGCGTGTCTTATGACGGGGAAACGCCTGCCAGCATGGCGGCGCAACTGCATGCCTTGCGCGCGCGCCTGCACGCCGACGTGACGCCGGCCGAGCTGATGGCATGGCTGCCCGCCGGCGGCGCGCGCAATGCGCTGGATTGCGCACTCTGGGATCTGCGCGCCAAGCAGGCGGGCGCGCATGCCTGGGAGCTGGCGGGGCAGAGCCTGGTGGAGCCAGTGTCGACCGCCTACACCATCGGCCTGGGCGGCGAGGCCGACGTGCGCCGCAAGGCGCGCGCCGCCCGCCACATGCCGCTGCTGAAGATCAAGGCCGACGCCGAGCGTCATCTGGACATGGTGCGCCTGTGCAAGGAAGAGCACCCCACCGCGCGCCTGGTGATCGATGCCAACCAGGCCTGGGATCGCGGCCTGCTGGAGAAGCTGCTGCCGGGGCTGCGCAGCTATGGCGTGGAGCTGATCGAACAGCCGGTGCCGCGCGGCGAGGACGCGCAGCTGGCGGGCCTGAGTTCGCCCATCCCGTTGGCCGCCGACGAGAGCTGCGTCGACCGCGGCTCGCTGCGCGCCCTGCTGGGGCTTTACCAGTACATCAACATCAAGCTCGACAAGAGTGGCGGGCTGAGCGAAGGCCTGGCCCTGGCCAAGGCGGCCAGGCAGATGGGCTTCGGCCTGATGGTGGGCAATATGGGCGGGAGCTCGCTGGCGATGGCACCGGCCTTCATCGTGGCCCAGCATTGCCGCTATGTGGACCTGGACGGCCCGCTGCTGCTGGCCGCAGACCGGCAGCCGGCGATGGCCTATGCGGCCTCACGGCTGAATGCGCCCGATGCGGCGCTGTGGGGCTAGCAAGTTGGGCGCCTCCCGCAACACCCCGGCCAGCGTGCCGAACGCCGGCGCGATGCGGTCCTCCGGCACACAGGCATAGCCCAGCAGCAGGCCGCAGCGTGCGCTGGCCGGGCTGCTGTAGTAGCTGCTGAGCGCGCGCACCGCGATGCCGGCCGCGGCGGCGCTGGCTTCGATGCGGCGATCGTCGGTGCCCTCGGGCAGCTGCAGCACCAGGTGCAGTCCGGCGTTGTCGCCCAGCACCGGCAAGGCGTCGCCAAAGTTGGCCTGCACCGCCGCCAGCAGGCATTCGCGCCGTTTGCCGTAGAGCGTGCGCATGCGCCGCACATGGTTGCCCAGATGGCCCTCGCGGATGAAGTCGGCCAGCGTGGCCTGCTGCTGCAGCTGGCCCTCGCGGTAGAGCTCGGCCGAGGCCTTGGCAAAGGGCGCGGCCAGGGCCTTGGGTACCACCAGATAACCCAGGCGCAGGCCCGGGAACAGAGTCTTGCTGAAGCTGCCCACGTAGAGAACGCGGTCGCCGCCGTCCAGGCCTTGCAGGCTGGCGATGGGGCGGGTGCCGAAGCGGAACTCGCTGTCGTAATCGTCCTCGACAATCCAGCTGCCATGGTGGCGGCAATGCTCCAGCAGCTGCTGGCGGCGTGCCAGGCTCATCACCATGCCCAGCGGGTATTGGTGCGAGGGCGTGGCCAGCACCAGGCGCGGTGCCGCGCCCCTGAACTTGCCCGGCCAGCTCAGGCCCTCGGCGTCCACGGGCTGTGCCACCGCGCGCAGGCTCAGTGACTGCAGCGTGCTGCGCAGGCCCCAGTAGCAGGGTTCTTCCAGCCAGACGGTATCGCCCGGGTCGGTGAGCAGGCGCGCCACCAGGTCCACCGCCTGGTGGCTGCCGCTGGTGATGATGAGCTGCTCGGCCGTGCATTGCACCGAGCGCGCCACGCGCAGGTGTTCGGCCAGGGCCTCGCGCAACTCGGGCAGGCCGCCGCCGGGCGCGTAACTGAGACGTTCGGGCCTGGCCTCGTGCCAGCGCCGGTTGTGCAGGCGCAGCCAGGTGCGCACCGGGAACTCGGTGACATCGGGCACGCCGGGCATGAAGGCGCCCCATTGGCGCGCTGCCACGCCGGCCTGGGCGAGCAGGGCCGCGCCGCGTGCCGACAGCGCGGCCTGCGGCGCCTTGCCGGCCTTGGCCGGAGCGATATGTGGAAGCTCGCGCTCCACCTCGGCCACATAGGTGCCGCTGCCGGCACGGGTGAGCAGGCAGCCCTGGGCCAGCAGATTGTCATAGGCATCGATGACGGTGTTGCGCGCCACGCCCAGCTGCTGGGCCAGCCAGCGCGTGGACGGCAGCTTGCTGCCCGCGGCCAGCTGGCCCTGCAGCACCGCCTGCAGCAGCAGGTCGTGCAGCTGGCGGTTCATGGCGCCCTCGCCATGCAGGTGCTGCAGCAGCCAGTCGGCCAGGTTGGTGTCTTTCATGGGTGCCTGGGTCTCGAAAAGTGGCTCTATTAGAAATCACAAACTGGCACTTATCGAATGAGCCACTATGGCGCACATTGCGGCATCGTCATAGGAGCCCCCATGTCCCATCCCGAGCAAGATTCCAAGAGCCTGAACAGTGACTGGCAGGCGCGCCGCCTGGCCGCCACGCCGCGCGGCGTGGCCGTGCTGCAGAACTTCTATGCCCAGCGCGCGCTGAATGCCGAGCTGTGGGATGTGGAGGGGCGCCGCTTCATCGATTTCGCCAGCGGCATCGCGGTGCTCAACACCGGCCACCGCCATCCGCGCGTGCAGGCCGCCATCGCCGCGCAGCTGGAGGCCTTCCACCACACCGCCTACCAGATCGTGCCCTATGCCGGCTATGTGACCCTGGCCGAGCGCATCAACGCCGCCATGCCGGGTGACTGGGCCAAGAAGACCGCCTTCTTCACCACCGGGGCCGAAGCGGTGGAGAACGCCATCAAGATCGCCCGCGCCGCCACCGGCCGCAGCGGCGTGATCGCCTTCGACGGCGCCTTCCACGGCCGCACCATGATGGGCATGGCGCTCACCGGCAAGGTCCAGCCCTACAAGGCGGGCTTCGGCCCCTTCCCGGCCGAGACCTACCATGCGCCCTTCCCCAGCGCCCTGCATGGCGTGAGCGTGGAGGACGCGCTGGCCGGCGTGCAGCGCCTGTTCAAGGCCGACATCGACCCCCAGCGCGTGGCGGCCTTTATCTACGAGCCGGTGCAAGGCGAGGGCGGTTTCAACCCCGCGCCCGAGGCCTTTGTCGCCGGCCTGCGCCGCATTGCCGACGCGCACGGCATCCTCCTGATCGCCGACGAGATCCAGACCGGCTTCGCGCGCACCGGCAGGCTGTTCGCGTCGCATCACCACGGCGTGCCCATCGACCTCATCAGCTTTGCCAAGAGCCTGGCCGGCGGCCTGCCCCTGTCGGGCGTGTGCGGGCGCGCCGACGTGATGGACGCCGCCGCGCCGGGCGGCCTGGGTGGCACTTATGCCGGCAACCCGCTGGCGGTGGCGGCCGCGCACGCGGTGCTGGACGTGATCGCCGACGAGGGCCTGTGCGAGCGCGCCCAAGCGCTGGGCGCACGCCTGCGTGCCTGCCTGGAAGGCCTGCGCGGCCAGGTGCCGCAGCTGGCCGAGGTGCGCGGCATCGGCAGCATGCTGGCGGCCGAGTTCTGCGACCCCGCCAGCGGCGCCCCCGATGCCGACTTCACCAAGCGCGTGCAGGCCCAGGCCCTGCAGCGCGGCCTGATCCTGCTGAGCTGCGGCAGCTACGGCAATGTGATCCGCTTCCTGCACCCGCTCACCACCCCCGACGCCGTCTTCGACGAAGCGCTCGCCATCCTCACCGACGCTTTGCTGAAGGCCTGAACCCTCATGAACGCACCCCTCACACTGCAGCGCGACCGCGCCCTGCTGGATGGCCGCTGGGTGGCCGCCGATGACGGCCGCACCTTGGACGTACACAACCCCGCCACCGGCGAGCGCCTGGGCCAGGTGCCGCTGCTGGGCGCGGCCGAAACCGCGCGTGCCATTGCCGCCGCCGAGCGCGCCTGGGGCCCCTGGCGCCGCCGCCCGGCCAAGGAACGCGCCGCCATCTTGCGCCGCTGGCACGAGCTGGTGCTCGCGCACACCGAGGCGCTGGCCGAGCTGATGACCCGGGAGCAGGGCAAGCCCCTGGCCGAGGCGCGCGGCGAGGTGGCCTACGCCGCCTCCTTCATCGAATGGTTTGCCGAGGAGGGCAAGCGCCTCTATGGCGAGACCATCCCCAGCCCGCTTGCCGACCGGCGTTTGATCGTCGTGCGCGAGCCGATCGGCGTGTGCGCCGCCATCACGCCCTGGAACTTCCCGCTCGCCATGATCACCCGCAAGGTGGCGCCGGCGCTGGCGGCCGGCAACCCCATCATCGTCAAGCCCGCCGAGGCCACACCCTTCTCCGCCCTGGCCCTGGCCCAGCTGGCCGAGCAGGCCGGCCTGCCCGCGGGCCTGCTGCAGGTGCTGACCGGCGACCCCAAGGCGATCGGCGGCGAGCTCACCAGCAACCCCACGGTGCGCAAGCTCAGCTTCACCGGCTCCACCGCGGTGGGCCGACTGCTGTATGCGCAATCGGCCCCCACCATCAAGAAGCTCTCGCTGGAGCTGGGCGGCAACGCGCCCTTCATCGTCTTCGACGATGCCGATCTGGACGCCGCGGTGGAGGGCGCGATGCTCTCCAAGTTCCGCAATGCCGGCCAGACCTGCGTCTGCGCCAACCGCCTCTATGTGCATGAGCGCGTCTACGAGGCCTTTGCCGACAAGCTGGCCGCCGCGGTGAGCCGGCTGGTGGTGGGCAATGGCCTGGAGGCCGGCGTGCAGCAGGGGCCGCTGATCAACGCGGCGGCGCTGGCCAAGGTCGAGGCGCATATCGCCGATGCACGCAGCAAGGGTGCGCGCGTGCTGGTGGGTGGCGAGCGCCATGCGCTGGGCGGCCACTTCTTCCAGCCCACCGTGCTGGCCGATGTGCGCGCCGACATGGCGGTGGCACGCGAGGAAACCTTCGGGCCCTTGGCGCCGCTGTTCCGCTTCGGCAGCGACGAAGAGGTGATTGCCCAGGCCAACGACACCGAGTTCGGCCTGGCCAGCTATTTCTACAGCCGCGACATCGGCCGCATCTGGCGCGTCGCCGAGGCGCTCGAGTACGGCATGGTGGGCATCAACACCGGCATCATCTCCAACGAGGTGGCGCCCTTCGGTGGCGTCAAGCAGAGCGGGCTGGGCCGCGAGGGCGCGCGCCAGGGCATCGAGGACTATGTGGTGACCAAGTACCTGGCGATGGCCGGGCTCTGAGCAGACACGCTCTAAGCTTCAGGCCTTCAGGCGCTGCCCGGCTCGGGCGCGCGCAAGGGCAGCAAGACCGTCACGCAAGTGCCGTGGCCCGGCTCGGAGCTCACGCTCACCGAGCCGCCCAGGGTCTTGCTGCTGAGGGTCTGCACGATCGCCATGCCCAGGCCCGTGCCGCCCTTGCCTATCCTGGTGCTGAAGAAGGGCAGGAAGATCTTGTCCAGCGCCTCCTGGCTCATGCCGCGGCCGTTGTCGCGGAACTCGATGCGCACCTTGTCGCCCTCCTGGCGGGCCTGGATGCGCAGCTCGCCGGCCTGGCCCTCCTCGAAGGCATGCAGGTAGGCGTTGTTGATGAGGTTGATGGCCACCTGGCCCAGCGGGCCGGGGTAGCTGTCCATCTCGATGCCAGCCGGGATGTCGAGCAGCAGGCGCTGCGGGCGTCGTTTCAGCGTCGGCGCCAGGGTGCCGACGATTTCCTGGATCACCTCGTGCAGCTCGAAGCGGCGGCGTTGCTCGCTGGCCTGGTCGGCCGCCACCTGGCGGAAGTTGCGCAGCAGTTCCACCGCGCGCTCCAGATTGCGTTGCGCCAGCTGGCTGCCGCCGCGCATCTGCTCGACGAAGCGCTGCAGCTCGCTGCGGCGCAGCCCGCCGGCGGCGATGCGGCGCTCGAAATCCGCCGCCTGGGCCGCCAGCGCACTGCTGGCGATCAGGCCGTTGCTCATCGGCGTGCTGAGCTCGTGCGAGACGCTCGCCACCATGGTACTGAGGGTGGCGCGCGCCTCGGTGCGCGACAGCTCCTCCTGCACCTGGCAGAGCTTTTCCATGGTGGCCTCGAGCCGGGCGCTGCGCTCGCGCACGCGCTGCTCCAGCGTGTTGTTGAGCTCCAGGATGCGCGCCTCGGCCTGCTTGCGCGCGTTGATCTCCACCATCATGCCGACGATCTGCAGCGGCTTGCCGGCGCGGTCGCGCCGCACCACCTTGCCGCGTGTGGCCACCCAGGTCCAGCCCTCGGTGCCATGGCGGTGCCGGTACTCGACCTCGTAATGGTCGGTCTGACCCCGCAGATGCGCGCGCAGCACCGCCTCGACGTTGGCGGCATCGTCGGGGTGGCAGTCCTGCTTCCAGTGGTAGTCCGGCCCGGGCTGCCAATCGCCTCGGCTGTGGCCGGCAATCGCCAGCCAGCGCTCGCTCACCGTGGCCTTGCGGGTCTCGAAGGAATAGTCCCAGGTGCCCACGCCGGTGGCGGCGATGATGTTCTGCAGGCGTTCGCTTTCGTTCACCAGGCGGCTCTGCGCCTGCGCCAGCTCGCGGCTGCGCCGCTGCGCCCACCAGAGGCTGGCGCTCAGCAGCAGGGTGGCGGCCAGGCCGGCCGCCAGCACCCAGCTCGCGTACTGCGGCGGCGCGCTGGCGATGAAGCCCGGCTGCGGCTGCAGGCGCACGTTCCAGATGCGCCCGGCCACCTCCACCGCATGCGCCTCGGCCAGCGGGCCGACGTCGGCGCTGCCGTGCACATAGATGGGTTCCTTGCTGGGCGTGTCCACCGCATGCACCAGCAGGTCCAGCTGCAGGCGCTCGGCCTGCTGGGCGGCACGCCGGAACAGGCTGGGCAGCTCGATCACGCCGGCCAGATAGCCGATCACGGCGGGGCGCTCGCCCGCCTCGCTGCGGGCATAGACCGGCGCGGTGATGGCAAAGCCCGTCACCGGCTGAACGTCGGGCCGGCGATGGATCACCGTGAAGGTGACCGAGGCCACCGGCCGGCCGGTGGCGCGCGCCTCCAGCTTGGAGCCCATGCGCAGGCTATCGAAGGCTAGGTCCAGACCCAGGGGCGAGGCGTTTTCGGGCCAGCCGAACAGCACCGGCACATGTTCGGGGCGCTCGCGCGCCGGCATCCAGCTATCGGGCGTCGGGCCGGGTTCGAGCACGCGGTAGTCGGCCAGGCCCAGGGCCCGTGCCTGTGCCTCGAACTGCGCCAGCCGCGCATGCGGCACGATGGGTTGCCACTCCAGCAGCATCAGGCCGGGCAGGCCCTTGGCGAGCGCGGCGGCATAACGGTTGAAGGCCTCGCGCTGCAGCGTCGGCTGGTGCGATTCCAGCATCAGGCCGGCGCCGCGCACGCCCTCGACGGTGCGTGCCAGGTCTTGCGTGAACGAGTCCACCACCTGCCGCGCCGCGGCGCTGCGCAACTCCTTGAAGCGCAGCAGCTCGGCATCGCTGACGGCGGCGTAGCCCAGCAGGCTGCCGATGCCACCCACGCCCAGGGTCAGCGCGATCAGCAGGGCATCGCTGAAGCGCTTGCGCTCGAGTCGGTTGAGCCAGCTGCTGGGCATGGAGGGGGCTGGACCAGCGCTAGCGCCCGTGCGGCCACTGGGCCTTCTTGGTGGGTGCCTTCACCCCCTTGCCCTGGGCCGCCCAGAGCTTGTAGGCGCTGGAGGTGAGTTCGCGCTTCATCAGTTGCACCAGCTCGCCCTGGCCGAGGCCATGCTCCATCAGCACCTTGTTGTAGGGCGGACGGTCGGTGAACGCGGTGGCGATGATGCGCTGGATCTCGTCCGGGCTGAGGCGGGGAATAGGTTTGGCCATGGTGCGATTGTCAGGCCAGCGCGCTCGCCAGCAAATCGGCCTGTGCCTGCAGGGCCTGCGCCAGCGGGGCTTCGAGGCGCTCGCCCAACACCAGGTGCAGCTCGACATAGACCTCGTCCAGCAGGCGCCGGGCTGCCACGCCGGGGTATTTCTGGCGCGCGAACGCCGCCGGCATCACCGTGCAACCGCGGCCGGCGGCAATTTGCGCAATCGTCGCCGAGGTGCCGGGCGCGTCGAGTTCGCGCGCGGGCTTGAAGCCGGCGGCATCGTAGAGCCGCTGGAAATGCGTCCAGAGGGCCGGATTCTGCTGCTTGCGAAAGCGCAGAAAGGCCGGCAGCGCCTCCAGCTCGCGCAGGCGCAGGGCACGCTTGCGCGCCAGCGCGCTGCTGGCCGGAATCATCGCCACATGGGCCAGCCGTGCAACGCGCTGGTGGCGCAGGCCCTGCAGCTCGTGCGGCATGGTGAGCAGGGCGGCGTCCAGCTCGTGGCGCTGCAGCAGGGCCAGCAGCTCGGGGCCCGGCCCCAGCACCGGCTCAAGCGGCGGCAGGCTGTCGCCCAGGCGCTGCTCCAGCTGCGCAAACGCGCTCATGTCCACCCACCAGGGCAGACCCAGGCGCAGCTTGGCGCGGGGCAGCGCCGCGGCGCTGCCAATGCTGCGCACCGCGGCTTCAAAGGCGGCCACGGCCTCGGCAAAGCGCTGGCGGGCCTGCTGCCCCGCCTCGGTCAGGCGCGTGCTATTGCCACGGCGCTCCAGCAGGGGCGTGCCCAGCGCCGCTTCGAGGGCGGCGATCTGGCGCGACAGCGGCGGTTGGGTGAGGTGCAGGCGCTCGGCGGCACGGCGGAAGTTCAGCTCTTCGGCCAGCACCAGGAAGTAGCGCAGCTGCCGGATGTCGATGCTGCGGTCTACGGGGCGATTCATGCCGTAAAGGTATCACCGAAAAGGCAATTCACAAGCGCCGCCGGCCTGCCCATCATGCCGCTCCTGGCCGCCGTGGGCGGCGATGCATGCATGCAGGGAGCAAGCGATGACCACACCTATCTCGATGCCGCGCCGCGGCTTCCTGGCCCTGGGCGCCTCCTGGGGCCTGGCCGGCTGCGGCGGTGGCGGCTCGGGCGGCGCCGACCCGCTGCCGGGCGCACCCGCCATCCAGGGCTTCGACGCCGTGGCCGGCAGCCCCCTGGTGGGCGAGCGCCAGCGCTTGCGGCCGCTGTTCAGTGGCGGCGAGGGGCGCATCGAACCCGATATCGGCCCGGTCACCAGCGGTGCCGAGGTGCAGACCCCGGTGCTGGACGGGCCGCGCCGCTACACCCTGGTGGTCGAAGCCGCGGGCCGGCCCACGGCGCGGCGCGAGCTGCTGCTGCCGGTGCGCTATCGCGAGCGCTATCAGCCGCTGGCGCTGCCCTTTGCCCTGCAGTACCACGCCGCCGTGCTGGCGGCGGATGGCGGCGTGCTGGTCATCGGCGGCTCGCGTGGCGAGCCCAGCCTGTCGAATGCGATCGACCGCTTCGCCCCCGCCACCGCGCGCTTCGAGCGCCTGGGTCAGATGCGCACCGGGCGCGCCCTGCACAGCGCCACGCGCCTGGCGAGCGGGCAGATCCTGGTGCTGGGTGGTCTGGCCAGCCTGGAGATCGGCGGCGTGGCCGAGCTGATCGACGAGCGCAGCGGCGCGGTGCAGGATGCCGGGCGGCCGCGCCAGCCCAGGGCGCGCCATGCCGCGCTGGCCCTGGCCGATGGCCGCGTGCTGGTGGCCGGCGGCCTGGGCCGCGACACGCTGGAGCTGTGGGATCCGCAGCAGCGCCAGTTCCGCCTGGTGGCCACGCGCATGCGCCATGTGCGCGAGTTCCCCAGCCTCACCCAGCTGGCCGATGGCCGCGTGCTGATCTTCGGCGGCTACCACGATGGGCCGGTCAATGTGACGGCGGAGCTGTTCGATCCGGCATCCGAAAGCTTGGCCCCGGTGGCCACCGCGCTGGACGAGCGGCGCCAGCTGCACGAGGCGCATCGCATGGCGGATGGCTCGGTGCTGATCCTGGGCGGCGAACGGATAGCGCCCGACGGCATCCGGCCGCTGGCCTCGGTGCTGCGCTACGACCCTGTGGCTGGCACGCTCGCCAGCGTGCCGGCGCTGGAGCAGGCGCGCACCCTGGTGCGCAGCGTGCGCACCGCGGGCGACGAGATCCGCCTGTTCGGCGGCCAGACCGAGGCCGATGCGGTGGCCGCGAGCGCCTGCCTCTACCGGCCCGGCCTGGGTGCGACGGCGCTGCCCGCCATGCCGGCGGCGCGCGCCTGGCACAGCGTGACGCGCCTGGCCGACGGCCGCATCCTCATCCTGGGCGGCGACGATGCCGACGGCGGGCCGGTGGCGGGCGCCCTGCTGTTTGACTGAGCCCAGAGCGTGTTTGCGATCCCGTCATCTCAGTGCCCGGCGAAATTCACCAGGGTGTGCAGGGGCAGGCCGGCGGCGCGCAGGCGCGCCGAGCCGCCGAGTTCGGGCAGGTCGACGATGGCGGCGCCCTCGATCACCGTGGCGCCCAGGCGCTGCAGCAGGCGCGCGCCGGCCAGCATGGTGCCGCCGGTGGCGATCAGGTCGTCGATCAGCACCACGCGGTCGCCGGGCTGCACCGCATCGGTATGCATCTCCACCGTGGCACTGCCGTACTCGAGCTCATAGGTTTCCTCCACCGTGGTGAAGGGCAGCTTGCCCTTCTTGCGGATCGGGATGAAGCCGACATTGAGCTCGTAGGCCAGCACCGAGCCGATGATGAAGCCGCGCGCATCCAGCCCGGCGATGGCGGCCGGCCGGGTGTCGAAATAGCGGTGCACGAACTGGTCGATCAGCACGCGGAACACGCGCGGGTTCGACAGCAGGGGCGTGATGTCACGGAACTGCACGCCGGCCGCGGGCCAGTCGGGCACGGTGCGGATGTGCTGCTTGATATAGGCGCTGGGGTCTTGCATGAGCCGATTGTCCGCCGGCAGTGGGGCCGCCAGCCAGCCCCCGGAAAAGTACCAATCGCCCGCGGCCGACCGCACCCTAGACTGGGTTCGCGCATGGCCGGAGTCATGCCAGGGAGCCCAGCGATGCCACAAGAACAAGTGCACGAGGCGGCCAAATCTGCGTCGCAGCGCATGGACGACGAGGCTTTCTTTGACGCCTTGGTCGGCCAGATCTATGCCGCGGCGGCCGGCCGCGTTCCTTGGGAGCAGCCGCTGCGCGTCATCGTCGACACGGTGGGTGCCTTCATCGCCCAGTTGGCGGGCTACGACCTGCGCCAGGGCGGCGTGGCATTCAGTCATGTTGCCGGCTACGCCACGCCTGAGGGGCACCTGGCCTATCTGCGCCACTACCATCGCCTGGACCCGCGCACGCCCTTGCTGCTGCACCGCGCCCAGGTCGATCACTGGGTGCACTGCCATGAGCTCGTGAGCGAGGAACAGGTCGCCCGCGACCCCTACTACCAGGAGTTCCTGATTCCCAACGGGGTGCGCTACTCCAGTGGCGTGAAGATCTTTCAGGACGAAGAACTGGCCGTGGTGCTGGCGGTGCAGCGCGGCGTTGGCCGCACGCCCTTGGAACCCGCCACGCTGCGCTGGCTGGACCGGCTGCGCGTGCACTTCGTCGAGGCCGTGGGCATCTACCGCCACGTGGCGGCCTTGCAGCAGCAGTCAGCGGGCGGCCAGGCCCTACTCGACATGCTGCCGCATCCGATGCTCCTGATCGATGCCTCGCGCGGCCTGCGCCACGGCAACGCCGCAGCGCAGCGCGAACTGGATGCGGCGCGCTGCGTGGTGCGGCGCAGCGGCCTGTTGGGTTGTCGTCGCCCGGACGACGACGTGGCGCTCAATGTGGCGCTGCACGAGCTGTTCCGCGGCCCGCCCAATGCCAGGCGCTATCTGCGCATCCGCCATGCCGACAGCGACGAGCCGGTGGGGCTGTGCCTGTCGCGGCTGGAGCCCGAGCAGGTGATGGGCGCCTTCGGGCCGCTGTCGCAGGCCATGGTGCTGCTGCACGACACGTCCAGACCCATGGCCCCCGATCCCTTTTTGATCGGCGAGGTGTTCGAGCTCACCCCGGCCGAGGCGCAGGTGGCGGTGCGCCTGGTGGAGGGCCGCAGCGTCGACGAGATTGCCGCCGAGCGCGGCGTGGCCGCGGGCACGGTACGCACCCAGGTGCGCACCCTGCTGGCCAAGACCGGCACCAACCGGCAGGTGGATCTGGTGCTGCGGCTGGCGCGGCTGGAGCGGTTTGGGGAGGCTCAGGGCGCGGCCTGAGCGGCGTTCGGGCGGGCGGTGCTGGCGCGGCGGCGACGCAGCATCAGACCCAGCGCGGCCAGGCCCGCCATCGCCATGGCCAGGCTCCGCGGTTCCGGCACCGGGCTGGTATTGACCAGCACATCGCCAGTCCGCACGGCTACGGCGTACATGCCGTTTTGCGGGTTGTTGATCCATTGATAGCCCTGGTTTGTATTGAAGAACCAGGCATCTCCCGGTCGTGTGCCGGACCAATAGTCGCCGGACTGCATGCTCCTGAAGTACGCGGTGTTGCTCAATCCATTGCCCGCCTGTGGGCCGTCACAGGTCATCGGGGTTCCGTCGGCGGGGCAGAACGACAGATTGCCCAGGGTCACGTAATAGAGCTGCGCCCACTCGCTGTAGGCACCGTCCACCTGGGTCTGCACGTTGTAGCCGCAATCGGTGCCGCCATAGCTCCACTCACAGCCCGGCGTGCCGCTGTCGATGATGCTTGGCAGGCGCCAATCGGAGTAGCCCCCGGTCGTCAGCCCGTCGGCCCAGGCCGCAGCGGCGTCCCAGGTCTGCGCGCCTTGTTGCTGGTTCATATTGGCCAGCCAGGTGACGTTCATCGTGGTGTCGTAGAAGAACGCCGCGCTTGCGTCGCTCAAGTCCACGGCCTTGCCGTCGATGTCCCTGGCCTTCAGCGTGGTTTCCCATGTGCCCTGCCCGGGTACGGGCGCAGCCAGGGCGGGCGCGACGGCGGTGGCGCCCAACAGGGCGGCCAGCAGGGTGAGTTTCTTGGCGCCTCGGCCAGTAGCGCGGCGTCGGCCACCCACGCCCACTGCGGCCAGCAGGGCCAGGCCGGTCAGCGCCAGGCTGGCGGGTTCTGGGACGGTGCCATTGGCAACTTGCTTGTGCAGCAGGAAGGAGATCGTCTGGCCAGTAGCTGAGTTGCCCCAGCCCGTGACGTAGCCGTTGTCGCCAAGGAAGGCATAGGAGACGTCCGCGATGCCGAGTCCGGCCACCAGATCATCGATGTTCAGCAGTTGGCCCATGTCGAAAAGGAAGTAGTCCCATTCGTTATCACCGCTCGTGAGCGATTGGCCCAGTACCTGACCGAGGTTGTTGATCTTGTGGGCATACGAATTTGTGCCGCCCAGCGTGCCCAAGTCCTGCATTAGTCCATTGCTACGAAGGAAAGCATGCGTCTCGTTGTTAGCCGTGCTGGCATTTCCGACGATTTGTCCAAGATCGTTGAGGCCGGTAGCGGCCGAGTAGGCTCCGCCGAAGGTCCCCAAGTCCTGCATTGCTCCGTTCTCGTGCAGAAACGCATGTGAACCGGCACCATTGCTCGTGTCCGCGTAGCCAACCGCCTGACCAATGTTGTTCACGTCCATGGCATATGAGTTTGAGCCTCCCAGTGTCCCGAGATCGCTCATTGCGCCGTCTTTGAAAGTGAAGGCACGCCCCCCGACATTGCCAGCGGTACGCGACCAACCAACCACTGTTCCCTGGTCATTGATAGCGTTCGCGTAGGTATCGCTGCCGCCAAGCGTTCCGAGGTCTTGCGTGATGCCATTGCTGTAGACAAATGAGTGCGTGGTGGCGCTTGCCGTACTGGAATGGCCGAACACCTGTCCTTGCGCATTGATGCCACGGGCATACGAGTAGCTGCCGCCCAGGGTTCCGAGGTCCGTCATCACGCCGTTGCTGAAGAGGTAGGCGTGGGAACCGCCCGCCAGATTCACGGTTCCAGCAATCTGCCCTTGATCGTTGATTGCGCTCCCGCTAGCGGCGGTGCCTCCAAAAGTACCAAGATCCTGGGTGAGTCCATTGCCATGAACGAACGCCCGAGTGTTAACGCCATTCGATGGATGCGCGCCACCGGTGACCTGACCTTGGCCGTTGACGGCATGGGCCCAGGTGTGGTCGCCCCCCTGTCCGCCAACCTGGCTGGCCAGCCACGGCCCAGCCTGCGTAGCGGGTGTAATGGCGAGACTGGTGAGCATGGCGATGAAGGCACTGGTGCGCATGGGAGTCTCCGGTAGCTGCCTGTCGATTCCAGGTGCAGCGGATTCTCCGAAGCTCGCCTTGGGCCGGCATCTACAAAATTGCAGAGCAGGCCTCCTACATTCAGGGGGGCGGCGATGAGCCCGAGGTTCAGGCGAAGCTTGCTTCACACACCATCTTCGCCCGCCCGCCCTGCTTGGCCTTGTAGAGCGCCGCATCGGCGGCCTCGAGCAGGCTTTGCGCCGCCACCTGGCTGTGCCCCAGCCGCGCCGCCACGCCGATGCTGAGGCTCAGCGTGGGTCGCACCGGCGAGGCCTCGTGCTCGATCGCGGCTAGGCGCAGGCTGTCGAGGCAGCGCTGTGCCACCACCTGGGCGCCGGCCAGGTCGGTGTCGACCAGCAGCACCACGAACTCCTCGCCGCCATAACGGCACACCGACTCACCCCCCCGGCCCACGCAGGAGCGCAGCAGGGTGGCGACGCGGCGCAGCGCGTCGTCGCCCGCGACATGGCCGTAGCGGTCGTTGTATTGCTTGAAGTGGTCGATGTCCACCAGCAGAATGGCCAGCGGCTGGCCCGAGCGGGCGCTGCGCAGCCATTCCTGCTGCAGGGCCTGGTCGAACAGGCGGCGGTTGCCCACGCCGGTGAGACCGTCGGTGGTGGACTGGCGCGCCAGCAACTCGTTAGCGCGCTTCAGGCGCAGCTCCTGGCGCTTGCGCTCGCTGAAGTCGGTGACGATGCAGACGAACAGATGGGTGGTGGCGGTGCGCACCTCGGCCATGGTGAGCTGCAGCGAGAGCTCCTCGCCGCTGCGGTGGCGCGCGCTCACCTCGCGCGGCTGGCCCAGCAGCGACTGCGGTGCCAGCTCGCTGGGGCCGCCGCTGAACAGCATGC
>Ga0208398_100428_pt1 | contig 29047 bp, 20 predicted proteins | sample LakWasMe79_HOW10_2_FD_183905 | JGI IMG/M metagenome (GOLD analysis project Ga0208398, IMG submission 183905) | Freshwater sediment methanotrophic microbial communities from Lake Washington under simulated oxygen tension - Sediment Metagenome... | ecosystem: Environmental > Aquatic > Freshwater >...
GCACCCTGGTTCCAGGCCGCCATGGCGCTGGTGGGCAACAGGCCGGCGGCGGCCATCAGGCCCGCCACGGTGGCGCTACGCGCCAGCATTTCACGACGATTGAGCATGGTCAACACTCCAGGATAAGGAAAGGATCGTAGGCGTGCGGCAAGCTGCAAGCCCATGGGTGAACACCCTGCAAAGCGCCCACGGCGGGCTCCGGCAGGACAGGAACGGGTTTCACTTCTTGGCACCCTCGGCGAGCCACTGCGCAATCGCCTTGGCGTCGTCCTCCGACAGGGTCTGCGGCGGCATCGGCACCTGGCCCCAGACACCGCTGCCGCCCGCCCGTATCTTGCCGCCCAGATAGGCCACCGCGTCGGCGCGGGCGCCATGCTTGCCGGCGATATCGCGGAATGACGGACCGACGATCTTGTTGTCCACGCCGTGGCAGGCGACGCAGCCGTTGCGCTGCAGCAGGCCCAGCGCCTGCGGGGCGGCTGCGACGGCCGTGGCCACCACGGGGGACGTCATCGCCACCGCCGTGGCCCGGGCCGTCCCCACCGGCGCCGGGTTGGACGGCCGGGTGGTGTCGGCGCCACGCTGTGGTCCGACCAGACGGTTCTGTTCGGCCAGGTTGCCGTGCGCGTTGCGGGCGAAGTCGGGCAGGAAGGACGCCACCTTGGCCTCGGTGCCGCAATCCTTCATGCAGGTTGAGCCCTGCACGTCGGGCTTGGTGGTGCCACCGAACTCGTTGCCCGGCCACATCGCATGCCGGGTCGTCATGCCGTTGCGGTTGGGCAGCAGCTGCTGCACCTCGGCCATGTTGCGGTCGGACAGCGTGAAGTTGTCGGGCAGCACACCGGCCATGTTCAACAGGTAGGCGGTGACGGCGTAGACCTCCTCGGTGCTGAGCGACTTGGGCGCGGTCCAGGGCATGGCGCGGTTGATGAAGTCCCACAGCGTCGACACGGTCGACAGCTTCATCATCGCGGTGCGGCCCGGGAAGCCACTGTCGGTCAGCCGCGCGGCGTGGCCGGTCTTGATGTCGTCCTTGGTGGTGCCGCCCACCAGCGGGCTGAACACCTCACCCGACTCGCCGAAGATACCGTGGCAGCTGGCGCACTTGCCTTCCCAGACGTCCTGGCCCTTGGCCACCGAGCCGGCGCCCTTGGGCAGGCCCTTGAAGTCGGGCCGCACGTCGATGTTCCAGGCGGCGATCTCGCTGGGTGTGGCGGCGCGGCCGATGCCCTCGTACACCGGTGCCACCGGCGCGGCGCCGGCCGGTGCGGGCTTGGCGGCCCAGCCCGGCGTGGCCAGGCACAGTACAGCGGTCAGTGCCGCGACCAGATCACGACAGCTGGACATTCTTCACCTCGCCGTTGGCTTCCACCAGCCAGGTCTGGATGGCGTTGTTGTGGTAGATCGAGCGCGAGCCGCGCACCGCGCGCAGCTGGCGGTAGGTGGCCTGCACCTGCCCGGTCTCGTCGGTGGCGCGGCTCTGGATCAGGGCCGGCCGGCCGTCCCAGACCCAATCCAGATTGAAACGGGTCAGGGCCTTGGACAGCACCGGGGTTTCCAACCGCGCCGGGCGCCAGTTGCGGCCGCCGTCGACCGAAACGTCCACCTGGCGGATCTTGCCGCGGCCCGACCACGCCAGGCCGCTGATGTTGTAGAAGCCCTTGTCCAGCAGCACCTGGCCACCCGACGGTGTGGTGACCACGCTCTTGACCTCCATGAGGCTGGTGTACTGGCGCTGCTGGCCGTCGGGCATCAGGTCGGCATAACCCAACACCTCGTCCTTGGTGGCGAAAGGCTGGTCGCCGACCTTGATGCGGCGCAGGTACTTGACCCAGCTGACACCTTGCACACCCGGCACCACCAGGCGCAGCGGGTAGCCCTGGGCCGGCCGCAGCATCTCGCCGTTCTGTCCCCAGGCCAGCAGCACCTCGCCGCTCTCGATCAGCGACATCGGGATGGTGCGCGTCATGCCCGAGCCGTCGGCGCCCTCGGCCAGCACGAAGCGGCCACGCTTGGCGTCCACACCGCACATCTCCAGCACGGTCCGCAGCGGCACGCCGGTGAACTCGCTGCACGACAGCATGCCGTGGGTGTACTGCACCGTGGGCACCGCGACGTTGGCCCACTCCATGCTGCTGTTGGCACCGCACTCGACGAAGTGAAAGCGCGACACCGACGGCAGCCGCATCAGCTCGTCCATCGTGAACACATGCGGCTTCTTCAGCAGCATGGCGTCGTCGGCGTGCACCATCAGGCGGTGCTTGGACGGGCCGATGTCGTACCAGCCCTGGTGGTGGCGCTCGAAGTGCAGACCGCTGGGCGTGACGATGCCGAACAGCGACTGCAGCGGCGCAAACGCCACCGAGGCCTGGGTGGTCTGCGACAGGCCCGGGCTCTGGCGGCGCTGCACATTGGCCTCGAACTTCGACGGCTTGCCATAAGGCTCGACACCCACGCCCTGGCCCAGCGTCTTGCTGTGCTCGGGCAGGGTCAGGATGTTCGGATCGCCGCCTTCGGTGGGCAGCGGATTGGCCTGTGCGCGGGCCGCGCCAGCGGCACCCACCGCGGCCGTGGCGGCAGCGGCCGAAAAGGCGCGCCGGATGAAGTCGCGCCGGCCCTGGCGCGCCTCGGCCTGCACGGTCTGGATGCCGGCGGCATCCAGGTAGTTTTCCGGCGCCTTGAGCAGGCGGCCAGACATCGCGGCAGCGCGCGAAGTCGTTTCGTCATCGGTCGGCACGGACTCTCCTCGGAACCTTCGAAGTCGGCGGGATCGGGCCGTTCAGGTGCCCAATCCCTGCGTGGTCATCCACTGGGCCAGCGGGCCCAGCCGATCACCGGCAATGCGGTACAGCACATGCGCTCCGTCGCGGCGCCTGCTGAGCAGGCCGCTGCGGTAGAGCACCGCCAGGTGATGCGACAGGTTGGGCTGGCTGGCACCCACCCGCTCGATCAACTGGCTGACGTTCTTCTCGCCGTCGAACAGCTCACGGACGATCTGCAACCGGATGCGGGTGGACAGCAGCGCGAACAACTCTGCAGCGCGCTCGAAGACCCGGTCCTGTTCTGGAGAATCCACTGATCCGCCTATTGCGATATAAGCACATGACAATATTATGCCAGTGAAGCTGACACGGAACTGGTGAAAACACTGATTCGATGCGCAATCAAGCCAGCGCGGCGCACCCGGGAGCGGGTCTGCCAGAAGAGACAGGCGAGACAGGCCGTCCAGCAGCGCGATCAACTCGCCCGGCACGCCATGGGCAGATCGACCCCGCCTTTCCAACCAACACTCCAGGCGCGAGGCCCACGGTGCCCTGGCACCGATGTCAGGGCTGCACCTGGCGCAGCGTCTGCAGCAACATGCGGTGAAGGCTGTCCACCGCCTTCGACCCCCGCGAAGCGGGGCTGCGGTAGACGGCCACCTGCATCGGCTCGAGCGGGCCCAGGCCTTGCGCGCGCCCCAGAACCTGCAGGTGGTCCGGCGCACTGCATTGCGTCAATGCCGCGATGGCGAGCCCGCTTTCGACCGCAGCGATCTGCCCCGCCAGGCTGGAACTGTTGTACACGACCTTGTAGGCGCGCCCCTGCATCGCCAGCGATTGGACCGCGCTTCGCCGACCCAGGCTGGCCGCTTCATAAACGGCAATCGGCAGCGGATCACGGTTCCACACGTCGAACTGCACCGAGCCGACCCAGACCATGGGTTCGTAGAACAACAAGGTGCCGCGCCGTGCGTGATCTCGCGAGACCAGGGCCAGGTCGAGATCACCCTGGGCCACACGCGGGATCAGCGATGTCGACTGCTCGCAGTCCAGTTGGATCTCGACCCCACCATGGCGAGGCGCGAAGCGCCTGAGGACAGGCGTCAGGTACTTGCGCGCATAGTCATCAGGCACGCCCAGCCTCACCAGACCGGAGACAGCCTCAACCTGCAGGGCAGCCTGGGCCTCGGCGTGGAGGTCCAGCATGCGCCGCGCATAGCCCAGCAGCGTCTGCCCTTCATGGGTGAGCTGCAGTTGTCGCGGCCCACGCACGAGGAGCTGGCAGCCGGTGGCCGACTCCAGCTTCTTCAGCTGCATGCTCACCGCGGACTGCGAGCGATGGATCTCGGAGGCGGCACTGGAGAGCGTGCCCGCATCGATCGCGGCGACAAAGCTTTTCAACCAGTCGATCTGCAGGTCGGGCATGAATTCGATTATCGAATGGCTTGCAGATGAATTTTCCGCTTTTCACCTTGTCTGGCCTGCACCACAGTGCGGCCATCATGCGCACGCTGACCACCCTCTCCACCAACCCTGCCTGGTCCGGACCGACCGCGTCCCCGTCGGCCGTGCCCAGCCAACTCGACGCCCGCGCGGCCGGCGTCATGACGCTGTTGTGCCTGATCTGGAGCCTGCAGCAGATCTCGCTGAAGGCCGTCGCCCCCCTGGCCAGCCCTATGCTGATGGTGGCCCTGCGCTCGGCCGTCGCGCTGCTGCTGCTGGCACTGGTGATGCGCCACCGTGGTGAAGTGCCGACTCCCGGGCGCTGGAAGGCAGGCGGGGTTGTCGGTGCGCTCTTCGGCCTGGAATACCTGTTGGTGACCGAGGCGCTGCGCCTGACCGGCGCTTCGCACGTCGTCGTCTTCCTCTACACCGCGCCCATCTTCGCCGCGCTGGGCTTGCACTGGCGCCTGCCGGCGGAACGGCTCGGTACCCAGCAGGTGGCCGGCATCGGCCTGGCCTTCGCGGGCATCGCGCTGGCCTTCCTCGGCGGTGACAGCGTGGCCTCGCGCGGCGCTCACCCCGCGGTCCTGCTGGGCGACGGCCTGGCGCTGCTGGCTGGCGCCGCCTGGGGCGCCACCACGGTCACGATCCGCTGCTCGCGTCTGGCCTGCGCGCCGGCCACCGAGACCCTGTTGTATCAACTGCTGGGCGCCTTCGTCCTGCTGCTGCCGGCCGCCAGACTGACCGGCCAGTGGCACTTCGAGCCGACGCCGGTCGTCTGGTTGCACCTGAGCTTCCAGAGCCTGGTCGTGTCCTTGGCGAGCTTTCTGGCCTGGTGCTGGCTGCTGCGCCGCTACCTGGCCTCCCGGCTCGGTGTGTTCTCGTTCCTCACCCCGCTGTTCGGCGTGGTCCTGGGTGTTCGGCTCTTGGGAGAGTCACTCGAGGCGCCCTTCATCACCGGCAGCGTGCTGGTGCTGGCCGGCATCGGGCTGGTCAGTGGCCGACCGATGTTTGCGCGTGGCCACGGCAGTTCTTGAGCCCTTCGATCCGATGGATGGACCGCTGGCCTGCCCGCCGCGGGCCAGGCCACCGGCCCCTGGCTCAAAGCGCGTTGACGATGCGCGAGAACAGGTGGCGGAACTCGCGGTCGGTTTCCCCCCCGAAGCCGGGATCGGCATTGGCCACAAAGGCCGCATCGATCTCCGCCCAGTCTTGCGGCAGCAGGTGCTGCTGCGCGGCCGGCAGGATCACCCCCTCTTCACGCCCCAGGTGGTCCCACAGGAACCGGGCGTAGTGCTGCACGGCGTCCTCCAGCGCCCGCGTAGCGGCCAGGCGGCCGGTGTCGTCGGGGGCAGCGGCCAGCGTGTCGATCCGGGTGGCCAGGTCGGCCACCCACTCGGCATCGCGCTGGTGCTGCCGCTCCAGTTCATCCAGCTCGGCGTGGCAGCGGGTGGTGCGTTCACGCAGCAGGCGGAACAGGTGCTGCTCCTCCTTGGGATGGTGCTGCAGCAGCGGAAACTGCTGCACGTAACGCAGCACCGCGCGCATCGCCGCGGGGTCGACCGCGGCGTCGCCGTGGCGGGCCGCGGCCAGGGCCTGCAACCAGGCGTGCATCACCGCCGCCAGCGAGCGGTGTTCGTCACGGATGATGCCGATGGCACGTGGCGCAGTGGCCGGCTCGCCGGTGGACGACACCAGCACCGGCAGGCCCGCGTTCATCAGCACCGACAGCGTGTCCGAGGCGAAGGCCATGCCCAGCCTGCCGCGATGACCGTGAGAGGCCATGAAGATCAGGTCGCAGCGCGCCGCCCGGGCGGCGTCGACGATGGCCTGCGCCGGCCGGTCGTGCTCCGCGTGTCGGGCGTCGCAGGGCACGCCCAGCGCGCGGGCGGCCGCCTCGGCCTTGGCCAGCAGTTCGCGCGCCTTGCCTGCCACCGCATAGTCGTATTCCCGGGGAGCCACCGCCCGCAACACCGCGGCATCCCCCCCCAGCGCCGCCGTATCGGCCACGGCATGGAAGAAGGTGATGCGGGCGCCCAGCGCGCGGGCCAGGGCCACGGCGTTGCCAACCACCGCCACCGACAGGTCGGTGCCGTCGATGGGTACGAGCAGATGGCGGTACATGGTGGTCTCCCCGGATCGATGAGGCTTCATGCTAGTCAGACAGGGCCGGGCCGACCCCACTCCCCGCGGGGGGGCAAGCCCCGACCTCGGCCGGCACCCGTCGCCTTTACCATGGCTCAAACCCGGCGTGCGCCGGTGAAGATTGCCCGTGGCCACCGCCTTCCCGCCCCCCTCCGCCCCGACCGGCCTGCCCGACGACCTGTTGCTGAAGGTGACGCCGCCGCGCGTGCTGCGCCAGCTGCTGGCCCGCGCCCGGCTGGCGGCCGACGGTGGCCGTGACGGCGACACGCCGGTGGCCCTGGTGCAGGCGCCGGCCGGCTTCGGCAAGACCTCGCTGCTGGCCCAGTGGCGACGCGAGCACTTGGCCCAGGGCCGCGTGGTCGCCTGGCTGTCGGCCCAGCCGCAGGACAACACCACCCGCCTGGTGCAGGGCCTGGCCCTGGCAGTGCGGGTGGGCGCTGGTCGCCCCGGTTTCGGCCACACCTTGCTTGAAGCGCAGGCGCCACCCGGGCTGGAGGGCATCACGCTGTGGCTGGCCGAGCTGGCCCAGTCCGCGATGGACACGGTGCTCGTCATCGACGAGGCCGACCGCCTGCCCGAGTCCACCCGCGAAGCCCTGGCCTACCTGTTGCGCAACACCCCGCCCAATCTGCGGGTGGTGGTGGCAGCGCGTGCGGACTGCCAGCTCGGCATCGACGACCTGATCGCCTACGGCCTGTGCCGGGTGGTGGGTCCGGCGCAACTGCGCTTCCAGCTCGACGAGACGCTGGCTTTGGTGCGCGCCCGCTTCGGCCAGCGCACCGACCGCGATGACGCTGCGCGCCTGCACGAGCTGACCGAGGGCTGGCCGCTGGGCCTGCAACTGGCGCTGTCGGTGATGGCCGCCGGGAGCGACCCTCGCAGCGAGATCGCCGCGATGGTGGCCCAGGGCGGCGCCCTGCGTGACCGATTTGTGCACCTGCTGCTGGCCAATCTGGCGCCGGACGACACCGGCTTCCTCACCCGCATCGCACTGCTCGACCACCTGCACCCGGCCCTGTGCGCCCACGTCACGCAGGACGACGCCGCCGGCGAACGCCTGGCCCGGCTCGCGCGCGACACTCCGGTGCTGGCTGCCGGCGAGGCCAGCGACTGGCTGCGCCTGCACACACTGGCGCGCGACGAACTGCGCCACCGTTTTGCGCGGCTGCCGCCCGACGAGCAGGCGGCGCTGCAGGCCCGCGCCGCCGCCTGGCTGGCCGAACACGGCTTGCTGGAAGACGCGGCCCGCCATGCCCTGGCCGCCGGCCAGCGCGAGACCGCCTATGACCTGGCGGAACGCAGCCTGTACGAATCCCTGATGTCGCGTGGCCGGCAGGACGCGGTGCTGGATTGGCTGGCCCACCTGCCAGCGGATGCGCTGGACTGCCGGCCCCGCCTGCTGCTGGCCGCCGCCTGGTCGCTGGCGCTGAGCGAGCGCCACGACGAGGCCGCCCGCTACATCGACCGGCTGCTCGCACTGCCCGGCGACGACGCCGCCTTGCGCTGCGAATGTGCGCTGATCCAGAGCGGCGCGGCCATCTATGCCGATGACCCCGACCGGTTTGCCGCGCTGCACGACCCCTGGGCCCAGGCGCCACCGCTGGTCGACCCCCTGCTGCTGCAGGTGCACGCCAACCGCTCGGCCTTCCGCACCCTGCTGGAGGGTCAGCCGGCGCTGGCCCGGCGGCGGCTGCAGCAGGCGCCGCGCGGCGAATCCGGCGCGGCCAGCGCCTACCTGTCACGCTGGGCCGACTTCGTCGCCGGCCTGAGCTACCTGTGGGAAGGCCAGGTGCTGCTGGCCGAGCAGCTGCTGCGGCCCACGTTGGCCCGCGCCGAAGCAGAGCTCGGCCGGCGCAGCCCCTTTACCTGCATGCTGGCGGCCGTGCTCGCCGCGGCGCTGTGGGAGCGCCAGCAGCCCGACGAGGTGGCCGCGCTGCTGGCCAACCGGCTCGACGTGCTGGAACGTGGTGCGCTGCCCGAGGCGGTGCTGCTGGGCTTTCGCACGATGGCCCGGGTGGCCGGCGCCGAGGGTGCCGAGCACCGTGCCCTGGCGCTGCTGGCCGCGCTGGATGCCGTGGGCGTGGCGCGCCGGCTGCCCCGCCTGCGCGTCGCCAGCCTGGCCGACCAGGTGCGGCTGCATGCACGGCGCTTCCGCGTCGAGACCTGCCGTGCGCTCTGCCAGCAGATCGATGCCCTGCTGGCCGAACCCGACACGCCCGGTGGCCGACTGTGGCGTCATCCCGTGGCCCTGCTGCGCGAGGTGGCCCAGGGTCACGCCGCCATCGCGGCGCAGGACTGGCGCCGGGCGGCCGATGCCCTGGCGCGTGCCGGCGCGGGCGCCCAGGCCGTGCACATGGGCCGGCTGCACATCGAGATGCTGGCCTTGCGCGCCTGGGTGCTTGACCGGCTGGGTGAACCGGCCTTGCCGCTGCTGCGCGAGGCCGCCGATCTGGCCGCCACCTACGGCCTGCTGCGGGTCTTCGACGATGCGCACCCGGCGCTGGGTGACTGGGCCCGCCAGGCCTTGCCCGGCCTGGGCGGCGCCGCACCCCGGCCTGGCGCCAGCGGTTCCGGCCCGGACCCGCTGGCGGCACCCCTTCGTGTGCCCCAGGCGCCACTGCCCAAGGCGAAGTCCACCCCCAGCATGGTGCTGACCCCCAAGGAGCGCGAGGTGCTGGAACTGGCCGCGCGCAACCTCTCCAACAAGGAGATCGGCCTGGCGATGCAGGTGGGTGAAGAAACCATCAAGTGGCACATGAAAAACCTGTTTGCCAAGCTGGATGCCGGCACACGCAAGCAGGTGGTGCAGCGCGCGCGCATCCTCGGGTTGCTCGAGTCCGAAGCCTGAACCTGCCGCCGGCTGGCCAACCGCCGGTCACCGGCCGGCCCGTCATCTGCAGGCCATCAGTCCACCCCCCCTCCACGATGGGGGGGCCCGCCCGGGGGGCGGTCTCTAAGCTTGCCTCATTCGAACGGAGACAAGCCATGAGCACCGCCCCCCCCGAAGCGCCGGCCATCGTGCGCGCCACCTCGCTGCCGGACTCGATCAAGGTCGAGCCGCTGACCTGCGCCATCGGCGCCCAGCTCAGCCACGTGAACCTCGGCGTGGCTTCGCGCGACCCGGCGCTGATCGCCGAGTTGCGCGCCCTGCTGCTCAAGCACCGTGTGCTGTTCTTCCGCGACCAGGACATCAGCCGTGCCGAGCATGTCGCCTTCGCCCGCCACTTCGGCGAGTTGGAGGACCACCCGGTGGCCGGCAGCGACCCCGAGCACCCTGGCTTGGTGCGCATCTACAAGTCACCCGAGCAGCCCAATGACCGCTACGAAAACGCCTGGCACACCGACGCCACCTGGCGCGAGAAACCACCCTTCGGCTGCGTGCTGCGCTGTGTGGAATGCCCGCCGGTGGGCGGCGACACGATGTGGGCCAACATGGTGCTGGCCTACGAGCGCCTGCCCACGGCCATCCAGTCGCAGATCGCCGGGCTGCGTGCCCGTCACAGCATCGAGGCCAGCTTCGGCGCGGCCATGCCCATCGACAAGCGCCTGGCGCTGAAGGCCCAGTTCCCCGATGCCGAGCACCCGGTGGTGCGAACCCACCCCGAGACGGGCGAGAAGATCCTCTTCGTCAACGCCTTCACGACCCACTTCACCAACTTTCACACCGCCGAGCATGTGCGCGTGGGCCAGGACTACACCCACGGTGCGAGCGACCTGCTGCGCACCCTGATCAGTCAGGCGTTCATTCCCGAGTACCAGGTGCGCTGGCGCTGGCAGCCCAACTCGATGGCCATGTGGGACAACCGCTCGACCCAGCACTACGCGGTGATGGACTACCCGCCCTGCCACCGAAAGATGGAACGCGCCGGAATCGTCGGCGAGGCCACCTACTGACCCCCTCCTCCAACCCCCAAGGACGACAGGACTTCCCATGAACTTCCTCGACGGCTCGCTGTTCCCCGAAAACCAGGACAAGCTGATCATCACCGCCGCGCCTTTCGGCCCCGAGTGGATGCCCTCGGACTTCCCCGAGGACATCCCGGTGACGATGCAGGCGCAGATCCAGAAGGCCGTGGACTGCTACAACGCCGGCGCCTCGGTGCTGCACCTGCACGTGCGTGAGCTCGACGGCAAGGGCAGCAAGCGCCTGTCCATGTTCAACCAGCTGATCGCCGGCGTGCGCGCCGCGGTGCCCGAGATGGTGATCCAGGTCGGCGGCTCGATCAGCTTCGCGCCGGAGACCGAGGGCGCGACGGCGAAGTGGCTGTCGGACGACACCCGCCACATGCTGGCCGATCTCGACCCCAAGCCCGACCAGGTGACGGTGACGGTCAACACCACCCAGATGAACGTGCTCGAACACATGGACGAGCGCGACATCGTGGGCACCACGCTGGCCACGCCCGAAGGCCGCCGCGCCTACTCCGAGATGATCGTGCCGTCGGGCCCTTCGTTCATCGAGGAGCATGTGCGCCGCCTCAGCGCCGCCGGCATCCAGAGCGCTTTCCAGTTCTACAACCTCAACAGCTACGAGACGGTGGAGCGCCTGGTGCGCCGCGGCATCTACAAGGGCCCGCTGGTGATGAACTGGGTGGCCATCAGCGGCGGCATGGACGCGCCCAACGTCTACAACCTGGCCAATTTCCTGCGCGCCATCCCCGACGGCTCGGTGCTGACCGTGGAGAGCAGCATGCGCAATGTGCTGCCGATCAACATGATGGGCATGGCCATGGGCCTGCACGTGCGCTGCGGCATCGAGGACAACCTCTGGAACCAGTCGCGCACCGAGCGCATGAGCACCGTGCAGCAGATCGAGCAGCTGGTGCGCATCGCCCGCGAGTTCGGCCGCGAGGTCGCCAGCGGGCAGGAAGCACGCAGGATCTGCAAGATCGGCGTGTTCTACGACAGCGTCGAGCAGACCCTGGCCGCCAATGGCCTGGCGCCCAACCCGCGGGGCGGCCAGCAGGGTTTCCTGCGCAAGGCGGCCTGAGGACCACGGTCATGCCCTGCCCGCCCACGGTGCTGATCGTGCCCGGCCTGCGTGACGCGGTGGCCGGGCACTGGCAGACCTTGCTGGCCGAACGCCTGCGCCGTCAAGGCCGCCCGGTGGCCGAGGTGCCGCCCATGGGCCGTGCCGACCTGGACTGCGTGGCCCGCGTCGCGGCCGTCGAAGCCGTGGCGCAGGCGGTGACAGGCCCACTGGTCATCGTCGCCCACAGCGCCGGCTGCCTGGCGGTCGTGCACTGGGCCCGCCACACGCAGCGCGTGGTACACGGCGCGCTGCTGGCGGTGCCGCCGGACTTCGACACGCCGATGCCCACCGGCTACCCCGGCATCGACGCACTGCATGCGGCCGGCTGGCTGCCCGTGCCACGCCATCCGCTGCCCTGGCGCAGCACCGTGGCGGCCAGCCAGGACGATCCCCTGGCCAGCTTCGACCGCGTCGCCGGACTGGCCCGCGACTGGCGTGCCGAGCTGGTCGACCTGGGTGCGGTGGGCCACCTGAACCCGGCCTCCGGCCACGGCGACTGGCCGCGGGCGGACGACTTCATCGCGGCGCTGTCGGCGCCGCACTGACCCCGCCAACCCGGCATGACATGCCGCCTGCATCGGGCGGCCGAGGAGACCCATCCATGGCCAAGGCCATCCGCTTCCGCCAGACTGGCGGCCCCGAGGTGCTGACGCTCGAAACCGTCGAGGTCGGTGCGCCTGGCCCCGGCCAGGCACGCGTGCGCCACAGCTTCGTGGCGGTGAACTTCATCGACATCTACTTCCGCACCGGCCGCTACCCCCATCCGCTGCCGGCCGGTCTGGGCAGCGACGCCGTCGGCGTCGTCGAGGCGGTGGGCGACGGCGTCAGCTGCGTCAAGCCCGGCGACCGCGTCGGCTACCTGCTCGGCCCGCAAGGCGCCTACAGCGACCTGCGCCTGATGCCCGCGGACGTGCTGATCCCGCTGCCCGACGGCATCAGCGACCGCACCGCGGCCACGCTGATGATGAAAGGCCTGACGGCGCAGTACCTGTTCCGCCAGGTCTACCCGCTGCAAGGCGACGAGACCATCCTGTACCACGCGGCGGCCGGTGGCGTCGGCCTGGTGGCCTGCCAGTGGGCGCGGGCGTTGGGCGTGACGATGATCGGCACCGTCAGCACCGAGGCCAAGGCCGAGGTCGCGCGGGCCCATGGCTGCGCCCACACCATCGTCACCGGTGGCTGGTCGCCCGACGAGCTGGCCCGCGAGATCCCGAAGCGCGTGCGCGAGCTCACCGGTGGCCAAGGGGTGCCGGTGGTCTACGACTCGGTCGGCAAGGACACGCTGATGGCCTCTCTGGACAGCCTGCAGCCACGCGGCAGCCTGGTCAGCAACGGCACGGCCTCGGGGCCGGTGCTGATCGACACCACGCTGCTGGCGATGAAGGGCTCGCTGTGGGTCACCCGCCCGGCGATGGTGCACTACGCGACGCCGCGCCCGCAGATGCTGGCGATGGCCGACGAGCTGTTCCAGCACGTGCTGGCCGGCCGCATCCGCGGCGAGCCGCAGCAGGTGTTCACGCTGGACCAAGCCGCCCTGGCACACCGTGCGCTCGAGTCGCGCCAGACCACCGGCGCCACGGTGCTGGTGCCCTGATCGGCACCGGCCTCGGACAACCCCAGACACCTCGACGGCACCAGGAGAAGACCCGACCATGGACCTGCATGCAATGGAAACGGCCCGGGCACAGGACGGCTACCTGTTCAGCCGCGGCCAGGCCTGGTTCGCGTTCGCCATGACGCTGGGGCTGATGGTCTTCGACTACGTTGACCGCCAGATCATCGTCTCGCTGTTCCCCTACCTCAAGGCCGAGTGGGGCCTGTCGGACAAGCAGCTGGGTGCGCTGGTGTCGGTGGTGTCGGTCACCGTGGCGCTGGGGGCCTTGCCGGTGGCGCTGTTTGCCGACCGCGTCAGCCGGGTGCGCAGCATCGTCGTGATGGCCACCGTCTGGAGCCTGGCCACGCTGTCGTGCATGGCCGCACGGGGCTACGGCCCGCTGCTGGCCGCGCGTGCCGCCGTGGGCCTGGGCGAAGCCGGCTACGGCGCGGTGGGCGCGGCGCTGATCGCGAGCCACTTTCCAGGTCGCATGCGTGGCGCGCTGCTGGCATGCTTCTTCGCGTCCGCCTCGGTGGGCTCGGTGCTGGGCGTGATGCTGGGCGGCCTGATCGCGGCAACCTGGGGCTGGCAGGCGGCTTTCGGCGTCGTCGGCGCGCCCGGCCTGCTGCTGGCACTGCTGTACCTCAAGGTGCGCGATTACCGCACCGTCGAACTCACGCCGGCGCTGGACGCCAAGCGCCAGTCGCTGGGCCAGGCGGTGGCGCACATCGCCGGCGTGCTGGCGCGCTCGCGCACCATGCTGTGGGTCTGCATCGGCGGTGCGGCACAGCTGATCGTGGTCTCGGCACTGTGGTCCTGGCTGCCCAGCCTGCTGAACCGGGTGCACGGCATCGCCCCGACCCAGGCCGGCATGAAGGCCGCGCTGGTGGTGCTGGCCGGCGCCGCCGGCGCCGTGCTGTGGGGCGCAGTGGTCGACCGCGCCGGCGCCCGCCAGCCTTGGCGCAAGCTGGTGACCATGGCCGCGCTGTGCCTGGCGGCGATGGGGGTGCTGGTGGCTGCCTTTGGCCTGGCGTGGGCGCCGGCCACGCAGTTCATGCTGATCGTGCTGGGCGGTTTTCTGGCCACCTGCACCGTGGGCCCGGTGTCGGCGATCGTGATCGACGTGATCCACCCTGGCGTGCGTGCCACCGGCTCCTCGGTGCTGGCCTTGTTCCAGAACCTGTTCGGCCTGGCTGCCGGCCCCTTCCTGACTGGACTGCTGTCCGACAGCTGGGGCCTGGTGCCCGCCATGACAGCCATGCCCTTGTGCGCGCTGCTGGCGGCATTCGCCTTCATCAAGGCGGCCGGCAGCTACGAAGCCGACAAGGCCCGCGCCACCGCGCCGCCACCCGACCTCACCGCCGGCGCGCCGCGCCGCGCCGCGGCCTGACCCTGCCCCCCCCCCGAACCGGACCTGTCATGAACGGACTGATGATGGAGCAGCCCCTGCTGATCTCCTCGCTGCTGACCCACGCCGAGCGCCACCATGGCGAGCGCGAGATCGTCTCGCGCCGCGTCGAGGGCGACATCCACCGCACCACCTACCGCGAGCTGGCCGCCCGCGCCCGCCGCGTCGCCAATGCGATGGCCACGCTGGGCGTGGGCTTCGGCGACCGGGTGGCCACACTGGCCTGGAACGGCTACCGACACCTCGAGTTGTACTACGGCGTCAGCGGGTCGGGCGCGGTGCTGCACACGCTGAACCCGCGGCTGCATGCCGATCAGGTGGCGTGGATCGCCGACCACGCCGAGGACCGGGTGCTGTGTTTCGACCTGAGCTTCCTGCCGCTGGTCGAGGCGATCGCCTCGCGCGTCAAGACCATCCAGCACTTCATCGTCCTTACTGACCGGGCGCACATGCCCGCGGCCAGCACGGTACCCCACCTGCTGTGCTACGAGGACCTGCTCGACGGCGCCGAACCCGACTTCGCCTGGCCCAGCTTCGACGAGCACACGGCCAGCTCGCTGTGCTACACCTCGGGCACCACCGGCCATCCCAAGGGCGCGCTGTACAGCCACCGCTCCACGCTGCTGCACACCTACGCCGCCGCCCTGCCCGACAGCCTGAACTGCAGCGCCCGCGACGTGATCCTGCCGGTGGTGCCGATGTTCCATGTCAACGCCTGGGGCCTGCCTTATGTGGGCTGCATGGTTGGCGCCAAGCTGGTCCTGCCCGGCCCCCTGCTCGACGGCAAGAGCCTGCACGAGCTGTTCGAGGCCGAGGGCGTGACGGTCTCCGCCGGCGTGCCCACGGTCTGGCAGGGCCTGCTCAGCCATGTCGAGGCCCACGGCCTGCGCTTCTCGACCATGCGCCGCACCATCATCGGCGGCTCGGCCTGCCCGCCGGCCATGATGCGCGCCTTCCAGGAGCGCCTGGACGTGCAGGTGCTGCACGCCTGGGGCATGACCGAGATGAGCCCGCTGGGCACCGCCTGCACGCTCAAGCCGCAGCACCTGGCACTGGACGCCGAGCAGCGCCTGGCGGTGCAGGCCCGGCAGGGCCGGGTGGTGTTCGGCGTCGACATGAAGATCGTCGACGACGACGGCCAACCGCTGCCACACGACGGGCGGACATCGGGCGAGTTGCTGGTGCGCGGGCCCTGGGTCCTGCGCCACTACTTCAAGGCCGAGGACCCGGCGCCCCTGGTGGACGGCTGGTTCCCCACCGGCGACAGGGCGACGATCGACGCCGATGGCTTCATGCAGATCACCGACCGCAGCAAGGATGTCATCAAGTCCGGCGGCGAGTGGATCGGCTCGATCGACCTGGAGCACATCGCGATGGCCCACCCTGCGGTGGCCATGGCCGCCTGCATTGCCGCGCCGCACCCCAAGTGGGACGAACGTCCGCTGCTGGTGGTGGTCAAGCAGCCCGGCGCCGAACTCGACCGCGACGCGCTGCTGCGGTTCTACGACGGCAAGATCGCCCGGTGGTGGACACCGGACGACGTGGTCTTTGTCGACACCCTCCCGCTGGGGGCAACCGGCAAGGTGCTCAAGCACCGGTTGCGCGAGCGGTTCGCCCACCACCTGTTGCCCACGGCCTGAGGTTTGACCATGTCCCTGTCCATCGCCCTGCCCGACGTCACCGCCCTGCCTGGCCGGGCCCGCACCCTGTTCCCGGGTGTGATGGCCTGCGCCGTCGTCGCCGCTGCCGCCGGTTTCCTGGGCGAGCACTACGGTGCGCCCGTGCTGCTGTTCGCCCTGCTGCTGGGCCTGGCGATGAACTTCCTGTCGGCCGACGGGCCCTGCGCGGCCGGCATCGCGTTCAGCGCGCGGGCGCTGCTGCGCCTGGGCGTGGCACTGCTGGGCTTGCGCATCACCGCGGCCCAGGTCACCGCGCTGGGCTGGGGCCCGGTGTTGATGGTGGTGTTGAGCGTGGTCATCACCATCACCGTGTCGATGCTGGCGGCCCGGGCGCTGGGCTTCCAGAGCCTGTTCGGCCTGCTCACCGGCGGCGCCACCGCGATCTGCGGCGCCTCGGCCGCACTGGCCCTGTCGGCCGCGTTGCCGGCCCATTCGGGCAAGGAGCGCGCCACGCTGTTCACCGTCATCGGCGTTTCGGCGCTGTCCACCTTCGCGATGGTGGCCTACCCGATGGTGGTGAACGCGCTGGGCCTGGACGCGCAGCACGCCGGCATCTTCCTTGGCGGCACCATCCACGACGTGGCCCAGGTGGTGGGCGCCGGCTACAGCCTGTCGCCCGAGACCGGTGACGCGGCCACGCTGGTCAAGCTGCTGCGGGTGGCCATGCTGCTGCCGGTGATCGTGGTGGCCGCGATGATCACCCGCGCGCGCAGCGGCAGCACCGGCGCTGGCGAGCGCCCGCCGCTGCTGCCGGGCTTTGCGGTCGGCTTTGCGGTGCTGGTGGCGATCAACAGCACCGGCTGGGTGCCGCGGTCGGTGCAGGCGCTGGGTGGCGAGGCCTCGCGCTGGTGCCTGGTGGCGGCCATCGCCGGCATCGGCATGAAGACCCAGCTCAAGGACCTGGCCACGGTCGGCTTCAAGCCGGTGGCGCTGATGCTTGGCGAGACCCTGTTCCTCGCCATCCTGGTGCTGGCGCTGATGCGCTGGCTAACATGACTGCCCCCACCGGGCCAACCACGCAGGCACGCCCATGAACTCTCCACAACGGCGCCGCCTGCTGGTGGCCACGTCACTGGCGGCGCTGCTGCCGGCTCGGTCTCGCGCTCAGGTCTATCCCGTCAGGCCGCTGCGGCTGGTCGCCGCCGGGCCGGCCGGGGCCACGGCCGATCTGGTGGCCCGCCTGATCAGCGATCCACTGGCCAAGGCGCTGGGCACCACGGCCATCGTCGAGCCCAAGCCCGGGGCAGCCGGCGCCATCGCGGTGGGCGACCTGGTGCAGCAGCCGCATGACGGCCATACCCTGCTGGTGGGCGTGAACTCGCTGGTCAGCGAGATTCCGCACATCGTCAAGCTCAAGCTCGACATGGCCAAGGCGCTGCGCCCGGTGGCCGAACTGGCGCGTGGCGGCCTGGTGCTGGTGGGCCATCCGTCGCTGCCGGCCAGGAACCTCGCCGAGCTGGTGGCCTATGTCAGGGCCCGCCCGGGCCAGGTCAACGTCGCCTCGTACAGTGCCGGCACCCTCAGCCATGTGCTGGGCCTGCTGCTGAACCAGGCCGCCGGCATCGACCTGATGCATGTGGCCTACAAGGGCTCAACCCCCGGCCTGGCCGACGTGATGGGCAACCACGTGCCGCTGATGTTCGACGGCATCGCCACTTCGCTGCCCTTGGTCCGGGCCGGCAAGCTGAGGGCCTTTGCCGTCAGCACGCCGCGGCGTTCACCGGTGCTGCCCGAGGTGCCCACCTTCACTGAACTGGGGTATCCGAAGCTGGAGGCCCTGGCCTGGATGGGCCTGTGGTGCCCCCCCGACGTGCCGGCCACCACGCAGGCGCTGGTGCGTGAGGCCACGCTGACGGTACTGCAGCAAGCCGCGGTACGCAGCCGCCTGCTGGAGCTGGGCTTCGACGTCGGTAGCCCCCGCACGCCCGACGAGATGGTGGCCGGCCTGAAGGCCGACCACGACCGCGTTGGCGCGGTGCTGCAGGCCATCGGCTTCAAGCCCGAGTAGCCACCGGGCCGCCGGCCCGCCCACGCCTCCCCCGCCCCATCCCGCAGGCGCCCGCCTGTGGCGCGGCCGGGCCGTGCGCGCGGCCACGCCCGGTGCAAACCCACCCCAGACCCCCCCGGCGCCCCCCTGCCGAGAGGGGGCGCCGCCCGGGCGGCGCCCACCAGAATTTCTTCACACCGGGCCTGCGGCAAGACCGTTGCAGCGGCGCACCGGCCAGACCCACAAGCGGAGACAACGTGACCCCTTTCACCCCCCCCTCCCGCCGCAGCGCCCACCCCGCGGCGGCGCCCCTTGCACGGGCGGCGGCCGCCGCCGCCGTGCTGGCCCTGATCGGCGGCGCAGCGCAGGCTGTCGAGATCGGCACCGGCAACCCCGACCTCTCGCTGCGCTGGGACAACAGCCTGCGCCTGAACCTCGCCACCCGCGTCGAAGGGCGTGATCCGAAGATCGGCAACGCCGCCGTGTCGGACGAAGGCACCTACAGCTTCGACCGGGGTGACATGGTGGCCGAACGGCTGGACCTGCTGAGCGAGTTCGACCTGGTCTACCGCAAGCGCCATGGCCTGCGCGTCAGTGCCACCGCCTGGTACGACGGCGCCTACAGCGGCAACAGCCGCTCGAATCCGGCGCTGGCAAGCGCCGCCAGCTACACCGGCAACCAGTACAGCGCGACCGTCAAACGGCTGTACCGGGGCGGCAGCGGCGAGATCATGGACGCCTTCGTCTTCACGGGCTTCGACCTGGGCGAGGTCCCGGTCAGCGCCAAGCTGGGCCGCCACACGGTGTACTGGGGCGAGTCGCTGCTGCTGGGTGGCCACATGCACAGCGTGGCCTATGGGCAGAACCCGCTGGACTTGCAGAAGGGCTTCGCCACCCCTGGCACCGAGGCCAAGGAACTGTTCCGGCCGCTGAACCAGCTGTCGGCGCAAGGCCAGTTGACCGACACGCTGTCGGTCGCGGCGCAGGCCATGCTCGAGTGGGCGCCGGCACGCTATCCCGAAGGCGGCACCTACTTGGGACCGGTGGATTTCGCTTTCAACGGCCCCGACCGGCAGTTCGTGCCGGCGCCGGCCGCCGTGGGTGGCAACGGCTTCGCCCGGCGCGGCGCAGCGTCCGAACCGGGACAGCGTGGCGAATGGGGCTTGTCGGCGCGCTGGAGCCCGGCTTGGCTGGACGGCACGCTGGGCCTGTACTACCGCGACTTTGCCGACAAGCTGCCGCAGACGCTGATCACCGCGCTGCCCCTGGCCACGCGCGAGTACAACATGGTCTATGCCGACCGGATCAAGCTGACCGGGATCAGCCTGGCCAAGAACCTTGGCGGCCTGAGCCTCGGCGCCGAGTTCTCGCAACGGCGCAACACGCCGCTGAGCAGCCAAGTGCTGGGCATCGCGCCGGGCCTGCCGGCGCCGAGCGAGACCAAGGGGGCACGCGGCGACACCTTGCATGCGCTGGTCAACCTGCTGGGCACGGTGTCCAAGACCGCGGTGTTCGACGCCGCCACCTGGGCGGCCGAGGTGCAGTGGTCACGCTGGACCAAGGTGCGCAGCGGCGAGACGCTGTTCAACGCCGTGGGCTATGCGCCCTGCCTGGCCAACGGCAGCAGCCGAACACGCGACTGGGACAAATGGGACGGCTGCGTCACCAAGAACTACACCGGCGTGGCCTTCGCCTTCACGCCCAGCTGGTTCCAGGTGCTGCCCGGGGTGGATCTGTCCGCGCCCCTGACTTATGCGATCGGCATCGACGGCAATGCCGCCACCGTGTTCGGTGGCAACCAGGGCCTGGGCAACTACACCGTCGGCATCTCGGCCGATGTGCAGCAGAAATACCGCTTCGACCTGAAATACGTCGACTACCTCGGCCGCTACCGCGACAACGGCACCGCCGTCACCTCGCAGAACGGCTTCACCACCTTCCTGAAGGACCGGGGCTTCGTCAGCCTGACCTTCCGCACCACCTTCTGACCGGAGCCTCCACCATGCACACCGACTCCAAGTTCCTGGCTGGCCTGGCCGTCTGGGCTCTGGCCACCTCGATGGCCGTGCCGGCCATGGCCGCCCTGTCCGCCGACGAGGCCAAGGCCCTGGGCCAGACGCTCACCGCCATCGGCGCCGACAAGTCGGCCAGCAAGGACGGCACCATCCCCGCCTACACCGGTGGGCTGACCACGCCGCCGGCCGGCTTCAAGGCCGGCGACGGCATCCGCCCCGACCCCTTCGCCGCCGAGAAGCCCCGGCTGTCCATCGACGGCAAGAACCTGGCCCAGCATGCCGCGCAGCTGACCGAAGGCACCAAGGCCCTGCTGCAGAAGTACCCCAGCATGCGCGTGGACGTGTACCCCACGCACCGCAGCGTGGCCTTTCCCAAGTGGGTGGGCGACAACACCGCCAAGAACGCGGTGCGCGCCAAGACCGGCAACGACGGCCGCTCAATCGATGGCGCTCACGCCGGCTTCCCGTTTCCGATCCCCAAGAACGGCTACGAGGCGATGTGGAACCACCTGGTGCGCTTCAACGGATCGGCCTATGAGTCCAGGTACCGCAACCTGACGGTCGATGCCAGCGGCCGCGTCACGCTGGCCACCGAAGGCATCAGCAACCAGGAGTACCCGTACTGGGACAACGCCAGGCCCACCGCCGACACCTACTGGAAGATCAAGCTGACCTACACCGGGCCGGCCCGCCGCGCCGGCGAGGCGCTGATGATCATCGACCCCCTGGACATCGGCACCAAGGAACGCCGCGCATGGACTTATCTGCCCGGCCAGCGCCGGGTGAAGGTGGCTCCCGACCTGGCCCACGACACGCCCAACCCGGGCACCGCCGGCGGCAACACCTTCGACGACATCTTCCTGTTCAACGGCTCGATGGACCGTTTCGACTTCAAGCTGGTGGGCAAGAAGGAAATGATCGTGCCCTACAACGCCTATGCCGCGGTGTACGGGGCCAAGCAGGATGATCTGCTCAAGCCCAGCCACCTGAACCCCGACCTGGTGCGCTGGGAGCTGCACCGCGTGTGGGTGGTGGAGGCCACGCTGCGTGAAGGCAAGCGCCATGTCTACGCCAAACGCACCTTCTACCTCGACGAGGATTCGTGGGCGGCGGTGGCCAGCGACGAGTACGACGCCCGCGGCCAGCTCTACCGCGCCGGATTCGCCTACATGGCACCCAGCTACGACCTGCCGGCGCCCTATACCGACATGTTCGGCCACTACGACCTGGTGGCGCGCAACTACTCGCTGACCGGCTTCATCGCCGAAACCGGCGGCCTGAAGCACAGCAAGCCGCTGCCCGAGCGCGAGTGGACCGCCGACGCCCTGGCCGGCGCGGGCATCCGCTGAGCCCAGCCATCGGCACCACGCGTCCTCAGCAGGACACCGCCCCTCGACCGATTGCCCGCCCGCCCACGGCGGCGCCCAGACCATGCAACGACGCAGCTTTCTCCTGAAGTCGGCCGCCGGCGCGGCCTGGCCGCTGGCCGGCCAGGCCGCACCTTTCCGGGACGTGCTGGACAGCCCGGCCCAGGCCAGCCCGCTGGCGCAGCGCAGCCTGCTCAGCGGCCTGGCGCGGGCCGGCAACCGCCTGGTGGCGGTGGGCCAGCGTGGCCACGTGCTGACCAGCGACGACGCCGGCCAGCACTGGCAGCCGGCGCAGGTGCCGGTCAGCGGCGACCTGGTGGCGGTGAGCTTCCCCACCCCCGAACGCGGGTGGGCCGTGGGCCATGACGGCGTGGTGCTGCACAGTGCCGACGGCGGCCGGCGCTGGACCCGCCAGCTCGACGGCCGCAGCCTGGGCGCGCTGCTGGTGGCGCACTACGAACGTGCCGGTGATGCCCGGTGGCTGGCCGAGGCACGGCGGCTGGCCGCCCAGGGCGCGGAGAACCCGTGGCTGGACGTGCACTTCCGGGATGCGCACAACGGCCTGCTGGTCGGCGCCTTCGGCCTGCTGCTGCGCACCACCGACGGCGGCCAGACCTGGGAGCCGCTGCTGCACGCGGCCGACAACCCCAAGGCCCTGCACCTGTACGCGGTGCGCCACGTCGCCGGCGAGGCCTATGTCGTCGGGGAACAAGGCCTGGCACTGAAGTGGGATCCCGGCAGCGGCCGTTTTGCGGCACTCACGCTGCCCTACGGCGGCACGCTGTTCGGCCTGGTCGGCCACGACCGCGCGCTGCTGGTGCACGGCCTGCGCGGCAACCTGCTGCGCAGCACCGACGGCGGTCGCAGCTGGGCAGCGGTGGGCACCGGCGTGGCGGTGGGCCTGACCGCCAGCACGCTGGACGCCCGCGGCCGCTTTGTCGTCGTCAGCCAGGCCGGCCATGTGCTGGTCGGTGCCGACGACGGCGCCAGCTTCAGCGCGGTCCGGCTGCCACAGCCGGTGCCCGCCGCCGCGGTGGTGGCTGCCGGCCCCGGCACGCTGGCCATCGCCGGCCCACGCGGCGTGCATACCCTGCCCCTGCTCTGAGTCGCCTCGAAGGAACCCGCCACCATGCACGCAGCTTCGGCCACCCTGGACGCCTTGCCGGCCACGCTGGAACGCTTCGACTCCCGCAGCGGATCGCTGCTGGAGCGTGCGGTCTTCAACCACCGCCGCCTGGTGATGCTGGCTTGCGCCGTGGTCACCCTGGTGCTCGCGGTGCTGGCCGCCACCCGGCTGTCGCTGTCGGCCAGCTTCGAGAAGATGATCCCGCGCAGCCACCCCTACATCCAGGCCTATCTGGATCACCGGGCCGAACTGCGCGGCCTGGGCAACGCCTTGCGCATCGTGGTCGAGAACCCGAAGGGCGACATCTTCGATGCGGGCTACCAGAAGACGCTCAAGCAGGTGCATGACGAGCTGTTCCTGACACCCGGCGTGGACCGGGCCTGGGTCAAGAGCCTGTGGGCACCGGGCGTGCGCTGGACCGAGGTCACCGAGGAGGGCTTCCAGGGGGGGCCGGTGATGCCGGACAACTTCGACGGCTCGTCCGCCACGGTGGAGCGGCTGCGCGCCAACATCGCGCGCGCCGGCATCGTCGGCAGCCTGGTCGGCACCGATTTCCGCTCGAGCATGCTGGTGGTGCCACTGCTGGACACCGACCCCGCCACCGGTCGGCGCCTGGATGTGCGTGCGCTGTCGGGCGCACTGGAGGCGCTGCGCAGCAAGGTCGAGGCCGGTGGCCAGGCGCGGATGCATGTGATCGGCTTCGCCAAGCTGGCGGGCGACCTGATGGCCGGCCTGGTACAGGTGGGGCTGTACTTCGGCCTGGCCGCGCTGATCGCCACGGCCATCATCTGGGCCTACACGCGCTGCGTTCGATCGACCGCGCTGGTGATGGCCTGCTCGCTGGTGGCGGTGGTCTGGCAGTTGGGGCTGGTGGCCGCTTTCGGTTTCGAGCTGGACCCCTACTCGATCCTGGTGCCGTTTCTGGTGTTCGCCATCGGCGTGAGCCACGGCGCGCAGAAGATGAACGGCATCATGCAGGACATCGCCCACGGGGCGCACCGCCTGGTCGCAGCACGCTACACCTTCCGGCGGCTGTTCCTCGCCGGGCTGACCGCACTGCTGGCCGACGCGGTGGGCTTCGCGGTACTGATGGTGATCGACATCGCCGTCATCAAGGACCTGGCGCTGACCGCCAGCCTGGGCGTGGCAGTGCTGATCTTCACCAACCTGATCCTGCTGCCGGTGCTGCTGAGCTATGTGGGCGTGAGCCCGGCGGCCGCGGCACGCACGCTGCAGGCCGAGGGTGACGCCGCCCGCGACCGCGGTTTCAACCGCCTGTTCTCGCTGCTGGCGCGTTTTGTCGAACCCCGCTGGGCCAGCGTGACCATCGTCGCGTCGGCGCTGCTGCTGGCCGGGGGCTACCTGGCCAGCACCCGGTTGAAGATCGGCGACCTGGATCCCGGTGCGCCCGAACTGCGCGCCGACAGCCGCTACAACCGCGACAACGCCTACATCACCGGCCACTACGCCCTGTCGTCCGACAGCTTCGCGGTGATCGTCAAGACCGCCAAGGAGGGCTGCTTGAAGTACGAGACCCTGATCGAAGCCGATCGCCTGGCCTGGACGCTGCAGCAGGTGGACGGCGTACAGACCACGCTGAGCCTGACCAATGCGGTGCGCCAGATCACGGCCGGCAGCAACGAGGGCAGCCCGAAGTGGTTGACCATCGCGCGCAACCAGGACGTGCTGAACTACGGTGCCCAGCAGGCCAGCGTCAACAACCCCGACCTGTTCAATACCGATTGCTCGGTGATGCCGGTGATCGCCTATCTGGCCGACCACCGGGCCGAGACACTGGACCGCGTGGTGCAGGCCGCCGAGGGCTTCGCCCTCGACCACACGGCGCCGGAACGCCAGTTGCTGCTGGCCGCCGGCTCGGCCGGCATCGAGGCCGCCACCAACATCGTGGTGCGCAAGGCCTGGGTGCAGATGCTCGGGCTGGTCTACCTGGCGGTGACGGTGCTGTGCCTCATCACCTTCCGCAGCTGGCGGGCGGTGGTGGTGGCGGTGGTGCCACTGGTCATCACCTCGGTGCTGTGCGAGGCGCTGATGGTGGCACTGGGCATCGGCGTCAAGGTGGCGACACTGCCGGTGATCGCGCTGGGCGTGGGCATCGGCGTGGACTACGCGCTGTACCTGCTGAGCGTGCAACTGGCCCAGCAGCGGGTGGGCGTGCCGCTGGCCCAGGCCTACCGCAGCGCACTCCAGTTCACCGGCAAGGTGGTGGTGCTGGTGGGCGTGACGCTGGCCGCTGGCGTGGCCACCTGGGCCTTGTCGCCCATCAAGTTCCAGGCCGACATGGGCATTCTGCTGGCCTTCATGTTCGTGTGGAACATGGTGGGCACGGTGATCCTGATTCCAGCGTTGTCACGCTTCCTGCTGCCGACGCGCGCGTAGACGCGCGTGGCGCCGAGGAGGGCCGTCGTACGGAGGCTGCCGCGTCGTCCCGGTGGATGACGACGGCGGCCACTGCACGTGCGGACACGGGCCATCGGCGCTAGGATGGCCCGTGGCCCACCAGGGCCGCCGCTGCGAGGAGGCCATCGATGAAATCCGCCGGCTGGACGGTCGTGAGATGAGTACCCCGGTGCCCGGTCCGGCCCCGTCACCGGCCCGGCTGCCGGCCGCACCAGCTGGCCAGAGGTGGCCGCTGACGCTGCCCATGCTGGCCGTGCTGACCGGTGCCATCATGCTCAGCCTGATGGGCTTCCAGCTGGCACTGCGGTTGCCTGGCGGCCAGGGCATCGAGGACCTGCTGGGCTGGACCGCGCTGCCAGCCGTACAGGCCGCGGTAGGCCATTGGTGCCACCCAGGCCATGGCGCCGCCATGGGCACGGCCCACCCGCTGTGGGGCTTTGCCGCGGCTTACCTGTTGGTCGACACCTGGCTGTTCATGCCGCTGTATGGCACGCTGATGCTGCTGGCAGCGCGCCGGCTGGGTGCTGCGCTGTACCTGGGCGCCTCGCCGCTGGGCCTGTGGTTGCGGCGCTGGCAGTGGCCCGCAACCGTGGTGGCGGTGTGGGCGCTGCTGGTGCTGGACCTGCTGGAAAACCACGGCGGCCTTCAGCGCATCGGCCTGCCCACGGCCTTGTACGCCGCCTTCGTGGCCATTGCGGTGGTGTTGGGCGTTGCCCTGTGGCTGGCTGCCACCGCCAGGCACCTGCCCTGGCGCCGCCTGGGCGGTCGCGTCGCGCTGCTGGCCTTTGGTGTGGGCAGCCTGCTCACCGGCTGGGTGGTGTACGGCGACAGTGCCGCCTCGGCCTGCGCCAGCGTGCTGCGGCCCCATGCACTGAGCGCCTGGATGCACCACGCCAAACCACTGCTGACGGCCACGCCCATCGCACTGCTGCTGGCCACTGCGCTGGTCTGGTTGTTCGGGGCCGAGCTCGACGGCGCGGGTCAGCCGGCGCAGCGCACGCAGCGCGCGGCCCTGCGCAGTGGCGCCGCCGCCATGGTCTGGCGCACGCGCTATGTGCTGGTGATGCTGGGGCTGTTCGGTGGCCTCACGCTGGGGCTGGACCAGTGCCGCGACGTGCTGCTGGCACTGGCCCGCTGGCCCGGCAGCGGCGACGACGACGCCGGCTGGCGCCTGGGCATGATCGCGCTGACCGCGATAGCCATCGGCCTGTTCGTCTACGCCACCTGGCTTTGGGCGCGGCTGGTCTGCCGGGTGCGGCGCCTGCGCGACGGCCCGCTGCCGGTGCCCGAGGCTGCGCACAACCCCGGTCCGGAGCAGCCGGTGCTGGACGGGCTGGGGGGTTTTGCCCGCACCTGGGCAAGGCTGCTGTCCATCGTGCCATTGCTGTTCGTCTACGCGCTGACCGCCTATGCCCTGAGCGACGCCACCGCGGCCGCCGCCGTGTCGCCCGAAGGCAGCCAGCAGCAGCTGAGCGAGGCGATGTGGATGCTGATGTTCTTCGGCGCCGCCACCGTGGGCCTGGGCGTGCTGTTCCTCGTGGTGCGCAGCCGGCTGGCGCTGCCGCAGCAGGCCGCGTACTACAACCAATGTGTCGACCTGTTCAGCCTGCTGCGCGACGACGATGCCGCGCCGCGCCGCAGCGTGGCCGAGGCGCATGGCCAGCCCGGCCCGCTGCTGGCATGGCTGCGGCACGCGCTGCGCTGGCTGACACCACGCACGCTGCCGCTGCTGGCACTGGGGGGCATGGTGCTGCTGCGCGCCTTCTCGGCGCTGGCCCCCGAGTCGGCCGCCGCCGCACCCGGCGCCCTGGCCGTGGTGGCACTGACGCTGACATGGTGGCTGGGCGTGTTTGGCGCGCTGGCGCTGGCCGAGGTGGGGCACGGCCGGCCGTACCTGCTGGTGCCGGTGCTGGCCAGTGGCCTGCTCAGCCTGGCCGGCCTGGGTGACAACCATGTGCTGCCGCTGGCCCTGCCCACCGGCGGCGCGGCGGCGCTGGCCACCTGGCGCTGGCACAACCTGCTGCTGGTGACGGCGCTGGCCACCGTCGCCGGTGGCCTGTGGTGGGTGTTCACCCTCGACCTGAAGCGCAGTGCCCTGCCCCGGGCGCTGCGCTCCTGGGGCAGGGCACTGGCCAGCGTGCTGGGCCTGGTGCTGGCCCTGGTGGCGCTGCACGGTGTCGACCGCCTGGCCTTGCCGCCACCCCAGTCCGGCGAACCGGCCGCTGCCCACGACGCAGCCATGTCGCGACCGACGCTGACCGAGGCCGTCGGGGCCTGGCGGGACCGGCTGCCCACCGCCGGCCCTGGGCAGGAGGCCGTGTTCCTGGTCGCCAGCGAGGGGGGTGGCATTCGCAGCGCCTACTGGACAGCCCAGGTGCTGCGCCAGTTGCGGGCCCACCATCCGGGCTTCGACCAGCGCACGTTTGCGCTGTCGGGCGTATCGGGTGGTGCGGTGGGCATCGCCGCCTACACCGCCTGCCTGCGCCAGTTGGGCGCCGGCGCCGACGATGCCGCGCTGGGCATCTGCCTGGACGCCGGCTTCGGCCGGTTCGATGCGCTGACGCCGCTGCTGGCGGCCTGGACGTTTGAAGACGGTCTGGCGCGCCTGCTGCCGGCCGCCATGTCGGCCGCGGCCGATCCGGCTTGGCACCACTGCCGCCAGCCGGGTTGCGGCCACCTCAGCCGCGCCCTGGGTTTCGAGCGCGAGTGGATGCGGGCCTTCCCGGCGATGGCCCAGCGACTGTCGGCGCTGCAGCCCGGGCAGGCGCAGCTGCTGCTGAACGGCACCTGGGTGGAGACCGGCGAACTGGCCTCGGTGAGCAGCCTGCGGCTGGACGAACGGCATTTTCCCGGCGCGCGCGACGTGCAGGCGCGGCTGGGGCGCGAACTCAGCCTGATCGGTGCTGCGCATGTGTCGGCGCGCTTCCCCTTCATCAACCCGTTGGCGGCGGTGCTGCCGGCGGCCGGCAGCGATCCGTCGCCCGAGCGGGCATCCGCGGCAGACCGGCCTGCCGATACCGCGGTGCGCGCACCGTTGGCCGGTCACCTGGCCGACGGTGGCTACTTCGACAACAGCGCGGTGCTGGCGCTGACACCGGTGTGGCGCGCGCTGCGGCCGGCACTGGGGGCGCGACCGCTGGTGGTGGTGCTGATCCGCAACGGGCAGAAGCGCGCCCGCTGCGAAGTCGACGACCCGCACGGGCCCCGGCCCGACTGCATCGTGCCGCCCCGGCAGGCGCTGACCGGCCCGGCCGAGCTCGACCACCCCACCACCCGCCGCAACTGGGGGCTTTATGCCGACGTGCTGGGCCCGGCGGTGGCCGTGCTCAACGTCTCGGGCATCGGCGCCCATGGCCGCCACGCGCCCGCCGACCTGGGCGCCGAAAGCCGCGCAACCTCGCCGCTGGCCGGCCCCACGACACTGCAGCTGATCGACCAACTGGAGGACGGCACGCTGGTACCGCTGGGCTGGTACCTGTCGCCCACCGCGCGGCGCGCGCTGGACGCGCAGGCCGGCTGCGTGGCCTACGAGCTGCGGCATCCACCCACCACGGTGCCAGCGGCCAATGCCGTTCCGGTGGCCGGCCCGGCCAAGCCACCGCATTGCCGCTGAGGACGCGGGCCGGGCGAACGCCGTGCGCGTCCGCCCTCGACCGGGGTGGGCCGTGGTGATCAGCCGGCCACCCTGGCCCGCAGTGCCTGTGGTCCGGCCTGGGTGTCGGCAATACGGTTCGGGTCGCCGCGGCCATCGGGGCGGCTAGACTGGCCCTTCTGCAGAAAGGGCCAGACCATGGACATCACCAGCCTGTTGGCGCTGGGCACGCGGGTGGGCGACAAGCTGGTGGCGCGCCAGGAAACCGTTGCCGTGGCCGAGTCGTCGGCCGGTGGCCTGATCTCAGCGGCACTGCTGGCACGTGCCGGGGCATCGGCCTACTACTTCGGCGGCGCGGTGCTGTACACCCGCCGATCGCGTCGCCTGCTCACCACGCTGACCTCCGATGACACCGTGGGCATGCGCTCGTCCAGCCCGCCCTATGCCCAGCTGCTGGCACGCCACCAGCGCCAGCGCTT
>Ga0208398_100429_pt1 | contig 29028 bp, 26 predicted proteins | sample LakWasMe79_HOW10_2_FD_183905 | JGI IMG/M metagenome (GOLD analysis project Ga0208398, IMG submission 183905) | Freshwater sediment methanotrophic microbial communities from Lake Washington under simulated oxygen tension - Sediment Metagenome... | ecosystem: Environmental > Aquatic > Freshwater >...
CCGCTTCATGTCTCGATCACGCATCTTGACCTCCTGGTCCGCTCGGCGCATATGCGCCGCCAGGTCAATTTGCCCGCCCGATAGCTCAGGGCGTGAGCCAGTCACGACTTAACGCGAAATGAGCCTTTGTGAAGGGCGTCAAAATCATCGAGGAAAACACCGTCGGCATGCAGATCGAATCGGTGGCCACGCTGCAGCAGGCCTTCAGCAAGCTGGAGCTGGGGCGCACCGACCTCGTGCTGGCCAATCGCATTTCCGGTCTGGCCAGCCTGCGCCAGCATCAGTTCAACGGCGTGCGAGTGCTGCAGCCCGCCTTGGCGGCCTTCCCGGTGTTTCACTACCTCCACAAGAAGCACGAGCTCTTGCTGCCGCGACTCACGGCGGTGATGCGTGAGCTGGAACAAGAACGCTTCATCCAGAAGGTGCAGGATGAAATGCTGTCGGGTTACTGATCCGGTCACTGCATAGAATCAAGCCCCTTGTTGTCGCGGCCTCGAGCGGGCTGGCCAGGAACCCTTTCATGCAAGCTGCTGATTCGAATGCGTCCCCGGTGGTGATCGTCGGGGCCGGTCTGGCCGGTCTGACGGTGGCCCTGCATCTGGCCGATCAGGTGCCGGTGGTGGTGCTGGCCAAGCGCGAACTGACCGAGGCGGCCACCGCTTGGGCGCAGGGTGGCATCGTCGGCGTGCTGGGCAGCGACGACAGCATCGAGAGCCATGTGCGCGACACCCAGGACGCCGGCGCCGGCCTGGTGGACGAGGGCACGGCGCGCTTCATTGCCGAGCGCAGCGCGCAGGCGGTGGAATGGCTGGTGCGGCAGGGCGTGCCCTTCACCCCCGACGACGACGGCCCGCTGGGCCTGCACCTCACCCGCGAGGGCGGCCATGCGGTGCGCCGCATCGCCCATGCCGCGGACGCCACCGGCAAGGCCATCCACGACCAGTTGCTGGCCGCCGCCAAGGCGCACCCCAACATCAGCCTGCGCGAGCGTTGGATGGCGCTGGATCTGGTCACCTCGCGCCATGTGCAGCGTGAGGAAGAGCCGCGCTGCTACGGTATCTATGCGCTCAACATCGACACCAAGCGCGTCGAGACCCTGGCCGCGCGCGCCGTGGTGCTGGCCACCGGCGGCGCCGGCAAGGTCTACCGCTACACCACCAACCCCGACACCTCCACCGGCGACGGCATCGCGATGGCCTGGCGCGCCGGCTGCCGGGTGGCGAACATGGAGTTCATCCAGTTCCATCCCACCTGCCTCTACCACCCGCAGGAGCGCAGCTTCCTCATCACCGAGGCATTGCGTGGGGAGGGCGGGCATCTCAAGCTTCCGGACGGCACGCGCTTCATGGCCGCGCACGATGAGCGCCTGGAACTGGCGCCGCGCGACATCGTCGCCCGCGCGATCGACTTCGAGATGAAGAAGCATGGCCTGGACCATGTGTGGCTTGACGCCACCCACCTGGGCGAGGCTTTTCTGAAGGAGCATTTCCCCACCATCCATGCGCGCTGCCTGGCGCTGGGCATCGACATCGCGCGCCAGCCGATTCCGGTGGTGCCGGCGGTGCATTTCACTTGCGGCGGCGTGGTGACCGATCTGCTGGGCCGCAGCGACCTGCCGGGCGTCTATGCGGTGGGCGAGACCGCCTACACCGGCCTGCATGGTGCCAATCGCCTCGCCAGCAACTCGCTGCTGGAATGCGTGGTGCTGGGCCAGACCTGCGCCGAGAACATCCTCGGCCAGGCAAGACTTGACCCCGCGCCGCTGCCGGCCTGGGACGAGAGCCAGGTGGAGGACGCCGACGAGCAGGTGGTGATCGCGCACAACTGGGACGAACTGCGCCTCTTGATGTGGAACTATGTGGGCATCGTGCGCACCACCAAGCGGCTGGAGCGGGCGCTGCATCGCATCGCGCTCTTGCGCAGCGAGATCGACGACTATTACGCCAACTTCCGCGTCAACCGCGACCTGCTGGAGCTGCGCAATCTGGTCGATTGCGCCGAGCTGATCGTGCGCTCGGCGCTGCTGCGGCACGAGAGCCGCGGCCTGCATTTCAGCCGCGACTACCCGCGCACCCTGCCGGTCAGCTTCCCGACCGTGCTGATCGCCGAGCGCGGGCTGCGCAAGCTCTGAACGAACGCTTCAGGGGGCGTCGGCGTGGCGCTGCAGGATTGCTTGCAGGCCGCCGTCCTCCTGCATGCCAGCCAGCGCGGCCTCGATGCGCGGCAGCAGCGGCAGCAGGGCGGAGCGCTTGCCCATCAACAGGTAGAGCGGTGCGCTGCCGAAGCTCAGTGCATGCTCGCGGAACTGCACATCGGCCTGTACGCGCCGGGCGGCGTCGAGAAACACGAAGCGATCCTCGATCACCATGTCGATGCGCCTGAGCATCAGCATGCGCACCAGGGCCTCGGTGCTGCTGGCCGGGGTGTAGTCGCTGCAACCCAGGTGGGCCTTGACCCAGCTATTGCCGCGCACCGCGGCGAGCTTGTAGGCGCACAGCGTGGTGGGCGTCATCAGCGTGTCGCCGGGGGGCTCGGGGGCGTCCTGGCGCATGAAGCCATTCACCTGCGAGGTGAGCAGCGACTCGCCCACGCGGCGCGAGTATCCGAGCCGCTCGGGCGTGCTGGTCGCGAAGAAGGCGTCGGCCTTGCCGGTCGCCACCTCGGCCTGCGCGCGCGCCCAGGGCAGGATCAAATGCTCGGTCTTGAGGCCGAGGCGGCGCGCAAACAGCTCCTCGGCGATCTCCACCTCGAGGCCGGCCGCGTGCCCGGCCTCCAGCCAGCTGTAGGGGCGGTAGTCGGCGTAGACCAGGCGCACGTTCTGTGCCCCGGCAGGGCCGCACAGCAGCAGGCAGAGCCAGAGGGCCGCGGAAAGGAGTCGCACGCGAGGGCCGCCCAGGCACGGGCCGGTGGCGTGCCGCTCAGCGCTTCTTGGCGCGCAGCGCCGTGCGCGCCTGCACGAAGTTGAAGGCATAGCTCACCGCTTCGGCGATGGCGGCGTCGGTCTCGAGGCGCTCGGGCTCGGTGAGGTAGAAGGAGAAGTCCACCGCATGGCGGATGTAGCGCGGGGGCAGGCGGTTCAGTGCCACGCAGGCCACGTCGCAGAGCAGATCGTCGTCGGCCGCGATGGCCGGGAAGCGAGGCGCCTCTTGCATCACGGCGGCGAAGACCTCGCGTTCGTGGTGGTTGTAGAGCGAGGTGAAGTCGACCGTCTGCATGGTGTTGTCCCCAGGGTTGAGGGCTGGAACGATAGGCCGTTTATAGCCCGCCCAGCGCCCAAAAAGAAAGCCCCCGGCGGCTCAATTCGCTGGGGGCTTGTACCAGGGCAAGTGCCGTTCAGGCGGCGCCTATGCCGGGCACCAGGCCGGCCGCCTGCGCGCGGCGCGCGGCGGTGAAGTCCAGCATGCGGGTGATGCAGGTGAGGGCCTTCACGCGCGTGGCCTCCTCCACCAGGACCTCGCCCGAGCCCTGCTCCAGGCAGTCCACCAGGCCCTGCAGGCCGTTCATGGCCATCCAGGGGCAGTGCGCGCAGCTCTTGCAGGTGGCGCTGTTGCCGGCGGTGGGCGCCTCGATCAGCGTCTTGCCCGGCGCCAGCTGGCGCATGCGGTGCAGGATGCCGTTGTCGGTGGCGACGATGTATTCCTGCGCCGACCCTTCCACCACCGCCTTGATCAGCGCCGAGGTCGAGCCCACCACGTCGGCCTGGGCCACCACGCTTTGCGGCGACTCGGGGTGCACCAGGATCAAGGCGCCGGGGTGCTGCGCGCGCAGCAACTCCAGCTCCAGGCCCTTGAACTCGTCGTGCACGATGCAGGCGCCGTTCCACATCAGCATGTCGGCGCCGGTCTGCTCCTGGATGTAGCGGCCGAGGTGCCGGTCCGGGGCCCAGAGAATCTTTTCGCCGCGGGCCTTCAGCTCGCTGACGATGTCCAGCGCGCAGGAGCTGGTGACCATCCAGTCGGCACGCGCCTTCACTGCCGCACTGGTGTTGGCATAGACCACCACGGTGCGGTCGGGGTGGGCATCGCAGAAGGCGGCAAACTCGTCCGCCGGGCAGCCCAGGTCCAGCGAGCAGGTGGCGTCCAGGTCGGGCATCAGCACGCGTTTTTCGGGGCTGAGGATCTTGGCGCTCTCGCCCATGAAGCGCACGCCGGCCACCACCAGGGTCTGCGCGGCATGTTCATGGCCGAAGCGCGCCATTTCCAGCGAATCGGACACGCAGCCGCCCGTGGCCAGGGCCAGGTCCTGCAGGTCGCCGTCCACATAGAAGTGCGCCACCAGCACGGCGTTGTGGGCGCGCAGCAGTTCGGCGGCACGCTGCTTCAGGGCCTCGCGCTGCGGCTTGGTAAGGGGGGCGGGCACCTTGGCCCAGGCGTGGGCCGTGCAACTCTGGCCTTCGGCGTCCTGGCGGGTGTAGTCGTAGAGAACCTGATCCATCTGCGTGCGCTTGTACTCTGAGCCCTGCGGGGCCGGGTCGCCATGGTAGCCCAGCAGGGCAAACCCTGGCGTCACGCTAGACTCTCGCCCATGCGAAATGCGGGGGAGCCCATACCGTTGAACACCGGCATGCGCCGAAGCCGCTCATGGTCGCGGCGCTTGTGCGCCTGCCTGATGCTGCTGTCCATGGGCGCGGCCGCCCAGGCGGCCGAGCAGATCCGCTTCGCGCTGGGCCAGGCCTGGGCGCCGCCGTTTTCGCTGCTGCAGGATGGCGAGCTGCGCGGCGGCCTGCTCTATGAGCTGATGGAGCAGATTGCGCGCGAGGCCAAGGCCGAGGCCGTCTACATCCCCTTGCCGCCGCGCCGCGTCGACGCGGCGCTGGCCGAGGGCAAGATCGACATGCACTGCTTCGTCAGCCCGCGCTGGTTCGCCAAGGTGCCGCCAGCGGCGCGCTGGAGTCTGCCGCTGCTGCCGTTGGACGATGTGCTGCTGGCCGGTCCGGCCTTCGCCGGCCCGCTCAAGAACGGGCAGGTCGACCTGGAGGCCGCCCGACAGCTCAGCCTGGGCGTGGTGGTGGACTATCACTATCCCAGCCTGGCACCCTGGCTGGCCAAGGGCCATCTGCAGGCCGACGAGGCGCCCTCGCTGGAAAGCGTGCTGGAAAAGCTGCTGCGCGGCCGTACCGCGCTGGCGGTGTCGAACCGCTATACAGCGGTGGCCTTCAACCGGAGCCTGCCGGCCGACAAGCAGCTGCGCGTGCTGCAGACGGTGGACTCGGTGACGACGCATTGCCTGCTGGCCGAGCGCACCCGGCTGCCCGCCGAGCGTTTGTTGGGCGCGGTCAACCGGGTGGCCAAGAGCGCGGCCTGGCGCGACACCCTGGCGCGCTATCGCTGAGCGCCGCGCTTCAGGCCTCGGCAAAGAAGCGGCTCGGCGGCATGCCCACGGTGCGCTTGACCATGGCGGTGAAGGCGCTGGCGCTGCCATAGCCCAGCTCGGCCGCGATCAGGCTCATCGGGCGCTTGCGCGCCGCCAGTGCGAGGGCATGGGCCAGCAGCGCCTGCGAGCGCCATTGCGCGTAGCTGGTGCCCAGCTGCTCGCGGAACAGGCGCGAGATGGTGCGCTCGCTGGCTCCCACCTCGGCGGCCCAGTCGGCCAGCGCGGCGTGGCGTACCGGGTTGGCCAGCACGGCCTCGCAGAGCCGGCGCAGGCGCGCGTCCTGCGGCAGGTCCACGCCCAGGCGCAGGCTGCTGGCGCGGCCGAGTTCGTCGAGCACCAGGCTCACGATGCAGCGCTCGCGCGCCTGGTCCGCTGCCGTGCTGGCGCTGGCATCGGGGTCGATGGCGAGCTGCAGCACCAGCTCGCGCAGCAGCGGCGAGACCTCCAGCACGCGGCAGTCGGCCCAGGGGCCGCTGGCCCGGCCGGTCGCGCCCGCACTGGCGTGCAGATAGAGCGTGCGCAAGTCGCAGCGTTCCACCGCCGTGACGGCGTGCACCACCCGCGGCGGGATCCACACAGCGCGTGAGGGCGGCACCAGGAAGGTGGCATGTTCGGTATTGACCCGCACCACACCGCTGATCGAGAACACCAGCTGCCCCCATTCATGCAGGTGCGGCTGGATGTCCATGTGGTGCTCCATCAGCCGGGCCTTGGCGCGCACCGGATGCGCGGGGCAGGGGGCATAGCGCAGCGGGTCCAGCGGCGGCACGCTGGTACGGGCGCGGGGCATGGCGGGGTGGGGCTTGATGGGGCTCATGGCTGGATTTCAACAGAATTTGGCGAACTATCGCAACCCGGCCGCGTTCATCCTGCCAATATCTTGGCCATGACGACGCATACCGCAACCCTCTCCCTGCCGGCCGCGGCCGAGGCCGCGCGCAAGGACTTCAGCACCATAGGCTTGATCGGTCTGGCGCATGGCACCTCGCATTTCTTCCACATGCTGCTGCCGCCGCTGTTCCCGGCCTTCATCCGCGACTTCGGCCTGAGCTATTCCGAGCTGGGCCTCTTGGTCACCACCTTCTTCGTGATCTCCGGCATCGGCCAGGCCCTGGCGGGCTTTCTGGTGGACCGCAGCGGCGCGCGCCCGGTGCTGTTCGCCGCGCTTTCATGCTTCGTGCTGGCCTCGGTGGCGGCGGGCCTGGCCGGCGGCTTTATGGGCCTGATGCTGGCCGCGGCACTGGCCGGCCTGGGCAACTCGCCCTTTCATCCGGTGGACTTCACCATCCTCAACAAGCGCGTCTCGCCACCGCGCCTGGGCCATGCCTTCTCGGTGCATGGCATCTCGGGCAATCTGGGCTGGGCCATTGCGCCGGTGTTCTCCATCGGCATTGCCGAGCTGACGGGCGACTGGCGCTATGCCTATCTGGGCACGGCGCTGGTGGCGCTGGCCGTGATGGGCTTGCTGGCGCTCAAGCGCGATGCCATCGACGATGCCCAGGGCGCATGGGCACATGAAAAAGCGGGCGCAACACCCGTCAAGGAAGAGCACCCGATGGCCTTTTTGCGCCTGCCCTCGGTGTGGCTGTGCTTCTCGTTCTTCTTCTTCACCACCGCGGCGCTGAGCGCGATCCAGAGCTTTGCCAGCCCGGCCCTGGCCAGCCTCTACGGCCTGCCGATCAAAGCCACCGCCTTTGTGGTGACGGGTTATATGCTCAGCGGCGCCCTGGGCATGTTCATTGGCGGCTTCTGGGTGGCGCGCTCGGCCAGCCTGGAGCGCAATATCTCGATCGCGATGGCCGGCGCGGCCCTGGCCCTGGTGCTGGCCGCCACCGGCCTGTTGCCGCCCCTGTTGGCCGCCGGCGTCGCCGCGCTGGCGGGCTTTGGCACCGGCCTGGCCGGCCCCTCGCGCGACATGCTGATCAAGCGCGCGGCGCCGCCGGGTGCCACCGGCCGCGTCTATGGCACGGTGTACTCGGGCCTGGACGTGGGCTTTGCGGTGGCCGCACCGATCTTCGGCGCGCTGATGGACCGGGGCCTGGCGGGCGGCATCTTCTACGGCGCGGCCATCGCTTTGTTGATGGGCATCATGGCGGCCAGCATGGTGGGGCTTGTCCGCAGGAAAAGCGCCTGAAGCCGGCGCTACAGTCGCCGCCATGACGACGACCACATCCGCATCCCCCTCCACCCGACTGGCCGGCCATGCGCTGGTCGAGGCCCTCATCGCCCAGGGCGTGGACACCGCCTTCGGCGTGCCCGGCGAAAGCTATCTGGCGGTGCTGGACGGCTTTCACGAGCATCGCGAACAGATTCGCTTCATCGCCTGCCGGCAGGAGGGCGGCGCGGCCTTCATGGCCGAGGCCCAGGGCAAGCTGACGGGCCGGCCCGGCATCTGCTTCGTGACGCGCGGCCCCGGAGCGACCAACGCCAGCATCGGCCTGCACACCGCCTTCCAGGACTCCACGCCGATGGTGCTGTTCATCGGCCAGGTGGCCAGCGACCAGCGCGACCGCGAGGCCTTCCAGGAGGTCGATTACCGGCAGATGTTCGGACCCGGCACGCTGGGTATGGCCAAGTGGGTGGGCGAGGTGCACGACCCCGATCGCCTGCCCGAGTATGTGGCGCGCGCCTTCCATACCGCCCTGCAGGGCCGGCCCGGCCCGGTGGTGCTGGTGCTGCCAGAGGACATGCTGACGCGAGGCACCAGCGCCCCGGTGCTGGCCCGCGCCGAGGCCGCCCAGGCCTGGCCCGCGCCGGCCGCCCTGGCCGATCTGCGCCAGAAACTGCTGGCCGCCAAGCGCCCCTTCGTGCTGGCCGGCGGTGGCGGCTGGACGCCCGAGAGTTGCGCCGCGCTGCAGCGTTTTGCCGAGGCCTGGCGCCTGCCGGTGGGCTGCGCCTTCCGCTTCCAGGATCTGTTCGACAACCGCCATCCGCAGTACGCCGGCGACGTGGGCATAGGCATCAATCCCAAACTGGCGGCGCGTGTGCGCGAGGCCGATCTGGTGATCGCCATCGGCCCGCGCCTGGGTGAGATGACCACCGGCGGCTACACCTTGCTGCAGGCGCCGCGCCCGACCCAGACCCTGGTGCACGTCCATGCCGGTGCGGAGGAGCTGGGCCGCGTCTATGAAGCCGATCTGATGATCAACGCCAGCATGTCCTGTGCCGCCCAGGCGCTTGAGACCCTGGCCGCGCCGGCCTCATTGCCTTGGGCGGCATGGACCGAGCAGGCGCAGGCCGACTACCAGGCCAATCTTCTGCCGCAGCCGGTCAGCCCACTGGACATGGCCGAGGTGGTGAAGCTGCTGTCCAGCCGCTGCCCCGAGGGCACCGTGTTCACCAACGGCGCCGGCAACTACAGCGGCTGGCTGCACCGCTTTCATCAATACCCGGCGCTGCAGCAGCATGGCCGCACCCAGCTCGCGCCCACCAGCGGCGCGATGGGTTACGGCCTGCCGGCCGCGGTGGCGGCCAGCCTCTTGGACCCGCAGCGCTGGGTGGTCAACATCGCCGGCGATGGCGACTTCCTGATGAACGGCCAGGAGCTCGCCACCGCCACCGGTTACGGCGCGCGCAAGCTCATCAGCGTGGTGGTGGACAACGGCAGCTACGGCACCATCCGCATGCACCAGGAGCGCGAGTACCCCGGCCGCGTCTCGGGCAGCGATCTCTTCAACCCCGACTTCGCCGCCCTGGCCCTGGCCTATGGCTGGGCGGCCGCGCGCGTCGATCGCACCGAGGAGTTCGCATCGGCACTGGACGCGGCGCTGCAGGCCGGCAAACCGACGCTGATCCATCTGCGCCTGGCCACCGATGTCTCGACCAGCCGGGCCACGCTGAGCAGCATCCGCGAGGCGGCGCGCCAGCGTCTGGGACAATCCGGGCATGACTGAAAAGATTGATTTCGAATTGCGCGGCGAGTTCATCCCGCTGGACAGCCTGCTCAAGGCCACCGGCCTGGCCGAGAGTGGCGGGCGCGCCCGCATGATGGTGGCCGAGGGCATGGTGCAGGTGGACGGCCGGCCCGAGTCGCGCAAGACCGCCAAGATCCGCGCCGGCCAGCTGGTGAGCCTGCATGGCGCCGAGGTGCGCGTGCTGGCCGATCCGAATTAACCGCGACGTCGATGACCATGACCTTCTCGACCTGCGATTTCTGCGATGCCCACAAGAACGATGCCAGCGGCGACTTCCGCGTCATCCCCGGCGGCCTGTATCGCAGCTATGGCGCGATGGCCAGCTTTGCGGGCCCAGTCAGCACGGTGCGTTGCCTGGACGACAACAGCCTGGTGAAGGCCGCGGTGGAGTCGCCGGGGCAGGGCCGCGTGCTGGTGGTGGACGGCGGCGCCTCGATGCGGCGCGCGCTGCTGGGCGGCAATCTGGCGGCAGCGGCGGCGCGCAATGGCTGGGCCGGCCTGCTGATCCACGGTTGCGTGCGCGACCTGACCGAATTGCGCCAGGCCCAGACCGGCATCCTGGCGCTGGGCCATGTGCCCATGCCCACCGATCGCCAGGGCCAGGGTTCGGCCGATCTGCCCTTGCAACTGCATGGCTGCTGGATACGTCCGGGCGAGTGGCTGTATGCCGATGCCGACGGGGTGGTGATCAGCGCGCGGGCGTTGAGCTGAGCCGCTCTCAGCGGTAGCGCGCCAGGATGCGCTCGACCGAGCCATCCGCCAACAGGCCGTCAATGGCCTGGTTGACCTGCTGAAACGGCAGCCTGGCCTTGCGCGAAAAGGCGCAACGCGCATCGATGCGTCCCAGGTTCAGCACGGTCTTGAGCGCTGCCTCGGGGTGCTGCCGCAGGAAGTAGTCGAGCGAGGTGCGCTCGGCCAGCGCATAGGGCAGGCGCTGCGCCACAAGCTTGCGCAGATTGGCCTGCATGGTGGGCGCGTCGTCGCGTACAAAGCCGCTGCCCAGCATGGCCTCGACCTCGGGGTAACGGTAGCCCACCACCGTGCCGATCGCCTGGCCCGCCAGCGCTTGCAAATGCTCCAGCTCGGGGGCCTGGGGCGTGCCCGCGAGCAGCGCGGCGTCGGGGATCACCACGTTGCTCCAGTCGTGCTTGCCATCGAGCCAGCCTGGAATCACGTAGCAGAGACCATCGGCCTCACCGTCGCGCAGGGCCGCGCGCACGCGCTTGCTGGGCAGGGGCAGAAAGCGTGCGCGCCGCTGCAGGCGCGCGGCGATGGCCTCGCCAAGATCCTTCAGAATGCCGGCGCGCAGCCTGTTGCCCTCGAATTCCGCCAGCGGCAGGGTGTTGCTGGTGGGCGCGATGAAGACCAGCTCGGGCAGATCGTCGGCCGCCTGCGCATTGCCGATGCCGCCCAATGCAGCGAACAGCAGCAGCGCTGCCGTCAGCACCAGCCGTAGCTGGCAGCAGGGGCGCGCAAGCACAGAAGTTCCAAGGGCTGGCTTCACCCTGCCAGCATAGCGGCAAGGCCAGGCGCCCGAGCGGCCCGGCATGGCGTCACCGGCTCAGGGGACGCCCGTTCCCACGCCTTAGGGGCCCTTGCCCGAGCCAATGCAGCATAGGATGCGCCGGCACCCACCAACCTCAGGGAGTTCAGCATGCAACAGCACCTTTGCGGCGCCTTACGCGCGGTCTCGATGGCGGCTCGTTGTTCGAACTTGCGGCTGGCCCTGCCACTGGCCATGCTGCTGGGCGCGTCAGCGGTGGGCGCCAATCCCGATCTGAGCTTCAGCAGCAATGCGCAGGTCTATGGCTATCTCTACAGCAGCTATTCCAGCCCCTTGCTGGGCGATGTGAACTTCCAGCTCAACCTGCCAACAGATTACCGCTGGCTGCAGGCCGGCCAGACCTCCACCGGCGTGGCCGCCGTGAACTACAGCGTGCTGGCCGGCAATGGCGGCATGGGCGATGCGGTCTACGACATCGTCACCAGCAATGGCCAGTACGGCTTTTCCTATGAGGGCAAGGCCGAGGCCGATGGCCTGAAGCTGCGTACCGCGGTACAGGCGCGCACGGTGGATATCGACGGCAATCTTGCCAATTCGCCCAACAGCAATCTGAGCGCCTATGCTTGGGCCTCGTGGAACCAGCAGATGTTCATCGCGCCCACGGCGGATCGGCCGCTCGGCAGCTATGGCGCGATCCTGGTCGGGCTCACGGTGGACGGCAGTTTCGCGGCCCAGAACGATCCGAACCTGCAGGGCTCGGCCAGCCTGACGGCGCGCGCGCATTCGTCCTTTACCGACACCGCGGGCGTCAGCTATCAGAGCGATTTCTACGTCAGCGCCTCGTCCGGCGATCCCGGCTGGACTGGTTCACAGACGGTGTTCAAGAAGCTGCTGTTCCAGTACGGCACGCCGTTCTCGATCGACCTGTACCAGTACAACACCGCCTGGTCGAATGGCTCGGCGGACTTTTTCAACACCGGCAAGATCACGTCGATCGAGATTCCCTACGGCGCAAGCCTGGATTCCGGTGCGCAGCAATCCGGCTTGGGTGGGCCGACGCTGTATGGCACGGTGTTCAACTCCGCCAGCGTGGATGCGCAGAACACCAACTGGGACTTCGGCAACAACGGCGGCGGCTTCACGCCGCAGGTGCCCGAGCCTTCCGGCACAGCACTGATGCTGGCCGGTTTGGCGGCGCTGGGCTTCCTGGCGCGGCGTCGGCGTTAAGCAGCCTGGGGCTGGAACAGGCTCAAAAGCCGGTCCAGCCCGCCTTCGTTGATCGCCACCATCGCCTGCGCCCGCACCTTGGGCTTGGCGTGGTAGGCCACCGAGAGGCCGGCCGCGGACATCATCGGCAAATCGTTGGCGCCATCGCCGACCGCGATGCATTGCGCCGGCAGGGCGCCGATCTCGGCCGCGCATTGCTCGAGCATGCGGCGCTTTTCCTCGCCGTCGCAGATCTCGCCCCAGGGCTGCATCACCAGGCCGCCGGTGAGGGCGCCGTCCTTGATGTCCAGCTCATTGCTGCGCACCCAGTCCATGCCCAGTTCGGCGGCGACATAGCGGGTGAAGAAGGTGAAACCGCCCGACACCAGCACCAGCTTGAGCCCGGCGCGTTTCAGCGCCGCGCAGAGCTCGCGCGCCCCCGGGTTGAAGCGCAGGCGCTCCCGCAGCACGGCCTCCAACGCCGTCACCGGCACGCCCTTCAGCAGGGCCAGGCGGCGGCGCAGGCTGTCCTTGAAATCGGTGATCTCGCCGCGCATCGCCGCCTCGGTGATGGCCGCCACCTCGGCCTTGCGGCCGGCGGCGTCGGCGATCTCGTCGATGCACTCGATATTGATCAGGGTCGAGTCCATGTCGAAGGCGGCGAGCTTGAAGTCGGCGAGCCGCAGCGGGGGCGTGAAGCCCTGGGTGACGAGGGTCAGGTCTTGCATATGATCATTCCAATACTTGCGAAGGAAAGCGTTCAAGCCCAGCGGAGCGCGTGGATCCGGCTTTGCCGGGCCATCGGGCTCGCCCCCTTGAGGGGGAGGCGCGCAGCGCCTCGGGGGTGGTTCATTGCGTCGGATTGCCGAGAAGGCGCAGTACTTCTCTGATCGCCTGGGCGCGGTCCTTCGGATCGCTCAGCGCCTTGTCGATGCGCAGCTTGTCGTTGCCTACCAGTTTGATGGTCTTGTTCTTCTGCACCAGCTCGATCACGCGCATCGCGTCGATCGGCGGATTCGGGCGGAAGTTGATGTTCATCACCGTGGGCGCGGCGTCGATCTTGGCCACGCCATAGGGCTTGGCCAGCACGCGCAGGCGGTGCGTGTCGAACAGGGTCTGGCCCTGCGCCGGCAGCTTACCGAAGCGGTCGGTGATCTCTTCCAGCATGGCGTCGATCTGCGCCGGCTTGTCGGCCGTGGCCAGGCGCTTGTAGAGCGAGAGCCGCACATGCACATCGCCGCAGTAGGCGTCGGGCAAGAGCGCCGGGGCATGCAGATTGATCTCGGTGGTGGCCGAGAGGGGTGAGAGCAGATCGGGCTCCCTGCCGGCCTTGAGCGAGCGCACCGCTTCCGACAGCATCTCGTTGTAGAGCTGAAAGCCGACCTCCATCATGTTGCCGCTCTGGTTCTCGCCCAGCACCTCGCCGGCACCGCGAATCTCCAAATCGTGCATCGCGAGATAAAAGCCCGAACCCAGCTCCTCCATCGCCTGGATGGCCTCCAGGCGCTGCGCCGCCTGCTTGGTGAGGCCCTCGATGTCGGGCACCATCAGATAGGCGTAGGCCTGGTGGTGCGAGCGGCCGACGCGGCCGCGCAGCTGGTGCAGCTGGGCCAGGCCGAACTTGTCGGCGCGGCTGATCACGATGGTGTTGGCGCTGGGCACGTCGATGCCGGTCTCGATGATGGTGGAGCACAGCAAGACGTTGTGCTTGCCGCCCACGAACTCGCGCATCACCCGCTCCAGCTCGCGCTCGGGCATCTGGCCATGGGCCACCACGATGCGCGCCTCGGGCAGCAACTCCGCCAGCTTCTGCTTGCGGTTCTCGATGGTCTCGACCTCGTTGTGCAGGAAGTAGACCTGGCCGCCTCGCTTGAGTTCGCGCAGCACCGCCTCGCGGATCGTGCCGCTGCTCTCGGCGCGCACAAAGGTCTTGATGGCCAGGCGGCGCTGCGGCGCGGTGGCGATCACGCTGAGGTCGCGCAGGCCTTCCAGCGCCATGCCCAGTGTGCGCGGGATCGGCGTGGCGGTGAGCGTCAGCACGTCGACCTCGGCGCGCATCGCCTTCATCGCCTCCTTGTGGCGCACGCCGAAGCGGTGCTCCTCGTCGATGATCAAGAGGCCCAGGCGCTTGAACTTCACCTCCTGCGAGAGCAGCTTGTGGGTGCCGATGACGATGTCGATGCTGCCGTCCGCCAGGCCTTCCATCGCGGCCTTGATTTCCTTGGCCGAGCGGAAGCGGCTCATCTCCGCCACCTTCACCGGCCACTTGCCGAAGCGGTCGGCGATGTTCTGGTAATGCTGTTCGGCCAGCAGCGTGGTGGGCGCCAGGAGCGCCACCTGCTTGCCGCCCATCACCGCCACGAAGGCGGCGCGCAGCGCCACCTCGGTCTTGCCGAAGCCCACATCGCCGCAGACCAGGCGGTCCATCGGCTTGGGCGAGATCATGTCCTGGATCACCGCATGGATGGCGGCGCGCTGGTCGGGCGTTTCCTCGAAACCGAAGCTGGCCGCGAAGGCCTCGTAGTCGTGCGGCGAGTAGCGGAAGGCATGGCCCTCGCGGGCGGCGCGGCGGGCATAAAGATTGAGCAGCTCGGCGGCGGTGTCGCGCACCTGTTCGGCGGCACGGCGCTTGGCCTTTTCCCATTGCCCGGAGCCAAGCCGGTGCAGCGGCGCCTCCTCGGCGCTCACGCCGGTGTAGCGGCTGATCAGGTGCAGCTGGGCCACCGGCACATAGAGGGTGGCCTTGTCGGCGTACTCGAGGTGCAGGAACTCCGACGCACCATCGCCGATGTCGATATTGATCAGCCCCTGGTAGCGCCCGATGCCGTGGTTCACATGCACCACCGGATCGCCCACCTTGAGCTCGGAGAGGTCCTTGATGAGCGCATTGACGTCGCTGACCTGCTCCTGCTTGCGGCGCCGCCGCGTCGTCGGTGTGGTGGCGAAGAGCTCGGTCTCGGTGAAGAGCTGCAGCACCCGGCCGTCTTCGGGCTCATGCCAGAAGAAGCCCGCCGCCAGCGGCGCCGCGGCGATGGCGAACTTCTCGCTTGACGCCTCGAACTCGGCAAGACCTGACACCGAGGGCGGGTCGATCTTGCTGTCGCGCAGCATCTCCAACAGGCTCTCGCGCCGGCCCTCGCTCTCGGCCAGCAGCAACACGCGGTGCGGCGTGCTCTTCAGATGCGCGGCCAGGCGCGCCAGCGGCTCCTGGGCGCCGCGCTCCACGCTCACATCGGGCAGGGGCCGTGCATAGTCCACCGCCTCGCTGCCGCGTATCGCCAGCACTGCATGGGGGTGGGTGAGGCCGAAGAATTCCTCCACCGGCAGAAAGATCTCCTCGGGTGGTAGCAGCGGCCGTTCGGGGTCGTGCTGCAGGAAGCGAAAACGCTCGCGCGTGTCGGTCCAGAAACGCTTCAGCGCCTCGTCCACCTCGCCATGCAGGGCCAGGGCGCAGTCGCTGCCCAGGAAGTCGAAGATGGTGGCGGTCTGCTCGAAGAACACCGGCAGGTAGTACTCGATGCCGGCGGTGGCGATGCCCTGGGCCATGTCCTTGTAGATGCGCGACTTGGTGGGGTCGCCGTCCATCTTCTCGCGCCAGCGCGCACGGAAGGCCTGGCGCGCCGCCTCGTCCATGGGGAATTCGCGGCCGGGCAAGAGTCGCACCTCGGGCACGGGATAGAGGCTGCGCTGGCTGTCGGGATCGAAGGTGCGGATCGAATCGACCTCGTCGCCGAACAGGTCGACCCGGTAGGGCACCGGCGAGCCCATCGGGAACAGGTCGATCAGGCCGCCGCGCACCGCGTACTCGCCCGGCGAGACCACCTGGCTCACATGGCTGTAGCCACCCAGGGTCAGCTGCGACTTCAGGCTGGCCTCGTCCAGGCGTTGTTTGAGCTTGAAATTGAAGGTGGTGGCGGCCAGAAAGCTGGGCGGCGCCAGCCGTGTCAGTGCGGTGGTGGCCGGCAAGAGCACCACGTCCACCTCGCGCTGGTCCATCGCTTTGCCCTGCGATTGCAGCAGTTGCCAGAGCGTGGCCAGGCGCTCGGAGATCAGGTCCTGGTGCGGGCTGAAGGTGTCGTAGGGCAGGGTTTCCCAGTCGGGGAACACCGCCACGCGCAGCTCGGGCGCGAAGAACTTGAGCTCGTCTTCCAGGCGCTGGGTATCGCCCGGCTCGGCGGTGACCACGGCGCTGAGCCGCCCGGCCTCGCGCTGCTGGCGGATGAAGCGCGCCAGCAGCAGGGCGTCGGCCGAGCCGGTGGGGCGGGGCTGGTTGAACTTCTTACCGGGATGTATCGGGGGCAGCTGCATGGCGCACAAATGAGTTCAGCCCCGAAGCGGGGCCTGGGGCCATTGTAGGGAAGCTGCGCTGCGCCACCTCCATGCCGCTCATGCCGCGCAGCGTGCAGCTGGTCGCAAGCCGGCTGCCGCCAGGATCCATCTTCCCTAGAGTGCGCAGCCATGGGCAGCCGGTTCATGGCGGCCCGCCAAGGAGACTCACCATGCCAAGCGCCAGCCGCCATCTGTTTGCACCCACCGTCGGCCTTGCCCTGCTCAGCGCCGCCTGCCTGGTGGCCCTGCCGGCCCAGGCGGAGGGTTTCAAGGCCGGGGTCGAATTGCGCGAGCAGGCCTCCCTGAGCGAGATCGGTCTGCCCGCCTATCCGGGCGCGACCGAGCAGCGCGACAAGTCCGACGACAAGGCGGCCGTGACCCTGGGCCTGTGGGGCGGCAGCCTGGGCTTCAAGCTGCATGTGCGCAAGTTCGCCAGCGGCGACCCGGTCGAGACGGTCGCGGCGTTCTACCAGGACGCCCTGGCGCAGTACGGCGAGGTGCTGGACTGCAGCAACAAGCGCGCGCCCAAGCCCGCCAGCGGCGCCGACGCGGGGCAGCTCACTTGCGACGACGATGCGCCCAAGCCCGGCAGCCGTGTCTACAAGGCCGGCAGCAAGCGGGATTTCCGCGTCGTCTCCCTGCAGCCCAAGGGGCAGGGCGTGCACTTCCAGATGGTGCACATCGTAGCCAAGGGATTCTGAGACCCTAGCCGCCGGGCCTTCTACGCAGCTGCACCGTTTGCGCCTCGCCTTGCAGCGCCCTTGCGCGCAGCTGCCCGCAGCCGCCATCCACATCCTGCCCGGCCGAGTCGCGCAGCTTGGTGAGCACGCCGCGCTGGTGCAGCTCGCGGGCGATGGCGCGCGCCCGCTCCCAGCTGGGGCGCTGGAAGGGCAGCTCGGGCACGCTGTTGTAGGGAATCATGTTGAGGATGCCGTACTTGCCCTTGAGCAGACGCACGATGCCGTCGAGCTCGTCGGGGCTGTCGTTGATGCCCTCCAGCAGGGTCCATTGGTACTGGATCGGGTAGCCGCTGCTGCGTGCATAGTGCTCGCCGGCCGCGACCAGCTCCTCGGGCGTGAGGCGCGGCGCGCGCGGCAGCAGGCGCTCGCGCAGTGCCGCCTTGCTGGTATGCAGCGAGAGCGCCAGCGCCGGTTTCACGCTGCCTTGCGGCAGGCGCTCGAAGGCGCGCGGGTCGCCCACCGTGGAGAACACCAGATTCTTGTGGCCGACATTGCCCAGCGTGCCCATCAGCTCGATGGCCTCCAGCACGTTGTCGAGGTTGTGCGAGGGCTCGCCCATGCCCATGAACACCACCTTCTTGATCGGCCGCTGCGCGCGCGCCAGCACCAACTGGGCCAGCATCTCGCCGCTCGTGAGCTGGCGCAGCAGGCCGTCGCGCCCGGTCATGCAGAACTGGCAGCCCACCGCGCAACCCACCTGGCTGGAGACGCACAGACCGTCGCGCGGCAGCAGCACGCTTTCCACCGTCTGGCCATCGGCCAGGCCCACTAGCAGGCGCGCCGAACCGTCCTCGCCCGGGTGGCTGGAGACGAGGTGTGCCAGGCCCTGCAGCTCGGCATCCAGGGCGGGCAGGGCTTCGCGCAGGCGCAGTGGCAGGAAGTCCTCCAGCTTGCGGCGCCCGGCCTCACGGCTGCGACCCAGCAGCCAGTCGCGCAGCACGCGCTGCTCATGTTGGGGGTTGGCGCCCAGCGCGCGCAGGCGCTGGCGGAAGCTGCTGATTTGCATGGGGGGCGAAGTTTAGAGCGTGAATACGCTCTTAGCCCTGCAGGGTGCGCCGGATCAGGCCCGGCAGCTCTTCCAGCGTGTTCTGCTTCTGCAGCACCGCACGGGCACCGACGCGCTGGGCCCCGGCCAGCAGCTCGTCGGTGATGAAGCCCGAGCTGATCAGCACCGGCAGGCCCGGGCGCAGCTCGGCCGCCAGCTCGGCCGCCTCCAGGCCGGACATCTCGGGCATGTTGAAGTCGGTGATGAAGAGGTCCACACCCTGCGCCTGGTCGGCCAGCAGGGTCAGCGCCTCGCCCGCCTGCTGGCAACAGCTGACGCGGTAGCCCGCACGCTTGAGCAGGCGCTCCACCATCAGCAGCATCACCTCGTCGTCGTCGAGGTAGAGCACATGCTCCTGGCCGCCGCCGTCCAGCACCGCGGCCTGGGAGCTGGGCGCCTCGTAGTCGGCGGCCACCTCGTTCACCAGGGGCAGCAGGATGTGGAAGGTGGTGCCCTGGCCCGGCTGGCTGTCCACCGTGATGGCACCCTGATGCGCGGCCACGATGCCATGCACCACGGCCAGACCCAGCCCGGTGCCCTGGCCCACCGGCTTGGTGGTGAAGAAGGGTTCGAAAATGCGTGCCTGCAATTCCTCGGACATGCCGACGCCGGTGTCGGCCACCCACAGGTGGGCGTAGTCGCCGCGCGGCAGCTGGGACAGGCGCGCATCGGCATCGCCGCCCAGGTGCATGCGCGCGCAGCCCACCGTGAGGCGTCCGGTGCTGCCGACCAGCGCGTGCCAGCCATTGGTGCAGAGATTCATCAGCACCTGTTGCAGCTGGGTGGCGTCGGCCACCACCACCAGGTGCTCGTCGCTGAGTTGCGCGTCCAGGGCCACGCGGGCGGGCAGGGTGGCGCGCAGCAGGCCCAGGGTTTCGGCCAGGATGGGGTGCAGCGGCTGGGCCAGCATCTGGTGCGGCTGGCGCCGGCTGAAGGCGAGGATTTGCTGCACCAGACCGCGGGCGCGCACCGCGGCCTTGTTGATCTCGTCCAGGAAGCCGCGCACCGGATGGCTCTTGGGCACGTCCTGGCGCGCCATGCCCACATTGCCCAGGATGGCCGCGAGGATGTTGTTGAAGTCGTGCGCGATGCCGCCGGCCAGCGTGCCGATGGCCTCCATCTTCTGCGCCTCGCGCAGCTGCAGCTCCAGCTGGCGCAGCCTGCCCTCGGCGGCACGCTGCTGGGTCACGTCCACCGGCGAGAAGATCAGGATGCGGCCCTCGTCGGACTCGAACACCTGGGCCGAGACCACGCAGCGCATGAATTCGCCGCGCTGGTTCACCAGGGTCACCTCGTACTCGCTGAGGCGGCCATCGCGGTCCAGCAGCTCCAGATAGGGTTGGCGGTCCGCATAGTCGGCCCAGATGCCCAACTGCAGCGGCGTGCGGCCGATGAAGTCCTCGGCCCGGTAGGCGAACAGCGTCAGAAAGGCCTCGTTGGCCTCGATGAAGCAATCGTCGGCCAGCCGCACCAGGGCCAGGGGCACGGGCGAATGCTGGAAGATGTTGGCGAACTTGGCCTGGCTCTGCTTGAGCGAGATGCGCGAGCTTTCGAGCCGGCGGATATGGCGCAGCAGGAAGAAGCTCAACAGGCCCACGAACAGCAGCATGGCGGCGCCGAAGGCGATGCGGTCGCGGCTGCGGATGTGCCAGCCCGCCAGCACCTCGTCCATCGCACGCGCATAGATGGCGGTGAGCGGATAGCCCTCCACCTTTTTGTAGAAGTACAGGCGCGGCGTGCGGCCGTCCTCGTCGAGGAAGTTGCTGCCCTCGAACATGCCCTCCTCGGCGGCACCGCGCAGCCGCGCGAAGGTGGGTGAGGCCGAGACGTCCAGGCCCACATAACTGTCCTTGTGCGGGGTGCGCACGATCAGAAAGCCCTCGTGCGACAGCAGCGAGACCAGGGCATGGCTGTCCTCGGCGATGTGGCGGTAGAACTTGCTGAAATAGGCCACGCTGATGTCGGTGCTCAACACGCCGTGGTACTCGCCGTCGGAGCTGGCGTAGTTGCGCGCCAGCGGCAGGATCAGCTCGCCGTCGTAATAACGCGGGAAGGGCCGGCCCAGCACCGGTGCCGATTGCAGCGGGTGCTTGAGCAGGTAGCCGATGTAGCCGCGGTCGTCGGCGTCGGTCTGGTAGGCCGGGTAGTCGGTGGTGCTGACCGCGGCCGCGCCCTGGGTGTTGACGAACTGGAAGGAGGTGAGGATGCGGTTGAAGGGCTGGGCGCGAGTCAGCACCGAACGTATCAGCGCGTCGCTGGCGGGCTGCTCGCGCCGCTCCAGCTCGATGGCGCGCATCAGCGAATTGATGTTGCCGTCGGCGTCGGTGAGGATCTGCTTGGCATGTTCCTCCAGCAGGCGCACGGCGGTGAGGCCATGCTCGCGTTCGGCCTGCAGCGTCATCGCCTGGTCCTGGCGGATCGCCAGCCAGGTCTGCGCCACGATGGCCGCCATCATCAGCGCGGCAAACAGCAGCAGCACCAGGCGCGCGCCGCGTGAACTCTCGTTCAGCGATTTCAGCAGGGGCGTGAGGGTCGGCATGCTAACGATAGATGCCGGTGCCCAGGCACAGCTCGGGCAGTTCGGGCACCCGTTCCACATAGCCGCGCTTGGGCTCCACCTGCTTGGTGATGGGATGTGGCCATTTGTATTGCACCCAGCCCTTGCCCTCCTTGGTGTGGAAGCACAGGCGCACGAATTCGCGGATCAGGTAGAAGCCATCGGCGTCGCGCATTTCGATCATCACCTTGCCGCGGATCTTGGGGTTCTTGCCATGCACCGCCTGGAAGCCGTCGGGCGCGATGCTGTAGAGGTAGAGATCGCCATGGGGGTTGATGGCGCTCTGGCTGTTGAAGGGGCTGTCGAGGCGGTTGAACTCGGCGGTGGCCTTGGCCAGGCCGTTGGCCTTCAGATAGGCCTGCGCCTGGCGCAGCAGCGCCAGCGCATCCGCCTCGTTGCTGGCGCCTGGTACCTGCGCGCTCGCGCCGGCCGCCAGCATGGCCAGGGCGAGGGCGCATATCGGCAGTTTCGGCATGGCGGTCACCTGCGGCGTGGCGATTGGGCGAATGGCGGACTCTTTTCCTGGTGTTAACCCTAGTTCCGGCTAAGCTTGCAGGCTTCGCGACTCGCCAGCCAGGCCACTGCATGATGCTATCCGATCACCGTGTGCAAAACAGTCAGTTACGTGGGCGCCTGATGTCCGCCGAGGCCGCCGCCGCGCTGATCCCCTCCGGCGCCAACGTGGGCATGAGCGGTTTCACCGGTGCCGGCTATCCCAAGGCCGTGCCGCAGGCGCTGGCGGCGCGCATCGAGCGCGCGGCGGACGCCGGCGAACCCTTCCGCATCGGCCTGTGGACCGGCGCCTCCACCGCGCCCGAACTCGACGGCGCGCTGGCGCGCGTGCATGGCGTGCAGATGCGCCTGCCCTACCAGTCCGACCCCACCAGCCGCAAGCAGATCAATGCCGGCGAGATGGAATACACCGACATCCACCTGAGCCATGTGGCCCAGTATGTGTGGTTCGGCTTCCTGGGCAAGCTGGACGTGGCGGTGATCGAGGTGGCGGGCGTGCTGCCGGATGGCCGCCTGATTCCCTCCACCTCGGTGGGCAACAACAAGACCTGGCTGGACCAGGCCGACAAGATCATTCTCGAGGTCAACTCGCTGCAGAGCCTGGGCCTGGCCGGCATGCACGACATCTACTACGGCACCGAGCGGCCGCCGCGGCGCGTGCCGATCCCGCTCACGCGCGTGTCCGATCGCATCGGCGAGCCCTATCTGCACTGCGATCTCAGCAAGGTGATCGCGGTGGTGGAAACGCACCAGCCGGATCGCAACTCGGTCTATGCCGAGCCCGACGCCAACTCGCGCGCGATCGCTGCGCACCTGATCGAGTTCTTCCAGCAGGAGATCAAGCTGGGCCGGCTCACTTCCGACCTGCTGCCGCTGCAGTCGGGCGTGGGCAATGTCGCGAACGCCGTGCTGGCCGGCCTCAACGAGGGGCCCTTCGAGCATCTGACGGCCTATACCGAGGTGCTGCAGGACGGCATGCTGGCCATGCTGCAGTCCGGCAAGCTGGCGCGCGCCTCGGCCACGGCACTCTCGCTGAGCCCGGCGGCGGCCGAGCTGTTCGAGCGCGAGATCGATTTCTTCAGCGAACGCATCGTGCTGCGCCCGCAGGAGATCAGCAACCACCCGGAGGTGATACGGCGCCTGGGCCTGATCGCGATGAACTCGATGATCGAGGCCGACATCTACGGCAACGTCAACTCCACCCATGTGATGGGCAGCAGCATCATGAACGGCATCGGCGGCTCGGGCGACTTTGCGCGCAACGCCTATATGTCCATCTTCATGACGCCGTCCACCGCCAAGGGCGGCGCGATCTCCTGCATCGTGCCGATGGTCTCGCATGTGGACCATACCGAGCACGATGTGCAGATCATCGTCACCGAGCAGGGGCTGGCCGACCTGCGCGGGCTCTCGCCCAAGGAGCGCGCGCGCGTCGTCATCGAGCGTTGCGCCCATCCCGACTACCGGCCCGCGCTGCTGGACTATTTCGAACGCGCCCGGCAGGGCGGCGGTGGCCAGCACACGCCGCATCTGCTGGACGAGGCGCTTGCCTGGCACAGCCGCTATCTGCGCGAAGGGCGCATGCTGGCGTGAGCGTTCATGATTGTTCGTGAGCGCCCCTCGGGCCTGCGCCTCTTTCTGGTGGTGCGGGGCTCCATCCTCAAGCAGATCCGCTGGGTGCTGCTGGTGAACGTGCTGGTCGCCGTGGCGGTGACCTGGTCGCATGGCGATCTGTTCAGCCACAAGATCACGCTCACCACCATTCCCTTCACCCTCATCGGCCTGCCGCTGGCGATCTTCCTGGGCTTTCGCAACAACGCCGCCTACGACCGCTACTGGGAGGCGCGCAAGCTCTGGGGCGAACTGCTGCTGCGCAGCCGCAACCTGGCGCGGCAGACACTGAGCCTGATCGACCTGCCCGATGGCCCGGCGGAAGATGTGCCGCCGCCGCGTGGCGATCTGGGCGATGTGCGCGTGCGCCTGCTGTACCGCATGATCGCCTTTGCGCAGGCGCTCAAGCACCAGCTGCGCGGCACGGCCGACGCGCAGGGCGAGGTGGCGGCGCTGCTGCGGCCCGAGGAGGCACGCCGCATCGCGGGCCTGGCCAATCCGGCCGCCGCCCTGCTGCTGGAGGCGGGCGAGGACCTGCGGCGCTGCCGCCGGGCCGGCCAGCTGGACTCGGTGCGCGCCGCCGCCCTCGACGCCACGCTGTCGGCCATCAGCGCCGCCGCCGCGTCCTGCGAGCGCATCAAGAGCTCGCCGCTGCCCTTCTCCTATACCCTGCTGCTGCACCGCACCGCCTACCTCTACTGCTTCCTGCTGCCCTTCGGCCTGGTGGACAGCATCGGCTTCATGACGCCCTTCGTGGTGGGCATCGTGGCCTACACCTTCTTCGGCCTGGATGCGCTGGGCGACGAGATCGAAGAGCCCTTTGGCCTGCTGCCCAACGACCTGCCGCTGGACGCGATCTGCCGCAGTATCGAGATCGACCTGCGCCAGGCCCTGGGCGAGCGTGCCACGCCGCCGCCGCTGCAGCCGGTGGATTACTGCCTGATGTGAGAATCGCCGCATGAGCAATTACGCAACAGGCCTGCAGCCACGCTGCTATGCCCTGGTGCCGGCGGCGGGCGTCGGCGCCCGTGCCGGCGCCGCCGGCCCCAAGCAATACGTCAGTCTGGCGGGCCGACCCATGATGGCCCATACCCTGGCCGCGCTGCGCCAGGTGCCAGGTCTTGCCGCCACGCTGGTTCTGCTGTCGCCCGAGGACGATCAGTTCGAAACCCTGCTGCCCGAGTTCGAGGGCGAGACGACCTGGGTGGCGCGCTGTGGCGGCGCCACGCGCGCCGACACCGTGGCCGCCGGCCTGCGCGAGCTGCAGGCACGCGGCGCCCAGCCGCATGACTGGGTGCTGGTGCACGACGCCGCGCGCTGCCTGCTGCAGCCGGCCTGGGTCGAGCAACTGATCGCCGCCTGCGAGGGCGACGAGGTGGGCGGCCTGCTGGCGCTGCCGCTGGCCGATACCCTGAAGGCGGAGCAGGGCGGGCGCGTGGCCGCCACGGTGGACCGGCAGGGCAAATGGGCGGCGCAGACGCCGCAGATGTTCCGCCTGGGCCTGCTGCAGCCGGCGCTGGCCCATGCCCTGGCCCAGACCCAGACCCAGGCCGGCGCGGCCGTCACCGACGAGGCCAGTGCCATTGAGGCCCTGGGCCATCGGCCCCTGCTGGTGGCCAGCAGCCTGGAGAACTTCAAGGTCACCTGGCCTGCGGACTTCGCGCTGGCCGAGCGCCTGCTGCGCAGCCGGGCGGCCTGAACAAAAAAAGAGCGGCTGTACCGCCGCTTGAAATAGACCTGGCCCGCTGGCATTTCGCTGTCGCTGCTGGGCCGGTTTGCTCCTCCTTAGAGCCTAAAAGTGCACGCTGAGGCCCAGCGAGAACATGTTCACGCGCGCCTTGGTGCCGTCGTTGCCGGTCTTGGCGCGCAGCTGGTCCCAGTCGGCGTTGACCGACACGGACTTGCTGATCGCATAGGCAAAGCTGGTGCCCAGCACCGGTTGCACGCTGGACTTGCCGCTGCTGACGGTGCCGTTTTGCGCGCGTCCCTGGGTGATGGCCAGGCCCAGCTTGCCCTTGAAGGTGAAGTCGCCGGAGTTGAGCGGCAGCACGCCCAGCAGGGCCACGCCCGATGTGCGCAGGGTGCCGGCCTGGCCCTGGGCCGCGCCGGTCTGGAAGGCCATCGCCTCGAAACCGAACTGGCCAAAGGCATAGCCACCGTAGACCTTGCCGCTCAGCCTGGCGCTGCGGTCGCATGCCAGAGCCATGTTGCAGCTCAGCTCGTAACGGCTGTAAAGGCCCGCATTCGCACCCACGTAAGGGCCCACCAGCACATCGGCCTCGGCGCGGCTCGTCATGAAGCAGGCCGCGACGATGGCCAGCAGCATGGTCAGGTGGGTTTGCAGTCGTCCGTTCATCTGTGTTCCCTGGCCGCCAGGGGCCAACAGGGGCGCAGTGTTGCCGCTCTCGGCCGATCGGGCCAGCGCGCGCTGTGACGAACCGCCGCACGCCCCCGCTGGTACTAGGATTCGATACCAACGCACCAGAGGTGAGCAGCGATGAGCGGTCCGGAAATATTGATGCAGGTGCTAAAGGCCGAGATGCGCGCCGCTGGCGTGACCTACAAGACCCTGGCACAGCGCCTGGGGATGAGCGAGTCCAGCGTCAAGAGGGTGTTCTCGCAGGGCGATATGAGCCTCAGCCGGCTGGCCCAGGTCTGCAAGGCGGTGGGCGTGGCGCTGGAGGACGTGCTGCGTCAGGCCGCCGATGCGGTACCGCAGGCCGATACCCTCACGCTGGCCCAGGAGCGTTCGCTGGTGCAGGACCCGCATCTGCTGCTGGTGGCGATCTGCTGCCTGGGCCATTGGAGCGTGGCGCAGATGCGTGAAACCTACCGGCTCAGCGAGCCGCAGCTGATCGCCTGCCTGGTGAAGCTGGACCGGCTCTCGCTGATCGAGCTGAAGCCGCTGAACCGCTACCGGCTGCGCGTGTCGCTGGCGTTTCGCTGGCAGCCCGACGGGCCGGTGCAGCAGTTCTTCCGAAGCCACGTGGTGGACGACTATTTCGCCGGGCGCTTCGACGGCGCCGGCGAGACCCTGCTATGCGTGCACGGCCGGCTCTCCGACCCCAGTGCCAGGGGCCTGGTGCAAAAGATCCATCAGCTGGCCGCCGAGCTGGCGCGTCTGCACCAGGACGACCAGCGCCTGCAGCCCGAGGCGCGCGATGGCTTCACCCTGCTGGTGGGCCTGCGCTCCTGGGAGTTCGCCGCCTTCACCGCGATGCGGCGCTGAGCGGCACCCGCGCCTACCAGATCGGGCCGAGGTAGAGGTAGAGCGAGCCGCCTCCGCCCTTGGTGCCGCCGGCGGCCAGGTAGAAGGGGCCGAAGCGCGTGTCCACCGCCAGGAAGCCGCTGCCGGCGAGCTTCAGCTCGCCCAGGCGCGGCAGCGTGCGCTCCGGGCTCACGCCGCCCAGTTCCATCGAGAAGCCGGCGCGCACCGCGCCGCCCAGGCCGATCGGCATATGGCCGATGCGGCGTGCCATCACCATGCGCGCGAGCGCGCTGCTGCGGCCGCTGAGCGATTGATCGGCCGTGCCCGAGAGGCGCAGAAAGCCGCCCAGCGGGCTGGTGCTGCCCAGGTCGGTGTGGCTCCACTCGCCATACACATGGCCCGCCCACAGCCCGGCGCGGAAGGCCGCCAGGCCGAGGGCGCCGAACTGATGGGCCTGCTGCTCGGCGCGGCGGAAACGCTGCCATTGCGCATTCAGCAGCACGCCGCGGCTGGGAAAGCCCAGCGAATCCAGCGTGTCCACGCTGATCTGCGCGAACTGCTGCTGGAAGGTGGCGGTGGACTCGGGCAGGCTGGGATCGGCCGGGATTTCCACATGCACCGAGCTGCGCGTGCGCGCCACGCCCAGCTCGACCTCGCCCCAGTTGCCCAGATTGCGGCCCAGCGCCAGGCTGGCGCTGCCCGAGCTGGAGGCCAGGCGCAGGGCGCGCCGGCCGTTGTCGAACAGGTCGCTGCCACCGGCCTCGTATTCCAGCGTGCCGCTGAGGTGCCAGGGCGAGCCGGGGCCCAGCGGCTGCATCAGCTGCGTGCCCAGGCCGCGCTCGGCGCCGATGCGGCCGGTGCTGCGCAGCTCGGCGCCCCAGGCGTTCAGCCAGGTGGCCACATGCATGGCCACCAGCGAGAAGCGATTCGCGTCGGCAAAATTGCTGTAGAGCTCCAGCCCCAGCCGCAGGCGGCTGCGGGCCCAGTCGGCCTCGGCCACATGCAGGGTGACATGGCGCTGGCCGTCGCGGTCCTGCACCTGGCTGTCGACGCGTTCGAAATCGCCGCTGCCATAGAGCTGGGCGGCGGCCTTGTTGATCTCGGCCTGGCTGATCGGCTGGCCGGCTTTGAGGTCCAGCCCATTGCGCAGCGCCTCGGGGTTGCTGCGCTGCGCGCCCGCTATGGCGAGGCTGGCCAGCGGCAGGGCCTTGACCAGATTGCCGGGGGCGCTGCGGCGCGTCTGCTCCAGCGCCGCATAGGCCTCGGGGCTGACGGCGAGGGCGCGCAGGCGTTCGTGCGCGGCCATCGCCGCGCGTTGACCGGCGTCCAGCGCCTCGGTCTGGCGCGTGAAGTCCATGAAGCTGAGATTGCCCAGGTCGGGGTCGATCAACACATCCTGCGGCTGCAGCTGGCGCAGCGAGCGTTCGACGTTCTGGTTGGTGAGGATCTGCAGCATCTGGTTGGCCACGCCCACCGCGCTGGTGATCTCGCGCGCCTCCAGCAGCGGCGAGCCCACGTTCACCGCGATGATCAGCTCGGCCCCCATCTTGCGGGCAATGTCCACGCCCAGATTGCGCACCAGGCCGCCGTCCACCACCGGCCGGCCGTTCACCCGCACCGGCGCGAACACGCCGGGCACCGCCATCGAGGCGCGCATCGCCAGGAACAGCGGCGTGTCCACCATCTCGATCAGCTCGCCATTCAGCAGATCGGTGGCGATGGCGCGAAAGGGCAGGCGCAGCTGGCTGATCGGCTGCTCGGCGATCTCGTCGGGCACCAGGCTTTCGAGCGTGAACTCGAGCGCGCTGTTGCCGGCCGCGGCGGGCGGCAGGCTGGCGCCGCTGGCCCGGCTCAGGCCCAGCTCCAGGCGCGAGGGCAGCAGCTGGTCCTCGATGCGGCGGCGCAGGGTCAGGTCTTGCCGCGGCGGGCGGTCGGCCAGGATGGCGTCCCAGTCGCTGCGCAGCACGAAGTCCTGCAGCTCGGCGGTGCTGCGCCCGGAGGCATAGGCGCCGCCCACCACCGCGCCCATGCTGGTGCCCACCACCAGGTCCACCGGCACGCGCAGCTCCTCCAGCACCTTGAGCACGCCGATATGCGCCAGCCCGCGGGCGCCGCCGCCCGAGAGCACCAGGCCGATCCTGGGGCGCTCCGGCCGCTCAAGCGCCTCGGGCGGTTCGGCACGCAGCGGCGCGGCCAGCAGCAGGGTCAGGAGCAGCAGGGGAAGGTGGCGTGAGCGTAAGGTCATGGAGGGCAGGGCGTCGCGGCCGCCACCATAGCGCAGTCTGGCGGCCTTGTTGAGTGCGATAAGCTCAGTGCCTTTGCAAGCAGGCTGAACGCGCTCCATGACATTGCCTCCGACACCAGCTCCTTTGCGCATTGGCGAAGGCTGGGATACCCATGCGCTGGTGACCGATCGCCCCCTGATTCTGGGCGGCGTGACGATCCCGCACAGCCACGGCCTGCTGGGCCACTCGGATGCCGATGCGCTGGCCCATGCCATCACCGATGCCCTGCTGGGTGCGGCCGCGCTGGGCGATATCGGCAAGCTCTTTCCCGACACCGCCGCCGAGTTCAAGGGCGCGGACTCGATGGTCTTGCTGGCCGAGGCCTACCGGCGCGTGCGCGCCGAGGGTTGGCTGATCGTCAATCTGGATGCCACCATCGTGGCCCAGGCGCCCAAGATGGCGCCGCATATCCCGGCCATGCGCGCGCGCCTGGCCGAGGTGCTGGGCATCCAGATGGCGCAGGTCAATGTGAAGGCCAAGACGGCCGAGAAGATGGGGCCGGTGGGCGAGGGCCGGGCGATCGAGGCGCGCGCGGTCTGCCTGCTGAGCGCCGGCTGAGTCCGCTCAGGCGGCGCGACGCAGTCGCAGCACCGTCACCAGGCCGCCATCGCTGGCGTTGGCGATGTGCACGAAGCCGCCCAGGCGCTGCACCGATTTCTCCACGATGGCCAGGCCCAGGCCGGCGCCGGTGGCCGAGGTGCGCGCGCTGTCGCCGCGGTAGAAGGGCGTGGTCAGGCGCGCCA
>Ga0208398_100430_pt1 | contig 29008 bp, 19 predicted proteins | sample LakWasMe79_HOW10_2_FD_183905 | JGI IMG/M metagenome (GOLD analysis project Ga0208398, IMG submission 183905) | Freshwater sediment methanotrophic microbial communities from Lake Washington under simulated oxygen tension - Sediment Metagenome... | ecosystem: Environmental > Aquatic > Freshwater >...
GGAGCCGGTCTTGTCGACACAGCTCAAAGTGGTGGGTGCCGACCTCATTTCGGTGGGGCAATTCAATCCGGGGCCGGAAGATATCTGCATTGTTGAAGAAGACATCAGCAGCCACCGTTACCGCAAAGTGGTCGTGCGCGACGGCGTCCTGGTCGGCGCCATCCTGATCGGCTGGCCAGAGTTGATAGAGCCGGTGGGCAAAGCGGTGAAAAAGAAACTATCGCTGAACGGCGCTGCAGCGCAACTCAAGGCGGGCGACTGGACTTTTTTCACCGCACGCAGCCACTAGTTTGTTACGCATCCTTTGGTACAGGGTTTGCCCGGCTGGATGCGATAAGCCATGAAGTCGCAACGGCGACGATCAGGTTGACCGGGAATCTGGCGTGCCATACTCAGACCTATAGGTAAATTGCCAGGATATCGATCCCTGGCATGGCACCGGCAGCGACAAAAAATAACTGAGTGAGGGAACCCGACAATGGAGCAGCGCCGTGCGGTGCAGTACAGCGGTGGGGCACGTCCATCTGGTCCGGTCAAATGGACGTTTGCGTGGATCGTCCTGTTGTTTTTCACCTTCCATGTTTCAACGGCGCATGCGGCTCAGACCGATACCATCCAACTCAGCGCGGAACAAAGCGCCTGGGTTGCGCGCCACCAGGAGCAGGCGCTCACCGTCGGCTTTGATCCGTTTGGTGGCGTGGACAGTTTTGAATTGCGCGGCCAGCGCATCGGGTTCTTGCATTTGCTGTTGGCAGACATCCAGAAACGCACGGGCCTGAAACTCACGCCGGCCGAAAGCACCGGCTGGGACGATGCCTACAGCCGTTTTGTGGCTGGAAAAATCGACGTTTTGTATGGTGCCAACGCCACACCCGAGCGCGAAAAAATCATGCGTTTTACGGCGCCGGCCCAGCGTTACCCCTATGTGGTTCTGGCACCCAAGGACAGCGGCGTGCAGGCACTGGGTGATGTGGATGGCAGGCGCCTGGGTTTCATCGACAACGATTTTGTTCTGGAGGCGCTTCCGCGTGTCTACCCCAACATCCATTTCACCCCCACTTTTTTTGCCGACCAGAACCTGGCACTGGCGGCTCTCAAACAGAACCGGATTGACGCCTTCGTAACCTCCGGCGGCGGCGTGGAAGTGGAGTACCTGGTCAACAACCCCGAACTGGGTGTGATTGCGAAACTGCGTTCCATTACGTCGGACATGACCCTGGCCGTCCTGCACAAAGACGCGGTGCTGGCCAGCATTCTGGAAAGCTATCTCAACCAGAGCCAGGCGACGATTGACAGCATGGCCCACAGTGCACTGCAGTTGTACCACCGCAAGGCCTTGCGGCTGACGGACGCCGAGCTCGATTGGCTGGAGAAATCCGGCGAAGCAGTGGTTGGGGTTGCCGAAGACTATTTGCCGTTTGACTACTACAACAAGGGCAGTTACCAGGGCATTGCGGGCGAATCGTTGCGCGCCATTGCCGACACCATCGGCGTGCGGTTCACGGTGGTCTCGGCGCCCTTTGCCCAGGTGATGGACCAGGCGCGCGCCGGCAAGGTGCATGTGGTCGATATGGCCAAGACGGAAGAGCGACTGCGTGACTTTCTCTTCCCCCACCCCATCAGCACCGAACGCGATATCGTCATCGGCCTCAAGAGCAGCCAGCCCGTTCCCGATATCTATGCCCTGGACGGCTTGCGGGTCGCAGTCATCGACGGCTTCTGGCACGAGGAGTACCTGCGCAAGAATCTGCGCAATCCCCGCATCGTCAAGACACAGGACATCATGGAGTCACTGCGCAAGGTGCGCGAGGGGGAGGCCGACTACCTGATCGAAAACCCGACGGTGATCGAGTTCTACATCAACGGCCTGGGCTACCAGGACCTGGTCAAGCGTGGCAACACCTCCAGCGATTCCTTTGTGTACTTTGGCGTGAGCCGCAGCCAGCCCGAGCTGGCCGGGATCATGGACAAGGTCATTCCGCTGCTGTCGTTCGAAGAGATGAAGTACCGCGGCATCCAGTCGGTGCCAACCCTGACCAACCAGTCCACACTGCATCTGCGTTGGGTTGCGGGCTTGCTGGGCGTCGCGCTGGTGATGATCGTCGCGGCAACAGCGGTCATTGCCCGCAAACTGGCCAACGAACGCATGGCGACCCAGTTCTTGCGTGAGCGCGAACAGCTGCTCTACACCGATGCGCTGACCGGCTTGTTGAACCGCAACCACTTCAGCCACCACGCCCAGGCGCTGAGCGAAAGCATAGGGTTCCCGCAAGCCGTCGTCGCCGCCGATCTGAACAACCTCAAACGCACGAATGACACCTACGGGCACTCTGCGGGTGATCGCCTCATCGAGATGTGGGCCGAGGCTGCCCGCGCCCAATGGCCGGGTGCCAGGGGCTACCGCATGGGCGGCGACGAATTCCTGTTCCTGATTGCCTTGCCGCCAGGCAGCGTGCCGATTGAACAGCAGCTAGAGGCGTTCCAGCAGCGCTGCGCTTCCATGACGCATACCCTGGCCGACGGGACCGCAATGCACCCCTACAGTGCCTTGGGGTTTGCATTGCGCACCGACCCATTGACGGGACTGGAGCAATGCATGGCCCAAGCCGATGCCCGCATGTACGCGATGAAGGCGACACAGAGAAAACGCAGCACCGATATCGCCTGAAGCGTGTGAGCCCTCATTGCTTGCCGTAAGCATTGGGCACATGGATTTCCATCATCCGGTCGGGCGCACCCAGTGGTTTGAAGCCGTGTTTGGCGTACAGACCGTGTGCATCCCGGGTCGCCAGCAGCATGCGCCGCAGGCCCTGCAAGTCCGGATGCTGTTTCACGGCGGCCATCAGTCTGTGCACCAGACCTTGCCCGCGGTGCGCCTCCAGGACGTAGACGTCGGCCAGGTAGGCAAACGTCGCTTTGTCGGTGATCACCCGTGCGAAGCCCACCTGGTGCCCATCGTGCAGAACCCCAAAACAGACCGAGTTGGCAATGGCACGCGCGACGGTCGCGCGCGGGATGCCGGGCGACCAATAGGTGGTGGACAGGAACGCGTGGATGGCATCGACGTCAAAGCGTGTCGGGTCGGTGGTGATTTCGTAGGCAGGCATGGGTGCAGTTTACGGGACACGCCACCTGGCGTGGCTCGCCATAGTACATTCTCGTCATGCAAATCGTTGACCGAAACACATTGATCCGCACGGTGCGTTCAGCACTGGAGAACCTGGCCTGCGTCGATGCGGCTTGGGAGGGCGGAAGTGCCGCATTTGGCGCGCTGGACGAATACTCCGACCTGGACGCGGTAGTCGTGGTGGCTGACGATGCGATAGACGCGGTGTTTGCGGCGGTAGAGTCAGCGTTGATGACGCTTTCACCGCTTAGGGTTCGCTATGATGTTTCTGGCTCCGCAGGTTACGTGCAAAAGTTCTACAGCCTGGAGCGGGCGTCAGAGTTTCTGGTGCTTGATTTGGTGCTGATCCGTCGGAGTGATCCGCTGTTGTTTCGCGAGGTCGAGTTGCACGGAGAAGGAACTGTGTGGTTTGACCGCACAGGTGTTCTGCACGAAGCGCACCTCAATCCCATTGCCGATGCGCAAATGTCACGGAGCCGGATTCCGCAACTGCGTGCCGCTTTTGCCATCTTTCAGCACATCCCGACCAAGGAGCGCTTGCGTGGGCGTGCGGTCGAAGCATTTCAGTTCTACCAATCCATGACGCTGCGCCCGCTGGTCGAGGCCTTGCGTCTTCTGCATTGTCCGCAGCGGCGCGGATTTGGGTTGCGCTACCTTGCCCGTGACCTGCCGGCAGACGTTGTCGCCCGCGTAACTGTGTTGGCGTTTGTGCAAGACCTGGCCGACCTCGAACGTAAGCACGCTGAGGCGCAGAAATGGTTCTGGGAAACGATGAGTTCACTGGAACAGTCGGGTCAATAGTTGCCTGCGCTTCTGAATGCAGATCCAGGAATAGCATGCACGATTACCACCGCAATCTTTCAACCTCCCTGTCCTGTTGGGCGTATGTGTTTGGGCTCGTCGCCACCCTGGTTGCTATGCCGCTGGGGGCGGCTACTGGCGGCGTCACCACCCATCCCTGTCGCATCGACGGTGTGCCCAACGAGCTGCAGTGCGGCGTCGTCCAGCGGCCACTGGACCCGCAACAGCCCCAGGGCGTGCAGATCGATGTGCACTACCTGGTGGTTCCGGCCCTGGCGCGCAACAAGCAGCGCGACCCGGTGTTGCTGCTGGCCGGTGGGCCCGGGCAGAGCGCCATCGGCGTTGCGCCCGCAGTGCTGCCCCGGCTCACGCGCCTGAACTACCGCCGCGATCTGGTTTTCATTGACCAGCGCGGCACCGGTCAATCGGCGCCGTTGCAATGCGCGGACGACAGCCAGTTGCCGGTGGCGCAGGCGCTGGACCCGCGTGCGCAGTTGCAGCGGCTGGAGCAGTGCCGCCTGGCGCTAGCCCAACTGCCCCACGGCGATCTGCGCCAGTACACCACCACCATCGCCATGCAGGACTTCGAGGCGGTGCGCCAGCAACTGGGTGCGCCGCAGTGGAACCTGATCGGCGCCTCCTACGGCACCCGCGCGGCGCTGGAATACCTGCGCCTTTTCCCGGACAAGGTGCGCCGCACGGTGCTCGACGGCGTGGCCCCGCCCGACATGGTGTTGCCGGCCAGTTTTTCGACCGACGGCCAGGCCGCGCTGGATGCGGCCCTGCTGGCCTGCGAGCAAGATGCTGCCTGTGCGAAACAGTATCCGCAGTTGCGCCAGCAATGGGCGGAGTTGCTGCAGGGGCTGCCACGCGCGGTCAGTGTCCTGCACCCGGTGACGGGTCTGCCCGAGCATTTCACGCTGACGCGGGACCAGCTGCTGCGCAGCGTGCGCGCGCCTCTGTACGTGCCCGCGCTGACCGCGGCGTTGCCAGCCGCCATCGATGCAGCCAGCCACGGGCGTTGGGAAGGCCTGCTGGGCCTGGGCAGTGGCCTAGCTGCTGGTGGCAAGCGCAAGGCCACGCGCCTGGCCATGGGCATGCACTTTTCAGTGGTTTGCACGGAGGACGTGCCGCGCCTGGGCACCACGGGTGTGACGGCTGGCAATGCGCCAGGTGTAGATTTCGGCGACACGGACGCAGCCTTTTACACACAGGCTTGCCAGAACTGGCCCCGGGGGGCGGTGTCGTCGGACTTCTATACGGTGCCGGTTGCACCCTCGCCGGTGCTGGTGCTCAGCGGTGGGGCTGACCCGGCCACGCCACCCCGCCACGGGGAGCGCGTGGCGCGAGCCTTGGGCGCCGCCAATGCCACGCGGGTGCAGCACATCGTGGTGCCGCAGGCCGGCCACGGCGTGGCCGCGGTGGGCTGTATGAACGACGTGCTGTTTCGCTTTATCGATGCCGCTGAAGACAGCGCCGCGCTGCCGCAGGACGCCGGTTGCGCGCTCAAGATTCCGCGTCCGACGGTGTTTGTGCCGGTGCAGGTAGCCAAGGATCGGCCATGATTCTCATCGACAACGTCAGCAAGCAGTTTGTCGCGCGCACCGGTGGCTCGCTGTTCAAGCGTGGCGCGCAGCAGACCGTACACGCCGTGCGCGGTGTCACGCTGCACGCGCCCAGCGGTCGCATCACTGGCCTGCTGGGCCCCAACGGTGCGGGCAAGACTACCACGCTGCGCATGCTGGGCGGGCTGTTCCAGCCCGACGGTGGCAGCATTGCCGTGGATGGCATCGCGGTGGCCCAGGCGCCGCAGCAGGCGCTGGCACGCATGGGCATTCTGGGCGATGCGCATGGCCTCTACCCGCGGCTGTCGGCGCGGGAAAACATTGTCTACTTTGGCCGGCTGCAGGGCATGGACGCGGACGCCGCGCATGCGCGGGCGCAAGAGCTGTCACGCCTGCTCGACATGGGCAGCATTCTGGACCGCCGCGCCGAGGGCTTCAGCCAGGGCGAACGCATGAAGACGGCGCTGGCGCGTGCGCTGGTGCATGACCCGGCCAACATCGTGCTGGACGAACCCACCAATGGCCTGGACGTGCTGGCCACGCGCGCGCTGCGCGAGGTCTTGCGCCATCTGCGCTCACCGGCTGGCGGCAGCAAGTGCATTGTGTTTTCGACCCACATCATGCAAGAGGTGGAGCAATTGTGCGAACACGTGGTCGTGGTCTCCCAGGGCCGCAGCGTGGCTGAGGGCACGGTGCCGGAACTGCTGGCGCTGGCGGGTGAAACCCGCTTCGAAGATGCCTTCGTCAAACTGGCCTTCCCCCAAAGCGATACCCCTATCCCTGCACCGGAGGCGGCATGCGCACAGGTCTGATGAAGAGCTTCTGGATCGTCTTCGCCAAGGAAGTGGCGGATGCGCTGCGCGACCGCCGCACACTGTTGCGGCTGCTGGTGCCTGCGGTGCTGATGGGGCCGTTGTTGTTGCTGGCGCTGTCCGGTCTGATCGGCTCGCTGGAGGCACGCGCCGAGAAACGTGAGGTGCTGGTGGTGGGCATGGAGCATGCGCCCACGCTGCGCAATTTTCTGGAGCGCCAGACCTACTCTATCCAGAGCGCACCGGCCGACTATGAAGCCCGCCTGCGCGCCACCACGCTGCTGGAGCCGGTGCTGGTGATTGGCGAAGACTTCGAACGCGAGCTGCTGGCCGGTGAGCGCCCGACGGTGGCCGTGGTCAGCGATAGCGCCAACCAGCGTGCCGGTGCCGGCGTGCCCACGCTGCTGCGGCTGCTGCAGGGCTTCAACCGCGAGCGCGCCACGCTGAGCCTGGCCTTGCGCGGCGTGTCGACCGACCTGCTACAGGCCGTGGACGTGGAGGAGCGCGACCTGGCCAGCACCCAGGCCCGCGCAGCCCGCATGACCGGCATCATTCCCATGTTCATCATCATGGCTGTGCTGTATGGCGCGCTGACCGCAGCGCTGGACAGCACGGCGGGCGAGCGCGAACGTGGCTCGCTGGAGCCGCTGCTGATGAACCCGGTGTCGCACGTGGCGCTGGTGCTGGGCAAGTGGGGTGCGGTGGCCTTGCTCGGCATGGTGGTGGCGTTGTTGGCCAACCTGAGTTTTGTGCCGGCGCAGTGGTTCATCAAGAGCGACAGCCTGCAGGCCATGTTCCAGTTCAGCTGGTTTGAGGTGGTGGCCTTTCTGCTGTTGCAGCTGCCGCTGGCCGCTGGACTGGGTGCTGTGCTGATGGCAGTGGCGATTCGCTCCAAAACGGTCAAGGAGGCGCAGGCCAGCAGCGCTTTGGTGGTCACCCTGGTGGGGCTGTCGCCCATGGTCAGCCTGTTGAACCCGGGTGGTGACGCACCGTGGTACCTGTGGGTACCAGGCCTGGCCCAGAACACCTTGATGATGCTGGTGCTCAAGGGCGAGGCCTTGACGTGGGCGCGGGTGCTGCCCGGCGTGCTGGTGGGCGCCGTGCTGACGGTGGGGTGCCTGCTCTACGTGGCGCGCTCGATGCGTGCGGCCGTGGCCCGGTAGCGGTCCACGTAGGCGGCCTGCCACGCGGGAATCCATCCGGCCAGCGCGTCGGCAATGCTCGACGGTGTACCAGCGGGCAAGCACAGCACATGCGCGGCCTGTTGCAGTGCCGCCAGTGCCGCGGCCGGGCTGGCGGTGTCCAGTGCCTGCGCGCCGTTTTGCTTGGACAGTTTTTCGCCGTTGGCGCCCAGCACCAGTGGCGTGTGCAGGTACTGCGGCGTGGGCAATCCCAGCGCACGTTGCAGCAGAATTTGCCGCGCCGTGTTGTCCGCCAGGTCAACGCCACGCACCACCTGCGTGATGCCTTGCGCGCCATCGTCCACGACCACGGCCAACTGGAAGGTGAAGCAGCCGTCGGCGCGCTTCAGCACGAAGTCGCCCACCTCGGTGGTGACGTCCTGCTGCTGTGCACCCAGGCGCAGGTCGTGCCAGGTAATCGTGTTGTTTGCTATCGAGTTGATAGCGTGTTGTGTAGATTCTACGAGGGCTAGAGGCCAATTTTGTATATGCACATTGGTGCGCAGGCGCCAGGCACAGGGCGTGTGGCGCGCGTCGTGTCCTGGCGCCGGGCCGTGTCGGCAGGTGCCCGGGTACACGAGCTCGGTGTGGCGTGCGCGCTGTCCCCCCGCCAGGCGAATAGCCGCCTCGATCTCCCTGCGTGAGCAGCAGCAGGGGTAGGCCAGGCCGGCGGCGATCAACTGGTCCAGCGCCTGTTGGTATAGCGGTGACCGGGTGGATTGAAAGACGATCGGTTCATCGGATTGCAGGCCACAGTCGGCCAGCTGCTGCAGGATGCGTGCTGCGGCGCCGGGCACTGTGCGGGGCGTGTCCACGTCTTCCATGCGCACCAGCCATTGGCCACTGTGGGCACGGGCGTCCAGCCAGCTCGCCAGCGCTGCCACCAGTGAGCCGGCGTGCAGGGGGCCGGTCGGGGAGGGGGCGAATCGGCCTCTGTAGAGGGATGGTTGTTGGGTCATAGCAACCGGGGATTTTCGGGTAATTCAGGCATTTCGTGCGGGGCGGGTTTGGCGGGGCCGGTGGGCCGGGTATCCCTTCGCAGGCCCACGCTCGCGGGCGGTGGTTTGGGTTTCTCAGTCGCTATTGCGTAAACGCGTTGGTTGGCGCCCCTGCTCTGTCGCCGCCGCGAATGGGGCCGACGAGGGGATACCCGGCCCACCGACCCTGCGTTGCGCGGTGTTGATTGCTACAGAAAGCATAGCTGACTATGCATATTCCACGAGGGCTGGAGGTCGATTTGTCTCAGAACCTCTTTGCAGAAGGCGGCGAATTGAACTGTGTCGTAGAACTAAGCGATGGCCAGCGCCAACTCTAGTCCCGACACAAAGGCGTCCTCTACGCGGTGCCCCAGACACCAGTCACCGCACACACCCAGGCCGGCCTTGGCGTCCCACAGGTGGGACTTGCCCAGCGGCGTGTCGGTCTTGGCGTGCAGCCAGCGCTTGGTGTCGGAGTGGGCGGGTACGGCGCGTATGCCGGTCACCTCGGCGAAGGCCTTGGTCAACTTGGCTTGCACACGTTGCGGGTCGTCCTGCAGGTGCTCTTGTGACCAGGCGGCACTGGCCTGCACGGTCCAGCGCTCGACTGCGCCGCGGCCGGGCTTGCTGGACTCGCGGGTCAGCCAGGCGATGCGGTGGTGGGTGCTGCGCGCGGCATTCCATTGGGGACCGAGTGCCGACATGCCGGGTTGCATGGCCTGTGGAAAGGCCAGCATCAGGGTCCAGCAGGGTGATACGGTGACGTGGCTGGTTTTTTTCAACAAGGATGCCGCCTTGGGCGTGTTCTCCAGCAGGGCGCGGGCCTGGGCGGCGGGCACGGCCAGCACCACGGCATCGAAACCGCCGTAGACGTGGCTGCTGTCGCCGGTGCCCAGGGTGCGCAATTGCCATTGGGCCTTGTTCAGGGTGTCGCGCTCAATGGCGGTGACCTGGGTCTGCATTTCCATGCTCTGCGCCGCGGCCAGGGGCTGTGCCCAACGGCGCACCAGCGCGCTCATGCCGGGGCTGGCCACCCAGTGGGGCTCGCGAGCCGGCAGGCCGGCGGCGGCGACGCGGCCATGCTCGTCCAGTACCTGCACGGTGTTGGCGCTCCAGCGCTTGCACACTGTGGGCGTGGTTTGCAGCGCCTGCACAAAGCGTGGATCGCGCACCGTGAAGTATTGGGCACCCGTGTCAAACGTTCCAAACGCACTGTTGCGCGTGGCCATGCGTCCACCCACTGTATGGCTTTTCTCGAACACCGTGACCCGGTGGCCCGCCTGCACCAGCGTGCGCGCACAGGTGACTGCGGCCATTCCTGCGCCAACGATGGCAATGTGTCTGGAAGCGGTCATGCGTGTTGTCTCCTGTTGTGGATGGGTGAACCCAGTTTATACGCCTGCGGGAGTCTGCCGGGCGGGATCTTTGGATTTCTTAGGAATGGCCGCGGTGTTGCTCCAGCAAGGCCGCGCGGGTGGTGGCGCTTTCCAGCTGCTGCAGCCACCATTGCAGGGCGCGGCCCCGGGTTGAAGTCTTGCCGCCGCGCCACGCGTAGTGGATGGCGACCTGGCGGTGGCCGCGCTCGGTTTTCTTGACCACCAGGCGACCGGTGTCGATATACGGGTCAGCCATGCAGCGCGGCAGGCTGCCGCCGCCCAGTCCGCGCAAATGGGCGTCAAGCTTGGCGTGCATGCTGCCCACGGTGAACACGTCCTGGCCGCTCAACAGGCCAAAGGTCAGCCCCCGGCCCCGCTGCACCGAATCGGCGACCGCCACCGCGCGGTGCTGCTGGATCAACGCGTCGCTCAGAGGCTCCGGTGCGTTGGCCAGTGGGTGGTGGGGCGCCACCGCATAGACAAAGGACATGACGCCCAACGGCTTGCTGTGGATGTCTGTGGTGTTGGCCGGATCGGGTGTCACGCCAATGGCCAGATCGGCCTGGCCGGATGTCAGCGCTTCGAGCGTGCCCGACAGCGTCTCGTCGCGCAGGCGGATGCGGGTGGGAGGCGCCTGGCTGAAGAAGCTTTCGCACAACTCCATGACGGTGGATTTGGAGATGATGGTGTCCAGCGCAATCGTGAACTGGGGCTCCCACCCGGTGGCCACGCGCTTGACCCGGTTGGCCACCGCGTCGATATCGTTCAACAGGCGCGCGGCTTCACGCAACAGCTCGGCCCCCGCCTCGGTCAGCTGGGCCTGGCGCGAGCTGCGGTCGTACAGCAGCACGTCCAGCGCGTCCTCGATCTGGCGTACTCGGTAGGTCAGCGCGCTGGGCACCATGCCCATGGCGCGGGCGGCAGCGGCGAAACTGCCCGCCGCTTCAATGGACTGCAGCATGGCCAGCGCGTCCGGGGTCAGTACATCGCGAGCAGTTTGCATGGAGGGGCCTTGCAAGTTGAAAACATTTGAATGATGCCATCAAAGGCCGCAGCTGGAAACATCGGGGTGATGGACTAAAGTTCATCCCAGTACTGCTCACCACTTGAATAAGGAGATTGTCATGTTGACCTTGCGTAAAGCCGCCGACCGAGGCTATGCCGACCATGGCTGGCTCAAGTCCTTTCACAGTTTTTCATTTGCGGGCTATTACGACCCACAGCACATGGGCTGGGGCAACCTGCGGGTGATCAATGAAGACCGCATTGCACCGGGGACCGGCTTTGGTACCCATGGGCACCGGGACATGGAAATCATCAGCTATGTGCTGTCCGGCAACCTGGCGCACAAGGACAGCATGGGCAACATCAAGGGCATTCCGCCGGGCGACGTGCAGCGCATGAGTGCCGGGCGCGGCGTGCAGCACAGCGAGTTCAACCACGCACCCCAGGAAACCACGCATTTCCTGCAGATCTGGATCGAGCCCAATGTGACCGGCATTGCGCCCAGCTACGAGCAAAAGACCTTTGCCACTGCGGACAAGCAGGGCGTTTTGCGCCTGGTGGCCTCGCCAGATGGTGCGCAGGGCTCCGTGTTGATCCATGCCGACGCGCGCCTGTACAGCGGGCTGTTCGATGGCCCGCAAACCGCCACCCTGGCGCTGGACCCGCAGCGCAAAGCCTATGTGCACGTGGTGCGCGGCGCGGTCGCTGCAAATGGCGTCAAGCTCACCGCGGGGGACGCGGCCTTGCTGGAGCATGAAGACCGGTTGACGCTGGACCAGGCCAGCGACGCCGAAGTTTTGTTTTTTGATTTGAGTGCGTAGTTTTCTTGCTATGAATATGGAGTAACAGAATGGCAAAAGTTGTCGTGGTTTTTCATTCGGGCTATGGCCACACCCAGCGCCTGGCGCAATCGGTGGCCCAGGGCGCGGGGGCCGAACTGATCGCAATTGACGCCGACGGCAACCTGCCGCCGGGAGCCTGGGAAAGCCTCGCCGCGGCGGACGCCATCGTCTTCGGTTCACCCACCTACATGGGCAGTGTGAGCTGGCAGTTCAAGAAGTTTGCCGACGCCAGCAGCAGACCCTGGTACACACAGGCCTGGAAGGACAAGATCTTTGGCGGCTTCACGGCCAGCGCCAATGTCAATGGGGACAAGCATTCCACGCTGCATTACCTGATGACCCTGGCCATGCAACATGGCGGCGTGTGGGTGGGTACGGGCTTGAACTACCACAACACCAAGGCGTCGCAGCGCAACGACGTGAACTACCTGGCCTCCAGCGCCGGCCCGATGGCCCAAACGCCTGGCGACGCCAGCGGGCAGGAGATGAACGCGGGGGATCTGGAAACCGGCCGCCTGTTTGGTGCACGCATTGCCACACTGGCCGGCGCCAAAGTTTGAGCGGGAAAACTACAATGCGGCCATGTTTATCCACTTGCGCCTGCACACCGAATTTTCCGTCGTTGATGGAACCAACCGAATTGATGACGTCGTAGCGGCGGCGGTGGCGGACGGCCAGCCCGCGCTGGCCATTACCGACCTGAGCAACCTGTTTGGCGCCATCAAGTTCTACAAACAGGCACGCGCCAAGGGCACCAAGCCCATCATCGGCGTCGAGATCTTTCTGGAAGGCCTGGGTGGAGACGCCACCGCGCTGTCGCGCATGGTGCTGCTGGTGCAAAACAAGCAGGGCTATCTGAACCTGTCGGAGCTGTTGGCGCGCGGCTACACGCAAAACATTGTCAAAAACCAGGCCGTCATCAAGCTGACGTGGTTGCAGGAGTTGAATGAAGGCTTGATTGCCCTTTCAGGTGCACAAGCCGGCCCGGTGGGGCAAGCCCTGGTTCAGGGCGACGAAGCGCGCGCGCGGGAAGTGGCCTTGCAGCTGGCCGGTGTATTTCCGCATCGCTTTTATCTGGAGTTGCAGCGCGCGGGGCGCGTGGATGACGAGGCCCATGTCATCGCGGCAGTGCAACTGGCGGCCCGCATCCAGCTGCCCGTGGTTGCCACCCATCCGGTGCAGTTCACCACGCCCGATGACTTTGAAGCCCACGAAGCGCGCGTCTGTATTGCCGACGGCGAGATTCTGGGCAATGCCAAGCGTGTGCGCAAGTACACGCGTGAGCAGTATTTCAAGTCCAGCGCCGAGATGGAGGCTCTGTTTGCCGATGTGCCGTCGGCAATAGCCAACACGCTGGAAATTGCCAAGCGCTGCAGCCTGACCCTGGTGCTGGGCAAGCCGCAATTGCCGGATTTCCCCACGCCCCTGGTCAACGGCCAGCGCATGAGCCCGGATGAATACTTCCGCTATGCCTCGCACGAGGGGTTGAAGGAGCGCATGGCGCACCTGTTCCCGGATGCGGCCGAGCGCGAGAAGCAGATGCCGCAGTACCTGGAGCGGCTGGAATTTGAGTTGACCACCATCCTGAAGATGGGCTTCCCCGGTTACTTTTTGATCGTGGGCGACTTCATCAACTGGGCCAAGAACAACGGTTGCCCGGTGGGCCCGGGGCGCGGCTCGGGTGCCGGCTCGCTGGTGGCCTATGCGCTGAAGATCACCGATCTGGACCCGATCCGCTACAAGCTGCTGTTCGAGCGCTTTTTGAACCCCGAGCGGGTCTCCATGCCCGACTTCGACATCGACTTCTGCCAGACCAACCGCAACCTGGTCATCGATTACGTCAAGGCCAAGTACGGCAAGGACGCCGTGAGCCAGATCGCCACCTTCGGCACCATGGCCGCGCGCGGCGTGGTGCGCGACGTAGGCCGGGTGCTGGACATGAGCTACACCTTTTGCGACGGCATCAGCAAGCTGATCCCCAACAAGCCGGGCACCAACGTCACGTTGCAACTGCCACCCACCGACGGCAAGAAGAGCGACAAGTACGTGTATGCGTCGGAGGCCGAACCCATACTGGCCGAGCGCGAGGCCAAGGAAGAAGACGTCAAGACCCTGCTGGAACTGGCCCGCAAACTGGAGGGCATGACGCGCAACATCGGCATGCACGCCGGCGGCGTGCTGATTGCCCCGGGCAAGCTGACGGACTTTTGCCCGCTGTACCAGCAGCCTGGCAGCGAGTCGGCAGTGAGCCAGTACGACAAGGACGACGTGGAGGCCATTGGCCTGGTGAAGTTCGACTTTTTGGGCCTGGCGACGCTGACCATTCTGGAAATCGCGCGCGAGTTCATCATCCAGCGCCACCCGGGTCAGGAAAATTTTGCGTATGAGAACCTGCCGCTGGACGATGCCAAGGTTTACAAGCTGTTCTCGGATGGAAAGACCGAAGCGGTGTTCCAGTTTGAAAGTACCGGCATGCAGCGCATGCTCAAGGACGCCAAGCCGTCGCGCCTGGAAGACCTGATTGCACTCAATGCGCTGTACCGCCCGGGCCCCATGGACCTGATTCCCAGCTTCGTGGCGCGCAAGCATGGGCGCGAGGAGATCGAATACCCGCATCCGCTGGTGGCCGAGATGCTGAGCGAGACCTACGGCATCATGGTCTACCAGGAGCAGGTCATGCAGACCGCGCAGATCCTGGGCGGCTACTCGCTGGGCGGCGCCGACATGCTGCGCCGGGCCATGGGCAAGAAGAAGGCCGAAGAGATGGCCGAGCACCGCGCCATCTTCCGTGCAGGCGCCGCCAAGAACGACATCAGCGAGCAAAAGGCCGACGAGGTGTTCGACCTGATGGAGAAGTTTGCCGGCTACGGCTTCAACAAGTCGCACGCTGCCGCCTACTCGCTGCTGGCCTACCACACGGGCTGGATCAAGGTGCACTACACGGCCGAGTTCTTCTGCGCCAACATGACGGTGGAAATGGACGACACCGACAAGCTGAAGGTCTTGTTTGAAGACGCCGAGAAGATGGGCCTCTCCTTCGAGCCACCCAATATCAATCGCGGCCGCCACCGCTTTGAGCCGATTTCCAACAAGGAAATTCGCTACGGCCTGGGCGCCATCAAGGGCACCGGCCAGCAGGCCATTGACGCCATCGTGGCGGCGCGTGAGGGCAAGGGCCCCACCGGTGAAGCGGGCCCGTTCACCAGCCTGTTTGACTTTGCCCGCCGCGTGGACCGCAGCCGCTTGAACAAGCGCTGCGTGGATGCTTTGATAAAGGCCGGCGCCTTTGACACGCTGCAGTTGAACCGCGCGTCGCTGTCGGCGTCCATCGACCGGGCCTTTGACTTTGCGGCGGCCAGCGCGGCCAACGCCAACCAGCATGGCCTGTTCGACATGGGCGGTGAAGACGACCATGGCTCCAGCACCCAGGAGCCGGACCTGGTGGACATGATGCCCTGGGGCGTCAAGGAGCGACTGACCTACGAGAAGACCGCCATCGGTTTCTATCTGTCCGGCCATTTGTTTGACGAGGTTGCCTTGGAGGTGCGCCGCTTTGCCAAGCGCCCGATCGAGGAGCTGATCGACACCCGCGAGCCGCAGCTGCTGGCCGGTATCGTCACAGACTTTCGCGTCATCAACGGCCAGCGCGGCAAGCTGGCGCTGTTCAAGCTGGACGACAAGTCCGCGATGATTGACGCGCGGGCCGAGGAAGAACTGATCAACGCCAACAAGCATTTGTTCAAGGACGACGAACTCATCATCGTCATGGGCAAGGTGCGCGATGACCGCTTCTCGGGGGGCAAGCAGCTGACCATCACCCAGGTGTGGGACCTGGAGCAGGCCCGCTGCCGATTTGGCAAATACCTGCGGGTGGCGGTGAATGCCGGGGCAAATACCGCGGGGTATGGCGGCACGCCGGATGTGCAAAAGCTCTTGCGCGAGTTCCCGGCCAAGCGTGAGCAGACTGAGCAGGGTGAACTGGTGCGTGGTTTGGCCGTGCGTTTTGCGGTACAGCTGGGTGTGGACCAGGAAATAGCGGGTTGCAAGGGCGCGGAGTTTGATTTGCACCTGGATGACACCGCCCGTTTTTATCCCAGCGACGCGGCGTTGGCGGGTTGGCGAGCGCAGGCAAACCAGGGCAAGGCGGTCATCGCCTACGAATAGCCGCTGCCCCTCGGGCTGAAAAGCACGGGGTGCGTGCCCGGTGGTTGACAGGGATTCTCGTTTGAATTAAATTACTAACCAATTGGTCATTAATTAATCCCGATACCCCTTAACCCTCTCAGGTAGTCCCGTCATGCCCCCTAAACCCCTTTCTTTCCCGTTGGCCCTGGTTGCCGCTTCTTTGTTACTCAGCGCCTGTTCCAAGCCGGTTCCTCCGGAAGAGCCCATTCGGGCCGTCAAGGTCATGATCGTGGGGGTGGAATCCATGCGCTCTGGCGCCGAGTTTGCGGGCGAAGTTCGGGCACGTGTCGAATCCCGCCTGGGGTTCAGGGTCGGTGGAAAAATCGTGCGACGTCAGGCGGAATTGGGTCAGCGCGTGAAGGCCGGAGACGTGCTGGCGCAACTGGACCCCCAGGATTACCAATTGGCGGCCGCAGCGGCCAAGGCCCAAGTGAGCGCAGCCCAGACCAACCGCGATCTGGCAGCGGCCGATTTCAAGCGCTACAAAGAGTTGCGGGATCAGAATTTCATCAGTGGCGCGGAGCTGGAGCGCCGTGATGCCAGCCTGAAGGCGGCCCAGGCACAGCTTGATCAGGCCCATGCGCAGGGCACGGCACAGGGCAATCAGGCGGCCTACACCACCTTGGTGGCCGATGTGTCGGGCGTGGTGACGGCGGTGGAGGCCGAGCCGGGCCAGGTAGTGGCCGCTGGAACGCCGGTCGTGCGCATTGCACAGGATGGGCCACGGGATGCGGTCTTTTCGGTTCCAGAGGACAAGGTGGCCCAGATCACCGTGGGTTCGGGCGTGGATGTGCGGGCCTGGACTGCTACAGAAACCCTCAAGGGAGTGGTGCGTGAGGTGTCCGCCAGTGCCGATCCGGTCACGCGGACCTTCATGGTCAAGGTGGCTTTGCCAGCCGCAGACGCTTTGAGCCTGGGCAAGACGGTGGCCGTTGTGCCACATGCGTTTGACCGCAGCGGGGTTCAGGTCATCAAGCTGCCCACCAGCGCCTTGCGCCAGGACGGCAAGTCCTCAGCCGTCTGGGTACTGGACAGTGCCAGCATGACCGTCAAACTGCAGCCCATCCAGATCGCCACGGCCGATGGCAATGACGTGGTGGTGGCCTCCGGCCTGCAGCCAGGCATGCAGGTGGTGTCGGCCGGTGTGCACGTGCTGTCGCCAGGTCAGAAGGTTACGGTCTATAAGGAAAAGTCGGCTCCAGCCCTCGTGAATACTGCACAAGGCGCTATGAAAAACATAGCTCCTGTGGCGCCGGGAGCCAGCGCTCCGGCCAGTGCAGCCGTTGCGAAGTGAGCGCGCCATGAAAGACCAACACATCCACCCTGAAAAAGGGTTCAACCTGTCGCGCTGGGCGATTGACCATGCACCGCTGACACGCTTTTTGATGATTGTGCTGATGGTGCTAGGCACCAACGGATTTTTCCAGTTGGGGCAGGACGAAGATCCGCCGTTCACCTTCCGCTTGATGGTCGTACGCGCCTTCTGGCCAGGTGCCACAGCGCAGCAGATGGCCGAGCAGGTGGCCGACAAGGTGGAGCGCACCCTGCAGGAAGTGCCCAATGCTGACAAGATCCGCAGTTACTCCAAGCCGGGTGAGACCACCATCCTGTTCCAGGTCAAGGACTCGACCAGGGCAACCGATGTGTCCAACATCTGGTACACGGTGCGCAAGAAGGTCGGAGACATTCGGGGCTCCTTGCCCGCCGGTGTGCAGGGCCCCTTCTTCAATGACGAGTTTGGGGATGTTTTTGGCGTGATCTATGCGCTGGAAGCGGATGGATTCAGCGACGCCGAAGTGAAAACCTTCGCGGACTCCGTGCGACAGACGTTGTTGCGCGTAACCGACGTCAACAAAGTGGAACTGATGGGGGTACAGGACGAAAAACTCTACATCGAAATCTCGCAGAAACGCCTGTCGCAACTGGGGCTGGATATGAACCAGGTGCTGGCGCAGCTGGGCCAGCAAAATGCGGTGGAGAGTGCTGGCGCCATCCAGACGCCGCTGGATGTGGTCCAGGTGCGGGTGGCGGGTCAGTTTCAGGCGGTGGAGCAACTCAGTGCCATGCCGATCCGGGGCAGTTCGGGGAACCAGTTGCGCCTGGGTGATTTTGCCGAGATCAAGCGGGAGTATGTAGACCCGCCAGCGGTGAAGGTGCGCCACCAGGGCAAGCAGGTGATTGCGCTGGGTGTCTCCATGGCCAAGGGCGGTGACATCATCGCGCTGGGCAAGGCGCTGGCGGTTGCGACCCAGAAGATTGACGCGACACTCCCTGCGGGCATTCATCTGGTCAAGGTGCAGGACCAGCCCGCGGCCGTGGCCAAGTCGGTCAATGAATTCATTGGTGTGCTGATCGAGGCCATTGCCATCGTGCTGACGGTGAGCTTTATCAGCCTGGGGCTGCACAAGCGCAGCGGCAGCACCCACTGGTACAACCGCTACTACGTCGACCTTCGCCCCGGCCTGGTGGTGGGAATTACGATCCCGCTGGTGATGGCGGTCACGTTTCTGGGCATGGGCTACTGGGGCATTGGCCTGCACAAGATATCGCTGGGCTCGCTGATCATTGCGCTGGGCCTGCTGGTGGACGATGCCATCATTGCGGTGGAGATGATGGTGCGCAAGATGGAGGAGGGCTGGGACAAGGTGCGTGCCGCCACCTTCGCCTATGAGATCACGGCCATGCCCATGTTGACCGGCACGTTGATCACGGCCGTGGGTTTCCTGCCCATCGGCATTGCCAAGTCGGCCACCGGCGAGTACACCTTTGCCATTTTTGGTGTGACCGTGCTGGCGCTGGTGCTGAGCTGGCTGGTGTCGGTGTATTTCGTGCCCTACATGGGCACGGTGATCCTGAAGGTCAAGCCGCATGGCGTGGGCGACGAACCCCATGAGTTGTTCGACACGCCGTTCTACAACACCTTCCGCAAGACCGTAAACTGGTGTGTGGAGCACCGCTGGATCACCATTGGCATCATGCTGCTGAGTTTTGCCGCGGGTATTGCGGGTATGGGTAGGGTCCAGCAACAGTTCTTTCCGGATTCCGCGCGGCCGGAGATCCTGCTGGACGTCTGGTATCCGGAAGGCACATCGTTTGCAGCCAATGAATTGACCACCAAACGCGTGGAAGCCCGATTGCTGCAGGAGCCGGGAGTTGACACCGTGAGTACCTGGGTGGGCTCAGGTGTGCCGCGTTTCTACTTGCCGCTGGACAATATTTTCACGCAGAGCAATGTGTCGCAGTTCATCATCGTGCCCAAGGATCTGAAGCTGCGGGAGCCGTTGCGCATCAAGCTGCCGGCCCTGATTGCGCAGGAGTTTCCCGAAATACGGGCCCGGATCAAGATATTGCCCAATGGCCCTCCGGTTGCGTATCCCGTGCAGTTCCGGGTGGTGGGCCAGGACCCGGTGGTGCTGCGCGAACGCGCCGACGAGGTCAAGGCGGCCATGCGCGCCAGCAGCAATACCCGCGGGGTCAACGACAACTGGAATGAATCCATCAAGTCGATCCGCCTGGACATTGACCAGACCAAGGCCCGCGCGCTGGGTGTTTCCAGCCAGAGCATTGCCCAGGCGTCCAAAACGATGTTCGGCGGGACGACCGTGGGTCAATACCGCGAGGGCGACAAGCTGATCGACATCGTGCTGCGCCAACCGCAGGACGAACGCAACACGATCACCGATGTTGCCAACGCCAATTTGCCAACCGCGAGTGGCAAATCGATTCCGCTGACGCAAATTGCCACGCCGTCGTTTGCCTGGGAGCCCGGTGTGATGTGGCGCGACAACCGGGACTACGCCATCACGGTGCAGTCGGACATTGTGGAGGGCCTGCAAGGCGCCACCGTGACCGCTGAACTGCTGCCCGCGCTGCGTGCGTTGGAAGCGGGCTGGAAGAGCAAGGGCTTGCTGAACTACCGCATTGAGGTGGCCGGTGCCGTGGAAGAGAGCAGCAAGGGCTCAGCATCGATTGCCGCAGGCATACCGATCATGCTGTTCATCACCTTCACGCTGCTGATGCTCCAGTTGCACAGTTTCAGCCGCGCCATGCTGGTATTTCTGACCGGCCCGCTAGGCATCGCCGGTGTGGCCGCGGCCCTGCTGGTGTCCGGACGACCGTTTGGCTTTGTGGCGCTGCTGGGCGTCATTGCCCTGATGGGCATGATCCAGCGCAATTCGGTGATCCTGATCGACCAGATTGAGCAGGACCGGATTGCCGGTGTGCCGGTTTGGGACGCCATTGTGGAGTCGGCGGTGCGGCGCCTGCGCCCCATCGTGTTGACAGCAGCGGCTGCCGTGCTGGCGATGATTCCGTTGTCGCGCTCTGTTTTTTGGGGACCCATGGCGGTTTCCATCATGGGCGGGCTGATTGTCGCCACGGTTTTGACCTTGCTGGCACTGCCGGCCATGTACGCAGCCTGGTTCCGGGTGAAGCGTGAAACACCGGCATTTTCCTGAGTTTTTCGTGCACAACCCGGCGCGGCGCTACATCTTTATGGTTCTGGCCTGAAAGTGGGGCGCCCGCTGCAGGTTAAAATAGCAGGTTGACCAATTTCAATTGGGTGGTCAGAGTCCGGCAGACAGCGTCTGCACGAGACGATTGACCGCCCATTTTGTTTTTTTGCGCGGGTGGCGAAATTGGTAGACGCACCAGGTTTAGGTCCTGACGCTGGCAACAGTGTGGGGGTTCGAGTCCCCCCCCGCGCACCACTTTGAATATCAGATTAGTTAGTTTAGGAGATCGACCATGGCCGTTACTGTAGAAACTCTGGACAAGCTGGAGCGAAAGATCACGCTGACTCTGCCCGTCGGCGTCATCCAGACTGAAGTTGATTCGCGCCTGCGCAAGCTGGCACGCACCGTCAAGATGGACGGTTTTCGTCCCGGTAAAGTCCCCATGAACGTGGTGGCACAGCGCTACGGCTATTCGGTGCACTATGAAGTGATGAACGACAAGGTGGGCCAGGCCTTTGCTGCTGCTGCCAACGAGGCAGCATTGCGTGTTGCCGGCCAGCCCCGCATTACCGAGAGTCAGGCTTCTCCCGAGGGACAGATGGCATTTGATGCCGTATTTGAGGTGTTCCCGGAAGTCAAAATTGGCGATCTGTCCAGTGCCGAAGTGGAGAAGGTCAGCGCCGAAGTCACCGACGCCGCGATCGACAAGACCGTTGAAATCCTGCGCAAGCAGCGCCGCACCTTTGCGCTGCGCGCCAAGGACGCTCCTGCACAGGACACCGACCGCGTGGTGGTGGATTTTGAAGGCAAGATCGATGGCGAGCCATTTGCGGGTGGCAAGGCGGAAGACTACCAGTTCATCGTCGGCGATGGCCAGATGCTCAAGGAATTTGAAGAAGCGGTTCGCGGCATGAAGCTGGGTGAAAGCAAGACCTTTCAGCTGGCGTTCCCGGCCGATTACCATGGCCAGGATGTTGCCGGCAAGACCGCTGACTTTATGGTCACCGTGAAGAAAATCGAAGCGGCCCATTTGCCCGAGGTGGATGGCGCTTTGGCCAAGTCATTGGGTATTGCAGACGCAACCGTCGAAGGCTTGCGCAGCGATATTCGCAAGAATCTGGAACGCGAAGTGAAACACCGTTTGCTGTCGCGCAACAAGCAAGTCGCCATGGAAGCTCTGGTGTCCAAGGCCGAACTCGACTTGCCGAAATCCAGTGTGCAGTCCGAGCTGGAGCGCATGATTGAGAGCGCCCGGGCTGACCTGAAACAGCGTGGCGTCAAGGACGCCGACAAGGCTCCCATCCCTGACGACATCTTCCGTCCGCAGGCCGAGCGCCGCGTGCGTCTGGGCCTGGTAGTGGCGGAGCTGGTTCGCGCCAACGCACTGCACGCCAAGCCTGAACAAATCAAGTCCCACATCGACGAACTGGCTGCCAGCTACGAAAAGCCGGCCGACGTGGTGCGCTGGTACTACGGCGACAACCGCCGCATGGCCGAGGTGGAAGGTGTCGTGATTGAGAACAACGTGACAGAATTCATTTTGTCCACCGCAAAGGTAAGCGAAAAGGCCATTTCGTTTGACGAACTGATGGCCCAGAACTGAGTGCGGATTCGCTGAAACAGCGGACCCATTCTTTGTATGTGGGGCTTGGACAGGGCTTGTAGTCCTGTAGGCAAGCCCCATTTGCATTCAGGATCTGGTTTTTTTCGTTACAGTCAGTACTGTTTTTTGGAGACGCTATGAATGTGAAATATGGTGCGGTAGGCAGCATGGAACCGCAGGGTTTGGGCATGGTCCCCATGGTGATCGAGCAATCGGGCAGGGGCGAGCGCTCGTACGATATTTACTCGCGGCTGCTCAAAGAGCGTGTCATTTTCCTGGTGGGCCCCGTGAATGACCAGGTTGCCAATCTGGTTGTCGCCCAGCTGCTGTTCCTGGAAAGTGAAAATCCTGACAAGGATATTTCTTTCTATATCAATTCACCCGGCGGCTCGGTTAGTGCAGGCATGGCGATTTTCGACACCATGAATTTCATCAAACCGGAAGTGTCGACGCTGTGTATTGGCATGGCGGCCAGCATGGGCGCGTTCCTGTTGGCGGCGGGTGCGAAGGGCAAGCGGTTTTCCCTGCCGAATTCCAAAGTCATGATTCACCAGCCGTCCGGTGGTAGCCAGGGGCAAGCCACTGAAATCGAGATCCAGGCCCGAGAAATCCTGAAGACCCGTGAACAGCTCAACAAGATTCTGGCTGAGCGCACCGGTCAGTCACTTGAGCGCATTGCGCGCGACACCGAACGTGACTATTACATGTCGGCCGATGAGTGCAAAGAATATGGACTGATTGATCAGGTGATTTCCAAACGCGCCTGATCGCATCCACCGTTCCCCCCGGCGGTGCCTTGCGGCGATGCAGGCACCGTTTTTTTATTTGAGTATCATTCGGACATCTTCCGAAAAGGCGAGCGTCACATGGCCGAGAAAAAAGGCTCTTCCAGCGAAAAAACCCTGTATTGCTCTTTTTGCGGCAAGAGTCAGCACGAGGTCAAGAAACTGATCGCGGGACCTTCCGTTTTTGTGTGCGATGAGTGCATAGAACTGTGCAACGAGATCATTCGTGATGAGTTGCCCGCGACAACCGAGGGCAAGGACTCCAAGAGCGAACTGCCCACGCCGTCTGAAATCAAGGCCAATCTCGACAACTATGTGATTGGACAGGAGCCTGCCAAACGCACACTGGCCGTTGCGGTGTACAACCACTACAAGCGTCTGCGGCACAAGGAAAAGGCCAAAAAGGACGAAGTGGAGTTGGCCAAGAGCAATATTTTGCTGATCGGCCCCACGGGTTCCGGAAAAACCCTGTTGGCCCAAACCCTGGCGCGCATGCTGGATGTTCCCTTTGTGATGGCCGACGCCACCACCTTGACCGAAGCCGGCTATGTTGGAGAGGATGTCGAAAACATCGTTCTCAAGCTGCTGCAAAGCTGCAATTACGAAGTCGAGCGCGCACAGCGTGGCATCGTGTACATCGACGAAATCGACAAGATTTCACGCAAGTCCGACAACCCGTCGATTACGCGGGATGTGTCAGGCGAAGGTGTGCAGCAGGCGTTGCTCAAGCTGATCGAGGGCACCATGGCCAGCGTTCCCCCTCAGGGTGGCCGCAAGCACCCGAACCAGGATTTTGTGCAGATCGATACGACCAATATCCTGTTCATTTGTGGTGGCGCCTTTTCGGGTCTGGAGAAGGTCATCGAGAACCGCACCCAATCGTCAGGAATGGGATTTGGCGCAAGCGTCAAGAGCAAGCAGCAACGCAGTTTGACCGATGTATTCAAGGAAGTTGAGCCGGAAGACCTGATCAAGTTTGGCCTCATTCCCGAGTTGGTCGGGCGCATGCCGGTGGTGGCAGCGCTGGCGGAACTGACCGAGGACGCCTTGGTCCAAATCTTGACCGAGCCCAAGAATGCATTGGTGAAGCAGTACACCAAACTATTGGCCATGGAAGGCGCGGAGCTGGAGATTCGTCCGTCGGCACTGAAAGCCATCGCCAAGAAGGCCTTGGCCCGCAAGACTGGCGCCCGTGGATTACGCTCGATTTTGGAGCAATCCCTGATTGATACCATGTACGAGTTGCCCAACGCCAGCAATGTTGAAAAGGTGGTGGTTGATGAGTCCACCATTGACGAGAACAAACCACCTCTTCTGGTGTATCGCGAAATAGCCAAAAAAGCCTGATACGGGCTTTGGACAATTGCCTGATATGAAGGGCTTTTGTGCAGGAATATTGGAGTATTTGGGCTCCAGCTGCTTTGATAATGGGAGTTCGCTTGAAATTCAGGATTCCCGTTCCATATTCAACAGGTAACTAAGAGGTCCCCTATGTCTGGCCATTCCCCACTGCCTGCTACCCCCATTGAACTGCCACTGTTGCCGTTGCGCGATGTGGTTGTGTTTCCGCATATGGTCATTCCACTCTTTGTGGGGCGTCCGAAAAGCATCAAGGCGCTTGAAGCTGCGATGGAAACCGACCGGCGCATCATGCTGGTGGCCCAAAGAACGGCCGCCAAAGACGATCCCCTGGTTTCCGACATGTTTGATGTCGGTTGCGTATCCACCATTCTGCAAATGCTGAAATTGCCCGACGGCACGGTCAAGGTGCTGGTGGAAGGCCACCAACGCGCGTCGGTCAACAAGATCGAAGAAGGCGAGGCTTTTTTCTCCGCCAATATCACGCCCATCGCCGTGCTGCCGGAAATTCCTGAGAAGGGCCGCGGCAAAGCCAGCGAGGTGGAAGCCTTGCGCCGCGCCGTGATGCAGCAGTTTGACCAGTACGTCAAACTGAACAAGAAAATTCCGCCCGAAATTCTGACTTCCATTTCCAGCATTGACGATGCGGGACGACTGGCGGACACCATCGCTGCGCATTTGCCGCTCAAGCTTGATAGCAAGCAGACGGTACTGGGCTTGTCCAGCGTAAAAGAGCGCCTGGAAAACCTTTTCGAACAGATTGAGCGCGAAGTCGACATTCTGAACGTGGACAAAAAAATTCGTGGACGCGTCAAGCGCCAAATGGAGAAAAATCAACGAGACTTCTACCTGAACGAGCAAGTGAAAGCCATTCAGAAGGAGTTGGGCGAGGGCGAGGAGGGGGCCGACATCGAGGAGATCGAGAAGAAGATCAAGGCCGCCAAGATGCCCAAAGAGGCTCTCAAAAAGGTTGAAGGCGAGCTGAAGAAACTCAAGCTGATGTCACCCATGTCGGCAGAAGCGACGGTCGTTCGCAACTACATTGACGTGTTGGTTGGCTTGCCGTGGGCCGCCAAGACCAAAATCAAGCACGACCTTGCCCATGCTGAGGCGGTCTTGAACGAAGATCACTACGGGCTGGACAAGGTCAAAGACCGCATTCTGGAATACCTTGCGGTTCAGCAGCGCGTAGACAAGCTCAAGGCGCCCATTTTGTGCCTGGTTGGACCTCCCGGGGTCGGCAAGACTTCGCTCGGGCAGTCCATTGCGAAGGCAACGGGTCGCAAGTACGTCCGTATGGCCTTGGGCGGCATGCGGGACGAGGCGGAGATTCGTGGACATCGGCGCACCTATATCGGTGCCATGCCGGGCAAGGTCCTGCAGAGTCTGTCCAAGGTGGGTACGCGCAATCCCTTGTTCCTGCTGGACGAGATCGACAAGCTCGGTACGGACTTCCGGGGCGACCCTAGCAGTGCGCTGTTGGAGGTTCTGGACCCTGAGCAGAATCACAAGTTCGGAGATCACTATGTGGAAGTGGACTACGACTTGAGCGACGTGATGTTTGTCGCCACGTCAAACTCCATGAATATTCCGTCCGCTCTATTGGACCGGATGGAAGTGATTCGTTTGTCGGGATACACCGAGGACGAGAAGACCAACATCGCCATCACCTACCTGTTGCCGAAGCAGATGAAGAATAACGGTGTCAAAGACACCGAGTTGTCCATTGCCGAGGAGGCCGTGCGCGACATCGTCCGCTATTACACGCGCGAGGCTGGCGTGCGGTCCCTGGAGCGTGAGTTGTCCAAGATCTGTCGCAAGGTGGTCAAGGGGCTGTTACTGAAGAAACTCAAGCCTCAAGTTGTCGTCAATGCTGACAATTTGAATGACTATCTGGGCGTGCGCAAGTACACCTATGGACGTGCTGAGCAGCAAAACCAGGTTGGGCAGGTCGTAGGCTTGGCATGGACAGAAGTCGGTGGTGATTTGCTGACGATTGAGGCGGCTCTGACTCCCGGCAAAGGCGTGATTACGCGCACCGGTTCTTTGGGCGATGTGATGAAAGAGTCCGTCGAGGCTGCACGCACTGTTGTGCGCAGCCGAGCACGCAGGCTTGGCATCAAGGATGAGATATTTGAAAAGAAGGATATTCACATTCACGTGCCAGATGGCGCAACGCCGAAAGATGGCCCCAGTGCTGGCGCCGCGATGACCACCGCGTTTGTTTCAGCACTCACGGGCATTCCGGTTCGTGGGGATGTGGCTATGACCGGAGAGATCACACTGCGTGGTGAAGTCACTGAGATTGGTGGCTTGAAAGAGAAGCTTCTGGCGGCCCTGCGCGGAGGCATCAAGACCGTGTTGATCCCGGAAGCCAATGCCAAGGACTTGCAGGATATTCCGGAGAACGTCAAGAACGGACTGGAGATTATTCCTGTGCGCTGGATTGATAAAGTGCTGGATTTGGCGCTAGAGTCAAAACCGGTGCCGCTGCCAGACGAAGAAGTCGCGCCAGCAACACCGGTTGTGACGCCCAGCGTGCCGGTTTCAGATTTGCAAGGGTCCGTCAAACACTGACGCGCGCACTGCACCCAAGAAACTTTTGTTTTTTCGCCCTTCTTTTTTGTAAATTCTGCAAAAAGCACGCTATAATTTAGGGCTTGAAACGCGGGAATAGCTCAGTTGGTAGAGCGCAACCTTGCCAAGGTTGAGGTCGAGAGTTCGAGACTCTTTTCCCGCTCCAGATTGCAAGAGAAGGGAAGCTTAATGCTTCCCTTTTTTATTAGAATGACCGTGGCTTGGCAGGTATTGCAGGCTGGATCATAGTGGCGCGGTAGCAAAGCGGTTATGCCCCGGATTGCAAATCCGGTTAGTCCGGTTCGACTCCGGACCGCGCCTCCAAAATATATTGGTCAAATGTGCCCCGACAACGTTAGTGGTCGGGGCATTTTTGTTCCACAATAGATCGAACGTGCCCGAGTGGTGAAATAGGTAGACACATCGGACTTAAAATCCGCCGCTTCGTGAATAACGGGCGTACCGGTTCGATTCCGGTCTCGGGCACCATTTAGTAGGCACCTCATACACTTCAGCTTATGCCTCGCTATAACGCTCCTTTTGAAATCCATGTCCATGGACAGGTCGCCTTGCGTACGGACGTCCGGTTTGAGCAGTTGCAAGATGCGCTGAAGCCGTTGTGGAAGTACGCCGGTGCCCGCTCTTTGTCGGACGGCGCCAATAGCGCCTACGAAGATGAGCCAGGGATAAAATTTGACGCACAGGACCACATGCTCCAGATGTGCTGGACCGTCGCTGGAGACCATGATTTTCGCCAGGCTCTGGATGAACTGTGCATGAATCTGAATGAGGTCGCGGACGCTGGCGCAGCCATCGAAGTAACGTTTTACGATGCCGATTTCGATGAAGAAGAGGGCCAGCCTGGTATCGAATCAAGAGACGACTTCCTGATGCTGTTTGTTGGCCCCAATCCTGCCGCCATCATGCAGGTACAGCGGGATCTACTTGTGCAGGATGTCATCAGCCTGATGGAACGTCATTTCGATGGGGCGGAGCTGAGTGGTGTTGTGGGCGAAGTCGACAAGCTTTTCACACAACGTTTTGATGCGTTGGTTAGCTCCCTTGCACTTGGAAAGCCACCCAGTGGATCCGGTGGTAATCACGGTGGTGGCCATGGCGGAGGCCGCAAGCCGCGGCACCTTCACTGACTTCTCCAGAAAATCGTGGCTCCTTTCAAGCTCCCGAAAATCTGGAACTTCTTTGTGTCGAGATTGAGTATGAGTCTCGGGTCGCCGTCGCATAGGCTCGATCGACATGCTTAAGAAGATCCGCGCCGATCAGTTGGTGGTGGGAATGCACCTGAAGGAGTTTTGCGGCTCATGGATGGAGCATCCCTTCTGGCGAACCGGTTTCGTAATCGTTGATCCCAAGGACATAAAGACCATTCTTGCCAGCAGCATCAAAGAGGTGTGGATTGACGCCGACAAAGGGCTGGACGTGGCCAATGGCGAGTCAGCGATGTCCGAGGCCGAGTCTGAAGCGCAGGTTGAGGCGCAGTTGCAGCAGGCGGTGACCGAGAGACGCGAACTGGCACCGGTCTCGATGGGCGTGGAGCTGGAGCGTGCCGCCAAGATATGCTTCCAATCCAAGCAAGCGGTTATTTCCATGTTCCAGGAAGCACGCATGGGGAAGTCGGTTGATATTGGTGGCGCGAAGCAGCTGGTTGAAGAGATATCGGATTCTGTTGCCCGCAACCCGGGGGCGCTCATTAGCCTGGCACGTTTAAAGACGGTTGACGACTATACGTATATGCATTCTGTGGCGGTGTGCGCCATGATGGTTGGTTTGTCCAAGCAACTGGGTCTGGATGAAGAACAGACCCGCACGGCGGGCATGGCTGGACTCATGCACGATTTGGGAAAGGCGTTGATGCCCATGGATGTATTGAACAAGCCAGGCAAGTTGTCTGAAGCGGAGTTCAATATTATCAAGACCCACCCCGTTGAGGGGCACCGCATGCTGTTGACGGGCCGCAACGTTGATCCGCAGGTGCTGGACGTGTGCCTGCACCACCACGAAAAAACCGATGGTTCAGGCTATCCCAAAGGCCTCAAAGCCGAGGAAATCAGCCTGTTTGCGAAGATGGGGGCCGTGTGCGATGTATACGACGCCATTACTTCCAATCGCCCCTACAAGTCGGGTTGGGATCCAGCTGAGTCGTTGCGCAAAATGGCTGAATGGGCCAACGGGCACTTCGATGGCAAAGTCTTTCAGGCATTTGTGAAGAGTCTGGGCATCTATCCCATAGGTTCGCTGGTGAAGCTCACGTCAGGGCGCCTTGGGGTCGTCGTCGAACAGACTGGAAAGTCTCTGACAACACCGTCGGTAAAGGTCTTCTACTCCACCAAGTCCAATATGC
>Ga0208398_100432_pt1 | contig 28820 bp, 22 predicted proteins | sample LakWasMe79_HOW10_2_FD_183905 | JGI IMG/M metagenome (GOLD analysis project Ga0208398, IMG submission 183905) | Freshwater sediment methanotrophic microbial communities from Lake Washington under simulated oxygen tension - Sediment Metagenome... | ecosystem: Environmental > Aquatic > Freshwater >...
TAAAATGGATTTCGTGTCCTCTTCTAGCCAATTCAAGACCTAATTCTGTAGCAACTACACCACTTCCGCCAAATGTTGGATAACAAACAATTGCTATTTTCATGTATATTTTTTAAGAGGAACGAAAATAAGGAGATTCGCCATGGATTACTATAAAAAAAAAGTTAAAATTTAACTGTTTTCTGTCTGCATCCTGAATTTGAACTTTATTCAAAAAAGTTAATAAAAATCAATTTTTCATTTACAAAAAAATCTAATTAAGATGCTTAAAATGTTTTTCATTTTTATAAACTTGAGCCAATAAACTCGGAAACACAATCAATAACAAAGGCAGAGCGACAATAAATCCCCCAATTACCGCTATCGCCAATGGCTGATGCAATTCTGACCCCGTTCCAATTCCAATTGCCAAAGGCAAAAGTGCAATTATAGCTCCCAAAGCCGTCATTAATTTGGGACGCAATCGTGTTGAAATCGAATAAATTATAGATTCGTTTACATTACGGGTCAACTTGAAAGTCTCTCTAAATTGAAGGAAGGTAAAAATTGCATTTTCGGCAATGATACCGACGATCATAATGATTCCTGTGTAACTGCCCACATTTAAAGGTATTCCCGAAATAAAAAGCAAAATATAACTTCCTGCAATACCTAAAACTGAAATTAAAAGGATTACCATTGCTATTCTAAAATCTCTGAAAAGAAACAAAATGACTCCAAAAACCAATAAGGACGAGGTAATCAAAATCAGCAATAACTCCTTAAATGACTGTTGCTGATCTTTATAAGCTCCGCCGTATTCGATATAATAGCCATTCGGCAGGTGAATCTTTGACGAAACTTTATCCTGAATTTCCTGCATGACGCTTCCCAAATCGCGGTTGTCCAATCGGCCGGTTACGACACCCATTGTCTGCAGATTTTCACGCTTGATTTCGGCTACACCTTTTTGAACCGAAACAGCAACCAGACTTGTTATCGGGATAGACTGCCCGTTGGGCAAAAATATTTTGAGATGTTTTATATCTTCCAGACTGCGTTTTTGTCCATAGGCATAAATCATTCGGATTGGAATCTGCTTGTCATTTTCCAATAAACTGCCTACCATATTACCTTCTAATGCGGTCTGCAATTGAAACTGTAAATCATTCGGCGTTATTCCGTACTGCGCTAATTTTATATAATTGGGCTGAATCGTTATTTCAGGACCAGCCAAAACAATACCGTTAAAAACATCAGCAGTTCCTTTTACTTCTTCAACCACTGCAGTAACTTCTTTGGAAATTCTTTTTAATTCTTCTTGATTATTCCCATATATTTTTACTTCAATCGGAGAAACTGAACTCATCAAATCACCAAGCATATCTCCAATCACTTGACCAAAATCAATGCGTAAAGCTGGCTGCGTCGCCTCAATTTTGGCACGGATTTCATCAATGACATCATTGCTGGTCCGGCTTCTGTTTTTCTTTAATTGAATCAAATAATCACCGCTGTTGGGTTCGGTTATAAAAAAGCCCATCTGCGTTCCGGTTCTTCGGCTGTAAGCTTCCAATTCGGGAACTTTTATGATTATTTTCTCTACTTCATTGAGCATCCTATCTGTCTCTTCAAGCGAAGTTCCCGGAGGGCTTTCGTAATCCAAAATAATACTTCCTTCGTCCATTTCGGGCAAAAAACCAGTCTCCAAATTGGGGAGAATTATAAAAATAGAAAGTACTAAAACAATACAAAATGCAATACTGATAATGGGTTTTGAAATAAAATAGGCTACCCAATTTTGAGTTTTTACTTCGTGACTCTGTATCTCTTTTTCTAATCCATTAGCTTCATTCTCATTTTTGGTCAGCAACAAATAAACCACAGGAAGCAACAGCCAGGTAACAAAAAAAGAACAGATTAAAGTGATAATCATGGTATCGGTCAGCACTTTAAAATAAGAACCGGCAACACCGCTCATCAATACAAAAGGAAAAAAAATCACAATTGTACTTATCGATGAACCCACCATTGCAGGAAATAAATACTGAATTGCTTTCTGCAAAAGAGATACAGTAGGTTCTTCGGGATGTTCTTCGTGCGTCCTGTGAATTTGCTCAACGACAACAATTGCATCGTCAATTATCAACCCTATAGCTGCCGCAATCGCACCCAAAGTCATAATATTAAAACTGTTTCCTGTGATGTACAAAACGATTATGGTCAAGCCTAAAGTAACAGGAATAATGATTAGAATAGTTGCACTCGCTTTAACCGATTTTAAAAACAAAACGGCAACAATTATGGCTAAAAGTAATCCCAACAGCAAGCTGTCTGTAACACTTTTTACAGCATCATTTACAAAAGTTGCCTGTTCATAAAACGGTTTGATTGTTATCCCGCTTGGCAGAATCTTTTTTAAGGATTCCAGCTTTGCATTCATATCTGTCGAAAGCGTTAATAAATTGGCATTAGGCTGTTTCATTACAGCTACTAAAATGCTTTCTTTACCATTGGCATTGACTTTTATGTATTCTTTGGCGGGTTTAATATCTACGCTTGAAATATCTTTCAGAGTAACAATTCCTTTACCGTTATTAAGTATTATAAGGTTTTCCAATTCCTCTTTTTTATCGACTTGTGCATCGGTAATCGTCAGATACAAATAACGGTAATCGGACAAATAACCATTGGATTTTATAAAATTGGTCTGGCTTAAAACCTGCGAAACTATATTTGGCGAAATGCCAAGGGAAGTCATCTTTTCAAAATCCAGCGACAGCCAATATTCTTTTTCTTTTCCTCCAATGATTCTGATTTCGGAAACGCCGTCAATCTGGGAAAGAAAAGGCTTAATAGTGAAATTGGCAATCTTTTTCAATTCAATAGGAGACATTCCTTTACCTTCAATGGCATAACCAATCACAGCAAGGATTGATGGATTCATTTTTTCGACCGAAATCTGAGTATCAGGCGGAAGATCATTTTTAATTTGGTTAATCTGTTCCTCGATGCGGGTTTTACTCAAATCGATATCTGCTTTCCAATCCATAAAGGCTGAAATTTCACAGCTCCCGCGACTGGTAGTACTGCGGACAGTTTTTAAGTCCTGAACTTTTTTGATGGCATTTTCAAGAGGTTTGGTAACTGTGACCATCATTTTATCGACCGGCTGCTGTCCAGCATCGGCGATGATTTTTATTTTTGGAAAAGTGATTTCAGGAAATAAACTTGTCTGCATTTTGGAATACGCAAAAAATCCTCCTAAAATAATCAGGAAAACAATTGTGCTTAAGCCGTTTCTGTGTTTTACATAAAAGTTATTCATCTTTATTTGCTATTAATAACTTTTACTTTTATTGTATCCCCTACTCCATAATTTCCTGTGAGCAGAATTTTGTCTTTTGATGATAAAACTGGCGAAAGAATTTCAACGTTATCATCAGTTTGAATGCCTTTTTTTATCGGAATTTTTATAGCTGTATCAGCATTTATCATTTTCATTATCCAAAAATCGGTTTCGGTTTCATCGCTCAAAACAGCTAATTTTGGTAATGAAATAGTTTTTTCACTTGATGTTTTAGTGATTCTGACTTTCACAATTAAATTCTCTGGAATATCCTGCTTGCCATTTATTTTTAAGACTACATTCTGCGTTTGCGAAGCGGTATCAACCGTAGGCGAAAATTTTTGGACTGTCGCTGTTCTTGTCGAATTATCAGGCAATACAACTTTTAATTCCTGACCAATCGAAATATATTTTTTCAATTCAAAAGGCAGACTCAAAACTATGGCAAAACTCTTTCCGTCATTTATCATCACTAAAGCGTCTCCGTCCTGAACATAATCCCCTTTTTGGACATTTACCATTGTCACAATTCCTGTAGTATTTGAAGAAACCTTAATGGCACCGCTAAAATGCAGTGTTGGATCAATTTTATTGATTGTATTTCCTAAAACTTTGGACTCCCTCGTTTTTATCGAAAACAATTCCTGACCATTGGTAACATAATCATTAATGGCAACATTTACAGAATTCAAATAGCCTGTCGCATTGGCTTTAATGGTATTTTTAACCAAATAACTGGCTGTTGCGTTCAGGTCTATATAACTTTGCAGTCCCGTTGTGTCAATTGCCGTTAATGTTACCGGAATTCGAACATCCGTTTGCTCTTCGGGCTTGGGAGCATCTTTGCAGGAAACAATAAAAATTGAAAACAGTATAGAAGCCGAAAATATTTTCTTCATCATATTAGTCATTAGAAATCCAATAATTGATTTCGTTAATAAGCAGTAACTTGTTTATTTTATTCTGAGAAATTGAATTATTAAGCGTGATAACATTGCCAATTGCAATTACAAAATCAGTGATTTGAACATCGCCTGACAGCAATAATTTTTTATCTGCTTCAATAAGCGCATCGGTTATCTGAAGCTGTGACTGCAATTTATTTCCGATTTCTGTTGCCTGTTTTAGTTTCTGATTAAGTATCAGTAATTGTTGTTGGTATTGCTTATTGAAATGCTTTTTGTAAGCCAAATTTGTGGCTGCAATCTGATCATTTTTTTGATGTTGCAATGATCTTTGATTTCCGTCATAAATTGGAATTGACATTCCTAACCCAACGCTGAATCCAAAGTTTTTATAAGGCTGATAAGCAAAACTGGATAGATAACCTGCATCTCCAAGCAAAGCTAATGTTGGCTTATAGTCATTATCGATTAGCTTGTTTTGATTAACAATTTTCAAACTATCGACTTCAAATTGTTTAATAAAAATATTTTTTTCTGAACTTGAAATCGCTTTCAAACCAATATCCGGTTTCTTTAAATTTACTAAAGTGGTGTCCATCTCTCCGGACAAATAATTCAGTATTCCCAAATCATTTTGGTATTGCTGCTTCAGCTGGAGAACCTGCAATTCCTGTTGTTTTACGGTTGATAGAAAAATTAAATAATCGGTTTGCTTATAAATGGAACTTTGAGTTAATTTTTTTAAAGTTAAAACACCGCTGTTCAATAATTCCGCCATTTTTTGATTATACACAATTTGATCAGCACTTCCATAAGCTGTAACATACTGGTCAGCAATTGCTTTATTCAAATCTTTGAGAGCGATTTTTTTGTTTAAAAGCAGACTCTCCTTTAAAATTTTGAAGCTTTCTGCTTGTGAATTGACAATATTCTTACCAATTATTTTTTGATTAATTCCAACCAAACCCGAAACAGACTGTCCATTGGTTATTGCGGCATCATAACCAATTCCATTGATAACTGGAGCGTAATTCGCATTTAGATTTCCTGTGACCAATGGTTTGTAATTGGCTCTATTAATCAAACTATCTATTTGGTTTGACAGGATTTGATTAGATAAATCTTTTAATAATGGTGAATTATTTTGAGCCTTTTCGATATAAAACCGCAAATCTTTTTCTTGCGAAAAAGACTTTAGACAAATTAAGCTGAGAATAAAAAAAAAGAGGAATCTCATTAACTGATTTATAAAATAAAATTATTTCTTGCTACTGTCCGTTACAACCAAAACCACAGAAGAATCCGGAATAATAGAAGCTCTAGGATTTGGATTTTCGGCTGTCGGTTTTGGCTTTAAGTCAAAATCAGCAGTGGTCAAATATAAATCACCCCTAGTTTTGTTTAATGCAATGGTTCTTGCTCCTTTTTGGGTTTTTACCGTTTCAAGAACCGAAAACTTATCTGGATTTTGTTCTTTTACAACCGTAATAGTTCCTTCGCCATTGGAACTAAAAACAAGTTTCTTTTTGACATCAAAAGCGACACCATCACAGCCATCTCCAATAGGCAGTGTTTTTATTACTTTTCCGTTTGAAGCGTTAACAACAATCATTAATTTATTCCCGCATACTGAAAATAATCTATTGGAATCTAAATCAATGGCCAAACCTGATGGTTCATCACCTGGGGCAATACTCCAGGTTGCAATTACTTCCAATTTAGTAGCATCGATTGTTTTTATTTCGTTTTTATCTTCAATATTAACATAAATCAAACCTTTGGTATTGGTAACCGAAAATTCGGGTTTACCACCCAATGGAATCGTTTTTAAAACTTTATTGGTGATTGCATCCAAAACAGTGGCATCTTTCGAACTGGCATTATAAGTAAACACTTTTTGAGAAAACTGATCGTACAAAACGGCATCCGGTTTTTGTCCTTCTATAGTAACTTTTTCAATCAATTCAAAAGTTTTCAAATTAACAATTGTTACAGCGTTGTCTTTTCCATCGGTGATAAAAGCTTTGTTTAAATCATTTGCAATTGCGATTCCGTGAACCCCTTTGGTATCTGGAATAGTCGCGATGGTTTTGTCAGATTTTAATTCCACTACGTTAACAACACTCCCGTGCGAAACAAACAAATTTTGATTTATTTCATCAACCGCAAGGTAATCCCAACCTTCATTACCTGCGATTTTAATTTTTTTTGAAACTTTATACTCTTGACTAATACAAGCTATAAAAGAGAAACTGATTAGTGCTATTGAAAATATTTTTTTCATTGGATCGATTTTGAGTATAAATATCGGAATTCCAATTTGATATTAAATTAATATCATCTTAATTATTTTTTTGCCCATCAAATAAAATAGGCTTTTTAACTTTCTTATTAATCCATTTATTCAATTTATAACACAAAAAAGCAGAACCACTACCTACAATAGCACCTGCCAAAACATCGGTAGGATAATGCACTCCCAGATACATACGTGAATACCCTACGGCACCAGCCCATAAAAAAGAAGGAGCAATTACATACCATTTAGGATAAGCCATACTCAATGAGGTCGCTGTTGAAAAAGCAGCAGAAGTGTGGGCCGATGGAAAAGAATAGCTGGATTCTTCTGTAACATTATCTATTTCCGGATAGGTTTCATAAGGTCTGTCTCTTTTAGTAATACTTTTTAAAGCCAATGAAATAAATGCCGAAGCGGCCAACGATTCTCCTATAAAAATTGCTTTTTTCTTAGTAGTACTGTCTTTTTCAATTAATCCAACTGCATAAATAATTACAGGAGCTCCAATACTGACTGGCATAGCACTATTGGTAATCCTTGTCATTGTCGACTCGAGATTAGTATTCCTGTTTAGATTTATTTTTTTTAAAAGATCAATATCAGAATTTTGGGCATTTGAAATTGAAAAGCAAAAAATGAATATAAAAAAAGAAAGGATTTTAGACATATCGACTTTATATTTATTTAAAAAAATCGGCTGTGCCAACTATCCATAGCGGGAACTTCCCAAGATTCATTGAATTCTTCAATATTGTTAACCAAATTATTGAAAACAATCGTATTTTCAGTAACAGCCTTGTCTTTAACCATTTTCTTAAAATCAATCAACGGTTTGTGTGCAATATGATCTCCCAGTTTAAAGGTCACATTCATTTTATCCAACAAATCAACGTTGTATTTTTTTTCCAAACTTTGAATAAACTCTACAGAGGAATCTATAGAACATCCCGTTGCTGCCTGAACTTCCTGATTTACGGCAATTATAATAAACCGATTGTATTTCAACAAATATGATGATTCAAGACTAGTTCCGTGTGCAGCCCATTCGTTAAGAAAAGATTGCAAATCAGTTTCGATTTCAGAAAATTCGGCATCCGAAAATTTTCTATTCGATTGATAAATCCAAATTCTGGATTCTTCGGGTAAATTTTCAAAAGGAACGTACATGATAATTATAATTTTAGATTGCAGTTTCAAACTGCAGATTTATGTTTTTAGCTTTTTTTAGCAATTTTCAGTTTAAAAAGAGGAAACATATCCAAATCCTACTTGCTTGCCATTATAATAAGGAATAAACGCAGATTTCTTGTTTGGATTACTTTTTGATGCAAATAATTTATTTACGGTTGGAAACAACCAATATCCCGCTTTAGCACTTAATATTCCGATTCCTGCACCTGCAACAACATCTGTCAGCCAATGCCGGTTATTATACATTCTGAAAGCACCCGTAAAAGTGGCGACTGCATATCCTGAGACACCATACCAAATAGAAACATCTTTATATTCCTGATATAGAAATTCGGCTCCCATAAAAGCAGTTGCCGTATGTCCGGATGGAAACGAATTATTACTGGTATGATCTGGCCTTTCCACTTTGGTAATGGATTTCAGCCCTGTAACCGTTGCAGTCATTATCAAAAAAGATGTACCAAGAATAATCGATTTATCCTTAAGATTATTTTTTCCCTTTACTCCAAAACCCCCTAAAGCATATACGGAGGCAGCCGGAGCATATTGCAAAAAATCATCAATTGTGATTTGCTTATCAATATGTTCAGTAACTTCTTCACTGATTTCGGAATTTAAATCTTTTAATTGATCACTATTAATCCCAATTACACCAAATCCGATAAAAGTGGCAGGGATTATTAACAGTTTTACATTAAACTTTAATTGTTTAACAGTAATAGAATCATGAGGTATTGAATCATGAAAATTTATTTTAGATGTTGTTTGCGCGAATAAGGAACTCCATATCGGCAGTAACATTACGAAAACAAATTTTCTTACAGCCATTTTTACAAGTCTTGAGCGTTGGCGATTAATTCGGCTACATCCATTACTTTAACATCTCCTTCTCTCTCTTTGCTTTTAACGCCATCAGTCATCATGGTGTTGCAAAAAGGACAACCGGCTGCAATAATGTCTGGCTTTGTTTCAAGTGCATCTTCAGTTCTTTCAACATTGATTTCTTTGTTACCAGATTCCGCGTCTTTAAACATTTGTGCACCTCCAGCCCCACAACATAAACCATTTGCTTTGGAACGCTTCATTTCGATTAATTCAGCATCCAGTTTTTGGATTAAATCTCTCGGCGCTTCATAAACATTATTGGCTCTGCCTAAATAACAAGGATCATGAAAAGTAATTCTTTTTCCTTTAAATTGTCCTCCTTCTATTGTTAAACGACCTGAATCCAATAATGATTTAAGAAATTCTGTATGATGAACCACTTCGTAATGACCTCCTAATTCAGGATATTCATTCTTTAAAGTATTAAAACAATGCGGACAGGCTGTAACAATTTTTTTTGCTTCATAAGCATTAAGCACTTCGATATTCATCATGGCCTGCATTTGAAACAAAAACTCATTTCCTGCTCTTTTTGCAGGATCTCCGGTACAACTTTCCTCTGTACCTAAAACAGCAAAAGAAACATTCGCACGGTTAAGAATCCGTACAAATGCTTTTGTAATTTTCTTTGCTCTATCGTCAAAACTTCCTGCACAACCTACCCAAAATAAAACTTCCGGTTGTTTTCCCTGAGCCATCATTTCGGCCATTGTTGGCACAATTAAATTTTCTGACATTTCTTTTTGTTTAATCGTTGATTAATTTATGTTTTCAATTGGTTATTTGTTGAGTTCTCAATAAAAGACAATTCAACAAACTGAGCCTTATATCTATATTTCGTTTTTCCAATTAAGACGGTCCTGCTGGCTGTATTGCCATGGAGCACCATTATTCTCTATATTGGTCATCATTGCGTTCAAAGGCATTGGAGCTGCACTTTGTTCCATCACAAGATAACGTCTCATATCCATGATGATAGAAAGCGGGCTGATATTAACCGGACATTCCTCTACACATGCGTTGCAGGATGTACAAGCCCACAATTCTTCCGGAGTTATGTAATCATTTAACAGAGATTTATTATCCGGTACAAAAACACCTTTATTTGCGTCTATATTTTTTCCTACTTCTTCCAATCTATCTCTGGTGTCCATCATAATTTTACGGGGAGATAATTTTTTCCCAGTTTGATTTGCAGGACAGGAAGAAGTACAACGACCACATTCGGTACATGTATAGGCATTTAATAACTGAACCCAGTTTAAATCCTGAACATCACTGGCACCAAATTTAGCCGGAGCTTCATTTTCTGAAACCGGAGCAGTTGCAAAAGGATCTGCATTAGGATCCATCATCAATTTTACTTCAGCAGTTACTGAAGCTAAATTATCAAACTGTCCCTGGGGATTTAAATTGGCAAAATAAGTATTTGGGAAAGCCAATAAAATATGAAGGTGTTTTGAAAAATATAAGTAATTCATAAAAATCAAAATCCCTACAATGTGCAACCACCAAAAAGCTTCATTCAACAACATCACCAACTCATTGGACATTCCATTAAAAACAGGTGCAATAAACTGACTTACCGGAAAAGAACCCGCTTTTATAAAATGTGAAAATCCTCCTGGTACATTCTGTAAATGAAGATCGGTGGCATTCATTAATAAAAACAATGTCATTAAAGTAATTTCAAAATACAAGATGTAATTGGCATCTCCCTTTGGCCATCCTTTTAAATCAGAATGAATAAATCTTCTCAGTTTAATTATATTTCTTCTGATCAAAAACACTGAAACTGCCAATAAGACTAAAACCGCCAGTATTTCAAAAGAACCTATTAAAATATCATAGACAACCCCAATTGGAGCAAAAATTCTATGTGTCCCAAACAAACCATCAATAATGATTTCCAACAATTCAATATTAATGATAACAAACCCAACATAAACAATAATGTGCAGTATTCCGGCTACAGGCCTTTTTACCATTTTGGATTGTCCGAGAGCAATCATTGCCATATTTCTCCAACGCGCTTTTGCATTATCTTTACGATTAACAGCTGCTCCCAGATTAATATTCCTGATTATTTTTTTTACATTCGAATAAAAATACCCGAATCCAATAATCAATACTATGGCAAATAACACATTACTTAGGTAACTCATAAAACTAGTTTTTTACTTTTGTTATAGAATCGTTTGGAGCAACATACGGTTTGTTTTTCTTACCAAAAACAGAAACATTTACATAACGCGTAGGGTTTAATCTTACATCCTGTAAAAGCAATTCCAGCTCTTTTGAAGTTTTTTCCAGATTTGAATACAAAGCTTCATCCTTCAACAGTTTACCCATAGTTCCTTTTCCTGCATTTAAATCTTTCATCAAACCATCTACTTTGCTTAATGTTGAATTTAAATTCTTAACTGTCTGACCTAAATCTGCCTTATTCAATGAGTCAGATATTTTAACAAAATTATCTGAAACTTTATTGAAATTGGTAACAATACCTTTTAGCTGTCCTTTGTTTTCATCCAAAATAACATTGGCATTAGAAGCTACTTTATGAAATTGCTCCATAGTGGCGCTCAGTTCAGCCAAACTCTTTTTTAGATCAGCCTGTCCTTTTTCATCCAAAACATTATTGACACTATTTATCAGTTTATCAGCGCTAACCATTAATCTCTCAACTTTAGCCATTACCGGAGACACTTTATCTCCTAATGAAGCCATTAGCCCTGCTTCAACTTCACCTTTCAGATAATCTCCGTTTTCGGCAATATTTTTATCTGTATAATTAGGATGAATTGAAACTTGCTTACCACCAATAAGACTTGCATCATAAATTACAGCAGTACTTGATTTTGAAATTGGAAAATCAGTTTTTATCTGTAATTCAACCAATAAAGTTCCTTTGTCATTGATTGTAATGGTTTTAACTATACCAATATTCAGTCCGTTGATTGTTACCGGAGCTGAAGGTGCGAGTCCTTCTACATTTGCGTACTCAATGTAAAAAGTTTTATAACTGTTAAAAAGGTCTTTTCCTTTCAAAAAACTGTATCCCCAGATGAATAATAAAATTGATGTAACAACTAAAATGGCAGTCTTTATTTCTCTTGTAATTTTCAAAATTTTCGTTTTTTAATGGGCAAATTTAATATAAAATATCTGAAATTATTATTTCGATGCTTCTTGAATACTTATTTTTTTTCCGTTTTTAAAAGCAATCATAAAAGCCGATTCATAACCTTTTGATTTTACTTCATTTAATTGGTTTTTAGCTTTTTCATAATCAGAGGTTTCACCATATATATATTTATAAATACTGTCCTCATATATGAGTTTTACATTTTGCAATCCTTTGAAGTTTTTAGGTTCCAATGCCAACTTTTTTTTACTGGCCGAAAGCTGAATTTTATAAATTGAACCCAAAGTGTCTTTTTTGATAATCTCTTTATCAACATCTTTAGTTTCAGAACTTTTTACAGGATTTTCTTTAAGAATCTGAGAAGGTTTTTCTCCAAAAGTTTCTGCTCCACCATCACCAAAAAAATCGTATTTATAACTGATTATGGCATTGGCAATTGCTCTGGCAATATCGTTTTGCCCTTCTTCAGAATTCAACAAATCACCTTCTACAGGATTGGATATAAAACCGGTTTCAATTAAAACTCTCGGCATATATGCTTTATGCAATACCATGAAAGGAGCTTGTTTTACTCCTCCATGTCTTAATTTCTTGCCTAATTTTGCAAATTCATCTTCTACCCTGCCTGCCAATGAAATACTGTTATCCAGATATTCTTCCTGCATTAAAGTCATCCCAATCATTGTTTCAGGAGAATTCGGATCAAAACCTTCATATTTTTGTTTATAATCCTTTTCCATTGTAATTACTGCATTCTCTTTTTTCGCAGCTTCAAGATTTGATGCAATCTTATTCATACCCATCACATAGGTTTCGGTACCGTCTGCAACAGTATTCTTATTGGCATTCAAATGTATAGAAACAAAAATATGGGAATCAGCTCTGTTTGCAATATTGGCACGCTCGATCAAATCAATAAAAACATCTGTTTTTCTTGTGTATATAACATCCACTTTTGGATAAGATTCTAAAATCTTACCCACTTTCAAAACAATTGCCAACGCAATATTTTTCTCGATTCGGCCGTTATAATTCGCACCAAAGTCATGACCTCCGTGACCAGCATCTAAAGTAACTTTAAAATCATTGGATTGACTATATGAATCGACTGCCAACATCACTAATAAAAATGAGAATGCAATTTTTATTTTTTTTGATATATACATCTAATAGTTAATTTAATTAAAAGACTTCTGTTATAAATTTATGAATTGATTATTTTTGCCAAAAAATTATAGTAATTTTGGCTCGCGAATATTCAAGTCTTCATTTTACAAAAATAGCATTTAAACCTTTGCATACAAACTTATTTAATATCGTTTTACTATCTATTTTCCTGTCTTTAGGATGCTCTAATTTATATTCACAAGATATAAAAAAGAAACAAACAACGATTCCTTCTAAGAAACAGGAAGTTAAGAAATCTACCCAGAAAGACAGTATTAAAAATCCTTTGACAGAATCACCTGCCGACACTGTAAAACTAGACACTATTAAGGTTAAAAAAAACTTCCTTAACGGCAAAGTAAAATACAAAGCGGAAAAATATACAAAGATTGAACAAAAAAAGAAACTCATTACTTTATACGACAAAGCCGAATTATATTATCAAGATGTTGAATTAAAATCGGGCATTATTGTATTGGATTACGAAAAAAATGAAGTTTATGCCGGAAGAATAAAAGATTCACTAGGCAATTACACTCAATTTCCAAATTTTAAACAAGGTTCAAATGTTATTGAACCCGATTCAATTCGTTTTAATTTTAAAACTAAAAAAGCATTAATTTGGAATTCACGGTCTTCCCAAGGAGAATTTAACGTAAAGGCAGCAATTACCAAAAAAGAAAACGATTCGGTATATTTCCTGAAAGGAGCGCGATTCACCACTTCAAAAGATGTTGATAATCCTGAATATTATTTTCAGACCAATAAAATAAAATTTATACCTGGAAAAAAGATTGTTACCGGCTTTACAAACATGGTGATTGAAGGAGTTCCTACCCCTTTATTTTTACCTTTTGCCTATTTTCCTCTTTCAAAAGAAACCAGTACTTCGGGAATTATTTTACCTTCTTACAATGATTCCAACGATAAGGGCTTTTCACTTCAAAATGGTGGGTATTATTTTGCATTAAGCGAACATTATAACTTAACACTCCTAGGAGATTACTATACCAATGGAAGTTATGGTATAAACGCACAGTCTTCTTATGCAGACCGTTACCATTACCAAGGCAGCTTCAATCTTAGGTTTGAAAACAATATCATAAGTGAGAGAGGTTATCCAGACTATTCAAAAACAAAAATCTACAATATCCAATGGTCCCATTCACAAGACTCTAAAGCCAATCCAAATTCAACTTTTTCGGCATCTGTGAACTTAGGAAGCAGTGAATATTTCAAAAAGACAATTAACCAGGTCAATGTAGGTTCTTCATTAAACAATACTTTAAGTTCCTCTATATCATACAGTACAGTATTCCATTCGGTTCCTGAAAGCAGAATATCGCTGACAGCAACCCATTCTCAAAATACGAATACCAAAGTAATCAACATGACACTTCCTACGCTGCAGTTCAGCATAGATCGTATTTATCCATTTGCTATTAATGACGGAGCAAAAAAAGGTATCTTCAAAAATATCAACTTACAATATAACCTAAACGGGAAAAACAGTTTTATCACAACCGATTCATTGTTTTTCAAACCTGAAATGTTCAGAGATTCTGAGCTTGGATTCCAACATACAATTCCAATAAGTACGAACTTCAAAATTTTCAAATACTTTAGTGTTTCTTCATCATTAAATTATGAGGAAGTTTGGTATTTCAACACAATCAACAAGCGTTATGATGATCAATTAAGCACTGTTGTCACCACCGACGTAAAAGGTTTTGACTCTTTTAGAACGTATTCCTCTTCTACCAGTGTTGGAACAACTATTTATGGTACATTCAATTTTGGAGATGATAAAAAAATAAAATCCATCCGTCACGTAATGCGACCAGCAATTTCACATAGCTACACACCTAGTTTTGAGAAATATTACGACACATATGCAACAGACGGCAGTGGTACAATGCAAAAAGATTACACCCGATTTGAAGGAGGTATGTACGGTGCACCTGGACAGAATAGTTCCAATTTTGTAGGTTTCAACCTTAGCAATACATTTGAAGCAAAAGTTGCAGATAAAGACACCACCAAAACTGAGGCTAAAAAGATAATGCTTCTTAATAATTTAAATTTCTCTACGAGTTACAATTTCGATGCAAAAGAACTTGCCTGGGCACCGGTAAGAGTAAGCGGTGGGACACAGTTTTTTGACAATAAACTGAGTGCTAATTTTGGTGCAACTCTGGATCCGTACGCAATTGACAACTCTGGAACCAGAATAAATACTTTTAACATCAATAACGGCGGAAGTCTTTTTAGAATGACAAGCGCCAATTTGACCATGAATTATTCAATATCCAGCTCAAAAGGAGATAAAAAGAACAAGGATTCCCAGCAAAAAAGAAACGGAGGTCGTGAAGATGATTTATTTGGTTCAGATATTAATGTGGGCAGTCAAAGGAAAAGTCAATTTGACGAAAATGATGAAGGAGAAGATGTCGTTTCAGAATTTTTTAGGGCAAAATTACCTTGGGATATGACCTTTGCATATTCCCTTACTTACGGAAACAACAACCGGGAAAAAAAGATAACAGGAAACTCCATAATGGTTTCTGTCAATACCGATTTAACGCCCAAATGGAAAGCCGGGGTTTCAACAGGATATGATTTTGTTCAAAATGGTGTTACCTTTACACAATTGCGTTTTGAAAGAGATTTAATGAGCTGGAGAATGGATTTTAACTGGACACCATTTGGAAGTAATGCGAGTTGGAATTTTTACATTGGAATCAAATCCGGTGTTCTTAGTGACATTAAATGGGAAAAAAGAAATCTTACCAATCAATAGAAAAAATCTAAACTCATAGATTATGAAGACAATAATTTATACCGAAAATGCTCCGGCACCCATTGGACCGTACAACCAAGCTATATTAAAAGGGAACACACTATACACTTCGGGTCAAATTGCACTGAATCCGGTAACCATGGAATTAGTTGTAGAAAATATCGAGGCTGAAACCAAACAGGTAATGGAAAACATGAAAGCTGTTCTCGAAGCTGCCGGAATGACTTTTGAAAATGTGGTAAAAACTACCATTTTCATCATGAATATGAATGATTTTGGAAGTATTAATACTGTTTACGGATCTTATTTTAACGAAAAAACCGCTCCAGCTCGTGAAACGGTTCAAGTGGCATGTTTGCCAAAAAATGTAAACGTAGAAATATCTATGATTGCAGTGATATAGCATTAATCAACAATTGTGCTGTTGCTTCATTTGTTGCCAACGGCACATTGTGCACATCACAAACACGTATAAGCATATTAACATCAGCCTCATGCGGATGACTGGAAAGAGGGTCTTTAAAGAATAAAACCATATGGGTTTTCCCTTCTGCAACTCTTCCTGCAATTTGAGCATCACCTCCTAACGGGCCGGACAACATTCTTTTAGTTTTAAAACCAGCCTCTTCAGCTCTTCCTCCAGTTGTGCCTGTAGCGATAAACTCAATCTTTTCCTGCTGTAACACTTCTCGGTTTTTAATTAGAAATTTAACAATATCATCTTTTTTACCGTCATGTGCAATAATTGCTATTTCCATTTTATTAATTATTTGCTACGTGATAAGCAATCAAACCGTCAATAGGTCTTCTTAAAACATTACCTAATTGCAATTCGTATTTTTCAAAAATTTCAGCTAATTCTTCTTTAAGATAAAAAGCAATTGAACCTACGAAATGAACTGGAACTTCTTTACAATTTTCGAATTGTTTAATATAATTTTTAATAAAAGATTTCATTTCTTTAAAAATTATTTTTCTGCAAAATTCATGCTCTTTATTTTGAATTAAGAATTTTGCAAAAGTAGCAAGATATGCATTTGGATTTGGCTCTTTATACAATTTATTCTTTACATAATCAGGCGTAACGTCATACTCTTTTTCAAAAACATCTGCCAACTCTTTTGGCATTTTATTAAAATAGTATTTTCTTATTAACTGTTTTCCAAAAACATTACCGCTGCAATCATCCATAACGATGTATCCTAATGACTGTACTCTTTGTTCTAAAACTTTACCGTCAAAATAACTACAGTTTGAACCGGTACCCAATATGCTCACAATTGCTTTTTCCCCTTTTGGAGTTGTCGCAAAAACAGCAGCATAAGTATCTTCTTCAACAACTACAATTGCATTTGGAAAATAAGTTTTAAAAATTTGAGAAAGCATGCTTTTCATTCTTTCTGTGCCACAACCAGCACCATAGAAGAACAAATGTGTGGCTGTTTTTTTATTTTGTAATATATCAAAACGGTCATTCAAACGTTCAACGATCTCATCACCATTTAAAATTTCTGGATTCAAACCTAATGTCTGCGTGGTAAACATAACTTTTCCATCATCGTCAATTGCAATCCAATCGGCTTTGGTAGAACCACTGTCAACTATTAATTTCATATTATTTGGTTTATTGATTATAAATTTTGTTCAATAAAAATTCTATAAAGAACCCTTAATTGGACAAAAAAAGAAAATCCCATTAATATCACTTAATGGGATTTTGTAAAATTATAAATTTTATTTTAATGAAGTGATATGTACAGCCAAGTCAATTAATTTACTTGAATAACCATATTCGTTATCATACCAAGAAACAAGTTTGAAGAAAGTTGAATTTAAACCAATTCCTGCAGTAGCATCTACGATTGAAGTTCTTTTATCAGATATAAAATCTTGAGACACAACTGCATCTTCAGTATATCCTAAAATACCTTTTAATTCATTTTCAGAAGCTTTTTTCAATACTGTCATGATTTCTTCGTAAGAAGTTTCTTTAGCTACTTTTACAGTTAAATCTACTGTAGATACGTCAGCAGTAGGAACACGGAAAGCCATACCAGTTAATTTTCCATTCAAAGCAGGAATAACTTTTCCAACAGCTTTTGCAGCACCAGTTGAAGATGGAATAATGTTTATTGCTGCAGCACGTCCGCCTCTCCAGTCTTTTCTAGATGGACCATCAGAAGTCATTTGAGTTGAAGTTGTTGCGTGAACAGTAGTCATCAAACCTTCAACAATTCCAAAATTGTCGTTGATAACTTTAGCCAATGGAGCCAAACAGTTTGTAGTACAAGAAGCATTGGAAACGATTACGTCAGAAGCTTTTGCAGTTTCGTGATTTACTCCCATTACAAACATTGGAGCATCAGCAGAAGGAGCAGAAATAATTACTTTTTTTGCACCACCTTTGATGTGTTCGTTAGCAGTTTCAAGTGTAGTAAAGATACCTGTACATTCTGCAACTACATCAACATCTACTTCATTCCATTTCAAATCTGCAGGATTTCTTTCAGCAGTGATACGGATGTTTTTTCCGTTTACGTATAATTTTCCTTCTTTTACTTCTACCGTTCCATCAAAACGACCGTGAACTGAATCATATTTCAATAAGTAAGCCAAGTGATCTACATCAAGCAAGTCATTGATTGCAACTACTTCTATATTATCTCTATTGAAAGACTCTCTGAAAACAATTCTTCCAATTCTACCAAACCCGTTTATTCCTAATTTTACTTTTGACATTGTATTAAATTTAAATTATTTTTATTTTATTTTCTTTCTTTTTCTATTTTAGATTGACATGATATCAGAAACGCGAAGCAATTCCAAATCAATTTCACTATGTCCTTTAATAGCTTGTTCTAATGGAGTAAGCTCAATTTTATCACATAATAAACCTACCATATAATTGGATTTTCCTTCCAATAAACTTTCAACTGCTTTTACTCCCAAACGGCTGGCCAAAACTCTATCAAAACAAGAAGGAGCTCCACCACGCTGCATGTGACCTAAAACAGACACGCGAACATCATATTCAGGGAAATTTGATTCAACATAATCTTTAAGTTCAAAAACAGTTTTACCAATCTTATCTCCTTCTGCAATAACTACTATACTTGATGATTTTCCTGCAGCTTTACTCTTTCTTAAAGAGTCCAACAAACGATCCAATCCTAAATCTTCTTCAGGGATAAGAATCTCTTCTGCACCTGCTCCAATTCCAGCATTTAATGCAATATGCCCTGCATCACGTCCCATCACCTCAATAAGAAACAATCTGTTATGAGAACTTGCTGTATCACGAATTTTATCAATTACATCTACAACAGTATTTAAAGCTGTGTCATAACCCAATGTATGACTTGTACCATAGATATCATTATCTATTGTTCCAGGAATTCCAATTACCGGAAAATCATATTCAGAATTAAATAACAATGCTCCTGTAAAAGAGCCGTCACCGCCAATTACCACAAGAGCATCTACACCAATCTTTACTAAATTTTTATGTGCTTTTTCACGGCCTTCAGGAGTTTTAAAATCCATTGACCGTGCGGATTTTAAAATAGTTCCTCCTTTATTTACTATATTATTTACACTTCGGGGTCCCATTTCTTTAAAATCCCCTTCAATCATTCCTTGATAACCTCTATAAATACCAACACATCCTATGTTATGAAAAGCACATGTTCGCACAACAGAACGAATAGCAGCATTCATTCCCGGAGAATCTCCTCCAGAGGTAAGTACACCTATCTTTTTTATTGTTTTTGACATTTTTTTAAGTATTAAAGTGTAAATTTAGCATAAATCGAAGACATTTTAGGGGTGCTTTCTAACATTTTAATAAAATAACTGAAATTCAAACGTTTTCGTTGATAAGTTTTTTTAATTCAAAATGACCTATTATTTATTTCCATTTTTTAAATTCAAAACTGCTGAAATATGAGCAAAAACAGGCCATTCATCTCTTTTCAAAAAGAAACAACCTAACTGTAAAAAATAGTTGACAAAGTGGAAAACAAAATTCTAGCTATAAAGTTAGCTAAAATTTTCAAAAAACACATAAAGCACTCATTAATAAACAATTAACATTAATCATCCTCAGGAAGTACTGCATCCTGATTAATTTTTGGCTTCTCAGTATTGGGTTCTTTGGGTTTTGTGAAATTTATAAAATCCGGATTCAAGTTTGAATCTGAATTATCGACTTTTGTTTTAGATTGCTTTTCTTTTGTAAGCTTATTATTTTTAAACATTTTATCGACCAACTCTTTAAAAGTATCGAAATCAACTTCATAAGTAATACCCGCACCTTGGGTATATCCTATTTCCTGACCTATATAATTGATATCATTTTCTTTATTAAAAACATGTAAATTAAAAGAACCATCATCGTTTACTCTATATTTTACATCGACGGCGCCTACTATGGCAGATTCATTAACTCCTCCAAATGGCACACCGATTTTACCGTTTATAGTAATTCTTTCATTTACTTTAGAAGAAACAATAGCCTCTACTCTACCATCTGTTTGGGTGCTTGGTCTGTTATCCGGCGAAACAACATTAAAATTCATTTCAAATTTTTCATTATTTGATTGAACTATATTTCCCAACATACTCGAAGCTGTTTCATACATACTGGAAGCAACAGCTTGACTTGACCCGTCTTTTCCTAAAAAACTTCCTGTTGACAACAGATACAAAGCCTGAGTCTGCCTTACATCTTTATCCGCCAATTCCGTTTGAAGTTCCGATTTTAAAACACTTGTAATAGTTGGGAAATCTATCATGAAATCAGGCTCCGGATGTGCCAAATCCCCGCGAATACCAATAATTACTTCAACATCAACCTTTTTATTTACACTGGAATTATCTATCAACAAAGCTGGATTTGCAGATGTTTTATAAACCGCTTCAAGATTTAGCTGGGCTCGCATAGGATCACCCTCCCAAATAATAGAACCACCTTTTCTAACTTTGAATTTTTTATCAATTAATCCGCCATATTTAAAATTATAAGTGCCATCATAAGGCAAGAAATCACCCCACATATTAAACGTACCAAGTGTATTAATTTTAAACAAAAGCGTACCATTTCCACGCCCTTTCATACCGTGCCCGGAATTCCTATCCAAAATAACTTCAACCTCTGCATTTGGATTAATTTCAAGATCAAACTCTAATTCGAGTCCGTTATAGTTTTTGGTTTTATCAACAATCCCTTTTTGCAGATTGAATTTTTCTTTCGGGGTTATAAAATGAATAAAGCTGTTCTCGCTGACACTTTCTGCACTGTTTATAGGTATTTTAAGAGCTGATCCTTTTTCAGATTTTGCATCAACTTTAATAAACAATCCATTTGCAGGACCTTTTATAGTTGCATTACCATTAATAAATGCTGTCCCAAAATAAGCTGCATCTTCACTGTCTTTGGTGTCCAGTACAAGAAGCCTTTTGGAATTAATAGCCAAATCCAATTTCCAGTCCGAAAAATTCTTATGTTCAACTACTCCATTTAAAATTCCGATTGTATTATATTTTGTATCAATAAGGGTATTATTTCTAAAAAGGAATTTTTCACCCGTAAGGTCTACAATAGTTTTATCTTTTAATGCATAATCAACATTAAGATAAGGTATTGCCAATCCTCCGCCATTAACATACAGACGACCATTAACATCAGGTTTACTTAAAGTACCCCCAATGGTGGCATTTCCTGAAACCAAACCTCTTATATTTGAAATAACATCTCCTCCTAATGAACTTAATGTCGCTAAATTAAATTGATCAAATTTTAAATTTATATCAAATAACGTTTCTTTGTTTACAATTTCAAAACTTCCATCAGCACTGAAAGATTCAAAATCCTTGTTTTCTACAGTTGAAAACAAAGTAAATTTTCTAAAATTCTCATCACCTTTTATATCAAAATTTAAAATCCCTAAATCGTGATTATTAACCTTTAAACTATCAATCCGTAATGATGCGGTAGGCTTATAAACCTGCTTATTCTGATTGTAATTAATCTTACCGTTTAAATTTCCATAAATAGCAAAACTTTCTTGAGCAGAGGTTAATTCATTAATTTCAAAATTTTTAAACTCAACATTAATATCTTTATAAGAATTGCCTTTGAACTCACCGTCGAGTTTTATTTCTTGCTCTTTATTGGAAAGAATAAAATCATCCAATTTAAATTCTGTTAGTTTCTTATCAAAAACCAAACGGTTATTGGACAGATTAGCTTCATTCAAAAACCACAGACTGTTTTTTAACTTAATTTCTGATTTACTGAATCCTATTACATTTTTATTTTCTTTATTAATAGTATGATATAAATCCAGATTAAAATAATCCTCGCCCTTTGAACCTCCTTTAAACTCAGTTCTAAAAAACAAAGTGTCTTTTGAAGTGACATTTATCAAACTAAAATCGCGTATTTTATACATTTTAGTTTTAATACTGTCCAACTCAATATAAGCATTATACAATGGATTTTTATTATCAATAGAAACCTTGATATTATCAAAAGAATTATCAGCAGCTTTAATGCTTGGAGAATTAAAATTAAATTTAAACTCGTTATTATCAGAATTAATATTTCCTTTTACAATAGTATTTTCACTTACTTTTACTTCAGGGAAAAACACTTCAACTATCTTATTATAAACTTCAAAATTAAATTTCAAAAACTGCCCTTTCTTAACTGGTATTGGCTTATAATTGGTATAAAGACTGCCCAGTGAATTTGAAACCAAACCTTTTAATTGAGAAAATTTATATTTCCCTACAATTGTACCATGTGTAATATCTGGAGCCGATATTTCTATAGTTCGGACTCTTTTGTCATCAAAACTTGAATTTAGCTCAAAATCATTGAACTGATAAGTATTTTTAGGATTGGTATAAGTGGCAGTATTAACATAAATATTACCATGCATATTATCCAATGTATTTCCCTGGCAATCAACTACGATATTTCCATTGAATTTGGCAACACTGTCTTTTACAAAATTCAATTTATTCAATTCTGCTTTATCAATATTAATCTTAAAATCGTACTGGCTTTCTTTTTTACTTAAATCTACCAGTCCATTAAAATTCATCTTCAAGTTAGGATCATCTACTATAATTGAACCTTTATAGAGTGGCAATTTAAAATTACCATTTACAGCAACATTTTTATAATTATAGCCATTGTATGCAACACTTGAAACAATCCCTTTTAAAGAGGTATCCAAGTATTTCTCAGAAAAACCATGTCCATCAACATCAATATTCAAACTAACTTTAGACAAATCCTTATTATCCAGTAAATCGCCAATATTAAAATCATTCAAAACAACATAACCAGTATAGGCAGCCTTGTCGCTTTGATCCATATTATTAATAATAAATTTTGATTTCAATAGCCCTAAAGCTGTGTTTGCAACAAGATTGGCATGAATTGAAGTAGTTGTAACCTGGGTATTACCAATTAACGAAACATCGCCAAATTTCTTTAAAATAACAGGAAGTGTTTTACCTAAAACATTTGGCAATATACTTACCAGATCATCATAATTAGCGTTCAATTGATCAAACTTTCCATTCATATAGAATTTTTGATCTTTTGTTCCTAAAAGATTTTTAAAATTTATAAAACCATTGATTTTTGTACCTCTATTATCTTTTAGATACAAATCAAGAAACTTCAAATTATTTAAAGGCCCTGTTATATGGGATCGCAGCTTAAAATATTGATATTTCCCCAATTCATTATAAAAACAACGAATATCATTGGAAGCAATTTTTGAAGTTTTCAATTTAACATCAAACTCTACTTTATTTTGAAAATCAGAGAAATCCTCAATCTCGTAATTCAAAGCGGCATAACCTTTAATTCTGGATTCTTTGGTTTCAATTTCCATTTTATCCAATATCATATGCTGTTGGGTAAAACTGTAATTCCCTTTCAAGCTCTTTACATACAAACCTCTGTGATCCAAAAAGGACATTTTCTGAATATTCGCATATACTTCCGGCCCATACACTTTAAAATTAGTCACGGATATATTCAATTTTGTAAAATCAACAGGTTTTACTGTTTCATGATTTTCATCAATCAAGACAAAACGTCCGTTTGACAAATCAATACTTGAAGCAGTTAATAAAAAATGTTTCTTTGAAGGTGTTTTACTAGTGCCAAAAGCATCTATAAAATAATCCAGATTCGACTTCTTTTCTTTTTTATAGGTTTTTAAATTAAAAAGAACGCCATCCATTGCCAAATCACCAAAAATCAAATCTCCATCCAAAATCTTTTTGGCTCCTAAAAAAGATGTATTTAATCTCTTAACATAAATTAAAGTGTCTTTATGATGATCCAGAATCAACGCTTTTTTTAGTTTTACACCACCAAAAAGAGTCAGCTGTACTTCATCAACATTCATGTGAAGTCCATAATCCTCATTGATACTTTTCATGAAATACTGTGCCAGCTTAGTTTGGACAAATGGTAAACTAAGGGTTATAAAAAGTACTAACAAAAGTAATATTAGTCCAAGTAGAGTGCGGAATACTATTTTTTTAATCTTTTTGATAAGAGTCGATTTTTTGTTTTTTTAGTACAAATAAATAATTTGCCTTCAGAAATGGTAATACCTTAACTAAAAAATCTTTAATTTTGGCACAGGTGTAAAAATACTATTTTTATAGTAATCCATCAAATATACATCAAAAATCATCTGTTTATATGCAAATCCAAGAGGTTTATATTCTTGCCATAGAAAGTTCGTGTGATGATACTGCTGCAGCTGTATTATGTAACGATAAAGTACTGTCAAATGTTGTTGCCAATCAGCTAATTCATAATCAATACGGCGGTGTTGTACCGGAGCTTGCTTCCCGTGCGCACCAGCAAAACATCGTTCCCGTAATAGAAGCTGCTCTAAAAAAAGCAGGTATCAAAAAAGAACAGCTTTCAGCTATTGCATTTACGCAAGGCCCGGGACTTATGGGTTCCCTTTTGGTTGGAAGTTCATTTGCAAAATCAATGGCATTGGCTTTACAAATACCTCTTATTGCTGTTAACCATATGCATGCACATATTTTGGCTCATTTCATAGACGAAGAAGGTTTCAACAAGCCCAGCTTTCCTTTTCTTGCATTAACAATAAGTGGAGGTCATACCCAGATTGTACGTGTTGATGATTTTTTTGATTTGACAATAATCGGAGAAACAACTGATGATGCTGTGGGAGAAGCATTTGACAAAAGCGCCAAAATCCTTGGTCTTCCCTATCCAGGCGGACCTTTGGTAGATAAATATGCACAATTGGGTAATCCAAAAGCATTTCCTTTTACCAAACCAAAAGTTCCTGGATTAGATTTTAGTTTTTCTGGTTTAAAAACTGCCATTCTTTATTTTATTCAAAAGAAAAAAGCTGAAAATCCAGAATTTATTGAAGAAAACCTAAACGACATTTGCGCTTCTATTCAGCACACCATTATCCAAATATTAATGGATAAATTAAAAATGGCTGTAAAAGAAACCGGTATTAATCAGATTGCGATTGGCGGAGGTGTTTCGGCCAATTCGGGAATTAGAAACACTTTGAAAGAAACCGAAGCAAAATACGGCTGGAAAACATACATTCCTAAATTTGAATATACTACTGATAATGCAGCGATGATTGGAATTGTGGGCTATCAAAAGTTTTTATCCCAAAAATTTGAAACTGCAGAAGTTGTTTCAAAAGCAAGAATTCAATTTTAAACTATGCAATTATTTTATAACCCTACAATAAACGAAACAACTGAAAGCTTTTCTTTTGACAAAGAAGAAAGCAAACACATTATTAAAGTATTACGTAAAAAAGACAATGATATTCTATTTGTAACTAATGGTTTAGGTTTTTTATTTAAAACTGAAATCATACTAGCTTCAGACAATAAATGCACTGTTAAAATTTTGGAAATTGAAAAAACGGAAGCTTCAAAATACAAACTGCATCTTGCTGTTGCACCCACCAAAATGAATGACCGATATGAATGGTTTCTTGAAAAAGCCACCGAAATAGGTATTCATGAAATAACCCCGATTATTTGTGACCGCTCTGAAAGAAAAATTATAAATCCCGAAAGATTTGAAAAAATTATTCTTTCGGCCATGAAACAATGCAATCAGATTTACCTTCCAAAATTAAATCCCGCTATTTCTTTGAAAGAATTCATTAAAAAAGAAAAGTCTGATCATAAATTAATTGCGCATTGCGAAGAAACAAGTAAAAAAACCTTAAAATCAATTCTTAAAGCCAAAACGGATTACACAATTTTAATAGGTCCTGAAGGCGATTTTTCCAACAAAGAAATAGAATTGGCATTGGAAAACAATTACATTCCAGTTTCTTTGGGTGAAACCAGATTACGGACAGAAACCGCTGCTGTGGTAGCCTGTCACAGTTTCGTTTATACTAATGAAGATTAGATCTTTAAAATCAATTTTGCAATTGTACTATGAAAAAGGCACTATTTCTATTATTACTATCTTCTTATTTAAACTGTTACTCACAAGAAGTAGCTTTACTTAAATATAATGGAGGCGGTGATTGGTATGCAAACCCAACTTCTCTGCCAAATCTTATAAAATACTGCAATGCCAATATAAATACCAAGATAAAATCAAAGCCAAGAACCGTAGAACCAAATAGCCCGGATCTTTTTTCTTACCCTTTTGTCCACATGACAGGTCATGGTAATGTTGTCTTTAGCGAAAGTGACGTTGACAATTTAAAAAAATATTTGCTCGCAGGCGGTTTTCTACATATTGATGATAATTATGGTATGGATCAATACGTTCGTAAAGAAATAAAGAAAATATTTCCAAACGATAATTTGATTGAAATCCCCTCAAGTCATCCAATATTTCAAAAACCTTTTGTTTTCCCCAATGGATTACCTAAAATCCATGAACATGACGGCAAAAGAGCACAGGCTTTTGGAATATTTATCAAAAATAAACTTGTGCTGCTCTACACTTACGAATGTGATCTTGGAGATGGATGGGAAGATCCCGAAGTTAATAATGACCCAATTGAAGTTCGTGAAAAAGCACTAAAGATGGGTGCCAACATTATCAATTATATTTTCACAAATTAATCTCCTTTAAAATTCATTTTCAATGCATTATTATTTTGCACTGAAAATTATTTTATTTGTTTTCAAAATTTAACAAGTTATATACTATTATTTTATTTTTTTTATTTACAGAATTTTTAAAAAAAAATTGATTTAACAAGTTAAACGCTACGTAATTTCACCTAAATACATATTAACCAAGTCAGTAAAATCAGTATATTTTAAAAAATGCTGAAAATTATTGTTATTATTATTATAAAATATTAATGTTTTGTTATAAAATTGTAAAATAATTAACCAAACAAACTTTTATTTAACAAAATGAACATTATTATGAAAAAACTAATTTTACCAGTAGCAGTTTGCTTAATGTTGTTTTCTTGTCAAAACGAGCAAACAGAATCAACAAGCGATTCTACAAATGCAATTACTCAAAGAAAATGTGCTACGCAAGATGTTTTGGAAGCTCAATTAAAAGCCGATCCGACTTTGGCAATTAGAATGAACCAAATTGAAGCTTTTACTCAAAATGCATTATTGACAAAACGTTTAGTAAATGGAAAAATTGTAATTCCAGTAGTTGTAAACGTATTGTACAGAACTGCTGCAGAAAATATTTCTGATGCACAAATTCAAACACAAATTGATGTACTAAACAAAGATTACACTGCAACAAACTCAGATTTTTCAAGCACTCCTGCTGAATTTGCTTCAGTTGCTGCAAATGTTGGTATTACATTCGAATTAGTAAAAATCAACAGAAAATCAACTACTAAAACTTCATGGGGTACTACTGACACTATGAAAAAAACCAAAAGAGGAGGATTGGACCCAACATCTCCTACAACAAACCTTAATCTATGGGTTTGTACGATTGGCGGAGGAATCCTAGGCTATGCTCAATTCCCTGGAGGAGCTGCTGCAACAGATGGAGTTGCAATTGATTCTAAATATTTTGGGCTATCAGGCACAGCAAATTATCCTTACAATTTAGGTAGAACTGCTAGTCACGAAGTAGGACACTGGATGAACCTAAGACATATTTGGGGTGATGCATCTTGTGGAGATGATTTAGTTTCTGATACTCCAGTTGCAAAAACTTCAAACTTTGGTGTTCCTGTTTATCCATACGTAAGTACGTGTCTTCCTGCTCATAATGAAATGACAATGAACTATATGGATTACACTGACGATAGAGGAATGTTTATGTTCACAAATGGTCAGAAATCAAGAATGAGTGCATTATTTGTTTCTGGAGGAGCAAGAGCTGCTTTCGGAATCTAATTGCTTTTTGGAATTTGATTTAATTTGTTATTAGAATGAGAAACTCGTTGCTTGTCAGCGAGTTTTTTTTTGCAGTAATTTTCCTGGCTCCAAAAAATTCTTCTTTAACTTAATGAAACAAACTCAAATTAAAAAATAATTATTAATTCTCGCTTTAACAGTAATAAATCGTAAATTGCATGTAATTAACTGATTATCAATTATCTTGCAACAATCAATTATTATGAAAAAGATATTTTTACCCACTGCAGCATTAATAATGCTTTTTTCATGCCAAAATGATGATCAAAGTTCCGAAACTCTTTTGACAGAATCAATTACCCAACGTAATTGTGCAACACAGGAAGTTCTTGAAGAGCAATTAAAAGCAGATCCCACTCTAGCCATTAGAATGAACCAAATAGAAGCTTTTACACAAAAAGCTGTACTAACCAAACGTATAGTAAACGGAAAAATAGTAATCCCTGTAGTCGTCAATGTTTTATACAGAACTACTGCAGAAAACATATCTGACAGCCAAATACAGTCACAAATTGATGTATTAAATAAAGACTATACAGCAACAAATTCTGATTTTTCAAGCACTCCAGCCGAATTCGCCGTTGTTGCCGCAAATATCGGAATCACATTTGAATTAGTAAAAATCAACAGAAAATCAACTATAAAAACATCATGGGGCACAAGAGACGCCA
>Ga0208398_100434_pt1 | contig 28664 bp, 18 predicted proteins | sample LakWasMe79_HOW10_2_FD_183905 | JGI IMG/M metagenome (GOLD analysis project Ga0208398, IMG submission 183905) | Freshwater sediment methanotrophic microbial communities from Lake Washington under simulated oxygen tension - Sediment Metagenome... | ecosystem: Environmental > Aquatic > Freshwater >...
AGCGCCTGTGCGGCCGCCACATCGCCGCGCTGTGCCGACTGCACCTGCGCCTTCAGCACCGCCAGCGGCGTGCGCAGCTGGTGCGAGGCGTCGCGCACAAAGCGCTTCTGGTGCGCCAGCAGCAGCGCCTGGCGGCCCAGCGCGTCATTGGTGGCGGCGATGAGCGGCATCAGCTCGCGCGGTGCCTGGGGCAGCTGGATGGGCGAGAGGTCCTGGGCATCGCGCGCCAGGATCGCATCGCTGAGCTTGCGCACCGGTCGCGTGGCCGCTGCCACCACCCACCACACCACCGCGGCAATCACCGCCAGCAGGGCCGCCTGGCGCCATAGCGTGTCCAGCAGCAGCTGGCGCGCCAGGGCCTCGCGCAGCTCCAGGGTCTCGGCCACCTGGATGGTGGCCAGGCCTTGGCCGGTCAGGCCGGCCACCGGCTGCAGCAGCACCGCCACGCGCACCGCATGGCCCTGGTAGACGTCGTTGTAGAAGTCCACCAGCGCGGCATAGGTGCCGCGCAGGGGCAGGGTGCCATGCCAGCTGGGCAGGTCGGCAAAGCCGCCCACCATCTCGCCCTGGAAGCCGCTGATCTTGAAGAACATGCGGCTGCGGTTGTCGGCCTCGAAGGCCTCCAGCGCCGAGTAGGGCAGGTTGGCCTGCAGGCGCGGCGCCTCCACCGTGCCCCGCACCTCCAGCAGCTCGGCGATCGCCTTGGCCGAGGCCAGCAGGGTGCGGTCGTAGGCGGTATCGGCGGCGTCGAGGGCCTGCTGGTACAGGCTCGCGGCGTTCACCATCACCAGCAGGCCCACCGGGATCAGGATGCCCAGCAGCAGGCGGCTGCGCATGGACAGGCGCTGCAGGCGCGCCGCCAGGCTCATGATTCGGCCTTGAGCAGATAACCCAGGCCGCGCAGGGTCACCAGGCGCGCCTCGGTGCCGGCCAGGCGCTTGCGCAGCCGATAGGCCACCACCTCGATGGCATCGGGTTGCACGCTGGACTCGTCCGGAAACACCAGCTCCGACAAACGCTCCTTGGTGACGGCCTGGCCGGGGCGCGCCAGCACGGCGCGCAGCAGCGCGTGCTCGCGCGGCGGCAGCTCCAGAGCCCGGCCCAGGTGGTAGACGGCGCCGCTGTCGGTGTCGACGCGCAAGCCGCAAAAGCCTTCGGTCTCGCGCTCGGTGCCGGCGGCCACGCCGCGCCGTGCCAGGGCGCGCACTCTTGCCTCCAGCTCGTCGAGGTCGAAGGGCTTGGTCAGGTAGTCATCGGCACCGGTGTTGAGGCCGAGGATGCGGTCGCCCACGGTGGCGCGCGCGGTGATCACCAGCACCGGCGTGCGCAGGCCCTCGGCGCGTGCGGCGGCCAGCACGTCCAGGCCATCGCGGCCGGGCAGGCTGAGGTCCAGCAGCACCACGTCGGGCAGGGCCGCCTGCCAGCGCGCCAGCGCGCGCTCGCCATCGGTGCAGGTTTGCACCAGCATGCCGCGCCGCTCGAAGGAGCGCTGCAAGGTGGTCAGCATGCTCGGGTTGTCTTCGATCAGCAGCAACTTCATGCTGCCACCTTAACAGCGCGGGGGCCGGCGCCACAGCGGGCCGGCACTTGTGGTTTTCCCGGGCACCGCGGACAGCGGTTTGACAGCTTGGCTGGCCACCATCGTGGTGCATTCCTACAAACCACGGAGACAAACCGATGACACCGACGAAACTCTTCTGCCGCGCCCCCTTTGCCCTGATGCTGATGGGCGCCTGCACCGGCGCGGCGTTTGCCCAGTCCAGCGTGACCGTGTTCGGCGTGCTCGACCTGGGCGTGCAGCGGCTGACGAATGGCGGCAAGTCCGTTTCGCTCGTCAGCATCGATGGCTTGCAGACCAGCCGCCTGGGCTTTCGTGGCACCGAGGACCTCGGTGGCGGCCTGAGTGCGAGCTTCCACCTCGAGGGCGCGATCGGGCCTGACACCGGCGCCGGCGGCGACTGGCGCCGGCGTGCCACCGTGAGCCTGGCCAGCAAGACGGCCGGTGAGCTGCGCCTGGGGCGCGACTACACGCCGACCTTCTGGAACATCAGCCGCTTCAATCCCTTTGGCACCAATGGCGTGGGCGCGGCCAGCAATCTGGTCTACGGTTTCGACGGCGCTTCCAGCAGCGCCAAGACGGTGGTGCGCTCGGACAATTCGGTGGGCTATTTCCTGCCCGGCGGCCTGGGCGGGGTCTATGGCCAGGCGATGGCGGCGGCGGGCGAGGGCTCCACCGGCAAGTACCTGGGCATGCGCCTGGGCTATGCGAGCGGCCCGCTGGATGTGGCGGTGTCGGTTTCCGATACCACCAACACCGCCGCCGGCGACAAGTTCAAGGTCGCCAATGTGGGCGCCAGCTATGCGCTCAATGAGCTGAAGCTGTTCGGCCTGCTCCACACCAGCAAGCAGGCCAGCAAGAAGCAATCGAACTGGGTGCTGGGCGCCAGCTATGCGATCGGCAAGGGCACGCTGCGCGCCAGCTATGTCAGCGCGCACCTGACGAATGCGGCGCCGGCCACCGATTACAAGGGTCAGCAGCTTGCCCTTGGTTACGTATATGCCCTGTCCAAGCGCACCTCCTTGTATGGCACGATGTCTCGGGTGAGCAATAGCGCCACGGGCAAGTACCTGATCCCCGGTGGCTCGTCCGTGGCGGCCGGCCAGGGATCGCGCGGCACCGAGCTCGGTATCTATCACTCGTTCTGATCGTCCGGCCCGCACAAAGAACAGGAGACAGCCATGCGTCGAGACCAATTCCTGAAGTCCCTGGCGGCACTGGCCGCCACCGGCGCCCTCCCACTGGGCGTGCAGGCCGCGGGGGCCAACCTCAAGATGATGATCCCCGCCAACCCGGGCGGCGGCTGGGACACCACCGGCCGCGCGCTCGGCAAGGCCCTGCAGGACGCCGGCCTGGCGGCCTCGGTGCAGTACGAGAACAAGGGCGGTGCGGCCGGCGCGATCGGCCTGGCGCAGTTCGTCAACGCGGCCAAGGGCGACCCGAATGCGCTGATGGTGATGGGCGCGGTGATGCTGGGCGGCATCATCACCGGCAAGCCGCCGGTGAACCTGAGCCAGGCCACGCCGGTGGCGCGCCTGACCAGCGAGTACAACGTCTTCGTCGTGCATGCGGCCTCGCCGCTCAAGAGTATCAAGGACGTGGTCGAGCAGATGAAGAAGGACCCGTCGAGCGTCAAATGGGGCGGCGGCTCGCGCGGATCCACCGAGCACATCGCCGCGGCGATGATTGCGCGCGAGGTGGGCGTGGACGCGGCCAAGATCAACTATGTGCCCTTCCGCGGCGGCGGCGAGGCCACGGCCGCCATCCTGGGAGGCAACGTCACCGTGGGCGGCAGCGGCTATTCCGAGTTTTCCCAGTACATCGACAGCGGCAAGATGCGCGCCCTGGCGGTGACCTCGCCGACGCGGCTCAAGGGCGTCAACGTGCCGACGCTGAAGGAGCAGGGCATCAACGTCGAGATCGGCAACTGGCGCGGCGTCTATGCGGCGCCCGGCATCACGCCCGAGCAGCACAAGGCGCTCACCGACATGGTGACGGCGGTGTTCCGGAACAAGGCCTGGATCGAGGCCCTGGAGAAGAACAGCTGGACCCCGGCCCTGCTGACCGGCAAGGCCTTCGCCGACTTCGTGGACCAGGAGTTCGCGATGCTGCGCGCCATCATGGCCAAGTCCGGCATGATCTGAGGGCACTGCCGTGTCGGAACCCGCTGCTCCTCTCTCTCCCACCCAGGTGCTGCACCAGACCCTGGTCGGCCTGGGTGCCCTGCTGGTGGGCGCCGTGATGGCCTATGGCGCCAGCTTTGTCTCGGCCGAGGCCGGCTATGCGGGTGTGGGCCCCAACGCCTTGCCCTGGTTGGTGGCGGCGGTGCTGCTGCTGTGCGGCACCTGGCTGATCTGGGAGGCGCGCAGCGGTGGCTATCGCGTGATGCAAAAGCCCTCCGGGGGCGAGCGCGCCGACTGGCGCGCCGTCAGTTGGGTGGTGGCCGGCATCATCGCGAATGCCGCGCTCATCACCCAGATCGGTTTCGTGCTCGCCTGCAGCCTGTGCTTTGCGCTGGCGGTGCGCGGCATGCGCGTGGCCGAAGGCAGGGGCGCCGGCGATGCGCGGCAGACCCTGATCGACGGGGTGATCGGGCTGCTGATCGCGGCGCCGGTGTTCTGGATGTTCACCAAGCTGCTGGCCATCAATCTGCCGGGCGTGACCAGCGGCGGCTGGATCTGAGGATAGCGGGCCGATATGGAACTCTGGAACCAACTGCTGGGCGGCTTCGCCACGGCCGGCACGCCCGTCAATCTGCTCTGGGCCTTTCTGGGCTGCGCCATCGGCACGGCCATCGGCGTGCTGCCGGGCCTGGGCCCGGCGGTGACGGTGGCGATGCTGCTGCCCATCACCTCGCAGGTGGAGCCCACCGCCTCGATGATCTTCTTCGCCGGCATCTATTACGGTGCCATGTATGGCGGCTCCACCACCTCCATCCTGCTCAACACGCCGGGCGAGACCGGCACCATGGTGACGGCGCTGGAGGGCTTCAAGATGGCCAAGAACGGCCGCGCCGGTGCGGCGCTGGCCACCTCGGCGATCGGTTCCTTCGTGGCCGGCACGATCGCGACGGTGCTGGTGACGCTGTTCGCGCCGGTGGTGTCGGACTTCGCCGTCACCCTGGGCCCGCCGGAGTATTTCTGCCTGATGCTCTTGGCCTTCACCACCGTCAGCGCGGTGCTGGGTGCCAGCACCTTGCGCGGCATGACGGCCTTGTTCATCGGCCTGGCCATGGGCCTGGTGGGCCTGGACCAGATCACCGGCCAGGTGCGCTACACCGCGGGCGTGCCCGAGTTCATGGACGGCATCGAGGTGGTGCTGGTGGCGGTGGGCCTGTTCGCGGTTGGGGAGACGCTTTACAACGCACTCTATGAGGGCCGCGAGGAGCAGAACCTCAACAAGCTCAGCAGCGTGCACATGACGCGCAGCGAGTGGAAGCGTTCCTGGCCCGCCTGGTTGCGTGGCACCCTGATCGGCTTTCCCTTCGGCACCATCCCGGCGGGAGGCTCGGAGATCCCGACCTTTCTGAGCTATGCCACCGAGCGCAAGCTGTCCCAGCACAAGGAGGAGTTCGGCACCACCGGCGCCATCGAGGGCGTGGCGGGTCCGGAGGCGGCCAACAATGCCGCGGTGACGGCCACCCTGGTGCCGCTGCTGACCCTGGGCATCCCGACCTCGGTGACCGCCGCCATCCTGCTCAGCGCCCTGCAGAACTACGGCATCCAGGCCGGCCCACAGCTGTTCCAGACCTCGTCGACCCTGGTGTGGGCGCTGATCGCCTCGCTCTATATCGGCAACGTGATGCTGCTGGTGCTGAACCTGCCGATGGTGGGCCTGTGGGTCAAGCTCCTGAAGATTCCCAAGCCGCAGCTCTATGCCGGCATCCTGATCTTCGCCACCGTGGGCGTGTACGGCATGCGCCAGAGCGCCTTCGACCTCTACCTGATGCTGGCCATCGGCCTGCTCGGCGTGGTGATGCGGCGCTTCGACTTCCCCACCGCACCGGTGGTGGTGGGCATGATTTTGGGCCCGCTGGCCGAGGCCCATCTGCGCAACGCGGTGGCGATCGGCGGCGGGCACTGGACGGTGTTCGTCGAGCGGCCGCTCTCGCTGGGGCTGCTGGTGCTGGTGGCGGTGGTCTTGCTGCTGCCTCGCTTGCTGCGCTGGCGCGCGCGGGCGCGGCGCCGCTGAGGCTCAGCGGCTGGCGCCGGCGTCCAAGGCGCGTTGGCGCTGCAGCTGCAGCTCGGCGGCCGAGCTCGGCCCCTTGCTGGGCCAGCCCTGCAGGTGGCGTTCGGCCAGGTCGGCCAGGGCGCGCATGCCGGCCGGGCTGTCGTTCAGGCAGGGGATGTAGCTGAAGCGTTGGCCGCCAGCGTTCTTGAAGGCCTGATGCGCTTCCTGGGCGATTTCTTCCAACGTCTCCAGACAGTCGGCGCTGAAGCCTGGACAGATCACGTCCACCGATTTCAGGCCTTGCCGGGCCAGTTGGATCAGGCTGGGTTCGGTATAGGGCTCCAGCCACTTGGCCTTGCCGAAGCGGCTCTGGAAGGTCACCAGGTACTGCTCCTTGCTCAGGCCCAGGGCCTCGGCCAGCAGGCGGCCGGTCTTCAGGCATTCGCAGTGATAGGGGTCGCCCAGGGCCAGGGTGCGCGCGGGCATGCCGTGAAAGCTCATCAGCAGCTTGTCGCCGCGGCCCTCGCGCTGCCAGTGACTGCGCACGCTGTCGGCCAGGGCGGCGATATAGGCCGGCTCGTCGTGGTAGCGGTTGATGAAGCGCAGCTCGGGCAGGTGCCGGGTCTTGAGTGCCCAGCGCGCCACGTCGTCAATCACGCTGGCAGTGGTGGCGGCGGAATACTGAGGGTAGGCGGGCAGCACCAGCACGCGGGTCACGCCTTCGGCCCGCAGGGCGTCGAGCTGGGCGGCGATGGCGGGCTGGCCGTAACGCATGGCGTAACGCAGCACCAACTGATGCCCGCGCTGGCCCAGCTGACCCTGCAGGAGCTTGGCCTGCTTCTCGGTCCAGACCTTCAGCGGCGAGCCCTCGGGCGTCCAGACGCTGGCGTACTTGGCGGCCGACTTGGCCGGGCGGACGCGCAGAATGATGCCGTGCAGGATGGTCAGCCAGACCAGGCGCGGAATTTCCACCACGCGTGGGTCGCCCAGAAACTGCGCCAGGTAACGGCGCAGGGCCGGCGCCGTGGCGGCCTCGGGCGTGCCGAGGTTGCAGAACAGCACGCCGATCTTGGGCGCGCTGCCGTGGGTATAGGCAGGTTCGGACTTGAAGCTCATGGAGAAATGTCAGCCCTTCAGGCGTGAGGTGCCCAGGGGCAGGGGTTCGGTGTCGGCGAAGTGCAGTACCTCGAAGCGCACCGTCGGCGAGGTGGCGTCCAGCGGCGCGCTGCCCAGGCCGATCACGCCACTGCCATGCAGGGTGCAGGAGCCGCGCCGCAGGCTGACGATTTCGCCGTCACTGCCAAAGCGCACAAACGTGCCGTTGTAGCTGAGGTCGGTGAGGGAGAAGCTGCCACCATGCCAGTCGATGCGGGCATGCGAACGCGAGACGCGGCCATCGGTGATGCAGTAGGTGGCCTGGGTGCTGCGGCCCAGCACGATGGGCATGCTGTCGATGTCGAAGACGCGGTCCAGGTCCAGCCAGACCAGCCGTATGCCGTCTGGATCCATCGAGTGCACCACCTCGCCGAACTGGGTGGCGGCCGCATCGCTGGAGGGCGCTCCGTCTAGCACATAGACATGCACCGGCTCGGCGCGGCCGCGCACCGCGATGCGGTCCAGGCTGCGAAAGCGCGACTTGGTATTGCTGGCCACGCCCTGCAGCACCTCGGCGGTGATGAGGATCTCGTTGTCGCCCGCGTGGTCCAGCAGGCGCGCGGCCACGTTGACGGCGTCACCGAAGCAATCGCCGCCCATCTCGACGACCTCGCCGCGCGCCAGGGCGACCTGCAGGCGCAGCGCCCGCAGCCCAGGGGAGGCGCCGTGCTGGCGGCCGCGCGACACCACCTTCTTCAGCAGCTCATGCATCTGGATGGCGGACTTGACGCCATCGCGGGGGGTGTCGAACACCGCCATCAGGCCGTCGCCCAGCGTCTTCACCAAGCGGCCGCCGCAACCATCCACGGCCTGGCCGATCAGGCTCACTGTGTGCGTCACCACCGAGGTCGCTTCGGCATTGCCCAGGGTCTCGAACAAGCCGGTGCTGCCGCGCAGGTCGGCAAACAAGACGGTGCGGTCCCGTATCTGGGTCATGGGCGGGTGGTCGAGGAAGCGGCTGTGAACTAAGTCTCAGTGTAGCCCGGCCTCCGTGACGGCCATTGCAGCGAAAACGCGGAGTACGGCACGAATCGATCGCCAGACCGGACGCCTTGCGCACAGACGAAAAAAAGGCCGGCGAGCGGCCGGCCTCTATGGTGCGTATCGCGCTTACAGGTTGTCCAGATAAGTGCGCAGCTTGTCCGAGCGGCTCGGGTGCTTGAGCTTGCGGATCGCCTTGGCTTCGATCTGGCGGATGCGTTCACGGGTCACATCGAACTGCTTGCCGACTTCTTCCAGCGTGTGGTCCGTGCTCATCTCGATGCCGAAGCGCATGCGCAGCACCTTGGCCTCGCGCGGGGTCAGCGAGTCGAGGATGTCCTTCACCACATCGCGCAGGCCGGCCTGCATGGCGGCCTCGATCGGCGCGGTGTTGTTGGTGTCCTCGATGAAGTCGCCCAGATGCGAATCGTCGTCGTCGCCGATCGGCGTTTCCATGGAGATCGGCTCCTTGGCGATCTTCATGATCTTGCGGATCTTGTCCTCGGGGATCTCCATCTTCTCGGCTAGCGTCGGCGCATCCGGCTCGAAGCCGAATTCCTGCAAGTGCTGGCGCGAGATGCGGTTCATCTTGTTGATCGTCTCGATCATGTGCACCGGGATGCGGATGGTGCGGGCCTGGTCGGCGATCGAGCGCGTGATGGCCTGGCGGATCCACCAAGTGGCGTAGGTCGAGAACTTGTAGCCGCGACGGTATTCGAACTTGTCCACCGCCTTCATCAGGCCGATATTGCCTTCCTGGATCAGGTCCAGGAACTGCAGGCCGCGGTTGGTGTACTTCTTCGCGATCGAGATCACCAGGCGCAGATTGGCCTCGATCATTTCCTTCTTGGCGTCGCGCGAGGCCTTCTCGCCCTCGTTCATGCGCTTGTTGATCTCTTTCAGATCATCGAGCGGTACCACGGCACGGGCCTGGATGTCGATCAGCTTCTGCTGCAGTTCCTGCACCGGCGGCAGGTTGCGCGACAGCACGGTGCTGTAAGGCTTGCCGGAAGCGACTTCCTTCTCGGCCCATTGCAGGTTCAGCGCATTGGGCGGGAACACCTTGATGAAGTGCTCCTGCGGCATGCCGCACTTGTCCACCACGATCTTGCGCAGTTCGCGCTCATAGCGGCGCACATCGTCCACCTGCGAGCGCAGGATGTCGCACAGGCGCTCGATCGTCTTGACGGTGAAGCGGATCGTCATCAGCTCGGCGCTGATGGCGTGCTGGGCCTTGTCGTAGGAGGCCGAACGGTAGCCGTCCTTCTCGAAGGCCTTGCGCATCTTGTCGAAGTTGGTGGACAGGTTGTCGAACTTCACCAGCGCGGCGTTCTTCAGCTCCTCGAGCTTCTTGGTCAGGGCCTTGGAGCCGCCATTGCCGTCGTCATCGTCCTCTTCGTCGAACTCGTCGAAGTCTTCCTCGGCCACATAGTCGTCGGCCTCGTCGTCGGAGACGAAACCGTCCACCGATTCGGAGATCTGCATCTCGCCGGCGCGGATCTTGGCGGCGATGGAGAGGATCTCGGCGATGGTGGTGGGCGAGGCCGAGATGGCCAGCATCATGGCCTGCAGGCCGCCTTCGATGCGCTTGGCGATTTCGATTTCGCCCTCACGCGTGAGCAGCTCCACCGTGCCCATTTCGCGCATATACATGCGCACCGGGTCGGTGGTGCGGCCGAACTCGGAGTCCACCGTCGAGAGCGCCGCTTCCGCAGCTTCCTCGGCTTCTTCCTCGGTGGCGGTGGGCGAGGTGCTGCCCTGGATCAGCAGGGTGGCCGCGTCGGGTGCCTGCTCGTACACCGCGATGCCCATGTCGTTCAACATGGACACGATGGCCTCGAGGATTTCCTCGTTGATGAGCTTCTCGGGCAGGTGGTCGTTGATTTCCTGATGCGTCAGGAAACCACGCGTCTTGCCCATCTTGATCAGAGTCTTGAGCTCCTGGCGGCGCTTGGCGACTTCTTCTTCCGTCAGCGCCGTCTCGTCCAGGCCGAACTCGCGCATCAGCGCGCGCTCCTTGGCGCGGCTGACCTTCATGCGCAGGGGCTTGGCCTTGGGCTTGTCCTCGGCCGCTTCTTCCACCTCGGCTTCCGCTTCGGGCTCGCCTTCCAGATCGGCTTCCAGATCGGAGAGGTCCACTTCCTCTTCGATCGGCTTGGCCTTGGCGCCGGCCTTCTTGGTCTCGGTAGCTGCCTTGGGCTTGCGGCCGCGCTTGGGCTTGTCTTCGGCCGTGGCCGCAGCAGGTGCAGCGGCGGCTGCCTTGCTGGCCTTGGCAGGTTTCTTGGTCTCTTCAACCAGAGTGTCAGCCTGTTTCTCAGCCTTTGGCGCGGTCTTCTTGGCAGTCATGCAGTTCCTCGGATGGGGTATTTGGGCGGCGCAATGCAAGCGGCCACCTGAGAGCTCAGCGCGAAAACTCCGAAGAGTGATGCGGCGCGATCATGCCCAGGCGGCAAAAACATGGGCCTCACGATCTGGATAGATGCGGGCATCTGGCCAGGCCACAAGGCTTTGCGCGTGCAAGGCTAGCGTGAACGTTTGAGAACGCAGCCCTTGAGCGGATAAAGGTGGCCTGATACCTCTTAGTAGGTGCCCAGGGTCAGTGGGTGGCCGGTTCCGGAAGGTGCTGCCGTCACTCTTGACGCGCGAAAACCCTTAATTGTAGGCCAGAATTGCCCGGATTCAGCCGGCGGTACTCAGCATGGCTTTCTTGAGCTGTTCGATCTCCTGGCGCATCCGTGCAATCTCCCGCAGTTGCTCGCCCTGGGGATTGCCGGCTATGAGGGACTTGATCGCCTGGTCCATGCGTCCGATCTGCAGCTTGCGCAGGATCTGCAGCAGGTCGTCGAACAATGCTTCCTCGGAACCGTGCAGTCCGCCGGTCATGCGCTGGGCCTGGGGCAGCAAGCCGTCGTTGGCGAGGGCGGCTTCCAGCACTGCCCAGGGTGCGGCACCATGATTGACCAGGAAGCGCTCCAGCCACGCCACCAGATCGCCATGGATGCCGGGCAGTTCGTGCAGTAGCTGGTGGTCCTGGTCGCTCAGGCGCTCCCACCATGCGCTGTGCAGCAGCAGCATGCGCAGCGCATGGTCCATCGGTGCTGCGGGCTGCTGGCGGGGCGTGCCCAGGGTCGGGTCGTCGTCCTGGCCGCGGCGCTTCCAGTCCTTTTTCCATGGCTTGCGTTCACCGCCGGCCTGCTCGGGGCGGCGGCGCGGGGCCGTGGGCGCCGCCAGCGCGGCCGGGGCGCCATGATCGTCGTCGTAATGCTCGGCGGGCGGGGCCCAGTAGTCGTCGGGCGGATGGCCGTGGTCATGGCCGGATGCGCGTGCGGGCTGCGGCGCGCGGGTTTGCCACAGATCCATCAATTCCTGATCGGGCAGTTGGGCACGCCGCGCCAGATCGCCCAGCAGTTGGCGGCGCAGCAACCCCTGCGGCAGCGCCTCCCACAAGGGCTTGGCCTGCGCCAGCATGCGCGCACGGCCCTCGGCGCTGCCCAGATCCAGACCCTCGGAGCAGGACTCCAGCAACTGGCGCGAGAGCGGGATGGCCTCGGCCACGCAACGCTCGAACGCCTCGGCGCCGAGTTCGCGCACATAGGAGTCGGGGTCATGCTCGCTGGGTAGGAACAGGAATTTGACGCTGCGCACGTCGGTGGCATGGGGCAGGGCGGCCTCCAAGGCGCGGCCGGCGGCGCGGCGGCCGGCCGCATCGCCGTCGAAGCTGAACACCACCGATTCGGTGAAGCGGAACAGCTTCTGCACATGTTCCGCCGTACAGGCCGTGCCCAACGTGGCCACGGCGTTGTTGAAACCGTGCTGGGCCAGCGCCACCACGTCCATATAGCCTTCCACCACCAGTGCGTAGCCGCGCTGGCGCAGACCCTGGCGGCCCTCGTACAGGCCGTAGAGTTCGCGCCCCTTGCTGAATACCGGGGTCTCGGGCGAGTTGAGGTATTTGGGCTCGCCCTTGTCGAGCACGCGGCCGCCGAATCCGATCACCTCGCCCTGCACATTGCGGATCGGGAACATGATGCGGTCACGGAAGCGGTCGTAGCGCTTTTGCTCCTCGCCTTCATCTCCGGAGGTGATGACCATGCCGGACTCGGCCAGCAGCGGGTCGTCATAGGATGGGAAGGCGCTCGCCAGCGCGCGCCAGCCCTCTGGCGCATAGCCCAGCCCGAACTGGGCTGCGATCTGGCCGGTGAGGCCACGCTGCTTCAAGTAGTTGATGGCGCGCGGGCTTTTCTTCAACTGCGCGCGGTAATGCTCGCCTGCCTTGGCGAGCACGTCGGTCAGGCTGGCCTGGCGCTGCTTCTGCGCCTGCGCGCGTTCGCGCTCTTCGGCGCTGCGCTCGTCCTGCGGCACCTGCATGCCGGTCTGCTGCGCTAGATCCTCGACCGCCTCGACAAAGCCGGCGCCGGTGTGCTCCATCAGGAAGCCGATCGCATTGCCATGCACGCCGCAGCCGAAGCAGTGGTAGGTCTGGCGTGTCGGGCTGACGATGAAGCTGGGCGATTTCTCGCCATGGAAGGGGCACAGTCCCTTGTGGTTGATGCCGGCCTTCTTGAGCTCGACATGGCGGCCGACGACCTCGACGATGTCGACGCGGGAAAGCAGGTCCTGGATAAAGCCGGGTGGGATCACCGGCCGAGTCTAAGCGATGCCCATTTTCGAAGTGCCCGTGGCCGCGCTGCGTCCGCCAAAGCTGGGTACCTGCTCGAAGGCCGCCACCCACTCGGGCACGCGTTCCGCCGGCATGGCATGGGCGATGCCGCTGCCCTGACCCAGTTCGCAGCCAACTGCCAGCAGGGCGCGCGCATGGGCATCGGACTCCACGCCCTCCGCCACCACGCTGCAGCCAAAGGTCTTGGCCAGGCCGACCACGCCCTCCACCAGGGCCTGGTCATGCGGATCGATCAGCATGTTCTGCACGAAGGAACGGTCGATCTTGAGCGCGTCCACCGGCAGGCGTTTCAGGTAGGTGAGGGTGGAATAGCCGGTGCCGAAGTCGTCCAGCGCGAAACTCACGCCCAGGGCCTTGCAGTCCTGGATCAGCCGGTGGGTGGCATCGACGTCGGCCAGCGCCGCCGATTCCAGCACCTCCAGCATCAGATGCCTGGCAATCGGTTCCGGGTGCCGGGCCAGCAGTTCCTTTAGGCGCTGGGTGAAGTCCAGGGTCTGCAGGTGCCGCGCCGTGACATTCACGCTGACGCGCAGCTGCAGCCCCTGCGCCAGCCATTGCGCCGACTGGCGCATCGCCTGCTCCAGCACCCAGTCACCGATCTGCACGCCCAGGCCGGTGCGCTCCACCAGGGGCAGGAACAGGCCCGGCATCAGCAGTCCGCGCTCGGGATGCTGCCAGCGCAGCAGGGCCTCGAAGCCCAGCACGCGGCCGCGCCGCATGTCCACCTTCGGCTGGTAATGCAGCTGCAGTTCACCGCCGTCCAGCGCTTCCTGCATGCGGCCCAGGGCGATGCCATCGGCATGCTTGCGCAGCCTTTTCTCGGTGTCGAAGAACTCGCAGGCATTGCGGCCGGCGCGCTTCACGCGGTAGAGCGCGTGGCCGGCGTGGCGCATCAGGGTCTCGGCGCTGGAACGGTCCAGGGGGAACAGGCTGGCGCCCAGGCTGGCGGTCAGTGTCAGCGGTGCACTGTGCTCATCCAGGTAGATGGGCAGGCGCAGCACATTCAGCATGCGCTCCGTGGCCAGGCGGGCCTCGGCCATGCTGTCGCAGCGCAGCAGCAGCGCGAACTCGTCGCCGCCGATGCGCGCCAGTTGGTCCGACCATTGCTCCGCGCTGCGCAGGGCACCGTGCAAGGCCTGAGAGAGCGCGCGCAGCGCCGCGTTGGCGCGTGCCTCGCCCTCGACCTCGGCCAATTGGGCAAAGTTGTCCAGGTCCAGGTGGCAGACGCACAGCATGAAGCCCTGCTGCTCGCTGTTTGGCAGCGCCAGTTCGAGCCGGCGCAGGAACTCGCTGCGATTGGGCAAGCCAGTCAACTCGTCGAACTGGCGTTGCCGCTCCAGCAGGGCCTGGCGCCGCAACTGTTCGGTCATGTCGCTGACGGCGATCACCTGGAAACGCGCGGGCCCCTCGGGCTCGGGCATGCTGGACACGGTCAACTGCAGCTCGCAGGCGCTGCCATCGTGGCGCATGCAGCTGACCAGGCCTTGCCAGTGGCCTTGTGCCTGCAGGGCTTGTTGCAGCTGTTCGGCGCTGTGCCCGGATCGGCGCAGGTGCTCGAGCAGCAGCGGCCTTGCCCGCTGGCCCAGCAAGGCCTCGCGTGCCTGACCCATGATGCGGCAATAGCTGGGGTTGGCGTCCAGCACCATGCCATCGGTATCGGTGATGAGCAGGCCCTCGTGCAAATGCTGGAACAGGCTGACGCTCATGCGCTGGCGTTCCTCGGCGGTGCGCTTCCAGGTCACATCGGCCAGTGTGGCCACCAGGCGCTGCGCGAGGCCCCGGGCGTCGCGTTCCTCGACATGCATACGCAGCTCATACCAGAGCCAGTCGCCGCCCTCGCGGCGCAGCCTCAGCGTCTCGCTGAGATGGGTCTGCCCATGGGGTACGAGCAGCTCCGTGACCAAGGGCAGCAGCCGCACCCGGTCCATCGCATGCACGGCCTCCAGCCAGGCCGTCGGCTCGGCGGCGGGCTGCAGCGCGGGTGTACCCACAAAGCCTTGCCAGGCCGGCGAGGCGCGATGCTCGCCCGTGGCCAGGTCCCAGCTGGCGATGCCCATGCCCGCGGCCTCCAGGGCATGGCGCCAACGCGCGTGCTCCTGTTGCATCTCGCCGAGCACGGCATTGGCGAGCAGGGGGACGGCGGCGGCGCTCGCCGTGTAGGCCCATAGTGTGGCCAGGCGTTCCGGCAGCGGGATGGCGGCAAATGGGCCCAGCTCGACGCCCGTGCTGAGCGCGGCCAGCAGGGTCAGCAGCGCGGCGGTCACCGAGGCCAGGGTCAGGCCATCGCGCAGTGTCAGCCAACTGAGCAGCAGATGGGGCGCAAACAACCAGGGGCTCAGCACCGAAGGACTCTGCCCGCCCAGGCCAAACACCAGCGCCGCGCTGCCCAAGGTGGCGAAGGCCAGCAAGCCGCTTGCCAGCCAGGCGGTGCGCCTGGCCTTGGGTCCTGGCTCGGTACGCGGCTGCGCCGGCAGGCCGGGCAGCATCAGCAGGGGCAGCCCCAGGCTTAGCACGCCCAGCGCATCGCCGCCCCACCAGGAGAGCAGGGCACGCGGCAATTCCGTGGGTGCGATGTGACCGAAGGCCAGCAGGATCAAGGCCCCGGCGAGCGCGCTGACGCCGGGACCCAGCGCCACGCCCAGCAGCGCAAAGCTGGCGAGATCGCGGCGGCGCGCCATATCGGGCCTGAAATGGAGGCGGCGCAAGCCCCAGGCCGCGATTGAGGGGCCGGTGAGATTGGCCGCCGCGAGACTGCATGCCAGAGCCGGCGACGCGCCCTGCAAGATGGCGATCGTCGCCACCCCAACCAGCACCCCGATGGCGGCCGGCCAATGCCAGCGCAGCAGGCTTGCCAGCGCCAATCCGGCCGGCGGCCAGAACAGGCTCACGAAAGCACCGAGCGCGGGTGTGAGCAGGCCCAGCCAGGCGCAAGCCATGCTGGCCACGCCCACCAGGGCGATACGCGTCAGTGGCGATTTATCCAAGTGGCGGCCCTGGTTGGATTTATCTGTAAAGCCGGGGCGCCGATGCTAGCAGGGGTGCCGTGCGCCACCATGCGTCCTGGGCCAGCGCACCCTGCGAATAGGTGGTGGTGTATTCCCCTTGTTGAATATCCGCGCAAAGAAAAAGCCACCCCAAGGGGTGGCTCCATATGCAAGCTTGCACCGCGGCGGCGGCGGCCAGTAGATCGGAATGTCAGACGTGGAAATCGCCCAATTTGGCACCGGCGCCAATCGCCGCCTTCAGCCATTTGGGTTGCAGGCCCCGGCCGCTCCAGGTTTCGCCGGTTGCCTGGTTGCGATATTTCACCGCCACCTTGGATGTCTTGATCGCCTTGGGTACCTTGGCACTCAGATCGGCCACGCTCAGACCATACTCGGACATCAGGGAACGCACCTTGGCGATCGCGTCGGAACGCTCGCGGTCCTTGGTTTCGGCAATTTGTTGATCAAGCGCGGCCCTTTGGGCCAGGAGGTCTTTCAGCGATGCCATCTTTGCAAATCCTCGCAAGGTTTCTTTCGTCGGCCCCACCTGCTACTGCCATTAATGGGGGGCGCTGAAACCTAACGATAATGGATTTTCAGCTCTTGTGAAATAGGGGGCACTGAAAGTGGCTGATATTCACGACACCCATTCCAGTGCCGCCACCGCCGTACTTACTTGTAGCCGACCCGATCCAGAATCTGTTGCACCTTGGGCAGATTGGACCCCACCACCGATACCGGGATGGTTTCGGCCTTGAACTGCCCCATCGCGTCGAGTGCCGGATTGCTGGCGCGCACGCCGCTCACCGCCGGCCATTCGTTGTTGCCGTTGGCAAAGTAGATCTGCGCCTCGGGCGAGGCAAGGTACTCAAGGAACTTGATGGCGTTATCGCGATGCTTGGCATATTTGGCCACCGCGCCGCCGGCGATATTCAGGTGCGTGCCCCAACTGGCTTGATTGGGGAACACCATGCCGATCTTCTCCACCGCAGCGCGATCCTCGGGTTTGTCCGAACGCATCATGCGGGCCAGGTAATAGCTATTGGTCAGGGCCACGCCACATTCGCCGCTCGCCACCGCCTTGATCTGGTCGGTATCACCACCCTTGGGCGCACGCGCCATATTCGCGACCATGCCCTTGAGCCATTGTTCGGTGCGCTCGGCTCCCATATGTTCGTACAGGGCGCCGAACAGCGAGAGGTTATAGGGGTGCGAGCCGGAGCGCGTGCAGACGCGCCCCTTGTTTTTCGGGTCCGCCAGGTCCTGATAGTTGAGAACATCGTCCTTCCTGACGGTCAGCTTGTTATAGACGACCAGACGGGCGCGGGTGGACAGGCCAAACCAGGACACGCCCTGGGCGGTATTCCTGGCGTGCAATTGCGCCGGAATGCGCTGCTCAAGCAGGGTGGACTTGATGGGCTGGAACAGCCCGTCGTCGTCGGCCTGCCAGAGCCTGGCGGCATCTACCAGCAGAATCACGTCGGCCGGGCTGGAACTGCCCTCGCTTTTCAGTCTCGCCAGCAAACCCGCGTCATCGGTATCGACGCGGTTGATGCGGATACCGGTGGCCTTGGTGAAATTGCTGTAGAGGGCTTCATCGGTTTGATAGTGGCGCGCCGAGTACAGGTTCAGCACCTGTTCCTGGGCCTGTGCCGCGGCGGGTGCCTGCAGCATGCCGGCCAGCGTTGCGATGGCCGGGAGGAAGGCGGCGCGGGCGCGCCGAATCTGCAAGAAACGCATGTCAACTCCTGAACAGGGGCGTGGCGCCCGATGCTCAGGAGTCTAACTCAAACGAGAATGATTCTTGTTTGAGATGACTCAAGCCGTCGGCGGAACGTAGCCCGCCACCTGCTCGGCGCCGCCGCCGAAGAAGAATTGCTCCATCTGGCGTGCGAGGTACTGGCGCGCGCGCTGATCGGCCAGGTTCAGGCGGTTCTCGTTCACCAGCATGGTCTGGTGCTTCATCCAGGCTGCCCAGGCTTCCTTGCTGACGTTTTCATAGATGCGCTTGCCCAGTTCGCCGGGATAGGGCGCGAAGTCCAGGCCGTCGCCTTCCTTCTTCAGATAGATGCATTGCACGGTGCGGGCCATAGTCAACCTCGGTGATTCGAAAGAAAAGGGGGGATGGCGCGCACTGTAGCGCGCCGGGTATAGACCGATGCTGAGCAGGGTCAGGCCAGCTTCTTCACCAGTACCTGCGAGCGGCGGTCCCAGTTGTACTTGCGCTTGCGTTCCTCCGGCAGCCAGTCGGGGTCCACCTGCACGAAACCGCGCTTGATGAACCAGTGCATGGTGCGGGTGGTCAACACGAAGATGCTGGCCAGACCCATGGCCTTGGCGCGCTGCTCCACGCGCTTGAGGATGCGGTCGCCGTCGCCCTGGCCCTGCACCGCGGGCGAGACGGTCAGCGCCGCCATTTCCGCGGTGCGCGCCTCCACATAGGGGTAGAGCGCGGCACAGCCGAAGATCACGCCATCGTGCTCGATCACGGTGTAGAGCTCGACATCGCGCTCGATCTCAGTGCGGTCGCGCTTGACCAGGGTGCCATCACGCTCGAAGGGCTCGATCAGCGCAATGATGCCGGCCACATCGTCGGAGCTGGCCTCGCGCAGGCTTTCGAGCTTCTCGTCCACCACCATGGTGCCGATGCCGTCGTGGGTGTAGACCTCCTGCAGGATGGCGCCGTCCACCGCAAAGGGCACGATGTGGGAGCGCTCCACGCCGGCCTGGCAGGCACGCACGCAGTGGCGCAGGTAGAAGGCCACATCGGTGGGCTCGGTCGGCTCGGGCAGGCGCGCCAGCAGGCGCTCGGCATCGGCCAGGGCCAGCTCGGTATCGATCGGGCTTTCCAGGTCCTCGGGGTTCTCGCGCACGCCGGCTACCTCGCCCACGAACAGCAGCTTGTCGGCCTGCAGGGCGATGGCGGTGCTGGTGGCCACATCTTCCATCGTCAGGTTGAAGGCCTCGCCGGTGGGCGAAAAGCCGAAGGGCGAGAGCAGCACCACCGCGCCGGTGTCCATGGCGCGCTGGATCGCCGCGGCATCCACCTTGCGCACCACGCCGCTGTGCTGGAAGTCCACGCCGTCCACGATGCCCACGGGGCGGGCGGTGAGGAAATTGCCGGACACCACCCGCACCGTGGCGTTGGCCATCGGCGTATTGGGCAGGCCCTGCGAGAACGCCGCTTCGATCTCAAAGCGCAGCTGGCCGGCGGCCTCCTGGGCGCAGTCCAGCGCGACGGCATCGGTGATGCGCAGGCCATGGCTGTACTGCGAGGCATGGCCCTTGGCAGCGAGTTGCTCGTTCACCTGGGGGCGGAAGCCATGCACGAGCACGATTTTGATGCCCATGGCGTGCAGGATGGACAGGTCCTGCACAAAGGCGTTGAGCTTGCCGGCGGCGATCAGCTCCCCGGCCATGCCGATCACAAAGGTCTCACCTCGGTAGGCGTGGATATAGGGCGCGACGGAGCGAAACCAGGGGACGAAGGTATGGGGGAAGACCAGGCTCATGGCCCGAATTGTGCCGCAGCGGCGCCTGCGCAAAGACACTTGCGCGCTCGCCCGCTCGGGCGGAGCATAAGCGCCTCACTACCGAGGAGCCCAAGATGGATGCATTCAAGACCCATGGCGCGTTCAGCTGGTCCGAGTTGATGACGCCCAAACCCGCCGCGGCGGCCGAGTTCTATGGCAGCCTGTTCGGCTGGACCATTGAGGCGATGGACATGCCCACCGGCAAATACCATGTGGCCAAGATCGGCGACACCGCCATCGCCGGCATGATGAGCTGCCCCGACCCCGGCAGTCAGATGCCCCCGGCCTGGGGCTGCTATGTGACGGTGGACGATGTCGACGCCACCATCGCCAAGTGCACGGCGCTGGGCGGCGCGGTGCTGATGCCCGCGATGGATGTGCCGACGGTGGGCCGCATGGCCTGCATCCGCGACCCGCAGGGCGCCGCGATCAACATCATCAGCTACGAGCCGCGGCCCGCCTGATCGGCCGGCCGCGCGGGGCGCGGATAATCCGCGCCTCGTGAACGAAAAGCTTCCCCCACCCCAGACCGCCGCGCCAGCACGCCGCGCACGCCCTGCGCGCCCCGCCCAGCCGGCGCCGACGGCCAATCCGCTGCCCCCCATCACCTTCCCCGAGTCGCTGCCGGTCTCGGCCCGGCGCGAGGAAATCGCGCGCCTTTTCAGCGAGCACCAGGTCATCATCGTCTGTGGCGAGACCGGCTCGGGCAAGACCACCCAGCTGCCCAAGATCGCGCTGGCGCTGGGCCGCGGCCGTGCCAACACCGGCCGCCTGATCGGCCATACCCAGCCGCGGCGCATCGCCGCCTCCAGCGTGGCCAAGCGCATCGCCGAGGAACTGAACACGCCGCTGGGCGAGATCGTCGGCTACAAGGTGCGCTTCCAGGACCGGCTGCAGCCCGGCGCCTCGGTCAAGCTGATGACCGACGGCATCCTGCTGGCCGAGACCCAGACCGACCCGCTGCTCACGGCCTACGATACCCTCATCATCGACGAGGCGCATGAGCGCAGCCTCAACATCGATTTCCTGCTGGGCTATCTGCGCGAGGTGCTGCCGCGCCGGCCGGACCTGAAGGTGGTGGTGACCTCGGCCACCATCGATGCCGAGCGCTTTGCCAAGCACTTCGAGTCGGCCAAGGGGCCGGCGCCGGTGGTGATGGTCTCGGGCCGCACCTTCCCGGTGGAGCAACGCTATCGACCCTTCGAGGAGTCGCGCGAGTACGACCTCAACAACGCCATCACCGATGCGGTGGACGAACTCTGGCGCGAGGGCGGCGGCGATGTGCTGGTGTTCCTGCCCGGCGAGCGCGAGATCCGCGAGGCCGCCGAGGCGCTGCGCAAGCACCACCCGCCGGGCGTCGAGATCCTGCCATTGTTTGCGCGCCTGTCGCAGCAGGAGCAGGACCGCGTGTTCGAGCCGCATGGCCAGCGCCGCATCGTGCTGGCCACCAATGTGGCCGAGACCTCGCTGACGGTGCCGGGCATCCGCTATGTGATCGACCCCGGCCAGGCACGCGTGAAGCGCTACAGCTACCGCAACAAGGTTGAGCAGCTGCAGATCGAGCCGATCAGCCAGGCGGCGGCCAACCAGCGCGCCGGCCGCTGCGGTCGCGTCGCCAACGGCATTTGCATCCGTCTCTACGACGAGAAGAGCTTCAACGAGCGGCCGCGCTTCACCGACCCCGAGATCCTGCGTTCATCGCTCGCCGGTGTGATCCTGCGCATGAAGGCCCTGCACCTGGGCCAGGTGGACGACTTCCCCTTCATCGAGCCGCCGCCGCGCAAGGCCGTGGCCGATGGCTACCAGCTGCTCGCCGAGCTGGGGGCGGTGGACGAGGGCAACGAGCTCACGCCCATCGGCCGTGAACTCGCGAAGCTGCCGCTGGACCCGCGCGTGGGCCGCATGATCTTGGAGGCCAAGAGCCGCGAGGCGCTGGCCGAGGTGCTCATCATTGCCAGCGCGCTGTCCGGCCAGGATGTGCGCGACCGGCCGATGGAGCAACAGCAGCAGGCCGACGAGAAGCACAAGAAGTTCGACGACGAGCGCTCGGAGTTCATGGGCTATCTCAAGCTCTGGAAATGGCTGGAGGAGTCCAGGGGCGGGGTAGGGGAGCACAAGCTCTCGAATCGCCGCCACGAGCAATTGCTGCGCGACAACTTCGTCTCGCCGCGCCGCGTGCGCGAATGGCGCGACATCTATTCGCAGCTGCACACCGTGGTGGCCGAGCATGGCTGGCGTCTCAACGGCAGCCCGGCCACCTATGAGCAGGTGCATCTCTCGATGCTGGCCGGCCTCTTGGGCAATATCGGCTGCAAGAGCGACGAGGACGACTGGTACCTGGGCGCGCGCGGCATCAAGTTCTGGCGCCACCCTGGCGCCCACCTGAGCAAGAAGCCGGGGCGCTGGATCATCGCCGCCGAACTGGTGGACACGACGCGCCTGTTCGGCCGCGGCATCGCCAATATCGATGTGCAGTGGATCGCGCCCCTGGCTGGCCATCTGCTCAAGACCCAGCTGCTGGAGCCGCATTGGGAGAAGAAGGCCGCCGAGGTGATTGCGCTGGAGCGCGCCACGCTCTATGGCATCGTCATCTACAACAACCGGCGCGTGAATTTCGGTCGCGTGGACCTGCCGGCCGCGCGCGAGATCTTCATCCGCGAGGCCTTGGTGAATGGCGAGTGGGAAACCCGGCTGCCCTTCCTGGCCCACAACCAGAAGCAGATCGCCAAGGTCGAGGAGCTGGAGCACAAGTCGCGCCGCCAGGACGTGCTGGTGGACGACGAGCTGATCTACAACTACTACGACCAGCAGCTGCCGCGCGAGGTCTGCTCGGGCGCCACGCTGGAGAAGTGGTTCCGCGAGGCCAGCCGCGCCAACCCACGCCTCTTGCACCTCAGCCGCGACGAGCTGATGCGCCACGAGGCGGCCGGCATCACCAGCAATGCCTTTCCCAAGACCATCCGCCTGGGTGGCGTGGACTGCACGGCCAGCTATCTGCACGAGCCGGGCGACCCGCGCGACGGCCTGACCGTCAGCGTGCCCATCTATGCGCTCAACCAGGTCAGCGAGGAGCGCTGCGAATGGCTGGTGCCTGGCATGCTGGAGGCCAAGATCATGGCCCTGCTGAAGAGCCTGCACCAGAAGCCGCGCGCGCGCCTGGTGCCGCTGCCGGACTTCGTGGCCGAGTTCGTCGAGCTCAACCCCTTCGCCCAGGGCAGCCTGGTCGAGGTGCTCTTGAAGGCGGTGAAGGAGCGCAGCCAGATCGCCGTGCAGCGTAATGACTTCAAGCTCGAACAGCTGCAGCCGCACCTGTTCATGAACTACCGCGTGGTGGACGAGCATGGCCGCCAGCTGGGCATGGGCCGCAATCTGGCGGCACTGAAGGCCGAGCTGGGCGCGCAGGCGCGTTCGGCCTTCCAGGCCCTGGCCCAGCTCAAGCTGGCCACGCCGGCCGCCGAACCGGCACCCGCGCCGCCCGCCAAGGGCGGCGTGCGTGCTGAAATCATGCCGAAGCCCAAGGCCCGCGAAGCCAGTCAGGCCTACACGGCCTGGACCTTCGGCGAGTTGCCCGAGCTGATGGAGATCCAGCGCGGTGCGCAGACCCTGATCGGCTTTCCGGCCCTGATCGACCGCGGCGCGCATGTGGAGATCGAGGTCTTTGACGAGCCCGAGGTGGCTGCCGCCAAGCACCGCCTGGGGCTGCGCCGCCTGGTGGCCTTGCAGCTCAAGGAGCCGCTCAAGTACCTGGAGAAGAACATCCCGAATCTGCAGAAGATGTCGGTGTTCTATATGGGCCTGGGCACGGCCGAGGAGCTGCGCGACCAGATCATCGGCGTGGCGGTGGACCGGGCCTTCCTGGCCGAGCCGCTGCCGGCGGATGAGTTCGCGTTCAAGCAGCGCCTCGAGGAGGGGCGTACGCGGCTCAACTTGATCGCGCAGGAGGTCGCGCGCCTGACGGGGGTGATCCTGATCGAGTACCAGGCGGCCACGCGCAAGCTCAAGGACGCGCGCGCAACCAAGGAGGTGGCTGATGACATCGCCGCGCAACTGCAGCGCCTGATGCCCAAGCAGTTCGTCGCGCTGACGCCCTGGGCCCAGGCCCAGCATCTGCCACGCTACTTGAAGGGCATCACCGCGCGCCTGGACAAGCTGCGCGCCGACCCGGTCCGCGACGCCCAGCGCCTGGCCGAGCTGCGCCCGCTTGAGCAGCGCTATCTGCGCCGCGTGGCTGAACTCAAGGGCACGCAGGATGCGCGCCTGGTGGACTTCCGCTGGCAGCTGGAGGAGTTGCGCATCAGCCTGTTTGCCCAGGAGCTGCGCACGCCACAGCCGGTGAGTGTGAAAAGGCTCGACAAGGTCTGGGCTCAGCTGAATAGCTGAGGCCGGGCCTTGCGGTGCAGACTGACATTTGCGCCTGTGGGTGCATGTCATGTCGAAGCCACAAGGTCTGGGCTCAGCTGAATAGCTGAGGCCGGGCGCGAAAAGAACGACAAAACCCGCCAGTTCGCGCTACCGCAGGCGGGCCGTTTTGGGTCAAATGCTTACAAAGTGAAACTGGCCGTGGAGGGCCAGCCCCGCCGTGTCCGACGCCCAACCCCCCCCCGCCCCAGCCACTGCCGCCCCAGCCACCCCGTCGGCCGCACCCATGCGCCGCTTCGGGCGCTTCGAGTTGCGCGCCCTGCTCAACAAGAGCACGCGCAGCATGTTGTGGCTCGTGCATGACTCGCGCCACGGCCAGGAGATGCTGTTGGCCATGCCGCGCCAGGCGCCCAATAGCGAGGCGGCGATGGAGCATTGGCTCAAGACCGCCAATGCCGGCGCACGCGTGCAGCACCCGAACCTGGCCCATGTCATCGAGGTCGGCCGTGTCGAGCAATGGCCCTTCGTGGCCTATGACCGGGCGCTGGGCGAAACCCTGGATGAGCGCCTGGCCCGCCAGCCTTCGCCCACGCCGCTGGAGGCCGCCGACTGGGTCTGCCAGTTGCTCGAGGGCATGGCTTTTGCGCATGAGGCGGGCCATGCCCACCGTGATGTGCAGAGCAGCTATCTGGTGATCGACGCCGCCAACAAGGTGCGCCTGTTGGGCGTGGAAGTGGCGCAAGAGGTGTTCCCCGCCGGTGTGGACTTCAACACCGTCACGCGCCGCGCGGTGCGCGAGTCGGCCGAGGAGGACGTGTTGTGCGTCGGCCTGCTCCTGCACCGCCTGCTGACGGGCCGTGCGGTGCTTGAGCAGCAGGATCTGCTTGCCGCGGTACAGCAGATGCAGCCGCTGGGCAAGGAGTTGGTGCGCCTGGGCTGGGAGACGCCGCATCCGATCCCCGAACCGCTGCGCGCCATTGCCAACCGCGCCACCGATCGCCAGGCGCGCCAGCGCTACCACCTGGCGCGCAGCTTCCTGCGCGCGCTCGACGGCTGGCGCACCGCCGCCGCCTACGACCAGGGCGGGCCGATCGCGCTGCTGATGGACAAGCTGCAACGCATCGGCCATCTGCCGGCCAGCTCGGGCAAGCTGCATCGCATCGGCCAGACCTCCGCGCTGGAGGCCCAGCATGCCAGCGAGCTCTCCAGCCTGGTGTTGCAGGACATGGGTCTGAGCCTGGAGCTGCTGCGCCGCGTCAACAACGCGCTCAAGCAGCAGGGAATTACCAGCGGCGGCACGGTGCTGAACATGCAGCGTGCCATCGCCATGCTGGGGCTGAACGGTCTGCAGCAGGCGGCGCGCTCGCTCAAGCCCTGGCCGGGTCCGCTCGGCGAGGTGCAGGCGGCGCTGTTGCGCAGCCTGATGACGCGGGTGCACAGGGCCGGCATGGTGGCGCAGGCGCTGCGGCCGGCCGGCTATGACGGCGAAGTGGTCTACCTCATCACCGTGCTGCAGAACCTCGGCCGCCTGCTGCTGCAGTACCACTTTGCCGACGATGCACAGCAGATCCGCCAGCTGATGCAACCCGGCGAGGCCACCGAAGACAACCCCAATCCGCAAGGCATGAGCGAAGTCGCTGCCGCCTATGCGGTGCTGGGCTGCGACCTGAATGCACTGGCCCTGGCGGTGGCGCGCTACTGGGCGCTGGGCGAGGAGGTGATGCACATGATGCATCGCCAGGCGCCCGATGCGCCGGTGCGCAGCGCCGAGGGCGATGCCGAACTGCTGCGCCTGACCTGCAGCCTGGCCAACGAGCTGGTCGACGCGCAACTGTTGCCCGAGGCCAAGCGCCAGCCGGCCATCGAGGCGGCCACGCGGCGCTACGCGCGGGTGTTGGGGCTGGGGCTGCGCGATGTGTTGCAGGCCCTGCATCCCCAGCAGGCACGGCACGACGGCGATGCCCCGGTCCGACCGGCCGGGGTGGACATCGCCGAGGCAAGTTTCAGCGCGCCGCTGCCCACCGAGCCCGGTGCGCTCGATGCCGATGCAGAATCGATGGCGCGGCGCGACGGCGCTGCCCCGCTGCCCAAGGCCTCGACGCTCAGAGCGAAACTGGGCGCCCAACCTCCCGAGGAGACTTCCTGAGTTCGTCGTTCAGCAGCCTGCGTCAGGCCAGAGTTCAAAGGTCCACCATGTCGTCTCTGCCTCCCGTCTCGCAGCCGCCCGCGGCCATGGGACGGTTCCGTCCGATCAAACAGCTTGGCGAGGGCGCCCAGGCCACCGTGTGGCTGGCCCATGATCCGCGGTTGGACCGCGAGGTGGCGCTGAAGGTCCTGCACAAGGGCGCTGAGCCGAGCAGTGTCGATGCCTGGTTGCACGAGGCGCGCGCGGTGGCGCGACTCACCCATCCGAACATCGTGCCGGTGTTCGAGGCCGACATGCAGGATGGCCAGGCCTATATGGTGTTCGAGTATGTGAACGGCGGCACGCTGGCCGACAAGCTGCGCGCGGGGCCCTATGCGCGTGCCCGCGATGCCGTGGAGCTGATGCTGGGCGTGCTGGACGGGCTCAGCGCCGCGCACGGGGCCGGGGTGGTGCACCGTGACCTGAAGCCCTCCAACATCATGATCGACACCAAGGGGCGCGCCCGCGTGATGGACTTCGGCATCGCCGCCTGGATCTCGGACGCCGGGCGGCCGCAGCGTGTGGTGGGGACGCCCGGCTATATCTCGCCCGAGGCCGCCAAGGGCCTGGCGCCCAGTCCGCAAATGGATGTGTTTGCGGCTGCCGTGATGCTGGCCGAGATGCTCTCGGGCCAGCGCCTCAACTACCACCCCGACTCCTGGACGGCGGTGCGCCGCGTCATCGAGCAGGATCTGCTGTTGCCGCATGGCCTCGGTACCGATGTGGACGACAAGCTGCGTGCCACCATCCAGCGCGGCCTGGCGCGCGACCCCGCCCAGCGCTGGCACAGCGCGCGCGAGTTCCACGATGCCCTGGCCGACTGGCTGCACCCGACCGTGCAGGCCGAGTCCGTGGATACCACCGAGAACGCGACGCTGGAATTCCTTTTGCGCCGCATGCGGCACAAGACCGACTTCCCGGCCATGTCCGATGCAATGGGCCGCATCCAGCGGCTCACGCAATCGGAGAACGAAAGCCTGGCCAGCATTTCGAATGAAATCCTCAAGGACGTGGCGCTCACCCACAAGCTGCTGCGCCTGGTGAACACGGCCCAGTTCAGCCATGCCGGGGGCGGCGGCATCACCACCGTGTCGCGCGCCGCGGCCCTGATCGGCTTTGCGGGCATACGCAATCTGGCCATGTCGCTGATCCTGCTGGAACGCATGGAGAACAAGGCTCATGCGCAGCAATTGCGGGTGGAGTTTCTGCGCTCGCTGATGGCCGGCTCGCTGGCGCGCGAACTCTGCAGCGCCACGCGCGAGAACGAGGAAGCCTTTCTCTCCGCCATGCTGCAGAACCTGGGCCGTTTGCTGACCGAGTTCTACTTTCCCGAGGAAGCGGAACAGGTGCGTCGCATCACCCGGCCCGAGCGCCGTGACGGTGCGGCGGCCCCGCTCAGCGAAGCCGCCGCATCGGCCCAAGTGCTGGGCCTGAGCTATGAGCAGATGGGCCTGGGAGTGGCGCGGCAATGGGGCTTGCCCGAGGCTTTGCAGCGCGCCATGCGCCGCCCCGATGGCGAGGCGCCTAACAAGGCGGTGGACGCGCCGGCCGAGCGCCAGCGCTGGCTGGCGCGCGCCGCCAACGACGTGGCCGATGTGATCCTGCATTCCGACCCTAGCGAGGCTCATGCCAAGGTCAAGGCGATGGCCCAGCGCTACTCGCGCGCGCTGGGCATTTCCGCGCAGGACTTCGATGCCGCGGCCGACCTGGCGCGCCGCAACCTCTCGCAGATGGCCGAGGCGATGGAGATTCGCCTGCCCAAGAGTTCGCCCGGCCAGCGCCTGCTGGCACCGCTGGCTCCCGCGCCTGGCGACAGCCTGTCGCCGCACGAGCTGCATGCCACCACGGTGATGTATGAACCCACCATGGTGCTGGACGAGCGCCAGATCTCGCTGGAGCAGGCGTCCGAGACCCTGGCCGCGGGCATCCAGGACATCACCAACGCGATGGTGGAGAACTTCAAGCTCAACGAAGTGTTGCGCATGATTCTGGAGACGATTTACCGCGGGCTGGGTTTCCGGCGTGTGGTGTTCTGCCTGCGCGATCCCAAGACCGAGACGCTCACCGGACGCTTTGGCCTGGGCGAGGGCGTGGAGCAGGTGGCGCCGCTGTTCCGTGTGCCGCTGCGGCATGCGCCAGGGGTGCAGGTCGACCTGTTTGCCGCGGTCTGCCAGAAGGGCGTCGACACCTTGATTGCCGATGCCACCGTGGCCAAGATTGCCGAGCGCCTGCCGGCCTGGTTCATGGGCGCGCCCAAGGCCCCCAGCTTCCTGATCCTGCCCATGGCCATGAAGGGCGCGCCCTTCGCAATGATCTATGCCGACAAGGCCACGCCGGGCGGCATAGATCTGGGTGAGAAGGAGTTGTCGCTGCTGCGCACGCTGCGCAATCAGGCGGTGATGGCGTTCAAGCAGGCGAGCTGAGAACGCCGATCAGGAAAAGAGGGGGTTGACGAGCCTTACCCCCGGCACTGGTCACAACGACTAGGGCTGCTTGGTTCCCCACCTGACCCGGTTGGCCGCGCTTCCATGCGAGGAGGCCCGTCAGCGGGCATTATAGCCCCTCGCCCGAGGGGACGCGGAAACGCGCGGGGCTTTCCCCGCGCCTACTTCCGCTTGAGTCGCCCTTGGGAGCGGCCCGGCGGGCGTCTCAAGTCTATGCCGTGTGTTTACACGGTTAGCGCAGCTGCAGATCGTCGTCGCTAAAGCGGATGTTGAGCGGCTCGATCAAGAGCTGCTTGGGGCCTTCTTCCAGTGCGCCCGCCACCCAGGCGTCGATGCCGCAGGCCTTGGCCACGGCCACGGTGCGCTGGGCGTCCTCGGGCTTCACAAAGATGGCAAAACCTGCCCCCATATTGAGCGTCGAATAGGCCTCGCGGTCGTCCTGCTTGGCGTGCTCCTGCATGAACTTCAGCACCGGCGTCACCGGCGGCACGGTGTGGATGCGGTAGCTGAACTGGGCCGGGTGGCGCAGCAGCTTGCGCCAGCCATGGCCGGTGATGTTGGCGCAGTAATGCGGCTGGATGCCGGCCTTGAAGAGCGCCTCGGTGACGGGCGAG
>Ga0208398_100436_pt1 | contig 28500 bp, 26 predicted proteins | sample LakWasMe79_HOW10_2_FD_183905 | JGI IMG/M metagenome (GOLD analysis project Ga0208398, IMG submission 183905) | Freshwater sediment methanotrophic microbial communities from Lake Washington under simulated oxygen tension - Sediment Metagenome... | ecosystem: Environmental > Aquatic > Freshwater >...
ACATGTGGGTAGTGATTTAGGCCACGGATAGGTAGTCTTTTAGGCAAATAGACGTCATACAAATAGAAACAGGCCTTTTAGAACTATTTATATTACGTCGTGATTATAAGGATAATCATGACGTATTGATAAATAGATAAAATCCCGAAAGCCGCCAAAATCCGTAGAAAAGCGGCTTTTGACCGTGGGCCCAGCTCCAGTCAAATTGACGGCCATTGGCTCTATGCACCGCTTCATATCCCTGCAGTAGGTGCATACCCGCTCCAAATGCCTCTTGGAACGCCTTTTGCGGCCCTCCCCTTCCCGCACCTCCGTCACTAAGAGACCTCTACAGGCCTCCCATGCGAGCCACCGGGTGTCTATCCATGTACTGGCTCCTTCGCATAGCGGAAATACTTGACTGCGCCCTGCCCTCGCCACGCTGCGCGCCGTTAGCTTCAGGACACGTGTCTTGCATTTAATTGCGCCTAAGAGAAATAATGGCCAGAAAACTACCTACCGTCGTCGCCCACACCAGCTGGAACCTCAGAGACATCGCCACCCTGGGCCAGTTGGTGCGCAACCAGCGCGCCATAAACGCCATGCGCATTGACGATGCCGCAGCCCTGTGCGGCGTCTCCTCCAACGTGCTCTCGCGCCTGGAAAACGGCAAAACGGTAACCTTGGACAAGTTGCTGCTCATCCTGCAAGGGCTGGACTTGCACATGCTGGTGTTACCCGCGCGCCAAGCGCACGACCTCGCGCCCGCACTGCAGACGCTCAGCACCCCTGGAACGCAGCCATCATGACCATAGCGCAGTTTCAATTCCAGCAGCTGGACTATGCCTTGGACATCTATGCCAACGATCGACTCGTGGCGCGCCTTGGCCTGGATGCCTCCAGTGACAGCTTCCAGCTGGATTACGCCCGCTCCTGGACCTTGGCCGCCAATGGCTACGCCCTGTCACCCTACTTGCCCTTTGACGCACAAGCCATTTCCCACACCATCCGCCGCTTTCTGGAAAACCTGCTCCCCGAAGGCCGGGCCCAGGATGTGGCCTCCAGCCGCACCAACATCCAGGAGAACAATATCTTTGGGCTGATTCGGCACCTCGGCAAGGAAACCACCGGCGCCCTGGTCTTTCTGCCCGCCGGCCAGATGCCCAAGGCGCTTACGCCCAGCGCCAGGGAAGTGACGCTGGGCGAGCTGCAGGAACGCATAGAGCAACGCAACCTGGTCCCCTTCTCTGTTTGGGACCGCAAGGTGCGCATATCGGTGGAGGGCTTCAAGGACAAGCTCTTGGTGCACCGCCATCTGGACCGCTGCTTTCTGGCCGACGGCGCCCTCTCATCGACCCACGTCTTCAAGCCTGAGCCCCTGAATGCAGCCCTACCCCACATGGTGGCAAACGAGCATTTCTGCATACGTTTAGCGGCACGGATGAGCGTCCAGCGGTACAAAAACAGCCATGTGGCACCCGTAGAAATCCAGCGCGTGCCCTCCCCCGTTCTCGCCATCAAGCGCTTTGATCGCGCACCCTGACACCAGACCCAATCGGTTCCCCTGTTGGACCCGGACGGCGCACCCACTGGTAAGCACTTGGACATGGATCTCATGCAGCGCCTCCACGTCATCGATGGGTGCCAGGCTAGCGACTTGTCCGTCGCCACCAAATATGAGCGAAATTTTGGGAACGGCACGGACGTGAGACAAATCCGGGATGGCGCGAGTTTTCAGCGCATTTTTGCCATACGCCCGCACCTGGAAACGCCTGCCGTTGGTATCCAAAGACTGGCGCTTTGGGCTGTAACCACCCTGCTGTTTGGAAACAGCGATGCCCACGGAGAGAACATTTCCTTTCATGTCGGGCGCGGGTTTGAATGTGGCCGAACTCTACGACCTAGTGAGCGTCATGCTGTACGACGCCTCCAAGCTGGAACACACCTTGGCCATGGCCTTAGGTGATGCCTTCGAGCTCGAAGAGGTAAAGTCTTTCGCCCTCGCTGACTTCTACATCCGTTGCGGCATCAGTCGCTCATTCTTTGCACGGGAACTGGAAACTCTGTGCAACATTGCGTTGGAACAGTCACCGCTGCAAGAACAGGATCCAGCCTATTTCGGACCTGAACGGGAATTTGTGAAACTGATTTCGAGCCTGGTCACGCAAAGGGCCGTTGCGCTCAAGGCAATGACAAAGGAAAACCGCGGTTACAAGAGCGATTTGTTTTGAGTCTTGGGGATCGGCTTTAGCTAGCGCACTGCCCTAGACGCTGAGTTCGTTCGGCGACCACGATTCGGTGATGCATAGGGCTCCACCCTGTGTTCTACGGCAGAGCACCCTCCTCCTGATCGCATCCACTTTTCTAGTAATCTTTGTCATCTTCCGGCAGCCGCCTACGACACGCGGCCGATCGGTTATCGGCCCCCTCTTGGTCGTGCGCTGACCGACATTTGAACACAGCCACTTTGAGTGCAGCCACAGCGCCCGACCTCTGGCGGCGAGCGCTTGGTCTGGCAGCTGCCTAATGGCGCTTGAGGGGAACGATGGGCTGTTTTTGGGACTGTTTAAGCCAAGGCTAGCCCACCCCAAAAACCTGCCCGCATTGGTAATCGAGATGATCGACCGGGTGGCCGATGGGGGATGGGCTACCAATGCCCTGCCTCACTTGCCGTCTAACAGAACCAGAATCGGCATCCCTGTTTCTTCTCACACATACCGTAAAGTAATAACCCTACGAGGGCCTTTGCACTCGCAGGGTTCTAGGTCACTGCGGGGTGTTGTTTGAAACAACACCCGTCCCATCTCAAGAAATCATCATTTTGACCGCCTTCTCAACGGCCTTGATCTGGCTTGCTTCCAGCCCGGACAAGCTGATTTCGAAAGTTCCTTTCTTCGGATTGAAGACGATTTTCCCCATCTTTCCGTCCTCCCCTTTAACCGAGACTGGCACTGGCATGGGGGTGTTGTTTGAAACAACACCCTCCCCAATCAGCTCCTTGAAGACGTGCCCAGCGGCCGGTTTTGGGTCCATTTTGGCGAGCATCACCGCCCGGCTCAAGACAGCATCTGGATCTTTTTGAAGCGCAGCCGATAGATTGGTAGACCAGGCTTGTTGAAGGTCTAGCGGAGAAGCAAACGCCGCCAACACCAGCTCAGGTAAACGGGCCAAGGTCACCGCCTTGCTTGCATTCCCAACATCGACTCCCAGCGCTTCAGACATCTTGCGCAGAGACGGGAACAGCCCCTCGTCCAGCGCACGAGCGTACATCACGCCCTGCTCAAAAGGCCGAAGATCTGCCCGCTGGCGATTCTCGCGATCCATCTGCGCAAATAGCTCGATGTCAGTCAGTTCTTCAATGACAGCGAGCACGGGAAGCCCTAGCTCCAGGCATGCGCGATGGCGACGGTGACCGAAGACGATTTCAAATTCGCCAGGCTTACCGGGCCATGGCCGTACCTTGATGGCCTGCACATTACCGCCAGCAGATTCGACCTCCAGCTTCAGATTTTCGAAGTCGCTAGACTTGAAAGACGCTTCATTGCGGTTTGCCCAGCGTCCGGGGTGGATCAGCTTCGCATCGAGGAGTCGGGTAACTTCAGCACCTTCAAACTGCCCAAGCATTGCAGTCGCAGCATCCAGCTTGCGCTGCACGTCCTCCAGTTCTTTTGAGACTTCATCCTTGCCGGTGATTGCCGACATAAAAATTCCCGCGCCAGTGAATGACTTAGACGCTGGCCGGGCGGGGGAGGGCGTAGCGACAGTGGCTACAGGTGATGCCACCGGAGTAGAAGGAACGGCGGGACTAGCGACTTGCGCACGCGGCTGGAATCCAGCCAAACTGATGCCAGCAGTCTTTTCGTTGATCTTTTTAGTTGCCATGATTTTTAGCCTTGATTTGACAGTTGACGGCGCCAGGTTGCTCGAATGATTTCCTCCATCAACTCTGAGACACGCTCATACGCGTCGCGCGCGCGTTTGTAGGTCTTCTGGCTGCCTTCATATTTCGCCACGTCATAGACCGTCCCGAACTCAGCCGAGCTCGAGCTCGCGACAGTCGTCTTCGGAATTTCAGCCGGTAACACTTTGCCTTCGTATGTCTTGCTGATCCAATCGCGAATCGTCGCGGTAGTTGAATCCTGGCTGTCCACGCGCGTGAGTAAGACGCGCACAAAATCAAAATTCTTGGTGACGCCGCGCTGCTCAACGAGCTGGCCAGCCAGGTCGGAAAACAGCCGCCAGAACTGAGCTGCTGAGGCTGCGTCCAGCGCGTTGGGCGGGAGTGGCATCAGGATGCCGTCGCTGGCCATCAGCGCATTGATGGTCACATACGACAGGGCAGGGGGCGTGTCAATAATGATCACGTCGTATTCATCACGAACATCGTCCAGTGCCTGATTCAATACGTTCCAGAACTCGAAATCCGTTTCGCGCATTTGCCGTGCCGGGAGTCCAAACTCCGCGGCAAAGAGGAGGGGCGCAGCGCAAACCAGATCCAGGCCGGGCCAATAGGTGCTTTGAATGGCCGGGCTGATGCTCGACTCCTGGCCAAGGCAGACGGGCAAGATGGTTTGTGACTCATCCACCTCGGTATCCGGCAGGATGCCAAAAAGCGTGGTCAACGAGCCCTGTGGATCGCAGTCCAGGACCAGTACTTTGTGGCCCTTGAGCGCCAGACCCTGCGCCAGGGTCATGGCCGTGGTGGTCTTGCCGACGCCGCCTTTGAAATTCGCAACGGATATGCAAACTGCTTGCGTGCCTTCAGGCCGGAGTTTGCCGACCCGGAACTCACGGATCCAAGGCATGGCTTCGCTTAGAGTGAATGTACGTCGATTGCCGCCTGGATTGATTGTTCCACCAGGCAAATCGCCTTTTGATGAGCGGTAGACAATCTGCGAACGGTCTGCATCGCATAGTGCGGCCAGTTCGGTTGTGTTGAAATGCGGCGCAGCTTTTCTATTTTCAGGAGCGAGGAGGGCGCCGCGTACTGCACTCATCATGTAGCTTGCCTTGTCGGCCTGCGTCATGACATCTGCCAGACTTTCCGGCACAAGGAGCAATTCGTTTATTGTTGCCATGCTAAGAGATTCTGTTGAAGAGTAATAAAGATGCTGAACAGTGGTGATTTTGCTAGCTTTCTTCAGTACAGACAATAAATAACAGATTTTCTGATGAATATTTCTGCTTTTCAGGTGCTCAACGGTTCTCTCTGCAGCTGACAACTGGACTTCTGGTTGTTTTAAATGCATACCGGGCGGGTTTGTAAGACTCTAAGTCCCTTTAAACTCTTTAATACCTTTGCATTTCATTTTCTTCAATCGTGATAATAGGTTACGTGCAAATGCGTGAGACAAAACAGGGGCTCATGTGAGATGAAATAGGGCTCTTGCGGAGATCAAACAAGGCTGAACGTGAGATGCAACAGGGATCAAGGTGAGTGGAAAAAGGGCTGCAGACTGTGCCAAAAATGGAAAGTTAAGCACCTTATTTCCACTCACCTATGGGCGGCACCAAGCACGGCAGGCCCAATCAGGCTTCAGCCCACACCATCATGTCACAGCACCCTTCCCTCGGTAGGCAAGGGCCGAACATGCGTGAGACAAAACAGGGATGAGTTCAATTTGAGATACGTGAGAAAAAGGCGCTACGCATAACTCACGTTTGAAAGTATCATTGACCCCATGAGTCAGCCAAGCCTATTTCAGCCGGACGACGCCGAAGACGAGTTTCTTTTGAAGCACGTCAACGCCGTTGCGCTGATGCCAGTGCAGGGCGGTCGCCGGATCTCGCTGCTGGGTCGCCGGCTATTCAACGTGCTGCTGCACAGGTCGCAAGACGAAGGGGAGTTGGAGGAGTACGAAGCGCGTCTGCACGAGGTGCTCAGCGCAGCCGACTACACCAGCAAAGATACCGCTCCGCTGAAGAAGATTCTCAAAGAACTGATGACCACCACGGTCGAGTGGCAAAGCCCGACCAGTGGCGAAATAGAAACGTGGGACGCTTGTAATCTACTCAGCGGCGCGGGCATTACGAAAGACAAGCGCACCGGAGCGGTTACGGTTCGGTGGCGCTTTGATTCGAAAGTGCGCTCACAGCTTTTGAGCCCTGATCGATATGCACGGCTGTCGATTGAAGCCATCACACAGCTATCGTCGCACGCATCCATGGCCCTGTACGAGATTTGCGCCAGGTACGTGGATAACCGCGGCCACAGAACTGCCAGGCAGCACTGGCGGTGGTGGAAGCCTGTTCTGACAGGTTTCGCGGGTGATGATTCGAAGTCGGAATATCGCTTCTTCAAGCGCGACGTGCTGAACAAGGCCATCGCAGAAATCAATGCGCTCACCCACCTCGAAGTGAGAGGCCCTATCGAGCACAAGGAACGGGACAACAAGACCGTCGCCGAAATTCAATTTGAAGTGTGGGTGAAGGGAGAGCGGGGCGCGCGGGGCGTCGGTTTACCACTGCACGACGTGACGCCGCAGGATCTGCCGGTCATTGGGCGCGCCATTTCAGCCGGCGTGAAGCAAGAACAAGCCGAAGAATTATTGCGTAAGCATGGCCGTGTGCCGCTGGCCGACGCCGTCGATGATTTGGAGCGCCGCCTAGAGATGCCAGTGGAGGTGGTGGGCGAGGTCCGAAAGCCCGGAAGCTGGCTCAAAGACAGCCTGGAGCGCAAGGCAAAGCAGGCGAAGGCGGCGGCCGCATCACCGCTGGCCAAACAAGTCACCGCCGATGAGATGAAAAAGCGCCGGGCCGCGTGGACAGAGATCTGGTTGCGCACCCGCAAAACAGTCTTGCTGCGTGGCTTTGAAGAGCTGACGCCAATGGAGCAGGAAAGAATCCTGGCGGATTTTAGAAATGAACTGGAAGCGAACCAGCCTCATTACTTGCGGCGCTTCGACACGTCGGGATGGAATCACGGAATGATTCGCGAAACCTTCGTCAAATTCCTTGGGGTCCAGTTGATCGGGTCGGATTGGTTTAAGCCTAGCGCAGACGATATCTTGGCCGTCGCAGCAGCGCAGGGGTGACGGACAAAGGATTGCCACAGGCCATAAAAGGGTTGTGTCGCATTAGTGGAGTCCAGCGGCGTCGTCAAGTTAACGACAACGGACACAGAATCGCAAGGAAGGCCCCTCACTATTGGTCAATCCTTGCCTGTGCCAGGTTCGACCAAGTATTCAGACTTTTGTTGAGCAAGACACGATGATTGGCCGCCGACAAGGTGTGGCGTGCCAACGCAAACATATTTCCAACTTCACTGAAGATTGACAGAAATCTTTGTGCCTGCGCTGCGGACTTGAAGCGCTTCATTCGGTGCTCGCGCTGACGGGTCGGTTGGTGAGAATTCTCTGCTCGGTTGTTTGCGCCTTTGTCTCTGGTGTGCTCCGTATTCGGGAGAATGTCCGCACAAGGCTGAATGTACGCGGCCAGCTTGTCTGTCACCACTTCCCTTGGCGCTTGGCAAGTGCCACGCAACACTTTCTTGAAGAACCGGGAAGCGGCCTCTTTGTTTCGCTTCGATTGGACCAAAATATCGATGACTTGCCTCTCTTGATCTACCGCGCGCCAGAGGTATTTCCACTCACCATCGATCTTCAAATAGACTTCGTCCAAATGCCAGGTATCACCCATCGGCCCGCGTTGACGGCGGATCTTGCGAGCATACTGGCGGCCAAACTTTTCACACCAAGTGCGAATATTTTCGTAGGATACCTCCACGCCGCGCTGGGCCATCAAAACCTCGACATCCCGAAAACTCAGGCAGAAGCGGAAGTACAGCCACACGCAATGGCTGATGACGTCTGGTGGATAACGGTGGCGCTTGTACGAGATGGGCTGCTGTGCGGTCATGGGGCGTGACTGTAGCAAAGTGCGGAAGTTAACTTGTCGATGCCCCTGGGCCTGTTGACGCCGACCGAAACTGACCCGTGAGGCAATACTCAATCGGCGCCGACACATAGCACTTCTAATCTGTTGCTACGGTGGCCAGCTTAGTCGGCAACCGTTTGCGCTCCGCCCGCTGCGGCGCTAACGCCTCCGATGTTGACGTAAAGCTAGAGGAACGACACACCCACACGGTTTGGTTCACTCTCGGCTGATGTGTTTGATTACGTTGAACCGGGTTTCATCACCGCCATGTGCCAATTCGACTTGTTGGTATGTAAGCTCGATACAGTTGGAGGAAGCCTTAAATGCTTAGGCTAGTGCCCACGTAACCGGCAACAGCCTAAGCTTCACTGCAACACAACTAAGGCTGTTCGAGGTGTTTTTGGCCGCCGGTTTACGCCGCTTTCCCAGTGACGCGAGAATCGTTTTCGGTTGGACTTTTCAAATCTTCACCCTTGATTGTTTGGCGGATCTTCTTGGCGTCATCTATTTTTATGATCTGCATACGGGTTAACCCTTGTTTTCGGTCTACTCCTCGGGTTTTAAGAAATTTTTCGCAGACAGGAGTTGTTTTTTGTAGGGATTGGATCTATATTAGAGATGTAGGTATGTTGAATAGTATTTATTGGTATGCCTTTCAAGGGATCAGCTAGACAGGCTGGGTTGAGATTAAAGGGCGCCGTGTTGCTCGCATAGACTCGTAAGAGTTGGTGGCAGTTCGATGGGTTGATTAAAAGATTAAGGTGAATGCGGTGCCGCATGAAAATTTTCATCTATACCTACCAAGAGACGTGTGTGTATAAAAACTACGAGGTGACTAACTGATGCAAGCGTACTTTCTACGGCGACTTTTGGCCTTGTTGCCGACGCTATTCATTGCGAGCGTGATCGTCTTCGTCATTGTGCGAATGGTGCCCGGTGATGTGGTTGATCTCATGCTCAGCCAAAATGATGCTGGATCGAATAAGCTGACCCGTGATCAGTTGCTTAACACCTTGGGTCTTGATAAGCCGATTTGGGAGCAGTATTTCGTCTGGATCAGCAGCTTGGTCCTGCACGCAGACCTTGGGAGTTCGCTTTGGCAAGGTGATTCCGTTCTCCACATGATTGGTAATCGCTTGCCCGTTACCTTCGAGTTGGGTTTTCTGGCCATGATCGTGGCGCTTACGGTGGCCATCCCGGTTGGCGTCTATTCCGCAGTCAAGCAGGATACGGCAGGTGACTATGTGGCGCGCTCCTTCTCTTTGCTGATGCTGGCGGTTCCCAGCTTCTGGGTTGGAACAATGGTCACGGTCTTCCCCTCAATCTGGTGGGGTTGGTCGCCTGAAATTGAATACGTACCATTCCAGCAAGACCCACTGCAGAACCTGAAGCAGATGATCATCCCTGCTGTCATTTTGGGCTTAGCCCTCTCGGCGATCACCATGCGTATGACCAGAACCATGATGCTCGAGGTTCTGCGTCAAGACTATATCCGTACCGCTCGGGCCAAGGGGCTGAGGGAGTTCACGATCCTGTTACGTCATTCGATTCGTAATGCGTTGATTCCGGTGATTACCTTGATTGGTAGCCAGGCACCCATTTTGATCGGGGGTTCCGTCATCATCGAACAGATCTTTGTGTTGCCTGGTATGGGGCAGCTGCTGCTTGACGCAGTCAATCAGCGTGACTATCCGGTGATCACTGGCGTGTTCTTCATCGTGGGGCTCGCCGTGATGCTGATTAACCTGTTTGTGGACTTGAGCTACGGTCTTATTGATCCCAGAGTGAGGCAGCAATGATGGAAGCGGCAATTCAATTGAGTGTTAACAAACCGAAAACCAAGCCTAAAACGGAATCTAAAGTCGTGCAATCCTTCAAAAGTTTTCTGAAGTTCATGTCGCGTCTGTGTAAGCAGAAGCGGCTCGGTGCGGTCGGTGCAACAGTAGCAGTGGTATTCCTGTTCTTCGGCGTCTTCGCCGATGTCATGGCGCCATTCGGAATGAATGAAGTGGATATGGCCGCGCGCTTGAAGCCCCCATCGCTCCAGCACTTCTTCGGGACAGACAATTTGGGGCGCGACATGTTTTCACGTTGTATTTACGGGGCACAGATATCCGTAATCATCGGCCTGGCAGTAGCGACACTAGCAACATTTGTCTCCGCATTGATCGGTATTGTCTCGGGTTACTTCGGTGGCAAGGTCGACATGGTTGTTCAGCGTTTCGTCGACGCCTGGATGAGCTTCCCTGGACTGGTGGTTTTGATCGTAGTAGCGTCTGTGTTCGGTCCCGGCCTAGTGCAGATCATTATCACGCTGGGCTTGCTGATCGGCATCGGTGGCTCTCGCATCGTCCGAAGTGCGGTGGTATCGGTGCGCGAGAATATGTACATTCATGCTGCCAAGTCTATTGGGGCATCGTCGGGGCGGATCCTCTGGCGCCACGTGTTACCCAATGTTGCTCCACCACTGATCATCCTATTTACATCCAGCGTAGGGTCGGCCATTCTGGCTGAATCGGGACTCTCGTTCCTTGGTCTCGGTGTTCCGCCCCCGACCCCTACCTGGGGTGGGATGCTGTCCGGCAATGGGCGTACCTATATGTTGCAGGGGCCTTGGTTGGCGTTGGCACCTGGAATTTGTTTGACCCTGGTTGTGTATTCGATCAACGTCTTAGGAGACGCCCTGCGCGACTTGCTCGACCCTCGTATGCGTGGCTCACGCTAGTCATTGGTTCAATGCTTGAACCAATACCCGAAATTTTTCACCCGCAAGCAAACCGGAATGGAGTGCACTCAATGAAATCGAACCCAAGTTCCCGACTCAAGTCCTTAGCTGTCGCAGCAGGCGCTTTCCTTACCTTGGCCGGTCCTGGTGCGTGGGCTCAGTCTGAAAAGCCTCAATACGGTGGCACCCTGGAAATCGGTACCACCAGCGTAGGAGTTTCGACCCTGTCTTGGGATCTGGCTGATTGGCAGGCCACGCTCCAAACGCGGGATACAGGGCAGTTCTATGAGCAACTGTTCTCGGTTGATCTGTCCAAGGCAAAAAGTCGTGGTGGCCCCTATCCCTTCACAATCAGTGGCTGGCAGCCCTCCGACGCCATCCGCGGCGAACTCGCTGAAAGTTGGCAATGGGTGAGCCCACTAGTTTTGGAAGTCAAAATCCGCAAGGGTATCAAATTCCCCGCGAAGCAGGGTGTGATGGCGGAGCGCGAGTTGACGGCCGAGGACATTGCCTTTAACTTCAACCGCATGAACTCCAGTCCAAAGCGGACCCAGGGTTACTTCGACCATGTCAACAAGGTCGAAGCTACAGACAAGTACACAGTAGTGTTCAACTTTAACCAGTTCATCGCCGACTGGGACTATCGCTTCGGTAACGGCTTCTTCGGCGGCATCGTTCCCAAAGAAGTGGTGGACGCGGGTGCAGGCAACTGGAAGAACGTCAATGGCACCGGTCCATTCATGTTAAGTACCGTAGTCCAAGGCAGTGCGCTAACCTTCGCAAAGAACCCGATCTATTGGGACAAGGAAAAGATCAGCGGAACGGAATACAAGATTCCGTTCGTCGATAAACTCGTTCACAGGGTAATCAAGGATGAAACCACTCAGTACGCCGCATTGCGTACTGGCAAGCTCGACATCTTGTCGTCCATACCCTCAGATACTGCAGCGGAGCTAAAAAAGAGTGCGCCGCAGTTGAAATGGAACCGTTGGCTCTCGACCGGGGCCTATCGTATTGCCTTTCGCGTAGATGCCAAACCGTTCAATGATGTGCGTGTGCGCCGCGCGCTGAACATGGCAGTGAACAAACAGGAAATCATTAACAAGTACTACACCGGTGAGGCCGATATGTTCACCTACCCGATGCACCCTGAATACGTGGGCTACCACCGGTCGCTGAAGGAAATGCCCGAGTCTGTACAGGAACTGTTCAAGTACAGCCCCGACAAGGCCAAGAAGCTATTGGCCGAAGCTGGCTACCCCAATGGCTTTAGTTTCAAATTGCAACTTTGTACTTGCGCGCCGGATCAGATGGAGTTGATGCCATTGGTTGCAGCCTACCTGGAAGGCGTTGGTGTGAAGATGGAACTCGTGCCTATGGAATACGCGGCATACCTGTCGACTATGACCAGCCATACGAACGGTCCTGCCTATCTGACCAACATACCTGACGTAAATCCGACTACTTCGCTTCGCATCAACTTTGGCAAGGGTCAGGTCTACAACGCTCCTATGTGGGACGACGCTAAGTTCGATGCTGCAGTCAAGACTGCTTTGTATGAGCGTGATGAGAAGAAGCGTCAAAAAATGTTGCAGGATCTGACCACGTACATCCTTGAACAAGCGCCTGCCCTCTGGATGCCTGCACCTTATCGCTACACCGCGTGGTGGCCCTGGGTGAAGAACTTTGGTGGAGAGCTCTTCGTCGGTGCTGGTCGCTCTGCACCCATCTATGCCCGCATTTGGATTGACCAGGAGATGAAGAAGAAGATGGGTTTCTAAAGTTCTTTGGACGTTTCCGGTGGAAGTAATAGTTGAAATTTAGAGATCGATAAGGATGTTTCATGACGGCCCCAGTTCTGCAAGTTAAAAATCTCACGACGCGGTTCAAGACCGACGGCGGAGAAGTCACGGCTGTTGACAACATTTCGTTCGATGTGGCCGCAGGCGAGACCCTGGCCATCGTGGGTGAATCGGGCTCCGGAAAAAGTGTGACAGCAATGTCCATCTTGCGCCTCATTCCGACCCCCCCGGGGACGATTGAGGGAGGGGCGATACTTTTTGAAGGAAAGGACCTGCTCAAGCTGAATGATGTGGAAATGCGGGCAATCCGTGGTGACCGAATTGCGATGATCTTTCAGGATTCGATGTCTTCGCTCAATCCGTCGCTGACGATCGGCCAGCAGGTTGCCGAGCCGATCAATCTGCACCGAAATATTCCTTGGGCAGAAGCCTATAAGAAAGCTGCCGACATGCTGACGATGGTACAGATTCCAGACGCCGAGAAGCGTCTCTCGACGTACCCCCATCAGTTCTCTGGTGGCATGCGTCAGCGTGTCATGATTGCCATGGCTTTGGCGTGTGAACCCAAGCTCATCATTGCCGATGAGCCCACAACTGCACTCGACGTCACCGTCCAGGCGCAGATTCTTGATTTGCTCCAAGAGTTGACCCAGCAAACGAAAACGTGCGTAATTTTGATTACTCACGACATGGGTGTCGTGGCGCGCCATGCCGACAGCGTCGCAGTAATGTACGGCGGACGCATTGTCGAGAAGGGACCGACGCGGGAGATATTTAACAACCCGCGCCACCCCTACACCAAGGGTCTATTGGCGTCTATACCGCGGATCGACGGAGATAGCTCGCAGCCACTTCAGGCCATCGATGGCATGCCCCCGGATTTGTCGGCCTTACCCGTGGGCTGTTCTTTTGCACCGCGGTGCAAGTATGCGACCGAGCAATGCCAGACCTCTCGTCCCAAACTGCTGCCCGTGGGTGAGCAACATTTCAAGGCGTGTTTCAATGACTAACTTATCTGAAATCCAACCTATAGGCGCCGAAGCCGAGGCCAAAGACGAGATCCTACGGGTCGAGAATCTGAATATCCACTTCCCGGTTATGGAGGGGGTCGTCTTCAAAAAGCAAATCGCTACGGTCAAAGCGGTCGACGGCATCTCTTTCTCACTCAAGCGTGGTGAAACTCTAGGCGTAGTGGGTGAGAGCGGTTGTGGCAAGTCCACCACAGGATTGGCCTTGGTTCACATGCTGCCGATTAGCAGCGGTCGTATCCTGTTCGAAGGTCAGGACGTCACCACCTACGATCGAGCCCAGGTCAAGAAGTTCCGGCGGCGGGTGCAGATGGTCTACCAAGACCCCTACGGCTCGCTCAATCCGCGTATGCGCGTTCGCGACATCATTGGCGAACCACTCGAAGTACACGGACTGGACAAAGATAAAGAAGCCTACCGCACCCGGATCGAAGAGTTGCTAAAGATGGTCGGGTTGTTGCCGGACATGGCGGACCGATACGCGCATGAATTCTCGGGGGGGCAACGTCAACGCATCGGCATTGCTCGAGCTCTCGCGCTGGAGCCCAGCCTGATCGTATGTGATGAGCCGGTCTCCGCGCTTGATGTCTCTATACAGGCGCAGGTTATCAACATCTTTATGGAGCTGCAAAAGAGGCTCGGCTTGACCTATGTGTTCATTGCACATGATCTGGCAGTGGTACGTCACATCAGTGACCGCATTGCCGTGATGTACCTGGGTCGCATCGTAGAGATCGCTTCACGCGATGACTTGTTCAAGAAACCCCTCCATCCCTACACTCAGGCGCTGATGGCGGCCGTGCCAATTGCCGACGTCGATGCCGAGCGAAACAACAAGCACACCGTCATCAGGGGTGAAATCCCCAGTCCCCTGAAGATCCCAGCTGGTTGCCGCTTCCACCGCCGTTGTCCTGTTGCTATGGAGAAGTGTAAGACCATTGATCCAGGGTTCACCGACCAGGGGTCGGGTCATATCGTTGCATGCCATTTGCACCCTTTATCGCCAGATTCAGAAGTAACACTGAGAGCAAATAGCTGAAGATCTCTAAAACCAATATTTACAGAAGACAAAATGCAGAACAAGACCTATCCCGAGTTCAGTACACACTATCCGCTGTTGCTGACAACCTTCATGAAGCGGCCCGTCCGTTACTACCCGGACCAGATCGGGGTCGTGTACCGCAACCACATCACCGGCGAATATTTTCGCTTCACCTGGAATGAGTGGTACAAGCGGGTTTGTCGACTCGCTAACGGGCTGATCAGCAAGTTCGACGTTCAATTGGGTGAGCGCATCGGCACGATGGCCTACAACACCCATAGGCATTTGGAACTGTATTACGCGGTTCCTTGCACGGGTGCGACTTTGCATCCTATCAATATCAGACTTTCTGAAGAACACATTGTTTACACCATTAACCATGCGGAAGATAAAGTAATCTTTGTCGACGACCTGGTAATGCCTTTGCTCGAATCGATCTACGACAAGATCAAGGATACCGTCAAGTTGTTCGTCTACATGTCGGACAAGACCGGCCTGCCAGAGACCAAGATTCCTAACATGGTCGAATACGAAACTTTGTTGGCGGCTGAGTCCGACCAGTTTGAGTGGCCCTATCTGTCTGAAGACACGGTTGCGACGTTGTGTTACACGACCGGAACCACTGGGCAACCCAAGGGCGCGAATTTCACCCACCGCCAGTTGTATTTGATGACTCTGCATGGTATGGCACGCCAGAGCATCGTCAACACTCCAGACATTTACGAGGACGAGCGCCTAGGTGAAAACGCAGTTCCAATGCTGAACACGCCGTTGTTCCACATCCATGGCTGGGGTTCACCTTTCACGACCGTATTCAGTGCGCAAAAAGTTGTATTGCCTGGCACTTTTACCGTGCTCGGCTTCTGTGAGTTGGTCGATCGCGAGAAGGTAACCTCGGTAGGCATCGTACCTACCATTGCTGCCATGCTGCTCGGGTTCAAGGACTTCGACAAGTACGACCTCAGCAGCCTGACGCAGGTGGGTGTTGGCGGTGGTGCCTTGCCGCTTGGCCTCAAGTCAAAACTCGAAAAGATGTTGCCACGCTTCAGGGCCGGCTCGGGCTACGGGATGACCGAAACGGCCCCTGTGGCTATCGGTGCCTTCGTGAAAAAACACATGGTCTCGTGGTCCAAGGCCGCGATCGACGAAGTTATGGTCAAGACCGGTCTTCCTTCACTTGGTCTCGAGGTCGAAGTTTTTGACGACACGGGCAAGCCGGTGCCATGGGACGACAAAACGGTTGGTGAGATTGTCATTCGCGGTCCTTGGGTTATGAAGGAATATTACAAAGCGCCCGACAGGACCGCCGAGGTTTGGTACGACGGGTGGTTTCACACTGGAGACATTGCCAAAGTCGACAGTGAGGGCTTCATCGTCATTGCGGACCGACTCAAGGACGTCATACGTAGCGGAGCTGAAATGGTCCCAACGGTCTTGCTCGAGAACCTGATCGCCATGGCGGATTTCGTTTTAGAGGCAGCAGTGGTGGGCGTACCTGATTCAGTGTGGGGTGAAAAGCCGATGGCTATTGTGAGCCGGAGGCCCGGGTCTGATGCCACAGAAGAAGATGTTATTTCCTTCCTCAACGAGCATGGTGTGAAGACTGGAAAGATCACGAAATGGATGCTGCCCAAGCTGGTAGCGTTCACCAACGAGGTTCCAAAGACCAGCGTCGGAAAGTTCAACAAGAAGGCGATAAGAGATAACTTGGCTCGATTCACCGAGATTGCAAAGGACGTGTCCCATCACCATCCTTAAATTCAAACAGACTGGCTAAGCGGCCACAGGTCTGACATTTCCCCGTTTACTTGATTGCTTCCAATTCAATGGAGGCGGGGAGTTGTTTTGCCTAAACGACAAGCCCGTTAGCGTTTTTTATGTAAGTGTCATTCAATTTTGGAGTTCTAAATGCGTGAAGCCGTAATCATCTCTACTGCCCGTACCCCTATCGGAAAAGCTTTTCGGGGTGCTTTCAATAACACACAGGCTCAGGAACTTGGTGGGCATGTCATCTCCCATGCGGTGCAGCGCGCGGGGATCGATCCAGCCTTGATCGACGATGTGGTGTTTGGCTGTGCTGCACAGCAGGGTTCCAGTGGTGGCAATACCGCGCGCCAGTCGCTGCTGCGAGCCGGGCTGCCGATGACGGTGTCGGGTATGACGATCGATCGTATGTGTTCCTCTGGCCTGATGGCGATTGCCACCGCTGCCAAGGAGATCATCGTCGACGGTATGCAAGTCACCATTGGTGGTGGTTTGGAGTCAATTTCTCTGGTGCAGAGCGGCAAACCCAACACACATCGCGCACGTGACCCTTACCTGCTGAAGAACATTCCGCAGCTCTATATGGCCATGATCGAGACCGCTGAAATTGTCGCGGATCGCTATGGCATCAGCCGTGAAAAGCAAGACGAATATTCCGTGCAGTCACAGAATAGAACCGCTCAGGCGCAGCAGGAAGGGCGCTTCGGCAAGGAAATTGCCACGATCTCCACGGTGATGACCGTGACGGATAAGGCAACTGGTGAAGTCAGTGAAAAGGCCATCACCATTTCAGCGGATGAAGGCAACCGTCCCAGCACCTCCCTCGAGGATCTTAGCAAGCTGATGCCCGTTTTTAAAGATGGTCAGCGAATCAAGGAAGGACGCTTCATCACAGCTGGCAATGCTTCGCAACTGTCCGATGGCGCATCCGCGATGGTGTTGATGGAAGCAAAGGAAGCTGAACGTCGCGGATTAGCCCCCCTGGGTGCTTATCGTGGTTTGGCGGTTGCGGGCTGCAACCCCGATGAAATGGGCATCGGTCCGGTGTTTGCCATTCCTAAGCTACTCAAAGCCAACGGTCTCACGATGGACGACATCGGAATTTGGGAGTTGAACGAGGCTTTCGCATCTCAGGTTCTCTATTGCCGTGACAAGCTGGGAATCCCCAATGAGCGCCTGAACGTATCGGGGGGTGCGATTTCCATCGGTCATCCCTTCGGTATGTCAGGTGCTCGTATGGCAGGCCATGTACTGATTGAAGGCAAGCGTCGCGGCGCGAAGTACGGAGTGGTCACGATGTGTGTTGGTGGTGGCATGGGCGCTGCCGGCTTGTTCGAAATATTCTGATTTTTCAATCCAGCCAAGTTGTGTCAATTCTCAGGAGGTCTTTGTATGGTTTCTATTAATGCAGTTGTCGACTTATCGGTGATCGATCGGGTAGCGATCGTTACTGTCAACTCTCCGCCGGTCAATGCCCTGTCTTTCAATGTTCGAGAAGGGGTATTCAATGCAGTTGAGGCCGCAAAAAAGGACGCCTCGGTCGATGCGATCGTCTTGATGTGCGAAGGCAAGACCTTCATTGCCGGTGCCGATATCACGGAGTTCGGCAAGAAAATGACCGGTCCCAGTTTGGGCGATGTACAAAATGCGATCGAGAATTCAGAGAAGCCGGTGGTTGCCGCGATGCACGGTACAGCCTTGGGCGGAGGATTCGAGGTGGCGCTGGTGTGCCATTACCGCGTTGCTGTGCCCTCGGCTAAGCTCGGATTGCCAGAGGTTGCTATCGGTTTGCTGCCAGGTGCTGGCGGCTCGCAACGCTTACCGCGCTTGGTAGGTCCTCAAGTCGCACTGGATGTACTGACCTCTGGCAGGCACGTCTCGAGCAAAGAAGCTCATAAGTTGGGTATCTTGGACGAGTTGGCAGAAGAGGGAAACTTGCGTCGGTCAGCTATTGATTTCGCCAAGAAGGTGGTGGCAGAAGGTCGCCCACTGCGCAAGCTCCGCAATATGAACGAGAAGGTGGAGGCCGCGCGGGCGCACTCCGAGATATTCTCGGAATTCCGCAAGCTCAACGCCAAGAAATTCCGTGGCCTTCAAGCTCCTGAATACAACATTCGTGCAATTGAGGCGGCAGTCAATCTGACTTTCGACGAGGGTATTCAGGTCGAGCGAAAGCTATTTCTCGAACTGATGCAGGGGGTACAGTCGGCAGCGCAGCGGCACTATTTCTTTGCTTCGCGCCAGGCCTGGAACATCCCAGATGTCCCGGCTGATACCTCGACGATTCCTGTGAACAACGTGGGTATCCTTGGTGCCGGGACGATGGGAGCGGGGATCGCGATGAATTTTCTGAATGTGGGGATCCCGGTCACGATCGTTGAAACCTCCCAGACAGCGCTGGATCGTGGCTTGCGCAACATTCGAACCAACTACGAGAACACCGCCAAGAAGGGACGTTTGACTGCTGAGGACGTTGAGCGCCGCATGGCACTTCTGACAACGACGCTGGAGTTTGGGAACCTCTCGGATGCGGATCTGGTGATTGAGGCCGTGTTCGAGAACATGGACGTCAAAAAAGACATCTTTGGCAAACTTGACCGGATCGTCAAGCAAGGTGCCATCTTGGCTTCCAATACGTCGGCGCTGGACTTGAATCAAATAGCCTCCGCTACACAGCGTCCGGAATCGGTCATTGGGCTGCACTTCTTCTCGCCCGCCAACGTGATGAAGTTGCTCGAAATTGTTCGCGGCGACATGACGTCCAAGGAAGTCATTGCTACGTCCATGCAACTGGCACGCAAGATAGGCAAGGTCGCCGTTCTGGTCGGCGTATGCCAGGGTTTTGTTGGAAACCGCATGCTCGGTCAACGCCAGCGCGAGGCGAACAAGCTTATTCTGGACGGGGCTATGCCTTGGGACGTGGATCGCGTCCTGTACGAATTCGGCTTTCCGATGGGCCCATTTGCCATGAGTGACTTGGCAGGACTGGACCTAGGGTGGGTCAAGGAGAAGTCTTCCGGATCGACACTGCGCGAGATCCTTTGTGAAATGGATAGACGTGGTCAAAAAACCAGTGCCGGTTTCTACGACTACGACGAAAAGCGTAACGCGATTCCCTCGCCGGCAGTGGAAAAAATCATTGCCAACTTTGCAGCCAAGAGTGGAAAGATCTGCCGTCCAGTTAGCGATGAAGAAATTCTCGAGCGCTGCGTTTTTCCCATGATCAATGAGGGCGCCAAGATTCTCGAGGAAAAGAAGGCGATACGAGCGTCCGACATCGACGTAGTCTGGGTTAACGGCTATGGCTGGCCCGTCTATCGCGGCGGTCCGATGTTCTACGGAGACACGGTGGGGCTCGACAAGGTACTCGCCAAGATGAAAGAGTTCCAGGCCAAGTACGGAGACGACTTCAAGCCGGCAAAACTGCTGGAGGACTTGGTCGCCCGTGGGGAAAAGTTTAGCGATCTCAAGATTCTTTCTTGAGCGCTCTGATTCAGGGCTGGACTATCTATCACTGGGGTGGACTTGCTTGCGGAAAGGTTTTTGACCGGACTCCAGGGGCAAGACCAAATATCACGTAAAGAGGAGAAATCATGGATTTGGAATACAAGGAAGAAGAGATTCGTTTCCGCGAAGAAGTTCGTAAGTTCCTGAGGGAGAATATCCCAGCTGAACTGAGCGAGCGCACGCGCAAGCGTCAACATCCCACTAAAGAGGGGACCGTGCGTTGGCACAAGATTTTGGCAGAAAAGGGTTGGATTGCGCCTGGTTGGCCGGTGGAGTATGGCGGTACCGGCTGGACACAGATGGAACGCCATATCTGGTCTGAAGAGTACGCGCGGGCCTATGCACCAGGCACCGCCTCCTTTGGTCTGGGTCTGCTTGCGCCGGTACTTCTGGGATTTGCCAGCGAAGAGCAAAAACGCAAGTTTTTACCCCGTATCTACAACGCCGAGGACTGGTGGTGCCAGGGCTACTCCGAGCCGGGGGCGGGTTCCGACCTTGCTGGGCTGCGCATGCGTGCCGACCGTGAGGGCGAGTACTACATCGTCAACGGTCAGAAAACATGGACCACCCTGGGGCAGCACGCTGATTGGATCTTCTGTCTGGTGCGAACGAATTCCGAAGGTTCCAAGCAAACGGGTATCTCATTCCTCCTGATTGATATGAAGACGCCGGGCATTACCGTTAGACCGATCCACCTGCTAGATGAATACCCTGAGGTGAACGACGTCTTCTTCGATAACGTGAAGGTGCCGGCGGAAAACTTGATTGGAGAGGAAAACAAGGGCTGGACCTACGCCAAGTATCTGCTGGGTCACGAGCGTACTGGCATTGCCAACATCGGCGGCTCCAAGCGCGAAATCAAAGTGCTAAAGGAACTGGCGAAGAAGAGCCAACTCAACGGCAAGTCACTTCTGCAAGATCCGATATTTTCCGCCAAAGTTGCCAATGTCGAGATCGAATTAATGGCTCTGGAAATGACCGCACTTAGCTTGGTTGCAGACGGCGCCGCCAAGAAAATTGGCCCAGAGGCGTCAATCCTCAAGGTCAAGGGAACGGAAATTTCCCAAGCTATCACCGAGCTGCTGCTTGAAGCTGGTGGACCTATTGGGCTTGCATTCGATACCGACTATATCGATGGGCATTCCGACCATGCGGTCACCGGTGACGACCAAGCAGCTACGCTGGCGTCCAATTACTTCAACTTGCGCAAGATCACCATCTTCGGTGGTTCTAACGAAATTCAGCGCAACGTGATTTCTAAATTGGTTTTAGGTCTTTGAGGAGAAAAAAATGGATTTCAGACTTTCAGATGAGCAACGCCAGTTCGCCGACTCGCTGCGCAGGTGGGTTGAAAAGGACTATACCTTCGAAAACCGCAAGAAGATCATTTACTCGGACACAGGGGTATCCGAATCAGCATACAAGACCCTCGTCGAACTAGGCTGTCTGGCCCTAGCCGTTCCTGAAGATAGCGGCGGCCTCGGCGGATCCTCTGTAGACGTAATGATCGTCATGAAGGAGTTGGGTCGCGGCCTGGTCGTTGAACCCTATTTCGCGACGGTGCTCGGCGCTCAGTTCTTACGTCAAACTGGTGGGAGCCCCCTGTTGGAGGATGTCGCTTCCGGGCAGCTCAAGTTGGCGTGCGCCATAAATGAAAAGGGCGCTGGTCACGAGCTGTTTAACATCACCACATCGGCTCTGGCTGCAGGCGATGACTTCGTCATCACCGGCGAAAAGACCGTGGTGATCCATGGCGGGCAAGCTGATGGCTATATCGTCACTGCTCGTAGCAGTGGTGACCAGCGCGACAAGTCGGGCATCTCGCTGTTCTACGTTCCGGCCAGTGCGCCGGGCGTCAGTACGCGTAAATACCGGACCTTCGATGGGCAACGAGCCGCTGACGTGGTTTTCGCCCAGGTCAAGGTGCCCAAGTCCGGGTTGTTGGGAACAGTCGGCCAAGCATGGGAGACTGTGGATTCCGTGGCCGACTACGGCGTGACTTTGCTCTGCTCTGAGGCTGTCGGTGCCATGGAAATAGCCAACAGCCTGACTCTGGAGTACCTCAAGACCCGCAAACAGTTCGATGTGCCCATCGGTACTTTTCAGGTTCTGCAACACCGCATGGCGGACATGTTGATCCACCTGGAGCAGGCGCGCTCGATTACCACTCTAGCGGTGGTTAAAGTTGAAACAGCTGGGGCTGAGGAGCGCCGCAAGTGCGTTTCCGCTGCCAAGGTGAGGGTCGGACAGGCTATGAAGTTCATTGGACAGCAAGCCGTGCAAATGCATGGCGGCATGGGCATGACCAATGAAATGTCGATTTCACATTATTTCAAGCGCTTGACCGCCATTGAGATGACGCTGGGTAGCACGGATCACCATCTGTCGCGCTTTATTGCGCAGCCCGGATTTGCAACAGTTTGATGGCAATTCTTGAAAATAGCAGTGCATTCTGCTAGTCCGCAGATCAGGCTTCAACATATTTTTCAAGCCTGGCTCTACTCCTGTGTTTGTCTCCTAATTTAAAGGTTGAATCATGAAAAAATGTCTCGTGACAATTTCCGCAATTTCTTTGTTATCCGGTGCTGTATATGCACAAGGAACTGTGAATTTAACTGGTACTTTGTATGCCGGTGTCGGCCTCTCTACCAGCGCTACCGGCGCAACGACTTCCACAATATCGGGGCCTTCCTCAGTGATGGTCAGCGGCAGAAAAATTCTGGAGGGTGATAACGCAGCTTTCTTCAAATTGGAGAGCGGCTTCAATCTCGATACGGGTGCGTCGGCAAACGCGACTACTCTTTTCGACAAGCAGGCCTATGTTGGTTTGCAGGGTAAGTGGGGTGCGGTTCGAGCAGGACGGTTGTATACACCGGCATTTGCAACCTTGGCTCTTGTCGCTGACCCATCCGGGACCTACTCGTTGCTTTCATCGACCAATTTGATGGAGTACAGCGGTGTTCGCCTAAACAACGGCATTATTTACAACTCACCGGGCTTTAACCCCTGGACCTACGCCCGCGATGGATTCTATGGCGCGGCAGCCTACTACATGGGAGAAGTAGCAGGCAGTGCCTCAGACAACAGCTCGCTTGGCTTGAACGTTGGTTACGGAAAAGGCCCGTTGGTGGTGGAGCTTTCGAACCATAAATCCAACGCGACTAGCTCCACGGCCCCCATCACAAGCATTGATACAAACAATAGTCTGTTTGCAGTCAACTACGATTTCAAGGTGGCGAAAGTGTTTTTTGCCTATGCTTGGAACACGGCTAACAATACTGCGACCAGTGTAAAGACAAAAGACAATACCGACATGGTTTTGGGCATGAGGGCACCGGTTGGCACCGGTACGCTGACCGCGTCTTATATTGTCAAGGATGACAAACTGGTGGGTAATGACGATGCCGTGCAGTATGGTGTTACATACCACTATCCGATTTTCAAAGGCACGCGTTTGCTTGTAGGTTGGGCAAAGATGGATAACAAAAACTCGACGAAGTACGCGCTCGGCTCCTATACCGGTAGCGCGACTGCGACTACCGCCTTCACCGCAGGCGTCGAACATGCGTTCTAAAGCGCATACCAACGGCTGAAAACGAAAAGCAGCCCCGGGCAATGCCCGGGGATTTCAAATTGTGAGCCGCTCAAATCAGCCTTAAGAAAACCAGAAATCGGCTCTGCGCCATCTGGACTGAAATTGGCATCAATCTCTGTGCCCCCGCGTGCTGTGTCCTGCACCTGTGAAATTGACCGCCGCATCATCAACCGCCTGTCAGAGACCTCTCTCTCCAGTCAATCGATCAAAAGCCCGCGGCGAATTCCACAATGCATTAGGCATCGAACCTCTACTGCCATCTGGCAAAGCTGACGGGATCTCCCATTTGATTAGGAACGAGATTCATATGACGACTGAAAGCCGTGAAATTCATTTAGCGAAGCGTCCCGAGGGCATGCCCCAGGAAAATGAGTTCGCCATGGTGACGACCACGCTGGCCGACCCTGCCGAAGGCAATGTGTTGGTTAAGAATCTTTATATGTCGGTTGACCCCGCCATGCGACCCAGGCTTTCAGGCGCGCAGCCAATGAACGAAGCAATGATGGGCGGCGCGCTTGGGTGTGTTGTCAAGTCGCGCAATCTTGCCTGGGCCGAAGGCGACCTGGTGACGAATCGCCAGGGCTTTCGTGAGTATTTCCTCAGCGACGGCAATGGCTTGACTAAGCTCACGCCCGACCCCAGCCTGCCGCTGACTGTCTACATGCATGCGCTGGGCGGCACCGGCTTCACAGCCTACGGCGGCCTGTTGCACATCGGCGCGTTGAAAGATGGTGAACAGGTATTCGTCTCCACCGCCGCGGGCGCCGTGGGCTCTATCGCAGCCCAGATCGCCAAGATCCACGGCTGCTACGTGATCGGCTCGACCGGCTCCGACGAAAAAGCGGCCTGGCTGCGCGACGCATGCGCCCTGGACGCGACGATCAACTACAAGAACGAGCCGATCCGCAAGGCGCTCAAGGCGGCGGCGCCCAAGGGCATCGACGTCTATTTCGACAACGTTGGCGGCGAAACCCTGGACGCAGCGCTGTCGAACATGAACACACTGGGCCGGATCGCCGTCTGCGGCATGATCAGTGGCTACAACGATGCAGGCTCGCGCACTGGCGTGCGCAACCTCTCGAACATCATCTACGGGCGGATCAACCTGCGCGGCTTTGTGGGGCTTGACTTCATGCACCTGCACGACCAATTCAAGTCCGACATGGTCGGCTGGCTCAGGGAAGGGAAGATCAAATACCAGGAAACCATTTTCGAGGGCATAGCCCAGGCGCCGGCGGCCCTGATCGGGCTGATGAATGGGGTGAACAACGGGAAAATGCTGGTCAAACTGGCGGTCTAAAGACAGTGATAACGGCAGCTTCGGCTGCATGACGCAGGAGAATTCAACCTGCACAATTCTTGTTTGGAGACATCAATGAAATATCGGCAATTAGGCAGCAGCGATCTGCACGTTTCGGAGATTTCGCTCGGTTCGTGGCTGACCTACGGTGTGGGCGTCGAGCGCGATCAGGGGATCGATTGTGTGCGGCATGCGCTGGACATCGGTATCAATTTCATCGACACGGCCAATGTGTACGGCCGCGGCGCGGCGGAAACTGTGGTCGGGGCCGCGCTGGCCGGTGTACCGCGCGACAAATACATACTCGCGACAAAATTGTTCGGCTCGATGAGCGACACCGACAAAGGGCTGTCGCGTGAACAGGTCTTCAAGCAAATCGACGCATCGCTGAAACGCCTCGGCATCGACTACGTCGACCTGTATCAATGCCATCGTTACGATGTTGACACGCCGCTCGAAGAAACGATGCAGGCGCTGACCGAAGTGATCCAGCAAGGCAAGGTCCGCTATATCGGGTTCAGCGAATGGCCGGCGAACCGGATAGCCGACGCGTTTGCGATTCCCGATGTCGCGCGCTTCGTTTCCAGCCAGCCGCAGTACTCGATGTTATGGCGTCGACCGGAACAAAAAGTCATCCCCTTCTGCAAGGAAAACGGCGTTTCGCAAATCGTCTGGTCGCCGCTCGCGCAAGGCGTCCTGACCGGGAAATATCTTCCGGGCGCGACACCCGCAAGCGATACCCGAGCCGCCAGCGACAGCATGGGCACATCGATGGCCGACTGGCTCAAGCCGGAAATCCTGAGCGCAGTGCAACTGCTCAAGCCGCTGGCGCAGGAAGCCGGCGTCACGATGGGTCAGTTTGCGCTCGCGTGGGTATTGCGTGAGCCGAATATCGCCTCGGCGATCGTCGGCGCCAGCCGGCCGGCGCAGCTGGACGAGAACACGGCGGCTTCGGGTCTGGTGGTCGATCCCGCATTGTTTGCAAAGGCGGACGAGATTCTGCGTCCGGTCTTGCGCAAATCGGCCACCTGACAAAGCATTTAAGAATAACGCTCCCCCTCGATGGGTGAGGCATTTCGATTTGTCCAATTTTTTAGGAGCTATGCCATGCAGGATTTGTTTTCGCTGAAGGGGAAAGTCGCTGTTGTCACTGGGGGTTCCCGCGGTATCGGTTTCATGATCGCCAAGGGTTTTGTCCAGGCCGGCGCGAAGGTTTATATTTCGTCGCGCAAGGCCGCTGATCTCGATGCGGCTGCCGCGGAGATTTCTAGGTTCGGCACCTGCGTGGCGATCTCTGCCGATCTGTCCACCGAAGAAGGCGCAAAGAAACTCGCCGATAGTGTGCGCGCGCACGAGGATAGCATCGATATTTTGGTGAACAATGCCGGTGCCACCTGGGGGGCGCCGTTTGAAGATTTCCCAAAGACTGGATGGGACCGGGTACTCGACATTAATGTGAAAGGGCCGTTCTTTGTTACCAAGGAATTTCTGCCTATGTTGAAGAAAGCGGCCAGCAACATCGATCCATCACGGATCATCAATATCGGTTCCGTGGCCGGCTTCGGCACAGGTGGCAATGCATTTTCGTACGGCGCGAGTAAGGCGGCGGTACATCAGATGAGTCAGAATTGGGCTAGGCAGTTTGCCGCCGACCGCATTACGGTTAACTGCATTGCACCGGGTGCCTTCCCGAGCAAGATGATGGCCTTTATCACCGATAGCGAAGTTCGGCGGACGGACCTTGAAGCACGCATTCCACTTGGTCGAATCGGCATGCCGGAAGACATGGTGGGACTGACGGTATTTTTGACTTCGCGCGCTGGTGCATGGATGACCGGATGCGTTATTCCGCTCGATGGAGGCAGTCTGGTGGCTTGACCGGGTTCTGTCGCATAAGCGCCCAAGCCTGACAATTGCCGGATGCAAAATATGACCGAGTGCGCGATGATCGCCAAACTGCGCAAAGTGCTCAAGCGACTGCATTACCTGCTAGAAGTGCTGCTGGTGTGAGCCCGCTGGTACGCAGCTTATCCGTTGAGCTTTCGCCATCTGGAGGAGATGATGCATAAGCGTGGCGTCTTCGTGGACCATTCCACCGTTGATCGGTGGGCCTTGAAGATTTTGCCAGTCATGGCACTCATCTTTCGCCGCCGTAAACGCCCAGTAGGTACAAGCTGGCGGATGGATGAGACCTACATCAAAGTCGCCGGCCAGCGGAAGTATCTGTACCGCGCAGTCGACAAAAGCGGCGACACAGTGGACTTTCTCCTCACCGCCAAGATGCCACCGGATCTAATCCGCCCCGCACGACGGTAGAGCGTCACCTTCAAAGGATTTCAATTGACCAATCCCGCAGAACCAATGCCCACAAGTGCCTACTCGTTGCTCGACAGTGGGGCATATCGTGCCAGCATACTCACGCGCGGTCCCTGGCACTATGAGCATCAGCACGCCGGCCCACCGATCGCGCTGGTGTGCCGCGCCATTGAACGTGCTGCGCAGGCGCACGGACTGACCCACATCGCGCGGCTTACCTCCAACCTGCTGCGTCCGGTGCCGATCGGCGAACTTTTGGTCGAGGTCGCGACTGACTATGTCGGCCGCAACGCCGGCCATTTCTCGGCGCGGCTGATGGCCGGCGAGAAGGAAGTCGCCCGCTTCACGGCACTGGCCCAGCGTGAGAACGAAGTGCTGCTTCCAGACGGCCTGCCAGGCCATCCACTGCCGCTGGCAGCGCAAGGCCCGGAAGACTTGCCTATGGCTGTCTCCACCGTCGCTGGCAGGCGTGTGGGCTATGGGGACCTGGTCGAGACCCGTGTCGTGAATGGCCCCTATGCCAAGGCCAAGGGCCCACGCGCCGTCTGGTTCCGCTTGCGCCACCCACTGCTTGACAGTGAGGTGCCTAGTGTCTACCAGCGCGTCGCGGTCGCCGCCGATTCAGGCAATGGCATTAGCACGATTCTCGATTGGGAAAGCTACACCTTCGTCAACGCGGATCTGACCATTAACCTGTTGCGTCCGCCTCAGGGTGAATGGATCTGCATCGATGCACGGACCCTTCTCGGTCCGAACGGAAGCGGCCTCGCAGAATCGGAGCTGTACGACGTTCACGGCCTCATTGGGCGCGCCACACAGAGCCTTTCAATAAGCAAACGCGGCTGACGTGAAGTGTAGTAACACTGACACAAACAGAGATCCCCAGATTGCCATATAAATCAATGGTTTGGCGTACTCGCGTGAAATTTGAGTGTCACTATCGCTACTATTTTCGAAGTAGTAATGTTGCCACTTGCGTCGGAGAGTGAAGACGCACCCCGTACAGAAGCAATGAGGCAAGGTCATGACCAAGTCGATGCCGTACACCCGCGCAATGCCTTTCTCCCGTCTGGCGGGGCGCCGGCGCATTGAAGTCTTCAGTCCCCAGCTAGGGCGACGCCTGTGCCTTGGTGGCTACGACGCGGTGTTGTCATCGTTCTTCACGAATTCATAGACACCCGCCGGACAGTAACGCGCCTCAGGACCGGCAAACTTGGTCAGATTGATGTTGACCGGCACGGATGCGTCTTTGAGTGTCAGGTGCGCCGGTTGCTGCTCTTCATGCGCCACGTTGCTGATGAACACGCTGGAGAGGCGGTCAAAGGTCAGCTTGCCATCGGGTTTCGAATACTCGATTGGTGTGAACTGGGCCGCTGGCTTCAGGTAGGAAAACCCACGAATCCTTAGCTTGTCCATGATCAGCACACTTAGTTACAGCCTTAAAAACATGCCCTAGTGCAAGGAGTCCACTCGAACTCGCACGAGGAATAACTTTATGGTAACATACCGTAAACGCGAAAAAACATACCATCGTGATAAATAAGTTGGAAAATTGCTTAATCGGCAC